>Ga0187817_10002017_pt1 | contig 10273 bp, 9 predicted proteins | sample NC_wetland_sal_i_17_FD_132431 | JGI IMG/M metagenome (GOLD analysis project Ga0187817, IMG submission 132431) | Wetland sediment microbial communities from Neuse River Estuary, North Carolina, USA - SO4_2 | ecosystem: Environmental > Aquatic > Freshwater > Wetlands > Sediment | place: USA: North... | reverse complement strand
TCGCGACTACCGCTAACCGCGCACAGCTACACATCTTCGGCAAAATGCACTAGGGATCCGGTCCACAGATGAGCTCAACTGCCCAACCTGCTGTTAAAGCGTCGTCGCAGAATACTGCGCTCGTTGTGGGCACAGATCCCGAATTGGCCGCTCAGGTTTCAGTCACTTTACCAAAATGGAATGTTGACCGGGCTGTAGACAATCTTGCCGCATTGGCACTCGTGGAGAGGCGGCCGTTCGGTCTCGTCATTACCGGAGAGAACACCTCGGGCGCAGCTGACGTTGAGCTGCTGCGCAAGATCCGGCGTGTCCGGCCGCACACTCGAATCATCATTCTCACGAACGAAAGTACGCCAGTTGATGTCATCGCTTCTATGCGCGAGCGCGCATTCAGCTATTTTTCAACTCCATTTTCATCGGGTTCATTCGCCGAAATGATTCGCCTCGCAAGCGAGGAAGAATGTTGGGACGACGGTATTGAGGTGCTTTCAGCCAATCCAGCATGGGTCAGGCTCGCCGCTCGCTGCGACCAAAGAGCTGCAGAACGGCTGCTGCAGTTCTTTCATGAAATGATCGACTTGCCAGAACCCGAACAGGAAGATGTCGCCACTGCCTTTCGCGAGATGTTGCTGAACGCTATTGAACATGGCGGCAATTTTGATCGCAATCAATACGTCGAAATTTCTTATGTGCGGGCCAATCACATCGTGCTCTGCCGAGTGAAGGATCCCGGCGAAGGATTTTCGTTGGAAGAAATCAAGCATGCCGCAGTCGCCAACCCTCCCGATGATCCCTTGCGACACCAGGCATTCCGGGACGCGCAAGGCCTTCGACCGGGCGGTTTTGGTGTGCTCCTCGCTCGCCACCTGGTTGATGAGCTTATTTACGGAGAGAAAGGCAACGAGGTTCTGTTGATCAAGTATTTGGACCTTAGCCATGTCGGTGCCGCGCAGAAGTCAGAGCAGAGCCGCGGACCACAATGGGTTAGAGCCGCTTCGCGCAACGGCGCAAATGCTTCCGATCTACCCAGCCACTGTCAGTGTTGACAGTTTTCTCCTGCATGTCTGATTTCTACCCTTATTCAGGCGCGCAAATGCGTTCCTGTGCTTATTAGAGTAAGCGCCGAGGTGCGGCCGTGTCGAAGTGGATGATCGTGGTTCTGATTTTGATTGCAACAGCGTTCTCTCAGACTTCCGGATCCAAGTACCAAACCGGCACCATCACCGCCGTTGCCCCGCATCAGGGCGCCCCCGGTGAGCAGGGTAGCACTCTGGCCCAATATGACGTCTCAGTGAAAGTCGGCAACACCGTCTATGTTGTATTGTATGCACCTCCGAATGGCGCTAATGGCGTCGAGTATTCCGCCGGGTTCGATACTCTGGTCCTGGTCGGCGCTGACACACTCACGATAAACAACAAGCTTTCTGCAAAGACCGAAGTGCCGATCCTGCGTCGGGAGGTCCTTCCAGCTCAAAGCGGTTTGGATTTGTCCAAAATCCCCGGTCAATATTTCAGCATGAAGCAGCAGCATCTCTCGCAGGTGCTCGAACTCAGTGATGATCAGCGCACTAAAATCAGACCGATCTTGGAACAGGAGGCTGGGGAAGCCGCACAGTTTCTGGGCAGCCCGGTGCTCTCCCGCAAGGAACAACTCAAACGCTGGGAGAAGCTGGTGCAGGCATCAGACGAGAAGATCAAGCCCTTCCTATCTTCAAATCAAGTGGAGAAGCTCCAGCAGTTCCGCCGGGAGCAGAAGCAAGATCTGAAGAAAATCATCGCCGACCCGAACACTGGTAAACAGAATTGACAGACGGACTTTTCCGGATGGTACGCGATGGGCAATTCGCTTGATATTGTTTCCTCTTAATCAGGTTTGCTGACCGCTTTCTTGCGCCGTAAAATACGCCTGATGTCGGGAGCAAACTCGCCCAGCCAGTTAGAAGCGAAACCGAATCCCAACTGTACGAAGGTAGCGCGGTATCCTTCGGCAACAAGGTCGCGGTTTCGTGGCTTCCATGTACCCGAGACAACCCCTGAGGCAAATGCACCCCCGTACAAAGCAAACTGGGGACGTAACGCCTTCTCAGTACGGTCATAAGTTACGAGATTTCTTTTCAGAGCGTGAGCCGTCCGCGGCCAGAATCCTGAACAGCGGCAGCGGTCATATCGGGGCTCATAGCCTAGAATGCCGTTGCCCAGCGCGACGAACGAGTTCTGTATCACAAATTGGGCTTGACGTGAACCTACGCGGCGTGCGTAACCCTCTAACCCCGAACCCCACGCAGGAGGGCTTTCGTTGATCTGGTCCCCAATCGAGAACAGTAATGTCTTTACATAGATGCCTGGGGTGGTGAAACTCTGGCGCAGATATAGTTTGAATCGCTGCTCACGGGAGAGCGGCTCAAGTGGGGCATCTTTGGGGACGTATGCTCCATACAACCAATTCACATTGAGCTGGGGAGCAGATTGCTGAGCCGACGGGATGGGTTCGAGGGTTGCTTGCGCCACGATATGCGATGCCGCAATCAGGATTACGATGAGGGTAAACCATCGGCCACGCTGAGCAGTTGCGAAACAAACCAGCCGAGAGCGCGAGATTAACTTCTGACTCATGATTCACTGCATCTCGGCTGGCACCTTCGGCCTTGATGTGATTGGAAGGCACTTGGGTCGAAATCCGCTGACCTTCAGATCATGATTGCGGTTTCAACGTGAGTGGCCGACTGAGAGTGAAGGTGAGCGCCGACTCTGCCGGAATCTCAATCTGCTTGTTTCCGGTGACCGCACCTCCGATGAAGCCTGCACCTGCGCCCACCAGCGCGCCAATGCCTGCTCCTTTGCCTCCTCCCGCGATCCCTCCGATCAACGCACCCCCGGCCGCTCCTCCGCCGGCCGTGGCGGCTGTCCTCTTGCCCTTACCTTTTACAGTGCTGCTCAGTACAGCCGTCTGGATCTGATATGTGTGATGGCCCACGGAAACGCTCGTAAGCGCCAGATCCAGCTGGCCTTCACCTTTTACCTTGCCTTTGGTTTTGGCGTTCACGACCGTGCCGCTGACGGTCGATCCTGCTGGTAGCGCAGCTTTCCCTTTTACGCTGACTGGTTGCGCCAGACTCGCCAGGAAGGTTTGGCCTGTCTGGCTGTCCTTGGAACTTAATGCTTGGCTGGTTCTTACCGTCAGAACAGTCCCGACTGGTAGCACAATTGGCATTGGTGGTGGCGGTGGGGGTGCAGATTGCTCCGACGGCACGATTGTGGCCTCCGCGCCATCTGGAGGCGCAACGGGTTGTGACCCTGCGCCGACGCTGGAATCAACCGAGGCCTCGTCGTCGAGGTCGGAGACCCCGGGCTCTTCCTTGGCAATCTCTTCCACTTTCGTGCGCGCGGCCAACGTCGGCACTGTTCCCTGGAGCGCAACTCTACCGTTCTTGGCTTCTACGGTAAGCTTAGAATCTTTTGTTTCCGGATCAGCCGCAATTTTGGCCTCAATATCATTGATGATCTGGTCGTCACTGCGGTGCTTGGAACAGCCGACCGCAAGCGCAACCAGAACGATTAGGGAAAGATGCAATATCATGCGACGACTCATGCCTCCTCCTTCACCGGTTTATAGTTCTGCACCGCGATCCCTAACGGTTTGTTTTCTGACTTCACGTCGCAGCAGAGAACACTATGCGCCGGATCTCAAGTGTCCGGGCGCACTGCTCTCGGTTAGATCCACTTCCTATCACTGGGCAAAAGGTAGGCTACAGAGGAAAGGTCTTCGCGAGTACTGGTAGAAATGCCAGATCTAAAAGATAGAGTTCGCGATTACCCGTTGGGAGTCCGTGACTGCGCTCCGGTCCGCATCAATCTCGTTCAGGGACAGGAGTCCAGGATGTGTCTGGGTTGAAGCGCTCCATCTTCTTGAACTCGTCCACGGTCCTCAGTCCAAAATCTTGATCGTAGACAACGCCATCCTGGCTGACGATAAACGTCCTCACTCCGGTTACGGCATACTCGGCCGGCGCGGCGACCAGCGCAAAACCCCCAATCATTACCCCTTTCACCACATAATCCATTTCACCCAGCGGAGCCGCGGGACCCTGCCCTTTCAGAATTTTGAAGAAATAGCCGTGGTACGGCTCGGAGCGGCTGGGGTTGTAGCCCTGTTCGATGGCTCGAGCCATCTTTTCGCCTACAGGCCCGCCCCAGGTTCCGTCGGCGTTTTGCCAGGCCAGACCATCCTGCTTGCCAGAAGTGCTGATGATGCGCTGGGCGTACTGGTTTACGTCGTATCCTTCGCGCGTTTGGAAGGCGTAGTCGTACTGTGCTTCCACGTAGCCATGGCAGATTTGGACTGCGTCCAATTCATTGGCGCCAATGCGACGGTAGAGGAGTTCCTGACGGCCGGCTGCGGCGTCAAAGAACCATTTATTACCTCTTTTCACGAGCGGCACGGGAAATGGCCAGTCTTCGTTACCCACCAGGAGGAATGCGCGGTTTCCGCTCTTCGGATCCACAGAAACACTTTTCTTTTCGTGGGCTTCGGCAACAAAATTAGCGGCGTGCTGGCGGTCTTGTGCGTATTCGCCGCTGAATACAATATCCTCGCCACCTGGCCCAAGGATCTGAATGAGCGCAACCTGGTCGAACTTTTCGGCCGCATCGATCAGGATATCGGCTGCCTGCTGCGGAGTATCAAAGCTCCTGGCGCCCGCGGGACCAGCGACCGCAGTCGGAGCTTTCTTGGTTGGGGATTGCTGCGCGGCAGAAAGAAACGATGCGCAGAGAGCCACCGAGACCACCCCAACAACCCAACCATGTCCGGAGAAATTTCCATTCGCAGACGTTGATTTCATTGTGTGCTCCTACGACTTGTCCCCAATCTAAGGCGCTTATCTGCGCCGCCCACCGCCCCCTCCACGACTGAAACCTCCTCCACCGCGACTAGAGCCTCCGCGCCGAGATCCCATACTGGAGGCGCCGCGGCTACCGCTGGCGCGAGCGTTCGACCCGTTGTATCCTCTCGAACCGCCTCCGAAAGCATCCCGGTTGCCGCCGCCGCTACGCGAGAGATCGCGGCTTCCTATACGATCGCCTCCGCCGCCACCCGGCCGATTGTTAAAATCTCCGCCGCCACCCCGATTGCCCATGCCTGTTCCTCCGGGGCGGTTGCTGGCTAGATTTCCGCCCTGTCGGCCCAGCTGTTGACGGGCACTGCCCTGGCGTTTGGCAAGAGAATCACCGCGGGTCGTTCCCCCAAAGCGGTCGGCCGTTGCCCGGTCCCGATACGGAGCTCCGCCGCGATGTTCCGGGTTATGCTGCCACCGATCGCTTGCATTCCCACCACCCGCGGGTAAAGTCGACGGGCGGTTGCCTAAGTTTCCGCCACGGTTCCCTCCTCCAAGATCTCCGCGGTTGCCACCGCCGATGTTGTTGCGGTTACCACCGCCAATATTCGTATTGCGATTGAAATTGTTGTTGTGATTAATGTAGACGTTGTTGTTTCCGCCCCAGCCGCAGCCCCAACCCCAACCACCACTCCAAAACGCTCCCATGGCCACCCCAATGCCGAATGAAATTGCCATCCCCGCGGCGTAGTAGCCCACCGGCGGATAGTAAATGGGAGGGTAAGGATAGATGGCCGGACCGTATACGTATAACGGATCATACGAAGGCACATACACCACTTGTGGGTTGGCCTGTTCCACGATGATCACGGGCTTGCTCTCGATGATCCGGGTTTCCACCTTCTGTTGCTCGGTCGATTTCAGATTGCCCTTATCTTGGGCCCTTTTGCGCATCCGCTGCACCGCATCCATCACATCGCTTTGCTGCGCCAAGAACGCGTTGCCCAAGTCGGTGGTCCACTGAATGTCGTCTGCGAGGCGCTTCACCACGTCAGGCAGAGCCGCTAGAGCCTGGACGCTTGCATCCCAAGGCTCTTTTGCTACAGCATCGGCCAGTGCTTTGTCTTTTAGGCCTTTGTTTTTGTCCAACCACTGCTGGAGTTGGATTATTTCGAGAGGGTACGTGGCTGCTGCTAGTACTTGGGCCAGCAACGGGTCTGGATAAAGAGCAACGGGTGCCACCAGAGAATCGAGCTGATCTGGAGCTATTTTTGCCCCTTCTGTCTGAGCAGTGCCCGTTGCCGGTTGAGACTGAGCCAACAAGAATGCCTCACCGGGCACAAGCAGGGCGGCACACACCACAGCCGTGCACCCTCGCACGAGTCGTCTCAATCGAACCTTTTGCTTGCTCATAGCAGCTTTCCCGAATCGCTGCTCGCCTTCTCCGCGTCGAGTCATGCACTCGAGAACAGCATGAGGCGAGGGACCGAAGCCTCGTCCTCGAGAACGAGGCTGGTCGCACATCCTATGTCATCGGTTCGCCAGCTCGCGAGAGTGCTAGCTGCCAGTGATACCCCTGTTCACGAAAATTTTGACCTCAACCCGACGGTTCTCAGCCCGCCCGGCCTCCGTCTCGTTCGGTGCCACTGCTCCGTATTCGCCCATCGCTCCCGGTGCCACGATATGCCGCACGGGCACGTTGCCCTGCTGCATCAGAAAAGTGACTACCGCTTTCGCGCGGTCCTCGCTCAGTTTTGTGTTCATCGCAGCGCTGCCGGTCGAGTCGGCATAGCCTGTGACCTCGACGATGTACCCGGTAAGTGCAGTTGCCGTCTGCGCTACCTGCTTGAGTTGTTCCTCATCCTCCGGCGAGATCGTGGAACTGCCGACGTTGAATTTCACGGTCGCTTGGCCCTTGACGTCATATTCACTCAACGCGGTAAAGCGATTCGTGGCCTCCTCGATGGCCTTTATGCTTTGCTCGATCTGCTGTTGCTGGGCTGGACTATTCTGCTGCTTCTCGAGCGCCGTCAGGCGCGCATTGTGGCCCTCAAGAGCCTGCTGGTGGGCCTCGAGCGCTTGCACGTTGGCGGCTACCTGCTGTGCGGTGGGATGCAAGCCAGACTGAATCATCTCGGCTGTTTCCAGGTCATCGCCATCCACCGTGATGGTTTTGGCCACAACTCGGCCTTGTTCATCGGATGCACCGTTCACCCTAACCTTGAGTCCCGGTATGAGCACAGCATTGGCCAGGTGCTCATCCAGGCCAAACAGCCCTGTATCATCCTTCGTATTCGTATCACCGGTCAGCACGATGGTACTTCGTCCATCGGGGCCGTTTACGACCAACGTTTCGCCCGTGCGGGCAATGATCATTCCTTTTACTTCGGCCTGGTCGCCAGCAAAAGCTCCAACCGACGACGCCAAGAACAACATCAGACTCGCTACAATCGCCGTCATGTTCATAGTTGCCTCTCCTCTATCTCGCATTCAGCGAAAAATTTCCGCGCAGCAATTCGGAAAAGGATCAAGCAGTGACCCTTCACACTGCGGACATGTGGATCGTCAACGGAAACTGGGGATGATGGAACTGGCAGAACTGCCAGCAGGCATGACTGGAGTTTCGATGGCACCGCTAGAATGAGATCAGACTGTGTTGGAAAAACAAGAGGGAAGCCTTCGATCCCCCCATTCCGGCAAGGAATCACCTCGTGCATCCTGGCGACGCGAAGTCGTTCTCGAAACTGTTGCTTGAGGACCCGTGTGGCTATATTCCAGCAATGGCTTTGTTCTGCAAAACGCGGACTACCACGCGCCGGTTCTCCGCCTGACCTTCCGCAGTTTTGTTACTACTGACTTGTTGACTCTCACCCATTGCACCCGGAGCCAGCATTCTGGTGAGCGGGACGTTGCCCTGCTGAATCAGCATATTCGTCACATTGCCGGCGCGGTCCTCACTGAGCCGCTGGTTCACGGCTGTGCTGCCAACGGATGAGGCGTAGCCTTTAACTTCGATCATGTAGCCTTCAATGGCTTTCGCCTTCTGTGCGAGTGCGAGCAGCTGTGGACTGTACTTCGAATCAACCTTGACCTTTCCATTGCCAAAATAAACGGTTACCTCGTCGAAAATGTAATAATCATCAAGTTGGCCGAAACGCGCCACTGCAGCTTCGACGGCCGCCCTATTCGCGGCAATTTTGGCTTCGTGCTCGGTCAATTGCGACTCATGCTGCTGCAGCTCCGCTTGCTGCTTCTTCAACTCCTCTTGAGATTCATGCATGCCGGCTTGAATGGATTGTGCGCGCTCCAGATCATTGCCCTTGAACTTAACTAAAGTTGCTACCAGCTCATTGCGGTCGTTGTATGTACCCTCGATCTTCACCGCAAGTCCAGGAATAAGCGCGGCCATCGACATCTCTTTCCTACGCGCTTTCAGCACGCCCTGGACTTGGCCGACCTCGGTATTGTCATTCAAGATCACGATCAGGTTCGGTACATTGGCAGTTTGTACGATCATGGTGTCCCCGCTCCGTGCCTTGATCAAGCCTTCCATGTTTGCGGTTTCTGCAGCAGCACCGCTGAGAGCACATCCGATCACCCAAAGGGCTGCGAAGAATTTGATTCCAAGGTATTTATTCTGATTCATGGCTCTTTCTCCTAGGCCAATTGCCCAAACAAAACACACTTTCAGCGAAGCTTGATGTTAAGCAACGACTGTTTAACCGCATACTGGTAGAAATGACAGGCTTATCCTATTGAGACTGCAGGGCCTTTAACGAGCGATGCTTTTGCACTAGCAAGTGCCGGCTGAGTCACGTGGACGTCGTTCCGGTTCGGGGCAACCCGTTGATTGCAAAAGGCTGCGGCCAAGCCAGCGACCGTGTCTGCGTCGCTGGAATCGGGCCTCCAAGCAGTGGTGTTGAAGAGGGCATCACGAAGTTACCCCAGTTTTTTCAACAGGCTGTCAGCATGTTTCTTTGCTGGAATCTTTGGTAGTGTGGTACCTGTCAGTTTTGACAGTAGACTTAATTAAGGATGGCATGGCCCGCGGCCATGAAATTTAGATCGTAATGTTCTCTCGCAACCGGAACTTCATCTCGGGAAACCTCTCGTTGAAGGTCCTTTCGCGGTATTTTCCAAAACTGTTTCTTGGCTCCCTCATTCTAACCCTGCTGCTGTCAACCCTCTTTAATAAGGTTGCGGGCGCGAATTCAAAGCAACTGCAACCCGTTCGGATTAAGGGCTCTTTTGTAATCGCCGCAATCTGCAAAGATGGGATTATTGTGGCCTCCGATTCGCGAGGCACCTTAAAAAACCGGGAAGGGCGGCGAATCGCTTACTACGACGCCAACCAAAAGATCTTTCCCATAGGAGATAAACTTATTGCGGATACCGGATATGCATCTCTTAATGATGCCAAGGTGTCTTTCCTTTCAGCATTGATGTCCCGCTTTTCGCATAGTCCTCTTTCCCAAGTCGAGGTTGACCAACTTCCGAACTCATACTTCAAATACGCGGGCATTATCTTGCCCGCGGCAGGCGCCGAGTCCGCAAAGCTGCAAACGCTGATCTTCGCTGGTTACGAGGAAAGACGGCCGATGCTGTGCATTTATGAGGGCGAATCCAGTCGGGCGATTAAGTGCCGTAATTCCGGGTATCTGTCCAGCCCCCACCAGCAAATCTTCGAATTTGGGAACCTAAGCTCGCTCTCGTTTGGGGATGCCGCGCGGATCATGAAAAAAACCATTGACGATTATGCGGCGGCCGTTCAGCCCGGACTTGTTGGTGGCCCCGTGGTCATTCGGACCATTACGGCCTCCGGTTCGACATGGTTCGATTCCCTCCCGCACTGGCCGACGTGGGAAGCGTTCACCGATTTAGCGGAAGATTATAAGAATAACCGTGTCTCCTTTCACTTGATGCCAGGGATTAACAAGGAGCAGTTGGACAAGCTCATTGACGATGGCGCTACCTGGGCGCGGATTGGCCAGACTTCAAGCGCAAGAGGATCTACGACGGATGGACCTGTGATCGGTTCATACCCGCCGGATCGATGAGACGGTCGCGAATACTCAAGAACCGGGTCGAGTTTTTTGTTCATTGGACGAAAACCTCCGAGCTGTATGTTTCGCCCAGTTTGTGACGGACTGTGCTACGATGTTCGCGCACGTGGTCGCCCCAGCCGTTGGCCTGCCGTGACAGTCAAACTCTGTTCTCGTCGAAACACCGGAATGCGATTTCCTTGGTGCCTGATTGCGATCATTTTTTTCTTGCCCCAGGTTGCGTTGCCACAATCGGCAGATGAAGTCCACGTCGTGCCGCGTCAACAGGGTAAATCAATACCTGAGGTGGATGCCGCCGGCGAAGCAGAGCGAGCCTCTCATCTAAAGCATGTTCACGCCGACGTCGATCTTGTGCTTGTACCCGTAACCGTCACGGAT
>Ga0187817_10002016_pt1 | contig 10275 bp, 6 predicted proteins | sample NC_wetland_sal_i_17_FD_132431 | JGI IMG/M metagenome (GOLD analysis project Ga0187817, IMG submission 132431) | Wetland sediment microbial communities from Neuse River Estuary, North Carolina, USA - SO4_2 | ecosystem: Environmental > Aquatic > Freshwater > Wetlands > Sediment | place: USA: North... | reverse complement strand
CTGACCGACACGCTGACGGGGATTTACAACAGGCACGGCTTTGTGACGATCGCGGATGAGCAACTGAAGCTCGCAAAGCGCCATCAAACCAACGTGGCTCTGGCTTTCGTGGATCTCGACGGGATGAAACGCATCAACGACGAGCTAGGCCATGAATTTGGCGATCGCGCTCTCATCGCAACCGCGCGCACCTCCCTCCGGTTGAACATCGTCCCCCTCGTCGGGCTCATCTTGCGCGCTGTTTTCGACAATCCCTTCACGCGCTCGTTGCTATCGGGCAACCCTGGGATCGGTCAGCCTAATCGGCAGCAGACAACTGTTCGGCGTCTTCTTCTAAAAGTTGAGCACCGCGCCGGCGCTCACATAGCGGAAGCCGTCGGGATCGATACCGGTCATGCCCGCAACGTCGGCCTTCTGTTCGCGATACTTGATCCACACCGACATCGCGGCGGCATCGATCTCCTGCACGGCACCGAGGCCGAAGCGCTCCAGCACGCTCGATGTGACGCCTGCCGCCAGCGCAGCGGGCGAGAGCTGGTCGATATAGGCACCGTACTCGCCGAACAGGATCGTGTGCCCGAGCGGGAGCCACTGCCGTCGCACGCCGCCTTTTGCATACCATTGATGCGAATTGGGCTCCGTGAAGCCCGCGAGCGTCCGCTTGCCGTCGTTGTCCTCCTCGCCATACGCAGCATGAACGAAGAGGCCCGTCGCGAGGTGCTCGGCGTAGCCGCCCGTCTGGAAGAAGGCCGAATTCTTGCTCCTCGCCACCGGCGGCGGCTGGGTCTGCTCGTCGGTGTTCACCGAGTAGCCGGCGCCGAAAGCGAGCTTGAAGCCGGCGGCCTCTCCCGCGTATCGGCCCGCGACCTCCCAATCGTCGTCGACGCCCCAGCTTGCCGACACGGAGAAGCCGGCGAAGTCCGGGCTGTCGTAGCGCACGCCTTCCATGACTATGCCGTCGCAGTCGCCACCCCACGGCCGCTGTTGCGAGTAGCAATAGCCGAAGTCGCCCCAGCGCAGCGGCAGCAGCGCGCCGCCGTTGCGCAAAAAGAAGCTGCCGCCGTCGAACAGCACGTAATTGGCGATCACTTGCGTGCCGGAGAGATCGGTGAACATGGCAGCGCTCTTGGCGGCGAGCGCGTTCTTGCCGACGCTGAGCTTGCCCAGCTCCTTGCTCGCCACGTACCAGTACGACATCTGCACATTGAGACCCTGGTTGACCACCGACACGCTCTGGCTCAGCCCCATGGAGTTGTCGGTAAGGTCCTGGATGCGCATGAGATAGCCGGCCTTCCAGCCCGGCGCGATCGCGGCTTCTCCGGTCAGACGGAAGTTGGTGGCCTGGGTCGGGCCGATGTCGGAGATGTAGACGTTGCGCTCGACCCCATCGTCCCAGAACATGATCTGTTTCGTAACGTAGCCGGATATGGTGAGCGTGGCCTTGCGGTTGCCCTTGCGCACCGTCGTTGCCTCGAGCTCGGCGATGCGCTCCTCCAGGTCGGCGCAGCAGTCGCCGCCAAGATCGGCGGCATCGGCCGCGCGCGTGCCGGCGGTTGCAAGCGACCCCGCCGTCAAGGCGGCTAGACCGAACGCTTTGAACCCACGACGCATGCCTTTCAACCCCCCACGCAACAGACGCTACGAACTAACGATGACACGCCCTCAAGCAGGCGCGGCGCAAACGAGTTCCTGCTGGGCACGACTTGCGAGCGCGTTCCGGGCGACCGCATCGCCGATCAGGACGATGCACGGTGCGTCGCTTGCCACTTCCGCAATGCGTTTCGGCAGCGTCGCGATCGTCGCGGGCAGCACCACCTCGTCCGCGCCCGTGGCGTTGAACACCGCGACGGCGGGATGGTCCGCCGCGAGCCCGCGCCGCATCAGCTCGACGCACAGGACCCCGATGGTCGCCTTGGGCATGTAGACGGCCGTCGTCGCCTTGGGATCGGCCAAGCCGGCCCAATCGAAATCGTCGGGCAGGCGCCCGTTGTCCGCGTGGCCGGTGATGGCCTGGAAGCGTCGCGCGCCGCGGCGGCGCGTCAGCGGTACGTTCAGCCGTGCCGCGGCTCCCTGCGCGGCCGAGATGCCGGGAACGACCTCGAAGTGGATGCCTGCCGTATCGAGCGCAGCGATTTCCTCTTCGAGGCGCCCGAACATCAGCGGGTCGCCGGCCTTAAGCCGGACGACACTGCGGCCAGCCGCAGCCAGCGCCACCATCAGATCGTTGATGTCGCCCTGCTTGCAGGACCGTCCATAGCCCTTCTTGCCAACATCGATGCGCTCCACCCTCGGCGGCGCGAGCGCCAGCACCGCTTCCGACACGAGCTGGTCGTGGAAAATGACGTCGGCGCTTTGCAGCGTTCGCAGCGCCTTGACGGTAAGCAGCTCCGGGTCGCCGGGGCCGGCGCCGACGAGTGCGACACGACCGCGGCTGAATCGTTCGCCGCCTGAGCGTTGGGCCGCGATGACCTGATGCTTGGACCGTTGCCGTAGGCGCAGCTTGCGACCGGCATCCGCCGCCCGATGCAACAGGACACCGATAAGGTCGGCGAGTGTGGGTGTGGCAGTCGGTTGCAATAATCCGCGCATCTTGAGCCCCTCAAATCGACGCGACACGCGCGCGCTTCTCCGCGAGCGCCGCTTCGGCGCCCCATCGCGCGTCGACGACGGCGCGGATTTCGGCGCGGCAGGAGCCGCAGTTGGTGCCGGCCATCAAGGTCTCGCCGATAGCTGCTACGGTCGTGCATCCGCGCGCGGCGGCAGCGGCGATCTCGCGCTCGCCGACGCCGAAACACGAGCAGATGATGGCACCGCGATCGATCGCCCCTCGACCGGGACGACCGGCGACGACTGAAAGCCGCGCGGGGCGCGTCGTGTGGCGTTCCGACAGTTGCGAGATCGCCCAATCGCGCGAGACCGCGACGGGTTCCGCGGCCAGAAACAGGGCCCCGATCAGACGGTCGCCCTCGTAGCAGGCAAACCGGTGCCGGCCCGCCTCGACGTCGTGATAAGCGATGGTCTCGACGGAAGGACCGGCCCCCACCAATGCGGCAATGAACGCTGGCCAATCCCTGCCATCGCCCGTGAAGCCAAGCTCCGCGCGCCAGCCGCCCTTGCACTTGGCGATGGCCCAGTACTCGGCGTCGACCGCCGCCGGCTTGTGGCGCAGAACTGCAAATCCATAGGTTGTAGCGACGAAGCGTTCGATGCGCGCCGGGATGTTCTTCGATGCCGGCTGACCGGAGATCGGGTCCGTCAACGGCGGCGTCAGGACGTCGATGCGCGCCCGCGACGCAAACTGGTCGTTCCAGTGCATCGGTACAAAGACCGACCCGAGCTGCTGGCGCGGCGAGATCAGCGCGCGTACGAGCACAGCCTCCAGTCCGGTGGACACACGGACGAGATCGGCATCGCCGATGCAATGGCGTGCGGCGTCCTGCGGATTGATTTCGACGTACGGCTCCGCGCAATGTTGCGACAGGCGCTGGCTTTTTCCAGTACGCGTCATCGTGTGCCAGTGATCACGTACGCGGCCCGTATTGAGAGTGAGCGGAAAGGCGGTCGACGTGCGCGGCGCCACGCTGGCAGTCACCGCAACGAAACAGGCCTTGGCGTCGGGCGTAAAAAAGCGGCCGTCGCCAAACAGGCGGGTAACGGGGCCGCTGCCTACCGGGCATGGCCATTGGAACGCTGGCAACTCCTCGAACTGCGCGTCATCAATATCCGCCATGGCCCCGATGTCGAAATCCCGCTCCCCGTCGTTCTCGAAGCGCGACAGCGCGGCATGCTCGGCGAAGATCTCGACCGGCGACGCGTAGGAGAAGGCCCGGCCGAAGCCCATGCGTTTGGCGACCTCGCACACGATCCACCAATCGGGGCGCGCCTCGCCGGGCAGTGGCAAAAAGCTCCTCTGACGGGAAATGCACCGCTCCGAGTTGGTGACGCTGCCGTTCTTCTCGCCCCAGCCTGCTGCCGGCAGCAACACATGGGCAAAGCGGGCCGTATCCGTTGAACCCGTCACGTCGGAGATGGCGACGAAGGGGCAGCTGCGAATAGCGGCTTCGACGTTCCCGGCCTCCGGCATGGACACGACCGGATTGGTCGCCATGATCCACAGCGCCTTGATGCGCCCCTCCGCCACGGCGCGGAACATGTCGACGGCTTTCAGGCCGGGCTTCGATGCGATGCGCGGCGATTTCCAAAAGCGTTGCACGCGGTCGCGATGCGATGCGTCCTCGATATTCATGTGGGCGGCGAGCGCGTTGGCAAGGCCGCCGACCTCACGGCCGCCCATGGCGTTGGGTTGCCCCGTCATCGAGAAGGGTCCCATGCCCGGCTTGCCGATGCGCCCCGTCGCCAGATGGCAGTTGATGATGGCGTTGACCTTATCCGTGCCGGACGACGACTGGTTGACGCCCTGGCTGTAGACGGTGACCGTCTTCTGGTTTGCCGCGAACAGGATAAAGAACTTCTCGAGCGTTGCCGCCGGCAAGCCGGTGTGGCGGACGAGATCGTACATGTCGAGCGCTTCTGCGGCGCGCAACGCCTCCTGATATCCCGTCGTGTGCTGGGCGATATAGCGGCGCTTGATCGAGCGATTGCGCGCGAGATAACGCAGCAGGCCGAGGAACAGTGCCACGTCGCCGTCGGGCTTGATCGGCAGATGCAGGTCGGCGATGTCGCTCGTCATCGTGCGCCGCGGATCGATCAGCACGACCCTCAGCTTCGGCCGCTTTTCCTTGGCGGCGACAATTCGCTGATAAAGGACGGGATGGCACCAGGAGAGGTTCGATCCGACCAGCACGATGAGATCGGCGAGCTCGAGATCCTCGTAGCAGCCGGGCACGGTGTCGGACCCGAACGCGCGCTTGTGCCCGGCAACTGAGGACGCCATGCACAGGCGAGAGTTGGTGTCGATGTTGGCCGAGCCGATGAAACCCTTCATCAGCTTGTTCGCCACGTAATAGTCCTCGGTCAGGAGCTGGCCGGACACATAAAAGGCAACCGAGTCGGGCCCGTGCTCCATGATCGTCTGCGTGAACTTCGCAGCGACGAGGTCAAGCGCGCTGTCCCAGCTCGCCCGCGCGCCTGACACCTCGGGAAACAACAGCCGGTCGTCGAGGCCGATCGTCTCCGCCAGCCCTAGCCCCTTGGAGCACAACCGGCCGAAGTTTGCCGGATGGTCGGGGTCGCCGCGCACGCAGACGCTCCCGTCCGCAGCGACGTCGCCCACGATCCCGCAACCTACGCCGCAGTAGGGGCAGGTCGTCTTGATACTCCGCGGCGCTGCCATATCCATGGTTCAGGCCGCCTGTCCGGTTGGCACCGTGAGCGCGAGGAGCAGTGTGTCGCCCTCGCGCTTGATCGGGATCGTGCGCACGCAGCCTTCATCTGCGCCCAGCGCTTTTCCGGTTTCGAGCGAGATGACCCAGTTGTGCAGCGGGCACGTCACCGCGGCGCCATGGACGATGCCCTGGCTGAGGGGTCCTCCCCTGTGCGGGCAGCGGTCCTCGATGGCGAAAACGCGATCCTCGGCCGTGCGGAAAACGGCGATCCTGCCCGCTGGCGTGTCAACGCAGCGCGCGCCGCGGGGCGGGATGTCGGAGATTGTGCCTATGGCGATCCAGTTCATCCCCTACTCCGCAGCCTGCGCAAAGCCCACAGCTGCCAGCGGCCGGAACTCGTGCTTGTCCTTGCCGGACGCACGCTCGGACCAGGGATCAACTTGGGCAAATTTCTGGGAGTGGACGAAGCGATCGAAGAAGGCCTTGCGCCGCTCGCGATCCTCGAGAACCTGACGGCGGATTTCTGATACGCCGACGCGCTTGACCCACTTGTAGATGCGCTCCAGGTAGCGCGCCTGCTCGCGGTACATCTGAACGAGCGCGACGATCACTTCGAGCGCCTCATCCTCTGTCTTGACAAGGCCCAGCACCTCGGTGCCCTTGATGTCGAGACCCGCCGCGCCGGCGAAATGGATCTCATATCCGGAGTCGACGCACACAACGCCGACATCCTTGCACGTTGCCTCGGCGCAGTTGCGCGGACAGCCGGAGACCGCCATCTTGACCTTTGCCGGCGTCCACGAGCCCCACATGAACTTCTCGATGCGGATGCCGAGACCGGTCGAATCCTGGGTGCCGAAGCGGCACCAATCGGTGCCGACGCACGTCTTCACCGTGCGCAGTCCCTTGGCGTAGGCGTGGCCGGATACGAAGCCCGCTTTGCCGAGATCCGCCCACACAGCGGGCAGGTCCTCCTTCTTCACGCCAAGCATGTCGATGCGCTGGCCGCCCGTGACCTTCACTGTCGGTATTGCAAACTTGTCGACGACGTCGGCGATGGCGCGCAGCTCTTTGGCGCTGGTGACGCCGCCCCACATGCGCGGCACCACCGAGTAGGTGCCGTCCTTCTGGATGTTGGCGTGGGCGCGCTCGTTGATGAAGCGCGACTGGTAGTCGTCGGCATATTCACCCGGCCAATCGCAGACGAGGTAGTAGTTGAGCGCCGGGCGGCACTTCGCGCAGCCGCAGGAGGTCTTCCACTCGAGCTCCTGCATGACCGCGTAGATCGTCTTGAGGGCCTTCGCTTTGATCAGGCGGCGGACGTCGTCATGGCCGAGCGAGGTGCAGGCGCACATCGGCTGCACGGCAGACGGGTTATAAGCATCCCCCAGAGTCAGCGTCATGAGCTGCTCGACGAGGCCCGTGCACGAGCCGCACGAGGCGGACGCCTTCGTGTGCCCACGGACATCGTCGAGCGAGGTGAGGCCCATCTCCTTGATCGTCCCGACGATCTTGCCCTTACACACGCCGTTGCAGCCGCAGATCTCTGCGTCATCGGGCAACGCTGCAACGGCCACCATAGGGTCCAGCGGCGATCCTCCCTGATAGGCTTGGCCGAAGATCAGGGTTTCCCGCATTTCGGTGATGTCGACCTGGCGCTTCTTGAGGTCGTTGAACCAGGCCCCGTCCGCCGTCTCGCCGTAAAGCACGGTGCCGATGATGCGGTTGTCCTTGAGGATGAGCCGCTTGTAGACGCCGGCCGAGGCATCGCGCAGCACGATCTCCTGGCGGTCGTCGCCGTCGGCGAAATCGCCGAGCGAGAAGACATCGATCCCCGTAATTTTGAGCTTGGTCGGGGTATCGTTGTGCACGAAAGTCGCCGCGCGGTCGCCGGACAGATGCGCCGCGGCGACGCGCGCCATTTCGTAGAGCGGAGCGACGAGGCCATAGACGTGCCCGCCCACCTCCGCGCATTCGCCGACCGCGATGATGTCTGGATCGGACGTGCGCATGCAAGCATCGACCAGGATGCCGCGGTTGACCGCGAGACCGGCCTCTTTGGCGATGCCCGCGTTGGGTCGGATGCCGGCGGCCATCACCACGAGCGTCGCGGAAATGACACGGCCGTCGGCGAGCTCGACCCCCGCGACCCTGCGCTCGCCGAGGATCGCCTTGGTCTGCGCCTTAGTGATGATCTTGATGCCCCGCTCTTCCAATGCCCGCTGCAGCAGATAGCCCGCCGCTGGGTCGAGCTGCCGCTCCATCAGCGTCGGCATCAGATGCAGGACGGTGACGTCCATGTCGCGCGAGTTGAGCCCGGCTGCGGCCTCGAGCCCGAGCAACCCGCCGCCGATGACCACCGCCTTCGCGCGCGACTGGGCGGCAACCAGCATTGCATTGACATCATCGAGGTCGCGGTAGGTGAGGACGCCCGGCAGGTTGTTCCCCGGCACCGGCAGGATCAGCGGCACCGAACCCGTGGCGATGACGAGCTTGTCGTAGGGCTGCACCACGCCGCGGTCGGAGGTCACGGTCTTGGCGGTGCGATCGATCGCCGTGACCTTGTGTCCCTTGTAGAGCGTGATGCCGTTCTTGATGTACCAGCCGTCGCCGTGGATGACGATCTCTTCGAAGTCCTTCTCGCCGGAGAGCACGGGCGACAACATGATGCGGTCGTAGTTGACGCGCGGCTCGGCGTTGAAGATCGTGACCTCGTAGCGGCCAAGCGATCGCTCGAGCAGATGCTCGAGCATCCTCCCCGGCGCCATGCCGTTGCCGATAATGACGAGTTTTTCGGTCATGCAGGCTTGCTCCGGCTATTCGGCGGGATAGAGGGCTTGGCCGGGGACGCTTGCGGAGGCCGGGCGATCGTTGCGCTCCATGCGCCGAATCGATACGTCCATCCACACCAGGAGCCCGACCACGATCGCAAACAGCAGCATGAAGCAGCTCGACCACAGCCCGGTGAGGTCGTTGAGCGCCCCGAAGGCGATGGGAAGGAAAAATCCCCCAAGGCCGCCGATCATGCCGACGAGCCCGCCCACCGCCCCGACGTTGTGCGGATAGTAGGTGGCGATGTGCTTGAAGACGGCGGCCTTGCCTAGGCTCATGAAGAATCCGAGGACGAAGGCCAACGCAATGAATGCCGGCATGCCGATCTCCAAATGGAAGGTGATCTCGCCCTTGATGCCGCGCATCACGTAGTTGGTGGGAGGCATCGATAGGACGAGTGTCGCCGCGGCGGAGACCAAAAGGCTCCAGTACATTACCGTGCGCGCGCCCAGCCGGTCGGAGAGCACGCCGCCGTACGCGCGAAAGATGCTGGCCGGAAGGGAATACGCGGCGCCGATCATGCCAGCGGTAGCGATATCGACGCCGTAGGCGCCGATCAGATAGCGCGGAAGCCACAACGCCAAGGCGACGAAGGCGCCGAACACGAAGAAATAATAGAATGCGAAGCGCCACACCTGGACTTTGCGCAGGGCGCTCAGCTCGAGCATGAACGTCTTCGGCGCTGCACCCGTGCGGCGGCGCTCGATCAGGAGTGGATCGTCGACGGTCGTGAACCAGAACACCACCGCCATGATCGCGAGCGCGGCAGCCCAAATGAGCGCGACCGCTTGCCAACCCCACGCGAGCAGAACGAAGGGGGCGAGAAACTTCGTCACCGCAGCGCCGACGTTGCCGACGCCGAAGATGCCGAGCACCGTGCCTTGACGGGCCGTATCGAAAAAGCGCGAGACGTAGGCGACGCCGACCGCAAAGGAGCCGCCGGCGAGACCGACGCCGAGCGCTGCGAGCAGCATCTGCGGGTAGGTGTGCGCGAACGCCAACAATACGGTCGCCACGCTGGTGGCAAGCATCGTCAGCGTGAAAGTCGCCCGTCCGCCGAAGCGATCAGTCCATATGCCGAGGAAGATGCGCACCAGCGAGCCGGTGAGGATCGGCGTCCCGACGAGCAGGCCGAACTCGGTCTCGCTCAGCCCGAGCTCGTCCTTGATGCGCACGCCGATGATGGAAAAGATTGTCCAAACCGCAAAGCAGACCGTGAAGGCGATGGTGGACATCCAAAGTGCGCGGCCTTGCGCGCTCGAGATCGTCAAGGCTGAGGTTCCGTCGGTGCGCATCAATTCGCTCCCTGCGCGCTGCCCAAAATAAAAAAGCTGCCGACCAGACCCCGCGACGGATCGCGCGAGACCTGAACGGCAGCTTTGCCAATGCGCGGCCCGTCGTTGGGCGCGCTCGGTTTCCTTAAGAGCAGAAACCGTGCCAGACCGCGGAAGTTATAATTGCCGTGTTATGTCAGCATGTTAGCATGGGCGCGCTCAATCACCCGAGGGCGGCGCCAGTCCAAAGTTTCATCAATCGGCGCGCCAATCGATAAAAAATTGTGCAGCGCACACCGGCTCGAGCGCTAGGGTTTCTGGCTGGCGATATAGGCGTCGAGCTGATCGGGATCGAACAGGCCGCCGTCGAAAAAGCCGTCCGGACCGAGCGTGAGACTTGCACCCGCCGATCCGACCGGCGTTGCGAGCCGCAACGCGCCCTCGACTTTGGCATTGGCGACGGGCAAGGCGGTTCCGAGCGGCTTCAACGCGGCGCGATAGAGATCGGGCCGGTAGGTCTCGCGCGCAATCGTGGCGTTCTCGGCGGTGTGCTGGACCTGCCCCCAGCGCACCATCTGCGAATAGAACCACAACGCGTGGCTCTTCCACGGAAAAGTCGCCGCCTTGGCGAAGGGCACGAAGAAGTCCTCCACGTGGCGGCGATCGCCGCCGCCGGTGTCGAGCTCTCCGGAAAGCCCGCGCAGCATCCACTCGGCAGGGCGCGCGATGCACGTCTTGTCGGCGAGGATTCGCGCCAGCTCTTCGCGATTGGCAGGTTGCGCGCACCACTGGGCCGAACGGCAAAGCGCGCGCAGCAGCGAGGCGAGTGCCTTGGGGTTGTCTTGCGCCCACTTCGCCGCGGCACTCAAGACCTTTTCCGGGCT
>Ga0187817_10002013_pt1 | contig 10277 bp, 9 predicted proteins | sample NC_wetland_sal_i_17_FD_132431 | JGI IMG/M metagenome (GOLD analysis project Ga0187817, IMG submission 132431) | Wetland sediment microbial communities from Neuse River Estuary, North Carolina, USA - SO4_2 | ecosystem: Environmental > Aquatic > Freshwater > Wetlands > Sediment | place: USA: North... | reverse complement strand
TGATTTTCCCGGCGCAGGTTCATCTCGTTGGATTCGACGCAGACAGCGCAACGGAGCGGGAGCGCAGTGCCATCCGGGATCTTTCGATTGCTACGACGCATCTGGCCGATGTCGCCCAGTCCCCCATCAGGTGTGCAGACACGATCCTGTCCAAATGGGCGATGAAGTTTGAGCGGCTGCTCGTGCACCTGGATGTCGATGTGATTGATTTTAACGATCTGCCGCTGGCAGAGAATTATTCGAAAAACAAGGGGCTGTCGTACAGCCATGCGCTGGAGTTGCTGGAGGTTTTGTTTAAGAGCCCGAAGATTGCTGGATTGACTCTGACGGAAATTAACCCGGACCACGGTGCCGAAGATGGATCTTCCATTCAGAGATTCGCTCAAGATCTGTCGCGCTTACTTGCCCTGCTACCCAGCTAAGGAGGAATGGTATGTCAACGTTCGGAGGAGGTTCAATGAAAGTGTCACATGTGCATTGCCGCGTGCGGGACTTGCAGGCCGCGGCCCGCTGGTTCGAACAGGTGTTCCATGTCGTCACCATATTCCACAATGAGCGGATGACCTGGCTGGGTTTCGGCGAGTTTGGCGTGATTCTGGACGCCGCGCCAACAGATAGCGTGGTTACACTTGGCTTCGATAGTGAGGATTGCGACGCAGACTATCGCATTGTCACGGGCCGCGGCGCGGAGACGATCGAGGCGCCTCAAGATCGGCCGTGGGGCGCACGCGCCGCCTACCTTTAAAGGACCGGGCGCGCTAACGGTCGAGATCGAACAGCTACTGAAAGGCACTTAGACAGCAGCGCCGATTCCATCGCACGCGAGGCCAGACCTTATATGGATCCGATACCATTCGTTGAACAGCACGGGGTCGTGTTAGAAGGAGGTCGAGGACCCAGACCTAATCTAGCCGAAGCCGTAGTCGGCGAGCCGGTACGCGGCAGTTGGTGGGACACAAAAAGGGGCGCGCAATCTTCAGGGCAACTCGCACCGTACGCGATTGCGATGAGGTTCTCGTTTGCCGTTTGGTGGGTGGAAAGATTACCACGTTCATCGCCGACTCTGGCCAGCAATAGTTCGCCTGGCAAATTCCCTGGACAAGAAGACTCTCGCTGCTTTACGGGAGGAGCATACACCGTCGGGGGCGCACAAAGTGCGCACGATCCCGTTTCCATGTTGGGTTCCGCCTGAAGTCCGTCAGGCGGCCGAGAACATCTCCGAAGAGGAGGCCCATCTTCAATTGGGTGACTGGATTAAGCCCTATCTGCGCAAAGGGCATCGGAGCGCTTCTTGAATGCCTCGTTCGCTTAGCGATGCAGCCGGGCCAGGGTAAGTTTGTCTCAATCAGATATGGAGGACTTTATGACGAAGGTTGCCCTGCCGGATCTTTCATCAAGGCCGTTTCGCCTGATCTCCGAGCGCGCCATGCTGGCGTCCCCTGAGGTGCTGTTCCGTGCGTGGACAGAACCTTGTTCAGAACTTGCCAGGTCGACCCGACTACAGCCGGAGTGCGTGATGCGGCCATTCTGGGCTTACTGTACGGTATCGGTGTGCGTCGATCCGAACTCGTGCTGCTGGATCTAGTCGATTTCCATCCGGAGGATGGTGTGCTCACGATAAAAGGCAAAGGCAAACAGGTGCGATCGGTGCACGTTGTCGAGGAAACCCGTACTGTTCTCGAAAGGTGGTTACGAACGCGTGGGATTGTTACCGGGCCGATGTTTTTTCCGCTTACCAAGTCAGGCCATCTCGTCCCCAAGCGCCTCACCTGCGAAGGAATAGCCCAAATACTGGCGAAACGGCATGAGAAGCGCTCCACATTCGCCGTCCCCGCTCGGATTTCCCACCGCTCTTTGACTTCGATCTCGAAGTTCTCGCTCCCGGTACCTTGCCGATGCGAGGATCTTCGGCGAGAACAAGTTCGCAAGCGTGCAGTGCCGCCATTTCGAAGTCGGACGCATCTGTCGGTAGGACCTGCCAACCAGTCACCGGTTTGCCCAGTACCTGAATAGATCGCATGTTCGGGAATTCGCGCCGCAGACTCTCATGGTGTTCTTCGGTAGTGGCGAGCCAGACTCCGTTATCCGCCGCGCTCGTGAGCTTATCCCGTAGAATCAGGACAATTTTGTCCTTCACATAGATTGCAAGGCAGCCGAACATGGGACGGGTGTACGGCGACAATGAGGCAATCGCGTCAAGCACGAATGCATGTGGAACGGGCTTGCGGCGCTTGGGTAGCAAGCTCTCATCCAGCGCGGGAATTTCGTCTTTGCGACGAGGCTTTGACATCGTTTGGTTAGGATCTTGCCCCGGAACGGGCCATGTTCGTGCGCTTCGATCGCGGTGCGCCTGCTTGTCGTCCTTCGATCCGCGCTGCATCCAATCTGGCTGCCAGTTCGTCAAAGTTTTGTGTCGGTCCCCGCCATCTCAACTCCTCCACATCCTTGAACAGGGCTATATCCGTCCGAAGCGTTGCCAGTCTTCTAAATAGCAGAGCGCGATCCCACTCCCGGCAAAGAGTGTCCGCGAGTGCACTTGCGTTGGCGGCGTTCACTCTCCATTCGCGGCAGTCTCTGGGAATCGATTCGAGATGTTTGAACTTGGCGAGCACCGCGGCTGACGATTTCGCACCCCACCCGGGCAGCCCCGGGTAGCCGTCTGCCGCATCGCCCACCAGGGCCAGGTAATCGGGAATGGATTCTGGCGACACTCCGAACTTCTGAATCACGCCAGACTCATCTAGGGTCACGCGCGTCCGGCGGTTTAACTGAACGATACGGGAGGCGGATACACATTGCGCGAGATCCTTGTCCGGTGTGCAAATGATTACGCGAGTGACATCCTTACACTTGCTCGCTGCGACCGCTGCTGCGGCAATAGCGTCATCGGCCTCGAACTCCACCATCGGCCAGACGACAACGCCTGCTGCGGCGAGGACCTCTTCAAGGAGCGGAAATTGTGCAAAGAGATCGGGATCAATGCCTTCGCCGGTCTTGTAACTCGGCCACAACTGGTTGCGGAAAGACTCGATGACATGGTCGGTCGCGACCGCGATGTGGGTCGCGCCTGCCTTAATCATACCGAGCACCGAGCTAAGCACGCCGCGAACGGCGGCGACCTCGCGCCCGTCCTTATCGCGGGCGGAAGGCAGTGCGTAATAATGGCGGAACAGTTCGTATGTGCCGTCTACAAGATAAATCTCCAACCCAGATCCCCCCTGACAGCTATCCAATAATAGATGATGCGTGCAATCGAGTCGCTCTCGCCCACAACGTCCTGGGTACTGGGATTCATCGATGTGTCTGGAGCCGGATGCGTCCTCATGATCGGCGTTGCGGTATCGGTAGACACTGGCCGACTTCCCATTACTAATCCGTGGAGTCTCGTTTCGATGATTCAAAACAGCCCACTGTCCGCGCCTCATAATAGGTGTCGGCGGCTTCCTTTCATTGGGTAGGGCCGTTACTACCTCCTTGTTCTACGTGGCGCTTCCGAAGCTTCGTCTTGGCGAACGGCCTCATCATCGCCGCAATCGTTGTGCAGCGGACTAGGCGCAGGCGGGCCGGCGATGCAGGGAATCGCGCTTAGATATTCGTAGATGGCCCGGATGTCATGGTCCGTCATGTCCTGAAAGTTCGGCCAAGGCATGACTTGGAGGAGACTTCCGTCGACCGGAGGTGGAATGCAGTTTGGCGGGGTGGGAACGGGGAAAGGTGTTATACAGGTCGGATGGAGGTGGTCCAGGTCGACGCCTGTCCGAAGGATTTGCTTGAATTGCTCGAACGTGTGTCCGCCTTCAGGCATCCCTGTTTTGTCTGGCGTCAAGTTGCGGGAGATAATGTCTGGACCAACATAATCTCCATAACCGGGTGCATAGAAGCCAGGGGGGAGCGCCGAAAGGAAGTCCGTGCCTCCTGCCAGGTAAGTCGTCGGGTCGGTTTTCTTCCGTTGGCCGAAGTACGGATTGAAACCATTGGCGAAATTGAAGTTGGGAGGGCCGCCGGAGGTGTGACAAAAGTTGCAATCCGACACGGCGTTGACCCAATAGCTGCCCAATCCCACCAGGCCCGGGTCTTTCCCTTCTAGATTCAGCGGGACGGGCGCTATCTCGAAACCCAGCTTGATGCGTGACGTCTCTATGTTGTGTTTGTGCCAGTCGTCCTGTGCTTGTACACTCGGCGAACTGCTCAACAATCCTGCCAGAGCAATCACACCCAGTGTTAAGAGAGCTCCCGCCGCCATTTTGACAAGTTGCTGCGTCTTCATTTGCGATTCTCCTTCATGGATTTGTTCCGGATCAGTGTCTCGGATCTTGATTAAGCCCATAAGCGATGCCGAAAACGAGTCCGCTCAACGTACCGGAGTCAACGTCGGTGGCGATCAGACCCTGGCTTCTGTCCCGGGTTGCCGGCTCCCAGCAAACGCACCAACGAATGCAGGCAGATGCGAACTGAGCCTTGCGGCGACTGGGACCAGTGCAATTTTCCCTGATCCAACCATTGCTGGATCCTCTCCGTCCCTTCCGCCGCGAGATTCTCGAGGGCGTCCAGAGTGACGAGTTCGGTCTCGGCCGCACATTGTTCGCACCAGAAGCGTCCCAGGCCCCCACACCGCAAAGTCAACACTCGTTCGGTCTCGATCGTGATGCGGGTCGTTTTCTTCATCAGTTGCACGAGCTCTGACCCGGGAATCGGTTAGCGGGCGGCAGTGCCCGTTGGGCGCGGACCCGCGAACGTCATGCGCTTTTCGGCCACCTAAATCTGTGCTACCTTGGTCCCCAAGAATTGCCTTTGGCCCCGACCCCGGTTCGCCGAACTAGGTGCATTTTGCAAGGGTGCCCGCAAAATGTCCTGAAATGGATGGTGAAATCTTCTGAAATTTTCTGAAAGTTTGTATGAATATCCCTCCGCAGTGCTTCTACGAATTCGGACCTTACCGAATTGATCCAGCCAGAAACCTTCTCTTACGCGGAGGGGAGCCGATACCTTTAACTTCAAAGGCGTTTGCGACCCTGCTGGTCCTGGTCGAACACTACGATCGGGTCATTTCCAAAGACGAACTCATGCAGAAGCTTTGGCCCGACACGTTCGTGGAAGAGGCCAATCTCACCAAACATATTTCTATGGTGCGGAAAGCCCTGGGAGAAACCGCGCAAGATCACCATTACATTCTGACCTTGCCAGGGCGGGGCTATCGCTTCGCCGAAACGGTGCGCACCCTGCCGAAGGAGGGAACGGACCTGGTTCTCGAAAGCCGCTCCCTGTCGAGGGTGGTCATTGAACACACAGAGCAGACAAAAGTGGAGGATCTGGCGATTACTGCCCTCCCGCGACGTCTCAGACTCCGCTGGGTCTGGATTCTCGCGGCCACAGCAGCGGGTGTGCTCTTGTTGATCGGCTCCTTCCTTATTCCTCACCCTCGCAAGTCCGCTGCGTTGGGCGAGACCGACTCGGTCCTGGTCTCCGACTTCGTGAATACGACGGGCGATCCGGTGTTCGACGATACCCTGAAGACGGCGCTCAACGTCTCCCTTCGGCAATCGCCTTTCTTGAACGTGCTCTCCGACAGCGAAGTAGCGAAGACGTTGCACCTGATGACGCGTCCGGCCACCACCAAACTCACGCCCGAGCTCTCCCGTGAGCTTTGCCAGCGGGCAGGCAGCAAGGCCTACCTTGCAGGATCGATTGGCAGTCTGGGCCGCGAATATGTGCTGAGCCTGAAGGCTGTAAATTGCGAGAACGGAGACACCTTGGCCGAGGAGCAGGTGACGGCGTCGTCCAAAGAGAAGGTGCTGGACGTGCTGGGCGATGCGGCATCCAAGCTGCGCGGGAAACTTGGCGAGTCGCTGGCCATGGTGAAGAAGTTTGATGTCCCGCTCGAACAGGCCACCACGTCTTCTCTCGAAGCTCTAAGAGCGTACAGCACCGGACAAAAGGCCTATAGTGCGAAAGACCCCGCCGCAGCCCTGACTTACCATCAACGTGCGATCCAGCTTGATCCGGATTTTGCCATGGGCTACCGGGCCGTGGGCTTGGACTACTCCGGCCTCGGCGAGGCAGGGCGGGCCCGAGAGTACTTCAGCAAGGCATTTCAGCTGCGGGAACACTCCAGCGAGCGGGAACGGTTAGAGATCACAAGTGCCTACTATCGGCATGTAACCGGCGAACTGGATAAAGCCGCCCGGACATTTCAAGAGGAGATTGAGAGCTACCCACGGGCAGTCGTAGGGTACGTCGGTCTGGGCATCGTGTATGCCCAACAGGGACAGTATGACAAGGCCACGGAGATCACTCGCCATCGGCTGCGCCTTGCTCCGAACGAAGTAGCTTTGTACGAGCTTCTCGCTTACTACGCCCTTGCCCTGCAGCGTTTCGACGAAGCGCAGCAGATCATCCACCAAGCGCCAAAGCTGGATGATTTCTTGATGCAGAGTGCTTCCTACGGCCTCGCCTTTCTCGGGGCGGACTCTGCGGGAATGGCGGAACGGCAAAAGTGGTTTGCGGGCAAACAGGACTATGAGAACTTTGGACTGGCGCTCGCATCCGACACCGAGGCATACGCCGGTCATCTTGCTAAGGCGCGGGAACTGAGCAAGCGGGCTGTGGACTCCGCCATTCGGGCTGATAGCAAGGAACTTGGCGCGATATGGAAGTCAATTGCTGCCCAGCGATCGGCTGCTTACGGGAATGCCGCAGAAGCCCGGCGATTAGCTGCAGCGGCTTTGAACTTGGCTCCCGCGAGTCAGGCGACGGAAAGTGAAGCGGCACTTGCGTTTGCCATCGCCGGCGATACGGCGCGAGCTGACTCTCTCGCTCTGGACTTAGGGCAACGCTTTCCATTGGACACGCAGATGCACTCGCTTTGGCTACCTCCGATTCAGGCGCAATTGGCGCTGGACAGAAAGAATCCGGCGGGCGCCCTTAATGCCCTGCAAGAGGCCGCACCTATCGAGTTGGGTCAGATCGATTTCCTTCTGAATCTTTCCTGCCTCTATCCGACATATGTACGCGGACAGGCTTACTTGGCGGCCAGACAGGGGACCGCCGCCGCAGCGGAGTTTCAGAAAATTCTCGATCACAGCGGCATGGTCTGGAACTGCTGGACGGGAGCGTTGGCACATCTAGGAATGGCTCGTGCCAAGGCCTTGCAGTCGAGAACGTCGCAGGGCGCGGATGCCGACGCCGCTCGCGTCCAGGCATTCGCCGCCTACCAGGATTTCCTCGCCCTCTGGAAAGACGCCGACCCCGACATCCCCATTCTGAAGGAAGCCAGGGCCGAGTGGGCAAGGTTGCAATGAGACAGAATACTGCCTTGGTGTGCGTCGATGACGCTCTCGCCGATTGCGGTCGGATGACGGGCAACCCTTCCATAATCCGGTAAGGTAAGGTTTGCCGACTATCCGGGAGCTATCGCGTCGTGGCTCGAGCCGAAATGCCGAGCTGACGGACTCCCTACGGATAGCCCGTTCGCTCGACATGCGTAGACCTGACACATGAGTGCGGTTCTTGCCTCTCCGTGTAATTCCCGATGACGGTCCGAACAGCAGGTCTTTCGCTTCTTCAGGCGGAACTGATAGGCTAGCGAACTCATCGGGAAAAGCTATGCCGATTCGATTCCGCAGCGAGAAGCTCGAAGCGCGATCTGCGACTTCAGACGGGTCCCAAACCCACGTGCGATCGGTCGAAGTTCGCTTTGATCCTCTGCTCGGCACCACTTCAAGAATTGCCGAAGGCGTGAAGCTGCAAACAGCAGATGCAGCGGCCCTGGGGCGATTTCAGGTGCAAGATGCATCGTGCCCTTTCTGTGCGGAGCGCGTCGGTCAGGTCACCCCGTGTATCGATCCGAAGGTGAGCAATGAATCCCGTATGCGGTCCGGCGAAACCGTACTGTTCCCAAACCTCGTGCCCTATTCGCAATACGCGGCAGTCGCGGTATTCACGTCGAGGCACTGGCTCAGTGTCAATGAGTTCTCTCCGAAGTTGATCGCCGATAACCTGACCGCCTGTGTTCGCTACATTCGAGCTGTGTACGCGTCCGATTCGCGTGCCTGCTACTGCGCCTGGAACGTCAATTATCTGTTCCCATCCGGCGGATCACTGCCGCACCCGCACTCGCAGGTTTTCCTCGACCCTATTCCCACGACCATGATGCGCTTTCAGTTCGAGGCGGGCGAGAGATACTGGCAGGAGAATGGCACAAGCTTTTGGGAAGACCTCGTCACAGAGGAACGGGCGAGAAACGAACGTTTTGTTTGGGATGTCGGCTCGACTGTCTGGATGACCGCTTTCGCCCCGATCGGTTTCAATGAAGTGCGCGCCGTGCTTCGAGGCCGCGAGACCCTGCTGCAATTGGACGACGCAGATATTGCCGCCGTTGCGACTGGTATATCGCGAGTGCTGCTATGGTACTGTGCCCTGGGATACGACAGCTTCAATGTTAGCCTGTTTTCCGGCCCGCTCGAAGGCGCAGCGTGGTTCCGGGTGAACTTGGTGATGGTGACGCGAACAGCAATGCTTCCCTACTATCGCAGTGATTCGATGCACCTGGAGCGCTTGCATTGGGAAGCGGCTGTTGACCTCGCGCCAGAAAAGATCGCTGTCGAACTGCGTAACCGTAGCTAAAGCAAGTAAGTAAGACCAGTTGATCTTAGTGAGGTGGCCACTTCAAGGCATGACCAGTTGCATTCGCGTGCGAGTCGGCGCTAACGAATAGCAACGGCTGACTGGAAGCCTTTGGCGCTCGCCGCCGATCAGGGGCAACGCTGAAGTAATCCCAAGGTAAGGTTAGCCGACCAACCATTCCGGAACCCTTGTTCGTCGCGTCCCCTAACCCCGTTTGGAGCCCGCGACCCAAACGCTTTTCGCGCGGGAAAGCATGCTGCACTGGGAATCAAGGGACTGCGGGATTGATCCCGTTTTATTCGTGGCGGAGAGCCACCATCGGATCCACCTGCGTTGCCCGTCGTCCCGGTAAGTAAGTTGCCACCAGGGTGACTGCCATGAGGAATGCGGATACCAGACTCCAGGTCAACGGATCATAGGGTTTTACGCCGTAGAGGAAAACCGAGAGTAGCGGAACTGCGGCAAATGAGGCAGTCAGGCCGATCACGACGCCCAATGCAGACAGAGTCAATCCCTCCTTTAGCATCAGCCGCAGAACCTGTCCTGATTGGGCACCCAACGCCATGCGCACTCCGATCTCGTGGCTGCGTTCAACTACCGAATACGAAATGACCCCGTAAATGCCGATCGCTGCAAGCAACAGCGCTACGATGGCAAAACTTCCCAACAGCTGCGTATAGAAACGTTCCCCGGTTGTGGAATTCTCGACCACGTTTCGCACGGTGTTAATTCCGAACACTGGAGACTGCTTGTCCATCTCAGCCACGGTTTTGCGCACAGTATCCATCAGAGTCTTCGACTCGGAACTGGTTCGCACCACCAGGCTTTTGTGCAGCCGCGTTTCCGTGAACATACTCGGACTCTGCTTCGGCTGCTGCTGGTAAGGAGCGTATATCTCCGGATTCGGGTCCACCCTCGAGGCGAATTGTTTGACGTTCCCGACAACTCCAACGACCTCCCGCGGTCGCTCTTCGCCCGGTACAGTATCGAGCGTGAGCACTTGTCCAATCGGATCTTGATTGGGCCAGAACTTGCGCGCCATGGCGTCGTTAATGACCACCACCCAGGGTGCGGACTCTGTGTCTTGCTCCGTCGGGAAGCGGCCGCGTAGAAGAGGAATGTCCATCACGCGGAAATATTCCAGGCTGATCGCGCTGAACAAAGCGTTCGGCTTCTCCCCGGGAAGCACGGGTGGCCGCCCGGCAATAGTGAATCCACGCTCGGGACTATCCATCCGGTCGGACATTGGAAGCCAATCAATCAACGCCACCGAATCAACTCCGGGCAGTGCCTTGATCCCCTCGAGGACCCGTCGGCAGAAGATCTCCACCTGAGGTGTGACCACGGCGAAACCCGTCTTGTCGAGGGGAGTCACATCGAGATACTTTGTCCCGGTCAAGCGGAACTCCAGCGTGAGAACACGGTTCGTGCGAAACCCCGGACTGGCATGAAGAACCCGCAGGAACGTGTTCATCATAAGGCCCGCGGAAACCAGCAGAACCAGAGCCAACGTAACTTCTACCACGACAAAGATGCTGCGGGTGCGGTGACGCGAGCCTGCGGACGAGCTCCGTCCTCCCTCCTTGAGGGAATCGGTTAAATCGGTTTTGGACGCCCGCAAGGCCGGGGCTAGGCCGAAGGCAATTCCGGTCAGA
>Ga0187817_10002012_pt1 | contig 10278 bp, 8 predicted proteins | sample NC_wetland_sal_i_17_FD_132431 | JGI IMG/M metagenome (GOLD analysis project Ga0187817, IMG submission 132431) | Wetland sediment microbial communities from Neuse River Estuary, North Carolina, USA - SO4_2 | ecosystem: Environmental > Aquatic > Freshwater > Wetlands > Sediment | place: USA: North... | reverse complement strand
GACCGCGTAGTCGCGCTCGGTGAGCCATGCGCGCTTTCTTGCCCGCGTTTGCGCGGCTTCGGCGCTTTCCTGTGCCGGCACGAGATCGACGACGAGGCGCAGCGGGAACGACACGAAATCGCAAATATGCGCACCGATCGGCGTCTGGCGCTTGAAACCACGCCCGGCAAAACGGCGGTCGTTGACGAGCGCGGTCCAAAGCGCCCGTTCCGCCTCGGTCGGATTACGCCGCAGCAAACGCGCAAGCCCGCGCACCGGGCCTCGCTCCTTCGGCACCCGGCCGCCGCCATGCTCGGCGAGCAGCGTCCGCAGCATTTCCGCTTCATCGCCGTCGAGCACGCCGCCGCGCGCGGGTCCCTTGCGGCCTTCCGCGATCGCCATGATCACGCCATGCAATGTCTGGATATCCTGCTGCGTCGGCCGCATGCGCGCGAAAATGTTGCGCAGGTTGATCTGCATTGTTTCGCGCTTGTCCGGAGGGCGGAAAAATTCGACTTTTTCGAGCTCGCGTTCCAGCGCTTCGAAGAAAGCGAGCAATTGCTGCTTCGGCGCCGGCGCTGATTTGTCCGGCATCGCGAACGGAAGCGCGCCACCACTTACAAGCTTGAACCACTCATAGGCCACGATGACGACGGCTTGCGCGAGGTTGAGTGAGGCAAAGGCGGGATTGACCGGCAGCGTCACGATGGCGTCGGCAAGCGCCACTTCGTCGTTCTCCAATCCGTTGCGCTCGCGCCCGAACAGGATGGCGACGGTCTCGCCGGCTTTGACGCGCGGCGCCAAGAGGGCGGCTGCCTCCACCGGAGCGACAATCGGCTTGGCCTGATCGTGAGCGCGCGCGGTGGTGGCCAGCACGAACGTGCAGTCCGCAATCGCGGCTGCAAGCGACGGAAAGAGCACCGCGCCGTCGAGAATGCGGCCCGCCCCGGTCGCCATCATCCGCGCCTTTTCATTGGGCCAGCTCTGCCGCGGATTGACGAGCCGCAATTGAGCGAAACCGAAATTGGCCATGGCGCGCGCGGCGGCGCCGATATTTTCGCCGAGCTGCGGCTCGACGAGGACAATGACGGGCGCGCGGCCCGCGCTCCAATCCCTGGTTTTATCGGTGCCGGCTCCGGGCATGGCCCCTCTCATGCACCCAGGACCCGGCCCTCGTCGAGCGGGTTGCACGTTTTACGTGCATATTGCCATGCGCCCGCAACATCGCCTTCCGACCGCGATTCACTGCCGCAAACTTCGGCTTTCTCGACTGCGCGACGGGTGCTATAGCGACGCTGCCGGCGCGGCCGGGCTCTGCCCGCGCGCATGGTCCCGCCTTTCCATTCATTCAGCGCTGTAAAGGTCTTAATCGCGATGCAGAAGATCAAAGTCGCCAATCCGGTGGTCGAGATGGACGGCGACGAAATGACCCGGATCATCTGGCAGCTCATCAAAGACAAGCTGATCCATCCTTACCTCGATATCGATCTCATGTATTTCGATCTCGGAATTCAAAAGCGCGATGAAACGCGCGACCAGATCACCATCGACGCGGCCGAAGCCACCAAGCGCGTCGGCGTCGCGGTGAAATGCGCCACGATCACGCCCGACGAAGCGCGCGTGAAGGAATTCAACCTTCATGAAATGTATCGCTCGCCGAACGGCACCATCCGCAACATTCTCGGCGGCGTCATTTTCCGCGAGCCGATCATCTGCAAGAACGTGCCGCGCTTGGTGCCGGGCTGGACCAAGCCGATCATCATCGGCCGTCACGCCTTCGGCGATCAATACCGCGCTACCGATTTCTTGGTGCCGGGAAAAGGCAAGCTCTACCTCACCTTCGTCGGTGACGACGGCAAGGAGATCAAGCGCGAGGTTTTTCAGTTCCCCGGCGGCGGCGTCGCCATGTCGATGTACAATCTCGACGATTCGATCCGCGATTTCGCCCGCGCGTCGATGAACTATGCGCTCAATCGCGGCTACCCGCTTTACCTGTCGACCAAGAACACCATCGTTAAAGTGTACGACGGCCGCTTCAAGGATATTTTCCAGGACGTGTTCGACAAGGAATTCAAGAACAAGTTCGCCGCGAAAAACCTGACCTACGAGCACCGGCTGATCGACGACATGGTCGCGGCGGCGCTGAAATGGTCCGGCGGCTATGTCTGGGCCTGCAAGAACTACGACGGTGACGTGCAGTCCGACACGGTGGCGCAGGGCTACGGATCGCTGGGGCTGATGACTTCGGTGCTCACCACGCCGGACGGCAAAGTGGTCGAGGCCGAGGCCGCGCACGGCACGGTGACGCGGCACTACCGCGAGCATCAGAAGGGCCGCGAGACTTCGACCAACTCGGTGGCCTCGATCTTCGCCTGGACGCGCGGGCTTGCCCATCGCGCCAAACTCGACAACAACGCCGACCTGGCGAAGTTCGCCGCCACTTTGGAAAAGGTCACAGTCGGCACGGTCGAGGCAGGCTTTATGACCAAAGACCTCGCCATCCTCGTCGGGCCGGATCAAAAGTGGCTCTCGACCACGGGCTTTCTCGACAAGGTCGACGCCAATCTGAAGGCCGCGATGGCGGCCTGAAGTCCGCGCGATGTTGCAACTCGGGGGCGGGTTTTGTTCCCAATGCGGGATGGCAATCGCCGCGGGGGACCATCGCCGCTGGGTGACAGTGGACGCAGGGTGACAGTCGCCGCAGGGTGACAATTGGCGTCAGCGCACCTATCTGCGGGTGATGGACGAGCCTAAAGCCCCTCCCCGACAAGCATGGCCGCAAGATGCTGCACCCCAAACGGCTGCACCGCAAAAATCTTCATCCCCGAAAGCTTCGTCCGCGAAATCTTCGACCCAAAATTCTTCGTCCCAAAAATCTTGGAGCGTGCTGGGAACGGCGGCTCTGATCGCCGCGCTGTTCGGAATCTTGGCGGCGGCAGTGTGGTTGGCGGTGCGAACCTGGATGTCGGCGCAGGGCGCGCCCATACCGCCGGTCGGCTATGCCGCGATGGCGGTCGGCGTCGTCTTTTCGCTCTTGGTCGGCTTCGCGCTGATGGCCTTGGTGTTTTACTCCAGCCGCTACGGCTATGACGAGCGGGCGGCGCAGGAATTTCACACCGGCGATGAAGACGATAGCTGAGGCCATTGAAGACGCGAGGAACCCAGAATCCATAGTCACGAATTACGGTTATGGATTCGAGGCCAGCGGGCTTCGCCCGCATCCCGGAATGACAAGAATGCGAAAACGCAAAGCCGCTGCGGGGCGCCGGGGACGCCCTTGACACCCTGATTTGTTCGGAAAAAGGGTAGGCGTTATCGCCGACACCGTAGAGCCAACAAGTCCCCGCCAAGGATCGAAAAAGGATCGAATAAGGATCGAACAATGAGCCGAACCATCCGACTACAAAGCGACAGCAATGCCCACGACCGCCCGTGGCGGGTCGCCGTCGAGCAGGGCTTCTTCGCCGCCGAGGGCCTCACGGTCGAATACCACGAAGACAATCCGAAGGGCACGGCCGGCCGCGTCGAGGATTTTTCGCAGCGCTGGAAAGAATCGCAGCTGCAGAAGGGGGCGCTCGAGGTCTATCCAGTCTGCGAATGGGGCGCGATCGAGCGCGTTCAAGCGCTCGGCGGCGGCAAGATCATCGGTTTGGACACGACCGTGCGCACCGGCGCCTTGATGGTGCGCAAGGATTCGAAAATCCAGTCGGTCAGCGAACTGCGCAATGTGCCGATCGCGGTCACCTGGCACGCTGGAACGTTCTACGCCGCCATCGAAGTACTCGAAGCGGCGGGCGTTCCGTTCGAACAGATCAAGCTCGTACACGCCAATGACCGGCTCGACGCGCTCGTCAGCGGCGCGACCGAGGCCGCCGCGCTGATGGAGCCCTTGGTCAGCCGCGCGAAGGCCGCCGGAGCGCGCACGCTTGCCGATCTGCGCTGGCGCGGCGGCATCGTCGCCGGCAACGATGTCGACGAGGAGACCGCGGCGAAATTGCGCCGCGCGCTCAACCGCGCGATCGCCTGGCTGCGCGAGAACGAAGACCGTTCGCGCCAGGAGGTGTTGCGCGACCTTCCCCCCGAACAGCGCGAAGGCGGAATGATGCCGGAACTGGTCGGCGTCCAGACCTATCGGCCCGAGGAATTTCGGGAGAAAGTCGACTGGATGATGAACCGCGGCTTCCTCGAGCAAGCGCCGGACTATGCCGCGGTCGTGCGCAACAAATAAAGCGTCAGGTAAAAACATTGGCGCGCAAAAAACAAATGCCCCCGGCGGGGGAACACCGGGGGCGAGCCCGCGCCGGGAAACTGAAGACGGTGAAAAGTCTTCCCGCCGCGGGCCACACGCTTTCAACCATTCAATTGCGGCAGCACAATGCCCGAAACAACGCGCCAACGCCGAGTGCAATCTGAAGTACGCGCGCTAACGCCGCGGGAACGCTGACAAATTCACGTCGCCGCGCACCCGTCGCGCGAAAATGCCGCGCGGCGATTTCCTCTTGGCTTGGTTAGCAAGCGATTAAGCCGGCACGCGACGTCTTCCGCTGGCAAGCGTTCTTCCGGTTAAACGATCTGACGGTTTGACCGCCATGCGGCGGTCTCGCCTTTCTATTTCCACCAGTCTCAAGGTAATCGCCACACTAAGCCTGTTGCCGGATTTAAGATCGAAACAGTGCTATGTTACGAGTGACCAATAGGAATTGTTATCGGTGTTGCGATGCTAACAAGTAGGGAGATTGAGCGTGGCGCTAGTTTATGTTGAGGCCCGACCGAAGGGCCGCCCCGACGGTACCCACATCGACGATTATGTGGTCGAAGACCATGCCGACCACGCACTCGCGACGTTCAAAACACAGGGAGAAGCAATCGACTGGGCGAAGAAGAACGGTCATACACCACACGTCGCCCGCGTTCGCCATCTTAATGATAAGAAGAAAGCTGATCACTGGCGCGCAGTATAGGCCGCCTCCTGACATTGTGATCACCTAGGACCCATTTCGTTCGCGTCTTGTCCGACAAGGCGAGTCGGTCGGGAGACACGCTGTGCTAAGGGAAACGCCGTTAGGCGCCGCGTTATAGATCATAGGACTAACACGGGCGACGCGATGATGCTTAGCCGACGCCGGAACGCCGGCGCTGAGAATGATTGCAGCGGAAAGCGCAATTTTTGTCTTAATCAACATTTTTGTATCTCTACGCTACTAACCTCGAATAGGCAGATCCCGACCGCCAACACAGGACGAGACCGCGAATTCCGTCGTCAAATAAAGTTGATGCGCCACTGCGCGAAAGCGTGACGATAGGCATTTATCGTAGGGGGCCACTAGGAGGCGGCCATGAGGTTCTTACTATTCATCTTGGGAATTGGTGTTGGCGCGTCTTCGGCATTGGAAATCCCGCGGAGGCCCAAAACTATCCGTGGTGCGCGATCTATGGTACCGGCAACCGCGGGTTCGTGACATTTCAACAATGTCTGAACACGGTAAGCGGCATCGGCGGCTTTTGCGAACCGAACACTCAATACCAACCTGTTCCGCGCGAGCAGTATCAGTTTTCGAGGCCGGAAAGACACCAGCCCTACTGATTGTGTTTTCACTGAGCTAGGGCTTCCGCAATAATTCCGGCAGTTTTGCCACGTTGGCCGCGATCCGCCGTGCCTCGTCGAGTGTAACTGCCTGGCCGACGATAGGGCCAACTAAAGCTTACTGTTTTGTAACTGCCCTCGGCAGCCGCAAACTGCTATTGCGTGATTGGGCGGCGACTTCCCTGTCGGGGCCACCGATGAACATGACGTTGATGGTTGCGATCTTAGCAATCTCCGCCACGTCTGCATATGCACACAGGCGGGTTTTTTCCCCAATGGAGCCAAGACGGGTGTTGGGATCGAGGTTGATTGTATCCGGCCGATTATGGCCAGCACGCCGCAACGGGCGCAGGCCACCACTGCACGCCTGTACGACCTGAGGATCAACTTGGGGCAACGCCTGAATTTGTCGCGCTGGCTGACGCCCTGAAGAGCTTGGACCCGAATTCTCAAGTCGGTCCGGAGATTGGTTTGATATTCAATAAACTAGATGCATTGTGTGAGGATTAACTGTCGGTGTGTTGTCTCCATCCTCGTTAGCTTCGCCAATTTGATCACTCAACTCGGCAAATTCGCAATACGTCTGTAGCTTATGCCTGTCACTACCGACGATTTCGACCACGTTTTCTGCGTCCGCCTTCAGCTTAACAACGTTTGGCTGATCCTGCGCAGGCCGCTGCGATCTTGGCGCAGGGGTGCCAGGGCACAGGTTGAGTGGGCACAGTTTCGGCGGACAGTGCCAGCGACCCTGTAAAGAGCAGACTAATTGGGCTCAACGTTATGGTGGTTGGTCGCATGACACCCTTCTTCCCTTATTGAACGCGGCGACGCTTTGTTGCGTTGAAGAGTAAGATCAGTAGCGCGACAATAAGCGTCACGCCCCCACTGAAAAGCGCCCAAGCAAGGAAAATGCTTTCTGTCGCGGTCATCGCGCCATCCCCTGGTCACGTTAACCTCAGACGAAGCAGGGCCCAACATTGTGGAGAGACTAGGGCGGCGGGAAGCGGCGATTGTTATGGACAACGCTGATAGTTCTTTAGATCTTCGAGCGTTTGTCCCATCGCCGCGCGATCTGGGCCAAGCGGCCGCACGATGATGTTTTTGGTTTGGGTCTTCTCCGGCAGCGATGCGCTGGTGCAAAGGCCATGCACTGCGTAGTTGACGCCGTCCGATCCCGCCGTCTCAACGATCCAGCTTACCGCGCAATCGCCGCCGCCGTCGCGATATTTGGCGGGCTGGATCACGATGTTAGTTTTGTCTTTGGCGGCGCATTGTTCGGCTGTTTCGGCCCAGGTGCCCAGCATGACGTTTGGAAAAGTAGTGTGACGGATTTCGTCGGCATGGGCTGCTTGTACGAACAGCCCCGACAGCATGATCAGGCTCGCAGTTCGCATGCTCTTTAAGCTCCTTCCCAGTGCGCCCTCTTACATCTTGGCATTAATCGAACGTTGATACGTACAAATCCATAATTGGCGCGCCTAATCCCGCCTGCCAGGATCCCAGGAGCAGGAGGGGACTTACTAACAGCTTTCTAACGATTTGCGCTGGAACGAACTCTCCAGTGCAATCAATGGCTTACCAGTGATGGTGCTCTGAACCTTTCACAGGCATAACACAACTAACCAACTAACCCGGACTGCGGCGGGCGCCCACCATCCTTCGGGCGTGCGGATTACTGCGGCCCGCGGTCACGAGGGCTTAAGCATGATCCAAGCTTCGAGCAACGATGTCTCTTCGAGCGATCTTTCCAAGCGCGGAGGTTCTCCGCCCTCGCGGCGCTGCGCATTCGGCGGCTTCCTTGCTGCCACTGCTATCGCTGCAGGCAGCATGGCGAGCACAGCGAGTTTTGCGCTGCCGCGCTACGATGGGTTGTGGAGTGTTTCCATCGTCACCCAGAAGGGCGACTGCGATCCCGGCTATCGTTATCCGGTGCGGATCACAAACGGCACGCTGTCCAATGCCGGCGATTCGAATTTCACCGTCAGCGGCAAGGTCGGCACAACCGGCGTCATCACGGTCACCGTGAGCGCCGCCGGCAGGAGCGCCACGGGCTCGGGCCGATTGGCCGGCGATGCCGGCACCGGCTCCTGGATCGGCGGCGCGTGCTCCGGTACGTGGACCGCGGAGCGCCGCAGCTCATAGGCCGCGACTGCGAAAGCGGCTACGCCAAATCCCGCTTCGGCAAGAGTCGCGTCGGTAGAAGCGCCGTCAGCAATTTGTAGGCCCTCCCTACCCTCCCCCTTCATCAGGGGGAGGGAAACGCGGGTACGCTACTGACCTGAGAGTCCTTTTTCGACAAGGTACGATTCCCGGATCACGTCCGGGGCTGGCTCTTTCGGAAAGCGGGCCTCCACCCCGGATCGCTCCGGGGCAGACCTTTTTTCGGATTCGAGCCTTAGCCTTCCGCCGCCTCGCCGTCCGAAGCCGCGTCGCCTTCCTCGCCGGCGAGAATCTTTTCGGCGATCAGGCCGGCATTTTGCCGGATCGCGGCATCGATCTTGCCGGCAATGTCCGGATTGGCCTTCAGAAAGGCTTTGGCGTTCTCGCGTCCCTGGCCGATGCGCTGGCTGTCGTAGGAGAACCAGGCGCCGGATTTTTCCACGACGCCGGCTTTGACGCCGAGATCGATCAGTTCGCCGGATTTGGATACGCCCTCGCCGTACATGATGTCGAATTCGACCTGCTTGAACGGCGGCGCGAGCTTGTTCTTCACCACTTTGACGCGGGTCTGGTTGCCGACCACCTCGTCGCGCTCCTTGATCGCGCCGATGCGGCGGATATCGAGCCGGACGGAGGCGTAGAATTTGAGCGCATGACCGCCGGTGGTGGTTTCCGGCGAACCGTACATGACACCGATCTTCATGCGGATCTGGTTGATGAAGATCACCATCGTATTGGAGCGGTTGATCGAGGCGGTAAGTTTGCGCAGGGCCTGGCTCATCAGGCGCGCCTGCAGGCCGGGCTGGCTGTCGCCCATCTCGCCTTCGAGCTCGGCACGCGGCACCAAGGCCGCCACCGAATCGATGACAAGCACGTCGACCGCCCCGGAGCGAACGAGCGTATCGGCGATTTCGAGCGCCTGTTCGCCGGCGTCGGGCTGCGAGATCAGAAGCTCGTCCACATTGACGCCGAGCTTGCGCGCATAGACCGGGTCGAGCGCGTGTTCGGCGTCGATGAAGGCGCAGATGCCGCCCTTCTTCTGCGCCTCGGCGAGGCAATGCAGCGCGAGCGTGGTTTTGCCCGAGGATTCCGGGCCGTAGATTTCGACGACGCGCCCGCGCGGCAGGCCGCCGATGCCGAGCGCGATGTCGAGCCCGAGCGAGCCGGTGGAGACGGTTTCCACGTCCATCGACTGCATGTTCTTGCCGAGCCGCATGATCGAGCCCTTGCCGAAGTTGCGCTCGATCTGCGACAGCGCGGCATCAAGAGCTTTCGATTTGTCCATGGACGATCCTTCGACGAGACGAAGTGCTGCACTCATTTTCTCGCGCTCCTTATGACCGGGATTCGGGGGGCACGAAAGGTGCCGGCCTCCGCCGCTGGCCTCATTGACGATAATATGCACTGTACACGATCTGTTCTCTGTTCGCAATATGTTCTTTTTGCTCTGAGGGGTACTGGCCTGGGCTTAGTGGCCCGTTTTTGAAAATCGCAGTGGCTGGTTTTAGAAGTGGCTTATGAGCAAGTTAGGCAAAAAGCTAATTGAAGCGTTCAAAGAAGGTGTCGGCATCGCACGCGGCGAGATTGAGTCTGGGCGTATCCATTATGGAGCTGGCGACGTGAAAAAGCTCCGGATCTGAAACAGCGCCGCGATCTTGAGACCGAAGACAAATAGGCCACTTCCGTTGGTGGCCTCCTTCTCATTGCCGCTGGCAAATCCGGCAATGGCGCGGGGGGTACAGGGACGACTAGCTCCAATTCCTGCCGTTCGCCGAATCTCTCGACAAGCCCCCCGCCAAGCCACCGCCGTCGGCAGCGTCTTCGTCCGGTTTTGATCCGGATCAATAAAAACGCTGGGCGGCCACGTAGATTAAAGTTGTCATGAACGATACGCCAAGTGCAGAGCCATAAGCATTGCCGAGCGTGTTGGCGGCAGCGGTGCGGCGCCCGATGAGGCTGTCGCGGCCTTCGACATCGCGACCTTCGACGTTGCCGACGACGTGCTGGAGCGTGCCGGGAGCATCGCGGAGGGACGAGCGGTAACCATCGGCTACTGCACCCACTGGTATTATTGCGGCTGGCCGCTTTAGGGGAGCCCCTGCGACCAGTCGCGAGGAAGAGGCTGCCCCCTCCGCTGGCGGCCTCTTTTTTGTCTGCGCCCCCAAACGCTTGGCCGCACTCGCCGCAACTATACAACCTTCGCTGGTATTCTCGCATGGGTTGTATCATGATGGCCATTTCGTCTTTCGCTGCCCGGTCACCCGCTTCAACGTTCAAGGCCATCTTACCGAGCCACTGCCGGAAGAGGACAGCGCCACCTATCAAGCGGTGACTTGCACCGCTTGCGCGCGCCTTCACCTGGTCAATCCCAAAACCGGCAGCGTCGCCGGCGCCAAGCGCCAATAACGATCGCTGCCAAATGTCATTTCCCGATCCATAGATCCAGAAATGCCGTTCTCGATTCGAGAAATTTCCTTTTCGGTCTAGATGCCTTCTCATGGGGCATGATCTTTTCGGAAAACCGGTTTCCACTTTTCCGGATCATGCCCTAGGCG
>Ga0187817_10002011_pt1 | contig 10278 bp, 7 predicted proteins | sample NC_wetland_sal_i_17_FD_132431 | JGI IMG/M metagenome (GOLD analysis project Ga0187817, IMG submission 132431) | Wetland sediment microbial communities from Neuse River Estuary, North Carolina, USA - SO4_2 | ecosystem: Environmental > Aquatic > Freshwater > Wetlands > Sediment | place: USA: North... | reverse complement strand
CCCTTAGCGGTGCTTCCGATGAACTTTGATCCTGCGGCCTTCAATGGGACCAACCCAGTCCCGAAATCGCCGATCATGAGCACAGCTACGAGCGGGCCGTACTCGATCTTTGCCACCCCGCAGCAGTTCCACTCGCCTTACACGCGAAACTGGAACCTCAACATCCAACAAAAGATGGCTGAGAACACATCTTTCGAAGTCGGTTATGTTGGTGCCAAAGGCTCCAAGCTGGTTCGTCTGACTGACTGGAACGAACCGGACGCAACCGATACTCGACCGAATCCGAACTTCCAGGCAATCGATGTGCTACAGCCGACCAGCTCTTCCATATATCACGCGTTGCAGACAACACTGCGAATCCAGAATACGCATCGTATGTCCGGGCTTGCCGCCTACACCTGGTCGAAAGTGTTAGACGATGCTTCCGATGGAATCGACTTCGTGCCCGGCGCGGCCTTCCCACAGGATCCGGGCAACTTGAAGGCGGAGCGTGGACCTTCCACCTTCGATACCAGGCAACGTTTTACCGCAGCCCTGAACTACGACCTGCCGGAGTGGCATGCGGCAAAGAAGTTCGGCTCAGGGTGGCAGTTGAACTGGGTGGCCAGCTTCCAAAGTGGGCGTCCGATCCCCTTTGCCACCGCCACCGATACCACCGGCCGGTTCTACTTTAACCAGCGGCCGAATATCATCGCAGGAGTGAATCCCATTCTGCCCAACTGGACTCCAACCACGGGTTATCTCAATCCTCAGGCTTTCGTGCAGCCGGCGTACGGTACCTTCGGCGACCTTGGGCGAAACTCCATTTACGGCCCAGGTTACGGGAGCCTGGATTTCTCGGTTAACAAGAACACGGCCTTGACCGAGCGCTTGAACCTGCAGTTGCGCGCGGAGTTCTTCAACATTCTGAACCATCCGAACTTCGCGTTGCCGAACGCTCGCAGCTTTGTCCCGGGCTTCGTGGACAACGGAACACCTGGCAACCCGCAAATCGTTCCGCAGGTCAGCGGTCCCCAGGGCCTGATCAACCAGACACCCGACGTTGCTCAAACCAATCCCGGCTTAGGTGGCGGAGGGCCGAGGGTGATTCAGTTGGCGGCGAAGTTTACGTTCTAGGAGTTGCTCCCTCAGACTTTGAGGAAGATTCGCTTGCGCCAGAGCAACCACAACAGTATCCAGCAGAACAGAACCGCCGCTAGAGAGTAAATCAATGAAGCATTGGCCGTGCTGAAGCCGAGCGACTCGAGCCCGGCGTTGGCGGCCTCGTGCCAGTTCATACTTTCTCCGTTCGCGCCTTTTACGGTGAAGGTGTACCCCGGGCCATAAACCAGCGAGTCCGCGACAAATCCGGCAATGGCGTTCATCCCAAACACCAGGATGGGCATTGTCCATGCCCCGCGCCAACGCTTGATTTCGAATCCCCAGTAGAGCAAGGCCAGGAATACCAGAGCAAAGCCTCCGCTAAAAAGCACAAACGAACTCGTCCACAGATGCTTGTTGATTGGGAACCACACATTCCACACCTCACCCCCAATCAATCCAAGCAGGCCGGACAGTGCCATTCCGAGCACTTTGGTGACGGGCGCTCTCCGGCTGCGAAGCCAATGCCCGGTTAGCACTCCGATCAAGGTCGTGGCAATCGCCGGGATAGTGCTGAGAATGCCTTCCGGATCGCGTGTGCCGTCGTAGAGATGTCCCATGAACAGCTTGCGGTCAAGCCACGCTACCACGCTGCGGTCGGGATCCATGAACGGGATGGCACGCCCGGGTACGCCGAAGCCCGGCACCGGGACAAAGCGCAGCGTCGCCCAGTACCCCACCAAACATGCCACGATGGCGATCACTTGTCTTTTGCGGTTTGACCAGAGTTCAAGAATCGCGGCGGCGAGGTAACAGAGCGCGATCCGCTGCGTCACGCCCTCGAACCTCCAGGTGTGCACATCGAGACCGATGATCGGGGAAGCGTTCACCAAAAGGCCGATTGCAATGAGAACCAGGGTCCTCTTGAAAACGTGAACCATGATTTGCCATCGCGACTCGCCCCGCTGCCGGCGCGCGGAAAAGGAGATCACGAGCGACACACCTACCAGAAAAAGGAAGGAAGGAAAAATGAAATCGGCGGGAGTCCACCCATTCCACTCAGCGTGTTTGATCGGCCAATAAGCTTTCGAGTCGCTGCCGGGATTATCCACCAACACCATGCCAGCGACCGCCAGCCCCCGATAGATATCAAGGCTCATCAGCCGGGTGGAAGACGGTTTGGCCCCCTCGCTTCCGGAACCGCGAACTGACGGTGCTTCTGCTGGTGTGGTTGACATCAGGTGTCCACGTCCCGCGCGATCTCCGGCAGTACCGCCTGCAGCAGGGCCACGAAGTCTCCCTGCACGCGCCGGCCGGTTTCGAGGACTTCCTCGTGGTTGAGCGGCTGATCGAGAATCCCGGCAGCCATGTTGGTGACGCAGGAAATTGCCAGCACTTTGATTCCCAGGTGGCGGGCGGCAATCACCTCGGGGATCGTGGACATGCCTACCAGGTCGGCACCGATCGTCCGGAGATATCGAATTTCCGCCGGAGTCTCGTAGCTCGGACCCAGGAGTCCAGCGTAAATGCCTTGATCGACCGTCTTTCCCAGCTTGCGGGCGGCCTGGAGCGCGATCTCGCGGTAGGGCTTCCAGTAGGCCTGAGTCATGTCGGGAAAGCGCGGACCGAACCGTTCGTCGTTTAGCCCCACCAGCGGATTCTCACCCTGCAGGTTGATGTGATCGGAGATCACTACCAACGCCCCCTGCTTGTACTCAGTATTGATCCCTCCCGCAGCGTTAGTGAGGATCAGAGCGCGAATCCCCAGTCGACCAAGCACGCGAGTGGGGAAAGCGACCTCGCTGGCTAGGTAGCCTTCGTAAAGATGTACGCGTCCCTGCATGGCGGCGACCGGAACGTTGCCAGCTTTGCCGATGACCATCTGACCGGCGTGACCGACGGCGGTCGAACGGGGAAACGACGGAATCTCCGCGTAAGGGATACGGGTGGCTTCTTTGAGTTCGTCCGCGAAAGCGCCCAAGCCTGACCCAAGCACCAGGCCGATGCGCGGGCGGAGCTTGGTTCGCGATAGCAGAAACGCCGCAGCGGACTCGGCGAGGGTGAATTGGTCAGTCATTGGGCGTCCAGCACTTGGAGAATCCAGCACTTAGCACTTAGCCGTTAGCATCTAGTCCATCGAGCCCTGTTCCGCGCACCTTGCAAAACCTCCACGGCTAAATGCCAAGTGCCAATTGCTAAAGGCCAGGCTAGTATTTCTTTTCAAAGTTGGCTAACTCCTCTTCCAGCCTCCACTGAATCTTTGCCCGTTCACTACCATCGAGAAACTTCTGGCACGCGGCGGAGGCCTTCCCTCCAGCCTGACCCGAGCACGCGCTCACCGCACGAAAAGACTTCGCATCGGACCAAAGGCTGGCCCCTGGCAGGAAGCTATGCTGAAGTGAGAGCCGCGCCATGCGCTTCAGGTCTTTATACGAGATGAAATCGTAGCTCTCAACCGCGCGCAGATATTCATGGGTCAGGTCAGAGCGTGAGACGCCCTCATCGTCGGTGGCCAGCGCTACTGGTACGTCGTACTTCATGTACATCGGCAGTGGGTGGTAATCGCCGGACACGCCGAGAATAACGTCGTTCGAGGTCAGACACACTTCCACCAGCACGTCACGTGCGGCCATTTCGCGAAGCAGGTCGAGAGGATCGTGTTCGTTCATGATGTCCACGCCGTGGCCAATGCGCTCCGCATGCCCGCGCTCCACTGAGTCGCGGATATGAAAGGTGACTCCTTCCGGTGGAACCAGTCCAAATGCCAGCTCGCCGGCATGCAGGCTGATGTGCACTGTGGGGTAGATCTCATGCAGGTAGTCGAACATCTTCATGTGCAGTTCGAAATCGTGCATGGGCACGTACCAGTCTTCGGGCATGACCAGATTCAATCCGACAAACCGGGGATCACTTGACGCCAGCTCGAATCCGAGGAGAATTTGAGCGAAGACCGCCTCCGGAGGCAAGCCCCGGAGCACCTGGTAAAGATAGCGGACAGTGACCTCGCATCCAGGGCCAGCCTCCGCCGTGCCGCATTTCAGACGGGAGCGCATCTTTCTCTCGTCATCATCAAGCTTCTTGCTGGTCGCCGTGACGATGTCTCTCAGGCCAGCCGCCAACAATTTGTCACGAAGTTGCGGCAGGTGATCGTCCCATCCAACTCTTGCGCCTAATTGTGCCGACTGGGATGAATCAGCGGTGTGCATCAATTCCAGAAATTGCAGATGATCTGCGGCAGCCGACGAGGCAGCTTCGGCGAACTCATCGCCAGTGTGGTTGTACGAAGCCAGGGAGAATTTATCGAAAGTCGCAAAAAAGTGGTCATGGCCGGACTCCTCTCCCGGGTTCCAATTGCGCATTGACCAGGCGTCGATTATGGAGTTGTAAAGAACGTGGTCGCTATCGGCACAACGAACCGCGGGCTTGCTGTTGAACGCTTCACAGGACGCGTCACAGGGAGGCGCGATCAGCTTTGAGGTGGTGCGGTCCACGCAAAGGCCATCGTCGGCGGCGAAGTCGATCCACCTTTCAGCGTAAATGGCACCCGAGAGGTGGTTGTGCAGGTCACCGCCCTTGGGCATCTCTCGCAGGAATGCCAGCAGAAGGGAGGGTTGGTGCCGAGCGGATTGCAGGTACTTTGCTGTGCGCTCCTCTGCGTTTGACTTGGAAGCGGCGGCGGGCTTCGATTGCGCTCGGGTGGTTGCCGATAACCCCGCAATGACAAGAAGGACAAGTAGGCTCGAGTGTCGCGACACTGCATCCTCCTTAAGTGGGAACTCGGCATTGTACCGTGAGCGTCGAACAAAGCAGTAGTGCAGGATTTGAAAGCCGCGTCCAGAGCGGTTTCTCTTCAGATTTTCACAAACCGCAAAGCTAACCTGTGATGCTCAGGACCGCATAAAAGCTGTATTTTCCGCGAAAATTTCGCGCGGGATGGGAATCTGCAGGCTCTCCCGAATTTCTGATTGCACAAGGACTGGTGCACGAGCCTGTGAACGACGCGCACCTGATTGAATTGCAAGTAGATGCAATGAAAGCTTTTTCATTGACTCCTAAGAGGGAAGGAGTAAAAACATAATCGTTCTTTGACAGCTTCTGAGTTTTCCCGGTTGGTGCAGCGTCCGGGGCTCGAGCGAAGTCACTCTCTGCATCGCAAGATGACGGAGGGAGGGTTAGCAAGGGTCTATAGCAAAGCGCTGGTTGAGGCGAACAAGAAGATGTGTCGAAGGCAGGATAGAATCCCGAGGCGTTGGGTTGATTTATCCGGTTGGCGGTAAGCCCGGAGCCCGAGCAACGATCGCGCGTCGTGACCCGCAAGGAAGCGATGAAAGCAGGTCGGCGAGGGTCTAAAGCGAGCTACTGGCCGAGACGAATGATCCCAACATCACTTCGGGATTCTTATTTTTGAGTGATCAGTGACTGGCCAACTATGGTCCCACCCTCACCAGAAACCTTTCCTTTGGCACCAGCCGCGCTCGATAGATCGTATTCGTCGCCGCCACTTCCGCCACGGCATCTACATTGAGCTGATACGATCCCTGCGCCACATTGTCGCCAAACGGAATGTCGATCGGGTCGCTGTTTTTCTTCAAGGGAAAGTGCTGATAGCCGATGGCGGTGGCCCGCCCGGTCTCATTGACAGCCAGCACGATCACGGTCAGGTCGAACTCGCGGTCGGTCTGGTTGGAGATGAGCACGGATCCCTCGATCCTCCGGCCATTGATTTTGGGATATTGCCCCCACTGCGCCATGAGGGGAGACACCACGAGCAGCGAGAGCTGCTGCTTCCGCTCGTAAGCGGTGCTACCGCTGTCAGTTACGGTGACTGTAAAGCGGAAGTCGCCAGACTCAGTGGGAATGCCGGAAAGGAGACCGTCGCGGCGGAGAGTCATGCCCGCGGGAAGCGTTCCATCCGTGACCTCCCATTTGAATGGAGCCGATCTGCCTTGTGCTTGCAGCCGTTCCTCGTACGGTTGCTTGACGTAGGCCTTCGGAAGACTAGTGGTGAGGACCACGAGCGGTTCGCCCTCGCCCTGCTGCGCTGAAAGCAAAGATACGAGCGCCGACATTAGAAGGCTGACGCTGATCGTTCGAATTAGCAAGCGGGCGTTCATCGGATGCGATCCAGTCGGGCCGCGTGTTTTGGCTTAGGAACGCAGAATCTACTTCGTCTTGTGCAGAAAATCATCCACCGACTTAAGGAACACTCCGCTCTGATCCACAAACGTCATATGGCCCGAGTTCGGCAGGATCACCAGCTGCGATCCCGTGATCTTCGCATGCATGACCTGCGACAGAGAGGGATCACACTCATCGTGCTCGCCCACCAGGATTAATGTCGGAACTTGGATGGTCGCCAGCCGGTCCGTGTACTCCACCGATTTCAGATTGCCATCGATGATGTATTCTCCGTGTTCGCCCCACATTTCGCGGTAGAGGTCCCAGCTTATGTTGCCGTCCGCGATCGGATCGTAGTTGGGATTGGGACGGTTGTGGTAGATGTACGGAAAGTATCCTTCACCCCAGGCCGCGATCATGTAATCGGCCGTGTAGCGATTTTTCTCGTAGTCCTTGCCGTGGCCATACAGTCCCTGGGCTTCGAGCTTGTCAATGCGGTCGCGGAGTTCTGACGACATGTTCTCCTTCATGCGCACGAACACCTGATTCATCGCGACGGTACTCGACCAAGTGCTGCCCAGGATCAAATGCAACAGATTCTTCTGATACTTCAATGCATATGCTTGCACCAATGCGCCGCCGTAAGAGTGGCCCAGCAGGTTGATCTTGCCGAGGCCCAGGGCGATACGCACCGCCTCGACATCTTCCACCATGTTTTCTATGGTGTAGGCGGACCGGTCTTCGAGTTTCTGGGAACGCCCGGAACCGCGTTCGTCAATGAAAATGACACGGTTATGCCGTGCCAGGGGCAACAGATATGGCAGGAAATAATCATGGGACGCTCCCGGTCCACCGTGCACGATCACGAGCGGTTCGCCGCGCCCAAGGATTTGGTAATAAATCATGACGCCGTTAGCGTCCGCGAAGCCTTCCTGTATGGGATACACGCTGGGCGATGTGGCAGGTTTGCGAGGAGCAGACTTCGCGGTCTGCGAGGGTGCTGTACCGATCAGAACCGCACAGAGAAAGAGGACGAGAAACCTGAATCGAAGGTTTTTCATGACGCACCCATCCTAGTGGCGCAGAACCCATGAGGGCAAGGACACCCCGATGTCACACGCTTATGTGATGGTTGTTCCCACCAGCCGTGCCCTCTCCCCTCGACGCCCCGCTTCCCACGCGCTAAGCTAGATCGTTTCCCAGGAAGGTTCGGCGCATGCGTGATGAGGTCAAACAACTGTGGCCGGAGATTCAGTGGATCGAAAAGCACAAACTGCGTGAGCAGGTGACGCAGACCTGGATCAAGGCGCTGGAGCGCAGCCCGCTAAAGGCGGACGATCTGAACAAGATTCCCTTTACCTTGCTCGTCCCGAACTGTCCCATCACGTTCATGGAGCACAAGCGCTGCGTGGTGCATATCGCCCGCCACAGCGCAGAGGCCATGCAGGAGTTCATGGGGCGGGCACTGCCGGTCGATATGGACACGGTGATCGCCGGGGCGATTCTGGCGGATGTAGGCAAGCTGCTGGAATACGAAATCGGACCTGACGGGAAGAGCCGCCAGAGCGAGCGGGGTGAGGCGTTGCGACATCCTTTCACGGGGGTTGCGCTGGCCCTGGAGTGCGGCGTCCCGGATGAGGTCTGCCATATCATTGCCGCCCATGCCGCTGAAGGCGATCTGGTGAAGCGCACGACCGAGGCTTTTATCGTGCATCATGCGGATTTCATGGCGTTTTTACCGTTCAAGAACCCGAAGAACGTGAAGGTGAAGTGAAAGCGGTAGTCGCCGCAGGAGACATCTTGTCTGCCACAAAGGAAGCCGTCGCATCGAAGGAAACCGTCACCGCAAAGATGGCCCGCTGGGCCGCTAGGCTCGGCTACAAGCAGCTTTCCCTGGATGCTGTCTATCAGACCAAGCGCTTCCTGCTCGATTCCGTCGGTTGTGCGCTGGGCGGGTATCAGCAGCACGATGTGAAGATTGCGCTCGAAGTGCTCGATGAGATTGGCGGCAAGGGTTTGGCGACCGTGATCGGCACTGGCAAGCGCATCGATCCCGTATCGGCCTCGCTCGCCAATGCGCTCATGATCCGCTGCATGGATTACAACGACATCTACTGGAAGCAGGACCCGTCGCATCCGTCGGACATTTTTCCGGCAGCCATGGCCTGCTGTGAGCGGGCTAAGAGCGACGGCAAGGAGTTGATTGTCGGGTTGGTGCTCGGCCATGAGTTCGAAATGCGTTTCTGCGAGGCAGCTTTTCCGGGAATTCGCGAGCGCGGATGGCATCACGCGACGCTGACGGCCTTTGTGTCGCCATTTGTCGCGGGACGTGCCCTGCATCTCGGCTGGGAGCAAATCCAGCATGCGGTCGGGATTTCCGCGAGTCGTCACGCCACGCTGGGCGCGGTCACGGCCGGCAAGCTTACCATGATGAAGAACACAGTCGATCCCATGGCGACACAGAGTGGCGTGCTGGCAGCGCTCATGGCGGAAAAGGGCTACACCGGCCCTGAGCATGTGGTGGATGGCAAAGAGGGCCTGACCCACGTCTTTGGTCCGGAGTGGAAGCTGAATATTCTCACCGATGGGCTCGGCGATTCCTGGCGCATCACCCAATGCGGTATGAAGGCGTTCCCCACGGAGGCGCTCACGCATACTCCGATTTCGGCCGTGCTGGATATTGTGAAGCAGAATGATCTGAAACCGGACCAGGTTGCCAAGGTCCAGATTCGGTCGCTGGCACGGGCCGCCGACATCCTCTCGGATCCGAGCAAGTACGATCCGCATACCAAAGAAACCGCTGACCATTCGCTGCCCTACGTGATCGCGGCAGCGCTGGCCGAACGCCAGGTCACGCCGGTGCAGTTCACTATGGAAAAGATCATGGATCCGGTGATTCGGGCGCAGCTGAAGAAAGTCGAAGTCGTTGCCGATCCCGAGATCGAGAAAGTTTTCCCAGCTCTGCAACGGGTGATCGTGAACATTGTGACCACCGATGGCAGGAATTTCAGCAAGCAACTCGATTATTCGAAAGGCGATCCGCGCAATCCGTTGACTGACACCGAAATAGAAGAGAAATTTTCCGCGTTGGCGGAGGGAGTGCTGTCGCCAGCCGCGCAGAAGAAGCTGAAAGATGCAATTTGGAGCCTGGAAAAGGCGGGCGCCGTCAGCAAACTGATGGCGCTGATGAAAGCCGATGTTCGCTCACGACGCAAGAAGCGTAAGTAGGTACTGACTGTGTGGGGACGGGTCGGAGCCTGTCCTGAGCGGAGTCGAAGGGACCCGTCCAGGCCGAGCGAAGTCAGCGGGACGGCCGAGGGCGGCTGTCCCCATGTGAGGTAGTCCCATGGCCCAGACCATCGTTGAAAAAATCGCGCAGACTCATCTTGCCGAGGGTCCCAAGCGCCCGCTGCGCACAGGCGACTTCCTTTCCATCCGGCCGCATCGGGTGATGACTCATGACAACACGTCGGCGGTCATGAGCAAATTTAAGGGAATCGGTGCGAAGAAGGTCCTCGATCCCAAGCAGCTGGTCTTCGCTCTCGATCACGACATCCAGAACCAAGACGAAGCCAATCAAAAGAAATACCGCTCCATTGAGGCGTTCGCGAAAGAACAGGGCGTGGAGTTCTACCCTGCCGGTTCCGGCATTGGCCACCAGATCATGGTGGAGCGCGGATACGTCGCGCCGGGATCGTTCGTCGTCGCTTCCGACTCGCACTCCAATATGTACGGCGCGCTGGGAGCGATCGGGACACCGATTGTACGCACCGACGCTGCGGCAGTCTGGGCCACGGGCGAATTCTGGTGGCAGATTCCGCGCAGCATCCAAGTTGTGCTGGAAGGCAGGTTGCCCGAGGGCGCAACCGGAAAAGACGTCATCATTACGTTGTGCGGTCTCTACAACCATGACGAAGTCCTGAACGCCGCGGTCGAATTCAGCGGGCCGGGAGTGGCCACCCTCTCCATGGACGCGCGGTTTTCCATCTCTAACATGAGCACCGAATGGGGGCCGTTGGTCGGATGGTTCCCGGTGGATGAAGTGACGATCAAATACCTGAAAGGGGTTCAGCAGCGTCT
>Ga0187817_10002009_pt1 | contig 10284 bp, 10 predicted proteins | sample NC_wetland_sal_i_17_FD_132431 | JGI IMG/M metagenome (GOLD analysis project Ga0187817, IMG submission 132431) | Wetland sediment microbial communities from Neuse River Estuary, North Carolina, USA - SO4_2 | ecosystem: Environmental > Aquatic > Freshwater > Wetlands > Sediment | place: USA... | reverse complement strand
GCAAGCCTGCCCGGCTGCCCCTTCGGTTGGAGTCGGGACAAGAGGCCCGCGCTACATTCGTGAGAGGGAAAGCTTAGCGGTCGCGGTCGCGATCGCGTCCGCCGCCGCCGTGGCCACCGCGTCCGCCGCCTCCGCCACGGCCACCACCACCTCCGCCGCCGTAGCCGCCGCGTCCACCGCCACCGCCTCCACCACCGTGGCCGCCGCGACCACCGCCGCCTCCGCCGCCACCACCTTCACGCTGCGGGCGGGCTTCGTTGACCACAAGCGCGCGGCCGAGAAAATCCTTGCCGTTGAGGGCTGCGATGACTTTTTCCGCTTCGGCGTCGTCGCGAATTTCCGCGAAACCGAAACCGCGCGGCTGTCCCGTGAAACGATCGCGAAGCAGCGTGAGTGAATCGGGCTGCACGCCGATTTCCGCGAACAGCGCCGCCACCTGCTCTTCTGTGGCTTTGAACGAGAGATTCCCAACGTAGAGTTTCTTCACGGCCGTTCTCCTTGTGCCCCGATCCAGGCGTGGGGCACGCGTGCGAGGCTGAAGGAACAAGTTCGCGGCCGCGGCGGACCGGCAAGGCGCGCCGGTCGCTCTCGGCTGAAGCTAGGGCTCCAGCGACTCAGGGTGCATGATGCGGCAACAATGGCCGGGAGTCAACGGTTGCAGGGGACGGAGGCGGCTTGAGGGATGGAGGCACGGCGAACGACAAGCGAACGGACGCTGAGCAATGAGCGCTCGCGATCTTCCGGCAGCGCGTGTGCTATGTGCGGTAGCTGGCGTTAATGGTGACGTACTCGCCGGTGAAGTCGCACGTCCAGAGGCGAGTGGAACGGCGGCCGGCGCGGAGGTCCACGACGATGGGCACGAATTTGGCGAGCATTTTCTTGTGGGCCAAGCGTTCGTCGAAGGGATGCTCGCGGCCGCGGCGGCACACAGGGAGGCCGGCGAGGCGGATGTCAACGCGCTCGAAATCGAACGAGACTCCGGCGCGGCCGGCGGCGGCGAGGATGCGTCCCCAGTTGGGGTCGGCGCCGGCGAGAGCGGTTTTGACGAGCGGTGAATTGGCGATGGTGCGCGCGATGCGATCGGCAGCCTGGGCGGATGGAGCGCCGCGGACTTCGATTTCGATGACGCGCTGGGCGCCTTCGCCATCGGCGACAATGGCGAGCGCGAGCTGGCGGCAGACTTTTTCGAGCGCGGCGGCGAACTCCGCAAAGCCCGCGCCCTGCGCGGAAATTTTCTGCGCGCCCGACTGGCCGTTCGCGAGGATGGCCACGGTGTCGTTCGTCGAGGTGTCGCCGTCCACAGTGATGGAATTAAAAGTAGGGCCAACGGCGCGGCGCAGCGCGAGCGTGAGCAGCGCGGGCGAGATGGCTGCGTCGGTCGCGAGAAACGCGAGCATCGTGGCCATGTTGGGCTGGATCATTCCCGCGCCCTTGCAGCAGCCTAGGATGCGCACCTGTTTTCCGCCGATGCGGCATTTTGCGGCGGCCCATTTGGGGCGCGTGTCCGTGGTCATGATGGCGCGCGTGAATTGGGCGAAGGCGGGGGCGGTCGAGCGGCGCGTGCGCACGAGATGCGGGACGGCGCGAAGAATTTTTTCGACGCGCAGCGGCGCGCCGATCACGCCGGTCGAGCAGACGAGAATTTGCGAGGGGTCGAGATGGCCCACTTCGCGGGCGACCTTTTGGGTTGTGGCCGCCGAGGCGGCGTAGCCCTCCGCACCCGTGCAGCAATTTGCGTTGCCGGAATTCACGATGACGCCGCGCATTTTGCCGCGCGATTTGCGCAGATGAATTTGCGAGGCGCGAACCGGGGCAGCCTGCACGCAGTTGGTGGTAAACATGGCGGCGGCCGCGGCGGGCGTCTCGCTGACGAGCAGCGCGAGATCGAGCGCCGATTTTTTCAGCCCACAAGCCGTGGCGGCGAAGGAAAAGCCGCGAGGCAGGTCGGACGTGGACGGGCGCGCGGTCATGCGGCGGAGACGGGCGTGGCCGATTCGTCGAGGATGCGCAGCGTGATGCGCTCGGGGATCACCGTTGAGACCACGGCGACCAACTTGCACGAGCGGCGTTTGGAGCAGCCGCGGCAATCGCGCTCGATTTTCTCCGTGAGCGAGCGCCGGTCAGCGGCGGCAAAGCCCTGGCGCAGGAAAAAGTCCGGCGCGTGCGTGACGGCAAAGACGCGGGCGATTTCGCGGCGGCGCGCTTCGGCCAGCGCGAATTCGAGCAGGCGCGCGCCCATGCCGCGCCCGCGAATTTCAGGGTCCACGGCCAGGGAACGAATCTCGGCGAGATCGCAGCCGTAGCTTTCGAGCGCCACGCAGCTCACCACGCGGCCGTTCATTTTGAGAACGAGGAAATGGCTGATATTGCGGCAAATTTCGTCTTCGGCGCGCGGGAGCAGCAGGCCCAATTCCGCGTAATGCGCGATGAGGCGGTAGATCGCGGGCGCGTCCGTGATTTTTGCCGGGCGCGCGTTCATGGATTTTCCTCGAGCTTGATCAGGCGCTGCTTGAATTCCTCGAGCGCGGCGCGCACGGCTCCCGGTGCGGTTCCGCCGGCAGTCGCGCGGCGCGCGAGCGCCGATTCGAGCGTGAGCACGGTCGCGAGATCGCGGCCGAAGGCGGGCGAAAATTCCTTCAGGCGCTCGAGCGGCATCTCGCGAATGGATTTTCCATCCTGCTCGGCGGCGCGGAGGGCTTTTCCTACAATTTCATGGGCGTCGCGAAAAGGCACGCCCGTCGCAACGAGATAGTCCGCCACTTCCGTGGCCACGAGCGCCGGGTCCTGCGCGGCTTCGCGGAGGCGGTCTTCGCGGAAGCGCGTGGCCGCAAGAGTTTTTGCGGCGATGGAGGTCATCGCCAGCGCCTGATCGTGCGCGCCGAAAAGCGCTTCCTTGTCTTCCTGCAAATCGCGCTGGTAGCTCGAGGGCAGGCCCTTGCAAGTGGTGAGCAGCGAGAAGAGCGCGCCGTAGATGCGGCCCGTCTTGCCACGAATCAATTCCCAGGCATCGGGATTTTTTTTCTGCGGCATCAGGCTGCTGCCGGTAGAGAACTCGTCGGGCAGCTCGAGATACGCGAATTCCGGCGAGGCGAAAAGGATCATGTCTTCGGCCAGGCGCGAGAGATGCATGGCGAGAAAAGAAAGCGCGGAAATATATTCGAGAGCGAAATCGCGGTCGCCGACGGCGTCGAGGCTGTTGGCAGTGATGCGCGAAAATCCGAGATCCCGCGCGAGCGCCTTGCGGTCGAGCGGAAAGGCGCACCCGGCGAGCGCGCCGGAGCCGAGCGGGCAAGCGTCCGCGCGGGCCAAGGCTGCTGCGGCGCGCTCCGAATCGCGAAGAAACGCCTCCCCGTGAGCCAGCAGCCAATGTGAGAGCAGCAGCGGCTGCGCGTGCTGGAGATGCGTCGAGCCGGGCATCGGAATGCGAAGATTCGTTTCCGCCTGGGCGGCAATCACGCGGGCAAGCGCGGCGAGGGCGCGGCGAATGTCGTGCGCAGCTTCTTTCACGTACATGCGGAATTCGGTGGCCACCATTTCGTTGCGGCTGCGACCGGTGTGCAGCTTCGCGCCGAGGGCCCCCAGTTTTTCAATCAGCGCGGATTCGGCGAAATGGTGAACATCTTCCGCTTTCGAATTATCGAGCCATGCGGCGTCGGTTCGCGCGCGCCGCTCGAGTTCATCGAGCGCGGCGACGATTTGCTGGCCTTCCGCGTCCGTGAGAATCCCGGCGGCCGAAATGGCGCGCGCCCACGCGCGATCGAGCATGAATTCCTGCGGCAGGAGGCGACGATCGAAGTGCCAGGAGCGCTCGAATTCGTAGAACGAGGCGTCCGGGGAGCGGTCGAAACGGCCGCCCCACATCTTCTGGTCTTCGGCGGCGCTCATCTCACCCCGGCTTTTGCGCGCGCGTCCTGCGGGACGGTGATGGGCAGCGCGAAAAGATTGATGAAGCCTTCCGCGTCCTTCGGGTTGTAGCCGATCATGGTGAAGCTCGCGAGGTTGGTGCGGTAGAGCGAGAAAGGCGAGCGGCGCGAGGCGACGCTGACGTTGCCCTTGAAGAGCGTGAGACCGACCGACCCGGTCACGCGGCGCTGCGAGCTCGCGAAGAAGGAGTCGAGCGATTCGCGCAGCGGTGTGAACCACATGCCGTAATAAACCATCTCGGCATAGCGCAGCGAGAGAAGCTGCTGGTAATGCGCCGTCTCGCGGTCGAGGCACAGCGATTCGAGCTCGCGATGCGCGGTGACGAGCAGCGTGCCGCCCGGAGTTTCGTACGCGCCGCGCGATTTGATGCCGACAAGGCGGTTCTCGACCATTTCCATGCGGCCGACTGCATTGGCCGCCGCGATTTCGTTCAATTGCTCGAGGAGCGCGAGAGGCGCGAGCTTCTTGCCGTTCACCGCCACGGGAATTCCGGCGTCGAAGCCGATTTCGACGGTCGTGGGTTTGTCGGGTGCGGCCGCCGGCGAGACGACCCATTGCCACATGGATTCTTCGGGAGCATTGGCGGGATCCTCGAGGACGCCGCCTTCGTGGCTCAAATGCCAGATGTTGCGGTCGCGGCTGTAGATATTTTTCGTGGTTTGCTCGACGGGAACATTATGCGCGCGCGCGTAAGCGATGGCTTCCTCGCGCGAGGCGATGTTCCATTCGCGCCACGGGGCGATGATTTTGAGTTCAGGGGCGAGGGCTTTGGCGGCCAGCTCAAAGCGGACTTGATCGTTGCCTTTTCCGGTGCAGCCGTGGGCCAGGGCGTCCGCGCCGAGCTTCTTCGCGAGCTGCACCTGGCGTTGCGCGAGAAGCGGGCGCGCGAAAGAAGTGCCGAGGAGATATTTGTGTTCGTAGACGGCTCCGGCGCGCAGCGTGGGCCAGATATAGCCGGTGATGAACTCTTCGCGGAGATCTTCCACGCAGGCGGCGCTGGCGCCTGTCGCGAGAGCTTTTTTGCGCGCGGCTTTCAGATCCTCGCGCTGGCCGAGGTCGCCGATCATGGCGATCACTTCGCAGCCGCCGTAATTTTCCTTCAGCCAGGGAATGATAATGGAGGTGTCGAGGCCTCCGGAATACGCGAGCACAACTTTCTTCGGCAATTCATTCTCCTTATTTTTTGCGGCGCCGATGATTGACGCTTTGGCAGAAAAGAACCGGCATGATGCCGGCGTTACATTTCCCTAATTCAGCAGCGTCAGCAGGATCGCTTTCTGCACATGCAGGCGATTTTCCGCCTGGTCGAAGACGATTGAGCGCGGCGCATCCATCACTGCATCGGTCACTTCCAGGCCGCGATGCGCCGGAAGACAGTGCATGAAAATGGCGTCCGCGGCGGCGTGGGCGAAGAGGGCTTCGTTCACCTGGTAGCTCGCGAAGGCCGCCTGGCGCGACGCGGCTTCCCCCTCCTGGCCCATGCTGGCCCAAACATCCGTGTAAACGGCCTGCGCGCCGGAGACGGCTTCCTCGGGCGAGCGCAGGATCTCGATTTTGCCGCGCGTTTCGCGCGCCACGCGCTTGGCTTCGGCAACGATGGCCGCATCAGGCTCGTAGCCCGCGGGCGTGGCGATGCGAACGTGCGCGCCGGCGCGCGCCCCGATGGCCAGAAGCGAATGGCAGACGTTATTGCCGTCGCCGACGTACGTGAACTTGAGGCCGCGCAGGTTGCCGAAGCGTTCCTCGAGCGTGAAAAAATCCGCCAGCGCCTGGCAGGGATGGAAGCGGTCGGAAAGTGCGTTGATCACCGTGATGCGCCCGTGCGCCGCGAGTTCCTCGAGCGAATGCTGCGAGAAGACGCGCGCGATAATGCCGTGGACCATGCGCTCGAGATTTTTCGCCACGTCCGAAATCGTCTCACGGTCGCCCAGATGCACCGTGGTGTGGTCGAGAAACACCGAAGTGCCGCCGAGGCTCGCGATGCCGACCTCGAAGAGGACGCGCGTGCGCAGCGACGGCTTCTCGAAAATCATGGCCAGGAACCGGCCGGCGAGCGCGCCGCGGTAGCGGTCTGGGCGGGCCTTGACGTCCGCGGCAAGATGGAAAAGCTCGCGCACCTGCGCGGGGCCCCACTCCATGCCGGTGAGGAGATCGTTCGATACGGTGATGGGGGCGGGTGCGGGTGTGGCGATGGCGTTCATATTCACCTCGAGGCGGCCAATACCATGGGCTGCGAATGCGTATCGGCCTGGGAAATTTTCTTCGCTGGATGCGCCGCCGGCTTCGACGTGCGGGCGAGGACGGCTTCGAATTTTTCGAGAAACTCCGCCACGTCGCGCGGGCGAATGATGAAGGGCGGCAGCAGGCGGAGGATATGCTCGTGCGTGCAATTGATGAGCAGACCGCTGCGGAGCGCCTGCTGGACGAAGGGCGCGCCGTCAATGGCGAGGTCCACGCCGAGCATGAGCCCTTCGCCGTGAATTTCGCGGATGAAGTCGAAGCGCGCGGCGAGCGCTTCAAGCCCGGCGCGCAATTCCGAACCGCGCTCGCGAATATTGGCCAGGAGATTCTCGTCCTCGACGACGCTGAGGAATTCGAGCGCCGTGGCGCAGACGAGCGGGCCGCCGCCAAACGTGGTGCCGTGCATTCCCGGTGTGAAAACCGCGGCAAATTTTTCGTTGGCGACGAACGCGCCGAGCGGAAGGCCGCCGGCCAGTGGCTTGGCGATCGTGACGATGTCTGGCGGCGCGCCGAATTTCTGGTACGCAAAACGGCGGCCCGTGCGGCCCAGGCCGCACTGGATTTCGTCGGCAATGAGAGCTGCGTCATGCTGCGTCGCAAGCGCCTGCGCGCGCGTCCAGAAAGCTTCGCTCACCGGGAAAATGCCGCCCTCGCCCTGAATGGTTTCCACCACCAGCGCGCAAACCGAGGAATCGAATTTGGCTTCGAGGTCCGCCACATCATTGAAGCGCACGAATTCGACGCCGGGAACGAGCGGGCCGAAAGGCTCGCGATATTTTTCGGGATAGGTGATCGAAAGAGCGCCGAACGTGCGGCCGTGAAACGAATTTTCGAGCGCCAGAATGCGCGTTTGCGGAGCGCCGCCGCTCTTCGCGGATTTCGCGTGGCAATAGGCGCGCGCGAGCTTCAGCGCGCCGTCCATCGCTTCGGTGCCGCTGTTGGTGAAGAAAACGCGGTCGAGCCCTGACCATTCGGCCAGCTTGCGCGCGAGCGGGCCCTGAAAAGGATTGTGGAACAGATTCGAGAGATGCACGGCGCGCCCCGCTTCGCGCCGAATCACGCGCACGAGACGCGGATGCGAATAGCCCAGCGCGTTGACGGCGATGCCCGCAAGAAAATCCAGATACTCACGGCCCTCGGAATCGTAGACGCGGCAGCCGCGGCCGCGCACGAAAACGGCGGGCGGGCGCTTGTAGGTATTCATCAGGTAGCGCGATTCGTCCTGGAAGATGCACGCGCGGCTCACTTTCGCCGACACGCGCGCCTTTGCCGCAATTTTCTTCTTAGGCATTCTTATCGCGCGGCTCCCTGCGCTGCTCTGGCAGCCCTCGCGGAAGCGTGAACGATGGGAAGCACACGTGTGCCGGGGCAGCGCCCGCCATTCGTGGCGGCGAGCAGCGCGCGCCGCGACGTGCCGCCCACGATGCGCACTTCCGAGACTCCGCCCGCCAGGGCGCGCTTGGCCGCTTCCAGCTTCAGAATCATGCCGCCGGAAACTTTGTTGTGGCGGATGAGCTCCTCGATTTCGCCGCCGCGGACGGCGCGCAGAACTTTCTCGCCATCAAGAACGCCGGCCACGTCGGTGAGAAAAATCAGCCGGTCGGCGCGGATGAATTCCGCGGCCGCCGCGGCCATGTGGTCCGCGTTGATGTTGTAAATCTCGCCGTCGGCGCCGAGGCCGAGGCAAGACGCCACCGGCACCACTCCCGCGCGCCAGAGCGATTGCAGAAAATCGAGATTCACTTCCGTGAGGTAGCCGACGAAGCCCAGGCTGCCCTCGCAATCGCCGAGCTGCATGGGCTCGGCGAGAAAACAGGCGGCGTCCGATGCGGAGATGCCCACTGCAGGCTGCCCGGCGAGCGAAATCGCGCCGGCAAGCCGCTTATTGAGCAGCCCGCCGAAAACCATCACGGCGGCATCGCGCGTTTCGCGGTCCGTGACGCGGAGACCGTTGACGAAGCGGCTCTCGATTCCCATGCGCGCGAGCGTGGACGTAAAAATTTTGCCGCCGCCGTGGATGACGAGCAGTTGGTGCCCCGCGCGCGAGAGTTCCGCAATCTGCCGCGCCAGCGAATTCACGGTTTCTTCGCGCTCGAGCAGCGCGCCCGCAACTTTGATCAGCAATCTCATAGCAATCCCGCCGTTTCCGGAAAATCGTACATTCCGTTCAAATTTTGCACCGCCTGCCCTGCCGCGCCTTTGCCGAGATTGTCGAGGCAGGTAACAATGATCAGGCGCTCGCCCGATGGATCGAGCGCGAAACCGATGTCGCAGAAATTCGTGTGCGCCACGTGCTGCAATTCCGGCAGCCGCCCGCCGGGAAGCACCCGCACCATGGGCCGCCCGGCATAAAACTGCCGATAGAGCGCTTCGATTTCATCCGCCTGGCGCGCGGAGCCGAGCCACACGTAAATCGTCGAGAGAATTCCGCGCTCGACGGGAAGCAGATGCGTCGAGAAAACGAAATCTTCGGCCGCGAGACCCAGATGATCGCTGATTTCCGGCGTATGGCGGTGCGTGAAGAGGCCATAGGCGCGCAAATTCTCGTTCACTTCGACGAAATGCGTCTCGCGCTTGGGCTCTTTTCCGGCGCCGCTCACGCCGGACTTGCAGTCGCAGACGATCCCGCGCGCGCGATTGATCCATCCGGATTCGACGAGCGGGCGAAGACCCAAAATCACGGATGTGGGGTAGCAGCCGGGATTCGCCACCAGGCGCGCCTTGGGAAGCGCATCGGCGTAAAGCTCAGGGAGACCATAGACCGCGGAGGCCAGTGTTTCGCTCGCGGGCGGCGCGAGCTTGTACCAGCGCGCAAACGTATCCGCTTCGCGAAACCGGAATGCGCCGCTCAAATCCACGATGCGCAAATCCGGATTCGCGGCGAGCAATTCCGGAACGAGCTCGAGCGAAGCTTCATGCGGCGTCGAGAGGAAAGCCACCTGCGCGCCGCTCTTCGCAATCGCTTCGACGGAGAGCGCCTTGCAAGGCGCTTCGCCCCAGCCGCGAAGCTGCGGATAAAGCTCGGTGAGGCAGCGGACCTGGGCGTGGCCGTCGCGGAGAAAAAATGTGGGGCGCGCGATCTGTGGGTGCCGGAGAAGCAGCCGGGCCAGCTCGAATCCTGCGTAGCCCGTTGCCCCGACGACGGCGACCCGTAACGGGTCATTCATCGGAGCATTTCCTCGATACGCTTCTGAATCGCCGCGCGAGCGTTGCGCGAAGGGGTGATGATGAGGACCGTGTCGTCGCCCGCGAGCGAGCCGGCAATTTCCTTCCAGCGCTCGCTATCGAGAGCGGCAGCCAGCGGCTGGGCGCCCCCGGGCGGAGTTTTCAGCACGAGCATATTTTGCGCGGGGCGGATATCGAGCAGGAATTCCTTCAGGGCGCGCGCGAGAGTGGGCAACGGAGCCGTTTCCTCGGAGGCGGCGGTCGAAAGCGGCCGGTAGCCTTCGGTGGTCTTCACCAGGCGGAGCTCGCGCATGTCACGCGAGAGCGTCGCCTGCGTCACGCGCACGCCGAGATGGATCAGCTGGCGGCGCAGCTCGTCCTGGCTCGCCACTGGCTGCCCGGTGAGTAGCTTGAGGATCTGACCCTGCCGATATCGTTTCTGGACGCCCATGTGAGTCTGTGTTTGAATATTCACTCCACTGCATATTCATACATAGATGGATGCGGGTGTCAAGAAAAAGTTGCAGCGAAGCGCTGATTCGTACTGGCACGTCTCCTGAGGACAGAAACCCGTGCGCGGGGAAAATAGCCGGCAAGAAGCAGGCGAAGCAGCGATACAATCCCACGCGCATTGCAGAACGGGCGAGGGAGGAAACGGATGAAGCGAGCAGCAGTTTTGTTTCTATGCGTGATGGCTGCGGCAACAATCTGCGCGGGGCAGGAAGCAAAGAAGGCTGCGTCGGCGAGCGTCGCGGTGAAAACCGGGAAAATTCTGGATGTCCGCACGGGAAATTATCAGGCGGACCAAATCATCTGGATCGAAGGCGACAAGATCAAGGCCGTCGGCAAAGCTTCGGAAATCGAGAAGCAATTGCCTGCGGGCGTGAAAATCATCGATTTATCAAAGTCCACGGTGATGCCGGGATTGATCGATTGCCACGTGCATCTCACCGG
>Ga0187817_10002008_pt1 | contig 10284 bp, 11 predicted proteins | sample NC_wetland_sal_i_17_FD_132431 | JGI IMG/M metagenome (GOLD analysis project Ga0187817, IMG submission 132431) | Wetland sediment microbial communities from Neuse River Estuary, North Carolina, USA - SO4_2 | ecosystem: Environmental > Aquatic > Freshwater > Wetlands > Sediment | place: USA... | reverse complement strand
GAGGCGGGGATCGCCGCTTGGTACTTCATGCATCTCAAATACGAGCGCGCCGCGCTCACTTGGAGCCTGCTCCCCGCTCTGGTTTTCGTCGTTTTCATGCTGGATCACATCTGGCCGGACGCCTTCCGCCTGGCCAGTCTGCGGCTGCTTTCGCACTGATGGGGACCATGCATCCTCGCCTGAGAATCGCACTCACCGCACTCGCCCTGCTGGCCGCTCCAGCGGCGCTCTTCGCGCAGGCCTGCCCCTTGTGTTACCAGAGCGCGTCTGCTGCTTCCGCCCAATTCATCCAATCCCTCAAGAACGGCATCTTTGCCCTCCTCTTTCCATCGATTTTTATCATTGCCGCCATTACAGTGCTCACTTATCGCAAGCGCAATGACTGCGGCGAGGTCGAGGCGCCGCAACCTCCCTCGAGTGGTTCTGTTTAGTTTCCCGCGGTGTCATGCCCCGGCGTCATCAGTGGGGATGATTCACTGTTCAGAAGGCGCTGGGTTTTCGTAGTTCAGTGTTCGCCCTGCCTGTCGTTCGCTTCCTCGTCCTCTTGCTTCAAGCTGCGCACAAACGTGCGGGTCGCGAAAGGCGCAGCCGTGAAGACCACCACCATCAACGAAATCCCCAGCCACGGCGGGAATCCCGGCAACTGCACCATCACCAGAAACGTGAACCCCACGCTGACGCCCAGCCCCAGCAAGACCAGGAATTGGGCCCGCGGCTTCATCCGGTGCATGCTGCGCGTCAAAAGCACGACGCCCGCGGCAAAGGCCAGCGGTATCAATAGCAGCGGCACTGGTCCTGACGCACCCATCAGACCCCTTCGACGTCCGCTGCGGCGCTGCTCGCTGACTCGCCGCAGAACGTCTCGAATCCCAGGGACCAAACTATACCCCGAAATTCCTGAAGGAGACTTCCGGGCGGCCACCCTCCCTGCCGCAGCTGTTCGTGCTGTGTACTACCCGGAACTGCTACGACGGCCTCGCGCTTCAAATGCATCCATACCAGGCCACGGGTCTGCATCGTGTCCCTCCCGGGGAATGGCCTGCCCGTTTCTTGTCGGCGGCAAGAGGCCGGTCGAAAATCGAAATCCTCGTTCAAACGCGTGTGGCGTTCCCTGCATCCTACCTTCCGGTCTAGAGTCTCGGACAGGTGGGAAGCTCCCATGCGGTTACTAATCGTAGAAGATGACGTGGCCATTCGGGGATTCCTCGAACGGGCACTCTCGGAGGCCGGATACCAGGTGGACACGGCCAAGGATGCAAAGACCGGGGAACTGCAGGCCCTGGAAGGCATCCACGATGCGTTCATCATTGATCTGGGGCTTCCCGACATGGATGGGCTGAATTTGATCGCCAAGTGCCGCGCCCAGGGTAGCACCGCTCCTGTGTTGATCCTGTCCGCACGCCGTTCCGTGGACGAGCGAGTGAAAGGATTGGAGCAAGGGGGCGACGACTACCTCACGAAACCATTCGCTCTCGCTGAGCTCCTGGCAAGGCTGAGAAATCTCTTGCGCAGGTCATCTCCGGCACAGAATGACCGGGTGCGGCTGGAAGCGGCCGATTTGCGGCTGGATCTGGTGCGCCATGAAGCGCGTCGCGGCGATCTCCTGCTCCAGTTGACTCCCCAGGAGTTCTCCCTCCTGGAATACCTTTGCCGCAATGCCGGGCGCGTGGTCACTCGTACGATGATCCTGGATCACGTCTGGCGTATGCGCATTGACCCGGCTACTAACGTCGTCGACGTCCATATTTATCGTCTGCGCAGCAAAGTTGACCCTGTTGGCCGCCCACCGCTCATTCACACCATTCGCGGCGTCGGCTACATGCTCAAAAATGCCTAAGCTGTTACGAACGACCGCCGCTTGGCGCCTTTCGGTTTGGACCACGCTCGCCTTCGCCCTGGGAACGGGCTTGGCGTTCGTTATCGTTTACTTGCTGGTTGCCCAGACCATTCGGGAGCGTAGTGACGCGTGGCTGAGCGGTGAAGCCGAGGTTCTTGCTCAGGTCTCCGCAAATACTCCCAAAGACCGCCTGTACGGGAGAATTGTTCGAGAAGTAGCGGAGCTCGCGACCCGTGAACTGCCCGACGAGCGCAATTCGCAGGGGCAACGCGTGAATTCCGTATTCTTCCTGGCGGAACATCTGGAGGGAAGCCAAAGCCCTTTGTGGGTTGGGCCGGGCACGGAGGATGCCTTTCTTAAGGCCATTCAGGGGGCCAGGCTTGGCCAGGGCACTCCGCAGTCCATCACCGTGGAAGGCTGGCCGTCGTCATTCCGGGTCGTGGCGCGGCCCGTGGATGGGCGAGGAACCGTCGTTTATCTCGGGCTCTCGAACCGGGCCGACATGCAGGTGCTCCACAATCTGACCCTCCGTTTTCTTCTGCTGTGGGGCGGCACGGTCCTGATGGGATTTCTGATCGCCTACCTCAGCGCGCGCCGCACCCTCCTTCGAGTCGAACACATGACGGAAACTGTCGCGCGAATCGGCAGCGACGACTTGGGCAAACGATTGCGGGAATCCGCAAGTCGCGACGAGATCTCGCGTTTGGCGCAGACTTTCAATCTCATGCTGGACCGCATTCAATCCTCGGTGATTCAGCTTCGTTCGGTAACCGACACCGTGGCACACGACCTGAAAAGCCCGGTCACTTCCATTCGCGGCACCCTCGAATCGGCTCTCTCCAGCGAGCCCCGCGGGAATTGGCGCGACTCCGTCGGCGAAGCCATCGAAAACTTGGACCGGCTTCTGAACCTGCTGAATACCACGCTCGACCTCGCCGAGGCGGAAGCCGGCGCGCTACGCCTCGATCGAACCCCGATTAACCTTGCCGGGGTCGTTCGACAATTTGTGGATCTCTACCAGCCGGCCATGCACGAACAGCATCACGAATTGGCGGCGGACCTCGAAGACCACGTGGTTGTGAACGCTGATCTGGCTCTTTTGAGCCGCATGGTTAGTAACTTGCTGGAGAACGAGCTGGCTCACCTCCCGCCTGGGTCTTGCGTGCACATTCGACTGCGTTCGCAGCAAGGCTCAGCACAGTTGGTGATCGAAGACAATGGCCCGGGATTTCCGCCTGAGATCGCCGGTCGGGCCTTTGAACGGTTCGTGAAGGGCAAGAACTCGCCGGGCCACGGCCTCGGCCTCGCCTTCGTGGATGCCGTCGTAAAGGCCCACGGCGGCTCGGTCCATATCTCCGATCGCCCTGCCGGGGGTGCAGCCATTACCCTTTCCCTGCCTGCAGCCGTTCCCCAGCCTGCGTGATTTTGATTATGCATCATTCTCACGAACGAAACCGACCCTCCGCGATCCATTCGGGTTCGGATTCAAGGTGGACGCTCCTCACCGCGAAAATGAACAACTCGTCATTCCACCGACAGCGCTGCTTCATCCTTGGCTGATAGCATTCCACTCCGAATCCGGCGGGAGATTCGGGGCTCGTGAGAAGGATTTCCGGTTCTGCATCTCAGTCCCCAATGAACTTTCGATCTCGGTCGCGACATTTTTGGATTCAGAAGTCGCCCGGCCGGCAGGATGGAGAGGAGAACCTCAAGTGAATGCCAAAGCGGCGAAGTTATTCCTTGGAGCGGGGATTCTGGTGCTTTCCTTCCTAATTCCGATTCCCCTGCTGGCCCAAGCCGCTGGCGGCGCTCTCTCCGGCACGGTCACGGATTCGTCGGGCAAGGCCGTTCCCCACGCGAAGATTTCCGTCAAGAACGTGGCCACGGGGCAAACGCTGGAGGTTCAGGCCGATGCGGCCGGTCTCTACAGCGTGCCCAACCTCATGCCCGGCGAGTATGAGGTTTCCGTTTCCGCGGAGGGGTCGAGCGCCAGCGTATCGAAGGTGACGATCACCGCAGGCGCCAAGCAAACGATGAACTTGACGCAAGGCGGGGGTCTTTCGCTGAGCGATCTGGGCTTCTCTCCGGGTCAGACCCAGGGAAGTGCCGAGGAGCAGGCCCGGCTGGACAAGAGGTCGCATATGCTGAAGATCCATCAACGAATCGGGTTGATCGCGGCCATTCCGATTTTCGCTACGGTCATCTCCGGCACTTTCGCAGGTGGCAAGAGCACCAGTTCGGCCAACCGCGACCTGCACGTGGCTCTTGGCTCGGTGGCAGGGGACTTGTACGGCATCAGCGCCTACTATGCCATCCGCGCGCCGAAAATCAAGGGAACCGAAACCCGGGGGCCCATCAAGCTGCACAAAATCCTGGCGTGGATTCATGGCCCGGGGATGATCATGACACCCATTTTGGGAGCCATGGCTTTTGATCAGAAGAGCAAGGGAGAAAAGGTTCATGGGATCGCCAGTGCTCATAGCGCGGTGGGAATTGTAACCGCCGCGGCCTATGGCGCCGCAATTCTGTCCGTTTCCCTGAAATTCTAAGGGCGGCTTATGATCAAGAAAATCCTGATCGCCTGCCTGCTTGCCGCAGCTCCCACGCTGGCCCAGACGGACAGCCAGTGGGTGCTGGAACAATCCACTCTTACCTATCATGTGTCTCATCCGCTGCATCAGACCGAAGGAGTGAGCCACGCGGCGCGAGGCAAGGGTATTTGCCACGCCGGACAATGCGATTTCTTGATCGCCGTGCCGGTGAAGTCGTTTGATTCCGGGGACAGCAACCGCGATCTTCACATGCTGCAAGTGACGCGCGGCGGGCAATTTCCGATGGTCACCGTGCGCACCCGGTTGCCCGAAGCGGCTTCCGCATCCGCGACCCTTCACGCCGATCTGGAGATCCAGTTTGCCGGCCAGACCGCCAGGTACAAGCAGGTTGCCTTCGACCAGGCAACGCAAGCAGGCGAGACCCGGATCACCGGAACCATTCCGGCGACGCTCTCCGATTTCAAAATCGACCCTCCGTCGCTCTTAACGATGCCCGTTAAGAACGAAATGCCGATCCGCGTGGAAATGACCTGGCGGACGCAGAAATGACTTGGCCAGGGGACGCGTGATTTCTCCGGTGGTGCGATCGGCCATATGGGCGCCGGGCCGAATCTTCCCGGGCACGCCACACGCGGCGCTCTGATCTCTTGTGCTGGTTGCGTCTGAAGCCAGCCGCAGCCGCAATGGAAATGAACAACCCGTCATCTCCCGTCCACCGTTTTTTCATTCTTCTTTGATCTGTTTTCGCATCGAAGTTCACGTATGGGTATTTCGGACGAGCGCACTGCGTTTCCGTTGGACGTTTTTCTTTGTTTGAGCGTGAGGCATGTTCGTGCCCGTTCGGGAAGCGCGGGCCGGCGAGCGCCTCCATGCAGGGAGAAACAGCAATGCGGCAGGGCCTGGAATTTCTCAGGTTACCTTGACTTGCCTGGGGGCAAGCTGGGTGCAGGCTCAGGACGTTTCCTCGGCGTTTGCACGCGTGCGAGCACGGGAACGAGTTCGTGATGTCTGACCGGCTAAAGCGATGTGACGGGCAGAACGATTTCTTCTCAGGGAGCAAGAGCGTGAACCCATGTACCGGGTGAGCAGGCCGTCCTGCGATGGCGCGGCCCTAGGCGGCGATGAGCGCCGTGTCGCCAGTGCATGTGCTGGTTTAGGAGGAGAGCGATGATTGAGTGGCTGTTGATGGGCGTCCTTCTGCTCTTGATCCTTCTCTGTGTTTCCGGCTTCTGGATGAGCGATTCCCGGAAGCACGGCCACTGAGGATCTCGCGGCCCGCAGGAATGTACTCCACACTGATACCACGGGTCCAGCCGGAATCATCTTGAGGTGGAGGCGGCAGCTCGCACACATCATGCGGCGGTGCACGCCCGCATCGGCACGTCTCTCGTCGCAGGAAGTTCGCTGCTGCCGTGATCCGACCCCAGCCGCCTAGCGGCGCTCGCTCATGGCCTTCGCTGGCTCGAGTTTTCCGTCCGCGCCCGCAGTGAGAGAGACGAAGGCAGGGTCGCTCTTCAGCGAAGCGAACACCGCATCCACCCGCGCCTCCATCATCTCCTTGCTTCGTACCGCCTCGAAGCGTTCGTACTCGAAGAAGTGGCGCCTCAGCAGCTCCAGCGCCTTTTCCCGCTCGCCCATCTGCGCGAAAATGGCAGCCAGATTGTACGACGCCGGCAGCAGCGCTTCGTTCGCCCGCGCGATCTGCAAGGCTTCTTCCCCGTGGCCGTTCTCGGCCATGAACACAGCCGCGAACACCAGGTTGTACGGATCCTTCGGCGCCACCGCCAGCGCCTCGCGCACGTACTTGTCCGTCTTTGCCGCATCGCCTTCCGAATTCCAGTAGACCGCCAGGTTGCGATACGCCAGCGCCAGGGGGAAGGTTTCCACCGAGCGTTCCATCAGTGCCAGCCCTTTCTTGAATTCCCCTTCGTGAATCGTCATTTTGCCCAGGCCGTGCAGCGCCACCGCGCGCGCCAGCGGGTCGGCGGGCATCGCCAGGATCTCCTCGAAGGTGCTCCGCGCTTTGTCCCAGTCTCCGATGTGATGGCGGTAGAGCTCGCCCAGGTAACGCAGCGGGGTCGGATCGGCGGGATCCATGCGGTGCGCTTCCGCGTACAGCCGCTCCGCTTCGATGTACCGCGCGCTGTTCTCCGCCGCCAGGCCCTCGCGCATCGTGCGTTCGATCCGCGCGCTCGCCCCGGCATCGAAGTTCGGCGAATCAAAGAGTTGCGCGGCCTCGTTCACTCCCAGTTTTTTCAGCTCCTTCGCCGCGTCCTTGGCGCGGTTCGGGAACATGCACTTCTGCTCCATTACTTGGCGCAGCTCGGCGATGGCCCCCGTCTTGTCCCCGGCCTTCGCCCGGTTCTTCGCATCCTCCAGTCTTTCCTTCGCGGCGGAGTCCTGCTTTTTCACTTCACTCTCGACCAGCTTTTCCACCTGTTCCACGCGCAGAAATCCGTCCTTGTTCTCCGCCTTTCCCAGCACCGTGCCGTCCGGCTGCGCCAGCACGGCCACCGGAAGCTTCTCGCCGGAGGCGAGCTTTTGTCCCAGGGGACCCGCGGCATCCGCCACCCCTAAGGTCACGCATTGCGAGGCATAGAGCGTGAGGATGCGCGAACTACGCAGGCTGGACTTGTCCAGTTCCCTCTGGCCCGTCGGGAACCAGTACAGCACCAACCCATCCTTCACCGGCGGGTCGCTCGACTTCACAATCCGCCACGGCACGTGGTAAGTGGGTTCGTCCGCCCCACCCGCCCCACCCGTCATGCCCGCTCCGCCCATCCCGCCCCCGCCGCCGCCTCCACACGTGGCCCACAGTGGCGCCGGTGGAACGAATAGAATCGCTCCCAGCAGGACCGATAGTGCGCGGAATAGTTGAGTTTTCATGGGCGTCAGTATACCAAATCCTGCCCCGGGTCCAGGCAGCAGGGCGGCTCTCCCAGTGCGGGATCGCGGCTTTTCCGGAAATTCGGATTTGCTTATCGTTCCGCAACCCGCAGGTACTCGAGCTTCAGAAGCTGTTTCCAATCGGCCGCCTCTTTTTCTTCCAGCGTCCAGGTGTAATCGTCGTTTGTCTTTCGCGCCACCTGCACGCGCATGTCCGCCTCTTTGCCTTGCATGTCTTCCGCGCGAAACGTGATTAGCATCAGGTCGCCATTCAGGTGCACCTGGCCCTGCGTGATCTTATCCCTCGCGTCCATGTACCACACCGCCAGGCTGGTGTCGGCTGGATTCCAGAAAAAATGCCCATCGTAGTTTCGCAGCGTTCCTTTATCCGTTACGAAATGAGTGGTGAACCGGATGAAGGCATTGTTGTCCGACCACTGGTAGCGCGTCTCGATGCGCTGGAGCCCGGGACCCATCTGGGATGTGTCCGCCGTCCACACACCTCCCACGAGCCAGGCCAGTGCCGCAATTGGCTTTGCAGCCTGCGGCTTCGGTGCGCTCTCCTGCCCGGAGAATGCGGCCGTGGCCAGCGCGAGTGCAATCGGTAAGACCAGTGCGTTTCTCATGTTTGCTCCTTTTGGATTGCCGGCGCAGTTCGGCTACTCTTGCCCGCCCGGTGCGTTCAAAGTCTTTCCAGTCCTGGTTTTTCCGGCGAGCAGGCGAAAATACTCGCGCAAGTGTTCCACCGACGCGTCAAAGGGACCGATTGCACGGTGCGCGCGCGCCTGCATCACGCCTCCCTCCATCACCGTCAGCACAAACTGCGACAGGGTCTTCAGGTTTGTCCCTTCCGGCAGCCCGTCTCCTGCATCCGCCAGACATTTCTCCACCGCGGCCGTCCAGCCGTCGAAGTTGTCCGCCAGCCGCTTGTGTACCCGGAATTGCTCCTCGGGGATCTCCAGCGCCAGCCGCCCGATAGGACACCCGTAGCTGCAGCCCGTGGCCAGCAGGTTGCGCCGGTAGAATTCCAGAATCCCGAACACTCGCTCGATGGGATCCTCGATCTGGCTGAAGACAGGCTGGACCACGATGGGCTCCAGCGACTGGATGTAGAACTCCAGAACAGCCAGCAGCAACTGCTCCTTCGTCTTGAAGAAGTGATAGAAGCTCCCGGAGTTGGCTTTGGCGCGAGCCAGGATCTCCGCCACGCCGGTCGCCGCATAGCCCTGTAACCAAAAGAGATAGAGGCCGGCCTCAATCAGGCGTTGCCGGGTTGAAGTAGTGCCTTTCATCTGAGTTGAGTATTCAACTCAAACGCGGCCCTGCTGTCAACCTCTTTCTCTCAAGTCTCCCTCCTTTCCACCCGAACCCTCCAATCCGTGTCGGTCTGGCCAAGGCCTCCGCAAGCTTCGAATTCGTTCCGCAGCCTGTCAGGTACCCGACAGGAAGACCCGTAGGCTCCATCTGCTCCAGTTCTTGCTGAATCCCTGTCCTCGGGGATTTGCCTCTGATGCGCCCTATCGAGCCTGCCGGGCATCCAACAGGAAAAGCGAGGGAGCGCGCCGGTTTCCGAGATTGGCAGCCGCCAGATTTCGCTTCCACACTCCGGGCATCCTTTTGGCGCGCATCTCGTCACGTGGAGGTTGACTCCCATGAAAGCGCTCATTTTTATCGCCCTTCTGGCGGTTTCCACGGATCTCGCCGGCCAGCAAATGATTCCGCCCGGGACGGCGATACCAGTTCGTCTGGAATCTTCCCTTTCTTCTTCCAAGAGCAAGCCCGGGCAGGAAATCAAGGCCCGCGTCATGCAGGCCGTTCCTCTGGCCGGCAAAACGTTGATTCCCAGGGGAGCCAAACTCCTCGGCCACGTGATCAGCGTGACTCCCTCGGCCAGTGGAGCGGGTTCCCAGATCTCCTTCCAGTTTGACCGGTTGAGCTTTTCCGGTCGCATCATCCCCATCACCGTTCATCTCAGGGCCTTGGCCTCCATGATGGAAATCTATGACGCGCAGATTCCCTCCGTGGGCGCCGATCGCGGAACTCCCCCCGCTTCCTACACCACCGTGCAAGTGGGTGGAGAAGTGGTCTATCGCGGCGGAGGGCCGGTGATGAGCGGTTCAGAAGTTGTCGGAGAGCCTGTTCCCTACGGCGTTCTCGTGCGCCTCAATTCTCAGCCCGGCAAGCCCTGCCGCGGCGCCACCCCCGGCGATGACCAACCGCAAGCCCTTTGGCTGTTTTCTTCCGACGCGTGTGGTGCCTACGGCTTCCCTCACGTCACGATTGCGCATGCCGGGCGCACCAATCCTGCCGGTGTGGTCGTTCTCGCGGCAGACGACGGGGCCCTGAAGATTTTGGGCGGGAGCGGCATGCTCCTTCGTGTGGACCGCAGCAGTTAGTAACTGTAGGCGCGCTCTTCACTGATTTTTTGACTTCCAGGACATTCTCTGGGGATAATACGCATTCCGAATTTGTGAGGCATAAGAGGGCCTAGGAACAGCGGATGTTAGCAGCCATCAGAAACGAAGCGGGTTGCGCTCGGAACCTTTCAGCGTCAAGTCTCCGAAACGGCTTCGTGCGCTCGGGCGTTACCTGGACTTCCTTGCTCTTGGGCTTACTTCTCGGCTTGGTCAGCTCTGTCCCGGCGGCGGCATCTTCTCCGGCACACATTGATCCCGCACTCGCCTCGACCTCGAACTTTACGCTTGCCGACTTCGATGGTGACCGGAAACCGGACTTGGCGAGTGTTGAATTCGACCGCTTCGATTCCGCTGCGGTGCGCTACTGGATCACCTTCCGGCTGACCACCGGCGGCGGACAGACGGTTGAAGTCGTTGGTCCTCTCGGCGGTCTGGACATTTCCGCGCGCGATGTGAATGGTGATGCGGCTCTCGATTTGATCGTGCGAACCGCGTGGCAGCATCAGATTGTTGCCATCTTACTGAACGACGGCCATGGTCATTTCGCCCCCGCCGATCCATCGGCCTTTTCATCGGCCATGGGGGATTCGTT
>Ga0187817_10002007_pt1 | contig 10289 bp, 7 predicted proteins | sample NC_wetland_sal_i_17_FD_132431 | JGI IMG/M metagenome (GOLD analysis project Ga0187817, IMG submission 132431) | Wetland sediment microbial communities from Neuse River Estuary, North Carolina, USA - SO4_2 | ecosystem: Environmental > Aquatic > Freshwater > Wetlands > Sediment | place: USA: North... | reverse complement strand
CGGCGCCGGCGGCCTATAGCCCCCTGGTTCCAACGAACTCGGTTTCACAGCCTGAGGCTGTGATGTAAACTCTCTCATTCGCCGTGGTACAAAAACTCGGTCCGGTCAGGTTCGCTTGGAGAAATTCACCATTGCTTTGCTTCTGTACGATTTACTCGCCGTGGGGGGCCTTTTCTAACCACTCGCCACTGATTTTCTAAGCGACAGTGATAACGGGGGCTGACGAATTGAAGGTTAGAACACAATCCGCGAACGGAGAGGCGCCCGAGGGAGTTGAATCGAGTGGCGACCTACTGCGGTGAGGGATTGTCCGCTGGCACCCCAAATGTCAGGGTGAGGAACCTATGCGGGACAACTAACGCCAGGGAATGCTGACGCCGCTACTGCGCCACTCCCACCCCATATTGTCATCCGTGAAGATGATGAGTCCCCGGCCGAGCCTTGCCTTCAACGAGCGGGAGGTTTCCATGCCGAAGTAACGCGGGGGCCTCGAGGTGTCCGCAAGGATCATGTAGGACTCCAGAGCCCGCTCGGATTGCGCGTTGCCGGGGTCGAAGACGGAAACGCCGTCAATCCTATACTGAAGCAGAATGGCCTTCCAGCGATCCCTATCCACGACAATCGGCGAATCGCTCACAGCCAGGAAATTCAGCACGCGCAAACCATAGGGAAAGACATGCAGCGCCGTTGCCACGACATCGGGCGAATCGGTGGTATTGAAATAATAGACGCCTCTCGGATTCAGGTGCTGGTGCACGAGGCGCAAGAACTCGACCGAGAGCAGACTCGAGCCGTGATCGCGCCAATAGAAGGACATATTGGCAACGACGGCGTCGTAGCGCGCATCCGGGTGCGCGAAGAGCCAGCGCCTAGCGTCGTCAATGTGAATGTGAACTTTATCGTTTTGCAAGAGGGAGCGCACCTCAGGGTATTGCGGAATCAATTGCAAATAGCCCGGATTGATCTCCACGATATCCATGGACTCGAGTTGGGGAAGATGAGCAAGAACCTGGGCCCACGACCCGGAAGAAAGCCCTAAGACCAGGACCCGCTTTGCATCCGGGCAGAAGCCACTGACGGCATAGGCGCGCAGGATGGTGTTGACGTCATTCAAGGGATCGATGTTGAAAATGCCGTCATAGACGCCACCGCCGTACACAGCTCCTCGTTGCGTGACAGTGATCACGCCGTTGCGGTTTTCCACTATATGGTCGAACACTTCTATTTTATGGGGACCATCGGCGAAGACCAATCTTTCGAAAAGGGACGAATAGAACCGCGACGCGGCCGGCACGGCAACGAGAGCGGCCAGAATGATTCCCAGGACCCAAGCGGGCGGGAGAAGCAGAGCGCCCCGAGCGCAAAGCAAAACGATGGCTCCGGCGACGACAGCAGCCATTCCCAGCCCGAGGGAAATCTGCCGCAGGCCAAAATGGTTCATCAGCACGAAACCGATCATGAGAGTCCCCAAAACCGAGGCCATAATGTTCGAGACATAGACCAAACTGACGCGGCGGCCCGCTTTGTCGTCCGCGGAAACGGCAAGCTGGCAGACGAGCGGCAGAACCGAACCCATCAAGGCAGCGGTAACGAAAAACGCGGGAGCGGCGGCAAGAAACGATACGCCTCTGGCCATGAGCGCTCCGACGAAGGGAGGCAAATAGGGCGAGACCGCTCCGGCCGCCAGCATGAGCAAGCCGATGGTACGCACGATGGTCAGGGAACTTTTCCGCTCGGTCAGCCCTTCCGTGATATACGAACCGGCGGCAATGCCCGCGAGATAGGTCGCGAGCAAGAGAGCGAACGCGGGCGCGCGATCGGAGGACGCTAGCGAGAACACGCGAAACCACGCGATCTCGAGGCCCAGAGCGATGAAGCCGGAAGCTCCCGCAATGAGCATCGCCGCTCCCAGGGAAAAGCCCGGCTGGCTTGGCGCGGCTTCCGGCGGAGCCGCAGGGCTCTCCGCAGACTGCGATTCCAGCTTGCGTCCATAGAGAAAGGCCGTCGCGCCAGCCAGGGTGTTGACGATGGCGGCAATCGAAACGGAGCCGGATTCACCGAAATCACGAAGGAGAAACGCCGTGCCGAGCCAACAAGCCACCGCGGAGCCGAAGGTGTTGACGAAATAGAGCGTGGCGACGGAATAGCCCACGCGCCCGGAGAATCGCACGAGATGCTCGATCAGGAGGGGCAGAGTCGCTCCCATGAACATGGTGGGGATAATGAGAAGCAGCAAGCTGAGAACGATGGTGTACGGCAGGCTCGCGCCCGCGGTAAACTCCGCAGCCCAGTGGAAAATATGCAGGGAAGCGAGGCCGAATAATGCCGTTCCCAACTCCGCCAGGCCGAACAGCACGATTCCTTGCCGCGGGAAGCGGGCGGAAAGCCAGCCACCGGTCAGCGCTCCCAGCCCCAAGCCCAACATGAAAGCGCTTACGACGACGGCAACCGATTCGGCATTCACGCCATAAATCGCGAATAGCACTCTTTCCCAGACAATCTGGTACACGAGCGCGGGCATACCGGAGCAGAAGAAAAGCCCGCAGAGCAACACCGTATCGCGACGCTGCCCGGCTTTTCCCGGGGAGAAGATCACATGGGAGAAAAGAATCAGATCGAATACGAGCAGCGCAATAACCGGAGTAGTGTTCATGACCCCGGGCCAGTATGGCCCAGATACGGCCGAAACGAATCACAAGGTCTTCCGAGCAAGCCGCTAATCAGTAACTCTCGATGGGGCGTCACTGCGCTGCCCGCGCGTCCGGCATCAGGCGCGAAAGGTACCGAGGAGCGATTCACATCGGGTGGTAGAATGAACACGGCAAGCGGAGAGATGCAAAGAACCAGGGGAGCAAGGATGAAAGAGAGAGCGAAGATTTCAGGGCTGGGGGCCGTGGCGCTGCTGATCGGTCTGGGGTTGGCGCAAGCGCGGGCGGTCGCGGGCACCGAGCGGCGTGGCGCGCAGGCGGCGGGCGCACAGGCGCCTGCTTCGCAGGATCCGACGAAGGCGGCCGAAGCGAAATCAGCAGCGTCGTCGAAGCCGTGGCCTTGTAAGGAATCGTCGGTGACCGAGCACACCATCCGCATCGGAGGGCAGACGATTCCCTACAAGGCCACGGCTTCGACGACGCTGCTGAAGGACGAAAAGGGCGAGCCGACGGCGCTGATCTATTCGACGGCCTATACGCGGAGCGACGTGAAGGATTTGACGCAACGGCCGATCGCGTTCCTCTACAACGGCGGGCCGGGGTCGGCGTCGCTGTGGCTGCATATGGGAGCATTCGGGCCGCGGCGCGTAGTGACGGACGATCCCAACGGGCCGCCGCCTCCGCCGTACAAGATCGTGGACAACGCCGAATGCCTGCTGGACGCGGCCGACCTGGTGTTCATTGACCCCGTCGGGACGGGATTCAGCCACGCGACAGGGAAGTCCGCGGACAAGGATTTCTGGGGCGTGGACCCGGACGTGAAGTCGCTGGCACAATTCATCAATACCTGGGTGAGCCGCAACAACCGCTGGAATTCGCCGAAATTCCTGATCGGCGAAAGCTATGGGACGTTCCGGTCGGCGGCGCTGGCGAATGAATTGGAATCGCACAGCGGGATGTATTTCAACGGGATCGTGATGATCTCGACCGTGCTGGACATGAGCACGCTGGTCTTCAATACCGGCGAGGATATGCCGTACGTGTTCTACCTGCCGAGCTACGCGGCGACGGCGTGGTATCACAAGACGCTCAAGGAGCGGCCCGAGGACGTGAACGCGTTTCTGGACGAGGCGCGGAAGTTCGCCGCGGGAGAATACGCGGCGGCGCTGATGAAGGGAGCGCAACTCGGCGACGCGGAGAAGGCGGACATCGCGAAGAGGCTGGCGCGATTCACCGGCCTGGACGAGGACTATCTGAAGAAAGCAGACCTGCGCGTGAATTTGCAGCAGTTCATGGCCGAACTGCAGAGGAGCCGTGGTCTGACGACCGGGCGGCTGGACGCGCGCTATACCGGCTTGACCTACGATCTGCTGACCGAGAACGCGGAATATGATCCGCAGTCGAACGCGATCACCGGAGCGTTTGTCGCCGCGTTCAACAGCTACGTGCGCGAGGAGCTGAACTTCGGCGCAGACAAGAGCTACAACGCGCTCAATGAAGACGTGGAGAAAAATTGGGACTGGAAGCACAACGGCGGAGAGGTGAATGGCGATCCCGTCGCGCCGAACGTCGAAGGCGATCTGGTGCAAGCGCTGCTGACGAATCCGCATTTGCAAGTGCAGGCGGAAAACGGATTGTACGATCTGGCCACGCCGTTTTTCGCCACCGAATACACCATGGACCACCTGGAGCTGCCCGCGAAGCTGCGCGCGAACATCCACCTGGAGTATTACGACGCCGGGCACATGATGTATCTGCGCGAGGAAAGCCTGGTGAAGCTGAAGAATAACGTGGGCGAATTTATCGAGGCGGCGTCGAAGCGCTAGTCGCGATGGGACGCCAAATACACTTTCACATGCTGCCCGAGGATCGAAATGCGTTCCTGCGTTTTGCTCAGGAGCGCGATCTAGTAGTGCTCGTTGCCAGGTACTCGGATTCCGCCGAGCTCCAGCCCATCGCTGATCCCGACATCGGCCCTGACGCATTCCTGTGCCTTTGGAACCGTGAGATCCTCCCGCGTCTTGAACGGAGGCGGATCCCCAAAGCTGGGAAGTACGAGGTTGATACCCTCAACACGCCGATCCTGGAATTTGATACGTCCTTCACCGCAACCTGGGAAGGCAAGCCTGCGCTCGGTCAGGGCCGACTGTACGGCATCTTCGATCCGGATTTGGGAAAACCGCCGGAGTTTGAGAAATGGTACGAGAGACTTGTGCGCTGGATACGTGCGAAGTACGAGAAAAATCCGACGGACCGGGGCGGTTATGTTGGCCCGGCAGCCTATGAGTTCTACAAGGGCGGAGGGTATCTTTTGCCGAATTTCCTGCCGCCCAGGACGGAGGTGTGGCTAGCCGAAATCGGTAGGCAGGATGCTAGCCGCCGAGCGGGGGAAGCAGGGCGGAAGAGCCGAGCAGGAAGATCGTTCCGACGACCAAGCTGTAAGCCGCGGTGAGCCCGGCGACGAATCGCAGCAGCCGCGGCCGGGCGGCGCTCACGCCGAAGATGCCCGCGGCGGAGGCGGTCATCAGGGTATTCATCAGCAGCAGGCCCGCCAGAAACATCGAAAGCCCCAGGAAACCGCGACCGATCCCACCGAGGTTTGCCGCAAGGAGAAAAAGCAAAAGCTGGCTGGGCGTTTCGGCGCCGAGTCCGTGGATGATGCCGATGACGAAAACGGACTTGGAGCTGTAAGGGTCGGAGGCGGAAGCAGCCTTCGCGGAGGGCGGAGCGCCGAAAAGCGCCCTGGTGTTGCGCGCGAGCCAGCGACCTGCGGTGGCGAGGAGAACCGCGCGCGATTTGGGCGTGTAGGAAGACTTGTCGCGCAGCAGCGTGCCGATCACGTAGATGCCGAGAAGCACGAGCGTGATACCCACGGCGCGCTCGGCCCAATTGTCAATGCGCGCGGGGAGCGAGCGCTGGAAGAGGATCACGGCGCCGCCGAGGACGGCGACGGTGGCGGCGTGGCCGAGGACGTAAACGAGGCCCATGCGCATGGCGCGGCCGGGAGTGCGCTCGACGCTGGTGATGTCGGAGATGGCGGCGATGTGGTCGTAGTCGAAGCCGTGGCGGAAACCGAGAACGGCGGCGGAGAAAAGAGCAAGTTTGAGCGTGGCGGGAGCGACCATGAAGTTTTAGATTACCAGATTGCGCGCGGGCGCGGCAGTGGATTTGACAGGTTTGGGAAACGCACGCTAGCCTCCTTCTCGTGGCATCCACTCCGGCTGCGGTTTCCAAACCCGTTCCACTGCGCGCGCATCCGCATCTCTTCGAGATCAACACGTGGACATGGCTCGAGCAGATTTCCGCGCGGCTGGGGCGCGCCGTGCGGCTGGGGGACGCTCCCGACGCGGAGTGGGACGCGCTCGCGCGACGCGGCTTCGACATCGTATGGCTGATGGGAGTGTGGCGGCGAAGCGCCGAATCGCGCCGGCTCGCGCTGAGCGATACCGCGAATTTCGCGCAGTACGACCGCGCGCGGCCAGGATGGAGGCCGGAGGACGTGATCGCGTCGCCATATGCGGTGGCCGAATATGTTCCGGACGCGCGCATCGGCTCGTGGGAGGACGTGGACGCGGCGCGTGAGAAATTGCATGCGCGCGGGATGGCGCTGTTTCTCGATTTCGTCGGCAACCATACGGCGCTCGACCATCGCTGGACGCGCGAGCACCCGGAATTTTATGTCCAGGGGACGCAGCAGGATTTCGAGAATGACCCCGGAAGCTTTTATCGCGTGGAAACACCCCAGGGAACGCGATTCCTGGCGCTCGGCAAAGACCCTTACTTCCCGCCGTGGAGGGACACGGTGCAACTAAATCATTTCGAGGCGGGAATGCGCGCGGCGGAGATTACGGAGTTGCGCAAGATCGCAAGCCATTGCGACGGCGTGCGCTGCGATATGGCGATGCTCCACCTGAGCGATATCTTCGAGCGAATTTGGGGACGGTTTTTGCGCGGCGCCCAAGCGCCCACAAAGGAATTCTGGAGCGAGGCGCACGCGGAGGTCCCGGAGCTGATTCTGCTGGCCGAGGCGTACTGGGGGACGGAGCAGCGGCTGCTCGATCTGGGATTTGCGTTCGCGTACGACAAGGGCCTGTACGACGCGGTGCGCGACGGCAACGTCGCGGAAATTCATGCGCGGCTGGGGGCGGAAGCGGCGTGGCGGGGCCGCGCGGCGCGTTCCCTCGAGAATCATGATGAGGCGCGCGCGGCCGCCGTCTTCGGCGCGCGACTTGGGGCGGCAGCAACGCTGATGGGGACGCTGGCGGGAATGCGCTTCTATCATCAGGGAGAAGCGGAGGGGCGGAAGATTCATTTGCCGATCACGCTGCGATTGCCGGCAGAGGAGCCGAGCGATCCGGCTGCGGCCGCGCTCTTCGAGAGAATTTTGCGCGTCACGAACCAGCCGGTGTTCCATGAGGGCGAGTGGCGGTTGCTCAAAGTGACAGCGGAAGGCGACGCGCCGCCGGACAACCTGGTCGCCTATGAATGGCGAACAGGGAATGCGTGGAAGATGATCGTCGTGAATCCAGGGGGAAGCGTATCGCAAGGACGCATTGCCCTGGGGGATCGCGTTTCGCGCGCACAAGACTACATCTTCCAGGATGAATTGGACGATGTGCGCTACCCTAGGAGCGGCGCGGAGCTGACCGAGAGGGGATTGTTCGTCCGTCGGGAAGCGTATCAAGCGCATTTGTTCGATATTCGCGCTACGTGAGAGATGGTGGAGAGCGATTGATAAAACAACCGGGAGACAGTGGATGGGTGCGCGGGCGGCTTTTCGCAGCCGCTTGCGTGGCCGTAGCGGCGATCGTCGCGGGAGCGCCACTCGAAGCGCAGCCGACGCCGGGGCAGATACGCCTGGCGGTGGACGCGTCGCGGGCGCCACAAAAGATTCTGCACGCGCATTTGCAGATGCCGGTCCGACCGGGACCGCTGACGCTCTACTACCCGAAATGGATCCCCGGAGAGCATGAGGGCGACGGGCCGATTGCGAATCTGGCGGGCTTGAGATTCAACGCGCGCGGCAAGCCGGTCGCGTGGCGGCGCGATCTGGTGGACATGTTCGCGTTCCATCTCGATGTGCCGGACAAAGCGGACGCCCTTGACATTGACCTCGATTTCCTGCTGTCGGCGCCAGCGTCGGGATTTTCCGCTGGGGCGTCCGCGACGGCGTTTCTGGATGTTTTGAACTGGAACCAGGTGCTGCTCTATCCGCAGGGCTACGCGGCCAGCGATCTGACATTCGTGCCGAGCGTGAAACTGCCGGCGGGATGGGAGTTTGGGACGGCGCTGCCGGGCGCGAAATGGGACGGCGATACGGTGGATTTCTCGCCGGTTTCGCTCTATACGCTGGTGGATTCGCCCGTGATTTCGGGGCGCTATTTTCGAGCGATCCAACTGACTCCGGGCGAAAATCCGCCGCATGAAATTGATATGGTGGCGGACAGCGCGGCCGCGCTGGCCATGCCGGCCGATACGGAACAGCATTACCGGAAGCTGGTGGCCGAAGCGGGCAAGCTTTTCGGCTCGCGGCACTATCGCGATTACCATTTTTTGCTCACGCTGAGCAACGACGCGGCCCATTTCGGACTCGAGCATCACGAATCGAGCGACGACCGGGTCCCGGAGCGCAGCCTGACCGACGACGCAGCTCGGATGGATTTCGCGGACCTGCTTCCGCACGAATACGTTCACTCGTGGAACGGGAAATACCGGCGTCCGGAAGGCTTGGCTACGCCCGATTACCAGCAACCCATGCACGACGATATGCTGTGGGTCTACGAGGGCCTGACGGAATATCTCGGCGAGGTGTTGACGGTCCGCAGCGGGCTGATGAGCGCCGAGCAAATGCGCGAGGAAATTGCCGATATAGCCGCGATCTTCGATCATAGGCCGGGGCGCGCTTGGCGGCCGTTGCAGGATACCGCGGATGCCGCGCCGTTTCTCTACGACACGGGAGCGGATTGGTCAAACTGGCGGCGCAGCACGGATTTCTACGAAGAGGGGGAGTTGCTGTGGCTCGACGTGGACGCCACGCTCCGCCGGCTGAGCGGGGACAAGAAATCCATGAACGATTTCTGCCGGATGTTTTACGCCGGTCCGGAGAACGAGCCGGCGCTCAAGCCATACACATTCGACGACGTCGTTGGCGCGCTCAATAGCCTGGCGCCTTACGATTGGACGAAGTTTCTGCGCGACCGGCTGGATTCGCTGGCGCCGCCAACTCCGGACGAAGCGGTGGAAAACAGCGGGTGGAAGCTCGTATACAATGACAAACCCAATTCCGCCGTGGACCGGGCCTATTCGGTGAAGAGACAGCTCGATTTGACGCTTTCGATCGGCGCGATCGTGGACGACAGCGGCAGCCTGGCCGACGTGATTTACGGGGGCCCGTCGTATGAGGCAGGGATCGGCCCGGGAATGAGAATCACGGCTGTGAACGGAAAGCAGTTCTCGCTGGAGGCGCTGAAAGACGCGATCATCGCGGCCAAATCAGGAGATGAGCCGATACAGTTGATTGTGGCGAACGGCGCGGAGTACCGGACGTGCTCGGTGAATTATCACGGCGGCTTGCGCTACGCCCATTTGGAGTACAACGGGCATCACCTGGACTACTTGGAAGAAATTTTCCAGCCGCTGGCGCAGTGACGGTCGCGTACTTCAGGGGCTAAAGCCCCACTGATTTTGCGGCACTTTATGTCGTGGCTAAAGCCACGACCCACAAACATCCTTGAGCCGTCACGCAGCCTAGGAACGGCGCGAGAGGAGAACGCTATGAGGAGCAAGCCGCTCGTATTCGCAGGCGCACTGCTGGTGCTGCTGGGCGTGGGCGGACTGATTTGCCCCGAGATCAAAATGCCGGCGAAGAAGGACGAAGTGCAGATCATGGGGCAGAAAGTCATTCTTCAGACGCGCCGCATCATCACCATTCCGGCATTTCTGAGCATCGTGGTGATCCTCGCCGGGGCGGCGGTGATCTTCGACGGCGTCCGCAAGGGCTGAGATGATGAAGGCGCGAAAACGGGTGGGAGGCCTGCGGCGAGGGAGAGTTGCTAGCGGGAAGGCGCGTCCCGCAAAAGCTTCCGGGACGCAGAAAGCTTCCGGGACGCAGAAAGCGCGCATCGTGGCGCGAGCGGAGCTGCCCACGCGGTTCGGGCAGTTCACGGTGATGGGAATCGCGGGCCGCGGCGGGAGCGAGGAAGCCATCGCCATCCAGCGCGGCAAGATTGAGTGCAAGAGGCCGCCGCTCGTGCGAGTGCACTCGCAGTGCCTCACCGGGGACGTATTCGGATCGGAACGCTGCGATTGCCGCGCGCAACTGGAGTTTTCGCTTCGCAAGATCGCCAAAGAATCCGCCGGAATATTGCTCTACCTGCCTCAGGAGGGCCGCGGCATCGGCCTGCTGAACAAGCTGAAAGCGTACGAGCTGCAAGACGAGGGTCTCGATACGGTGGAGGCGAACCGCAAGCTAGGCTTCGCGGCGGACTCGCGCGATTATCAATTTGCCGCGGAGGCGCTCAAGGCGCTGGGCGTGCGCGCAGTGCGGCTGCTCTCGAACAATCCCGACAAGATCCGGCAGCTTGAACGGGCGGGAATCCGCGTGACGCAGCGGGTCCCGTGCCAGCCGCCGACCAGCCGGCG
>Ga0187817_10002006_pt1 | contig 10291 bp, 11 predicted proteins | sample NC_wetland_sal_i_17_FD_132431 | JGI IMG/M metagenome (GOLD analysis project Ga0187817, IMG submission 132431) | Wetland sediment microbial communities from Neuse River Estuary, North Carolina, USA - SO4_2 | ecosystem: Environmental > Aquatic > Freshwater > Wetlands > Sediment | place: USA... | reverse complement strand
AGCGTGTCCTGCTCACTGCCCGGAGCTGACCGCAGCGAGGACCTTAGCCAGCTCCCAGCCGGAGCCGGTAAATGGCGCCGCGTGATCGGTGGCGGGGAGCTGGCACCTGCAGGCCGGTTCGTGTCCTAGCGTTGCCGTCATGAGCGCGCGCCCGTTCGAGATCGTCTGCGAGATCGAGCCTCCCGTCCTGCCTGACCTCACGCACGCCCGTCACCAGATCGGGGTGCTAACCGCGGTATCCAGCACCTTCCTGATCCCGGATAATCACATCGGGCGGGCCACCGTCTCCAGCATCGCGGTCGCGCATGAGGTGCAGGCCATGGGCGGCCGCAGCATCGCCTGCATCAACTCACGCGACCGCAACCTGCTCGGCTTCCGCCGTGACCTGCTCACCGCTGCGGCCTACGGCGTGGGCGAGTTCCTCTTCGTCTACGGCGATAAGCCCAGCTCGGGCGGCCGGACCAGCGACCTGACGGTCCGCTCCATGATCGAGGAGGCACGCTCCTGCACGGCCGCCGACCCGGCCTTCGCCGGGGTCCCGGCCTGGCGGATCGGCGTCGCCGCGGCCCTGCGGCCCCTGCCCCGGTGGAAGCACGCCGCCGACTTCATCTTCAGCCAGGTCAGCTACTCGGCCGACGCCCAGCTGCGCTGGCGTGATGCCAACCCTGCCGACGTTCCCGTCTACGCCGGCGTCATGGTCCTGGCCAGTGCTGCGATGGCCCGCCGCCTGGCCGCCACCATCCCCGATATCGAGATCCCCGGCTGGCTCACCGACAAGGTCGCAAGCGACAAGATGGCCGGCGTCGAGGCTGCCTACCAGCAGATCGTCCGGCTCCGCGACAGCGGCGCCTTCGACGGCGTCCACCTCATTCCCGTCAACCGCTACCGGGAAGTCTCCGCACGCCTGGAAACGCTCACCTGACAGCGTTAAGGGGCGTCGCCCAAGATCCGGGCGTGCTCGGATAGCAGCTCGCGGGCGCGCGGAGGCAGTTCCGCGCCAACCTTGACCGCGAGGTCCAGGTATCCCTGATGACCGGGCAGTTCCCGCAGGCACTCGGCGACCAGGGTGGCGGCCTGGGTGACGTCACCGCGGCGCTCCGCGATCCTCGCGCGCAGGAAGGTGAGCTCTGGCCCGGCCAGCGCCGGGCTCACGGCGAGCCGGTCCAGCAGCTCATCCTCGGGGGCTCCCGCGAACCGGTCGAGCAGCATCCGGTGCCAGGCTGCGAGGTCCTTGGTGCGCTCGTGGCGTCGGTAACGAGTCTCGTCGAAACTTCCGTACACCGTGCGCGGCCGCGCCGGGTCCGCCCGTCCGGCCGCGTCCAGCGCCTCCAGGTAGGACTCGGCGAACCTGCGCCACATGTCCGGCGTGGTGAGCAGCCGGGCGAGCGGGACGCACAGGGCTGTCTCCTTCTCCGGCACCTGACCGTAACCTCGCCGAGTCCAGCCGAAGTCCGCCTCCCAGCGAATCAACTGCGCCGGCGCGCGCTGGGCGAAGGCCGCGAAGCCGTCATGGCGGAGCACCGACTCCCATAGCGCGGCGACGGCATCCGAAACCACGAACTTCGCGGCCTCCACCGGGTCGTCGGAGTGGAAGTAGTCATAACTCGCCATGTCGCAGGCCAGGTCGACCATCTCGGCGACGGCCTGCTGCGCTGGCCCGGGGTTGTCGGCCTGGAGCGCCGCCAGCGCGTCGCCTGCCAGCCGACGGAACGTGAGCCGCCACTTGGACCGCTCGGTGTGGTGCACCCGGCGGTCCCCGGCCATGTAGGCACCGTCCTTCGCCAGCGCGACGAACGTCGTCACCTCGTCCAGTACGGTCGCCGGGTCCTGCAGTTCTTTCTTCGGCTTTATCGTCGGCTGTTCCGGCGAGCGCAGCTCGTCCTCGATGCGCTGGCGGACCTGGGCGTTCCCCCGCCAGTAGAGGGTCCACAAGATCTTGCGGAGGCGCGCGTCGTCATTCGGCGCCATCGCGGCGTAGAACTCGTCACGGTTCATCCGGTTCGCCGGCATGAGAACCCATCGTAGGCGCGAGGCAGTGCATCGGTTCAGGGGAATAAGGCTCTGAGCGCGCTTCCTATCTCGGTCCGGGAGGTTATCCCGAGTTTGGGGAAAGCCCGGTACAGATGCGAGCTGACAGTGCGATGGGACAGGTAGAGCATCTGGCCGATTTCGCGGTTACTCAGCCCTCTGGCCGCCATCTGGACGATCTGCAGCTCTTGGGGTGTGAGCTGATCTAGCGCCTCGGGGCTACGCGGACGGCTCGTTTCCCCCGTCGCGCGCAGTTGCTGGCGCGCTCGCTCCGACCACGGGATCACGCCAAGTGCGTCGAATGCCTCGCAGGCGGCGCGCAAGGGTGCCCGCGAGGCCGCGTTCTGGCGCTGCCGGTGAAGCCACTCCCCGTAGGCAAGCTGCACCCGGGCCCTGAGGAACGGCCATGAGGTCATATCGGGGCTGAGGGCCGCGTCGAAGACCGACGGGGCGCTGACGTCGTCGGCGAGCAGCGCCCGGGCATAGCGCAGGTCGGCATGCAGTTTCGGCGACGGCGTCCGCCTGGCGACTGCTTCCATGTCATCCATGAAGACCGCGATGCCTGGCAGGTTTCCGCTGCGGTGTGCGGCCTCCGCGAGATCGCCGATCGTGAAGCATCTGATCGCATAGTGATAGGCCGGGTCGGCAGGATCATGAATGCGCCGCAGGTGCTGGAACGCGTCCGCGGCCCGGCCTGCGCTGAGGCCGGCGAGGCCGCGGGCGAACTGCGCTGTCGCCAGTACCGCGTTGGCGCCAACCGGCACGCCACCCCGCTCGGCGTGCGCAGCGAGCGCCGTGGCCGCCTCATGATCGCCGCGCAGCGCAGCTAGCATCGCCTGAACTGCCTCGGCCGTAGCGGCGATCAGCGGTTGTGTTGTCTCCTGCGCCAGGCGGCGTCCCTCGTCGGCAGCCGGAATCGCAGCGGCCAAGTCGGCGAGTTGCGCTGAGCTCCACGCCTGCACTATCAGCGCTCGGGCCAGGAGCCCTAGCCGCCCCTGGTCCCGCAGCGCAGCTACCGATGTTGCCAGCGGCGCTGTCGCCAGATCGAAAGCGCCGACTGCTGTTGCGGCGATGCCGCACAGGCGGTCGGCACCTGCGCGGGTTCCCGCGGTCGGCGCCAGCCTGGACAGCCGGTCGAGAACGACCGCGCCTCTGTCGATCGGGGCCGCGAACGCGAGGATCATCAGCAGACGCGGATCGCTTTCGGCGACATTGAGCCTCTCGGCGGCAGCAATGATCTGGTCCCGTGTCGCCTGTGCAGGCTCGGTCCACCAGCAGCGCTGGGCTGCGCCGTTGAGGAGCTTGAGCGCGATGTCTGTGTCACCGTCAGCGCCAGCCCGCTCCGCTGCACCAGTCAGCGATCGCGCGCTGGCTGCGCCAACGGGAACGCCGTCTCCGAAGCTCTCCCTGATCCAGGTCAGCCGCGCGGTATCCCTGGGCGGCAGGCCGAGCGGCTCTGCCTCGGCCAGCAGATGCCGCACCAGATCGTGTCGGCCCAGCTCGAACGCCAGCTCAGCGGCGTGCAGAAGCCGTATAGGACGCTGCTCGCCGTCACTGAGGCTGGCCGCGCGCTGCAGCGCTGATACGGCCACCGCAGTGCCGCCGCGCCGCTGAGCCTGGGCGGCTGCCGCCTCCAGCGCTCGGGCGACGGATTCATCTGGTCCGGTGACCGCCGCCGCCCGGTGCCACACCTGGCGCTCGGGCTTGGTCTGGAGCACCTTGGCCAGCGCGGCGTGCACGGCGTGCCGCTGCGAGATGCCTGCTTCCTGGCGGATTGCGGCGCGCATCAATGGATGACGGAACCTCAATTCGGTGTCGTCGGTTTCGATCAGCCCCGCGGCTGCCGCCGGCGCTAGCAGATCAGGTGTCGGTGCTGCCGAGACCAGCAGTGCGGTGGCGTCCAGGGATTCGCTGATCAGGAATCCGTCGTTGAGCGCGGCTACCAAGAGCGCTGTCCGGGTCTGGTCGGGTAGCTCGAAGGCCCGCGCCGCAAATGCCTGTTCAAGGCGCGTCGTGAGCGGCAGCCACTGCGGCAGTTCAGCTCGCTGGCGGGCCTTGCGGTAGGCGACCGGCAGTTCGACAAGAGCCAGAGGATTGCCGGCTGCCTCGTCCAGAAATCGGGCCCGCACCGAGTCCGGAAGGTCGGGAGCGCGGCTATCCAGCAGCGCGGCGGCTGCGGGCCCGGACAGGGCTCCGAGATGCAAAGCCGGCATCCCGGCCGCAGCAGGACTCTCGCGGCCGTCCGGGACCGCGCTGATCAGCAGGACCGGTTCGAAGTCCAGTCGCCGCGCGACGAACGCCAGAACATCGAACGTGGAGCGGTCGAGCCACTGAGCATCATCGGCGATGACAAGGACCGGCGATCCCTTTGCGCATTCAGCAAGCAGGTTTAGTGTCGCGAGCGCCGTCAGGAAGAAATCGGATGGCATTCTCTCGGCCAGGCCGAATGCCGATTGCATCGCATGGCGTTGCGGAGCCGCGAGCCCGTCCATGTATCCGAGGACGGGACGCAAAAGCTGGTACAGCCCGGCGAAGGGGAGCAATGCCTCTGATGGCACCCCCGTGGTCCGCAGGACCAGGATGCCGCGACGGGCCGCACGTGCCGCGGCTTCCCGTAGCACCGCCGACTTGCCCACCCCCGGGCCCCCGATTACGGCCAGGGAGCCGCCATGCTCATGAATGTCGTCGAATAGCTGATCAAGCGCTTGTAGTTCAGATTGGCGTCCGAAAAGCGAGCTGACTGCTGGCACTGACTGATCCCATCTCAGGGGCCTTCAGGTCCATGATCACATGCTCGGCGTTCAGGGGCTGGCCGTCGGCGCAGTCTTCGCACCTGATGGGACGCCGCGATTGCGGATGGAGGCCAGGGCGAGAACTCCGCGCAGCGCTCGGATTTCGGGAACGCGGCGACGGTGATTGTCGGCGCGCCGGGGGTCAGCCGCGCCCCGAACGCGCCTGGGACGGCCGCCAGCAACGCCAGCCGCTCGCGGCTGGCGCTGCTAGCCTCTCGGACATGGGCACGGCTGGCCTCAGGTCGTCTTGATGAGGCCGCCGTCAATGACGTAGTTGGCGCCGGTGACGTTCGCGATGCGGTCGGAGGCCAGGAACGTGATGAGGGTGGCGACCTCCTCCGGTGTCGTGAACCTGCCGGTAGCGAACCCCCCGATCCCCGAGATGATCGTCGCCCGGGCTGTGTCCGCGTCCACGCCGGTGGCCTGGGCGACGGTCTGGGCCACGCCGTGCTCGCCGAGCCACAGGTCGGTGGATACCGGGCCGGGGGAGACCGCATTGACCCGGATCCCTCGCGGCCCGAACTCCTCGGCGAGGGTCTTGGTCAGGTTGACCAGCGCGGCCTTGGCCGCCCCGTAGTCGATCGTGGCGGCATCGGGCTGAAAGAAGGCGTTGACGGACGCGACATTGATAATCGCACCGCTGCCCTGGTCCACCATTGCGGCCAGGGCGGCGCGGCTGGCTCGCAGCGCGATGAAGAAATTCATCTGCATCGCCCAGGCGAAATCCTCGTCGCTGGTGCCGAAGAATCCTCCCAGCCGCATCCGGACTGCTCCGACGTTGTTGACCAGCACGTCGACGCGGCCGTACTCCTCGATCGCACGGGCGATCAGCTGCGCCGGCCCGTCGGCCGCGGACAGATCCACCGCCACCGGGGTGACGCCCTTCAGGCCGTCAAGGGTGTCCGCGGTTAGCGATCCGGCGACAACCTGCGCTCCCTCCTCGGCCAGTGCCAGAGTAACGGCCTTCCCGATGCCCTTGCCTGCTCCGGTGACCACCGCGACCTTGCCGGCGAGGTTAAGGTCCACTGGACTTCCTTCCGTAGATCGATCTCGTTCGCCCGCTTCCGGATCAAGTCGCGGCCGGCTGGGCAGGCGCGAAGCGCTGCACAAACGCCAGGGCGGTGTCGGCGACTTCCCGCCACCCGCTGTCGATGATGAGGGCGTGGCCGCGGTTGGGCATCTCCACGATCTCCGTCACGTCCTTGTTGTGGCGCTGGTGCTTGTAGGAGGCATTGGTGATCGCCCATGGCACGGTGTGGTCTTTCTCGCCGGAGATGAGCAGCATCGGGCCCCGGTCGGGATTCTCGGTGTCGACCTTTGCCTCAGTCCACGGATTGAGGTTGGCCGCCGCGGCCTGGAAGAGCGGCAGTCCGGAGGCGGGTACGGCGAATGTCTCGTACAGCTGCCTGGCCTCGTCCTCGGGCACGGCGTTGGCGAACGCGTACCGGAACTGGTCGTAGGTCAGCGGGACCGCGCGGTGCCGGTTGGCCGGGTTGCCCAGCGCTGCCGACGCTGCGCGCAGCGCCGAGATGGGCAGTGGCAGCACGCCGCGGAACGGCGCCGGGTCAATCGCCACCGATACGGCCGCCAGGCCGCGCCCCGCGAGGATCTGGGCCAGCAGCCCGCCAAAGGAGTGACCGATGATGGCCGGCTTGCGCGCCAGGGACTCGGCGATGGCGGCGAAATGGTCGGCGACCTGCCCGATCGATTTGTGCGCGAACACCTCCGGGTGCTCCTCGGCCTGAGCGGTCGTCTCGGGGTCATCGGGCCAGCCGGGCGTCAGCGCTAGGTAGCCGGCCGTCTCGAAAACTGCGGCCCAGCGATCCCAGCTGCTTGGCAGCAGCCACAGGCCGTGGACGAACATGACCGGAATAAGACCGGAATCGTTCGCCCGCTCCACCTGCCTGGCTTCATGTTCGCTGATCGTCGTCTCGTTCTTAACCGTGGTCATGCTTGTTCCTTCCTTCGAGACCCGGCATGGGCGCCGGGCCGGGATTCCTTACCGCGGCCTGCCTGTCATACGGCGCCAGGAGCGCGGACGGACGCGGTCGCCGCCGCGGCGATCAGCTCGGCCACCACGGTCGGCTGTATCAGGGTGATGGCGTGCGACGCGCGGATCTCTGTGGTGTGCGCTCCGGCGCGCCGGGCCATGAACTGCTGGGCTTCGAGCGGAATGATCATGTCCTCAGTCGCGATCACGTACCAGCTGGGCGTCGTCTTCCAGGCTGCCGCGCTTGCCTTTTCCGCGAAGGCTGTGGCCGCGATGGGCCGCTGCGCCGCCGCCGCAGCGGCGGCCCTCCGCCGAGGCAGGTCGGCGGCAAACAACGGCGGGAACAGTTCGTGATCGATGTGCAGCTCGACACCGGGATCGCCGCTGCCGTCGGAGCAGACGCCGGGGCGCAGGGCGGCCAGCAGTTGGCTGCCAGGGAACCGGTCGCAGATATCGAGTGCGCTCTCACCCTCCTCAAGCGCGTAGGCGGTCACGTACACCAGGCCCGCAATGTTGCCCGCCGCGGCTCCGGCGGCCGTGATGACGGCTCCGCCGTAGGAGTGCCCCGCGAGGACAACGGGCCCGTCGATCGCCGCCGCGATACCGGCGACATAAGCAGCGTCGGACGCCAGGCTGCGCAGCGGATTCGCCACGGCGATGACCCCGATGCCCGCTCCTTGCAGCTCGGGGATCACGCCAGCCCAGATCGACCCGTCCGCGAACGCGCCATGCACAAGGAGCACCGTCGGAATACTCCCGTTCCGAAATGCGCCGGACGGGCTCATCGCAGGTTTCCTGAAGCCGAGGTAAGCACTTCATGAACGTAGGACGGCAGCATGCGGGATCGCTTGAGTCAGGTGACTGCATTCCGCGATGGCGGTCACACTCTGGTGCCGACGGTCAGCCCGGCCATCTGCATTTCACGGCCCGCAGGCCCGGCCAGGGCCAGGCCAGGGCCACAGGACTCTCAGACCTTGCCGGTGAGACGGGAATCTCAGCTATCCCGGCTGCCCTTGCGACGCCACCACCACGGCGAGAAAGAGCGCCTGCGCACCTTGTTCCAGACCGAGAAGAGCACGAAAACAACGACCACGCAAATCAGCGCAATACCCATCCGGTGACCTCCTGGCGCGCGGAACTGCTCAGAAGAGGCGTCGGGTCTGCGTGGGGAGACAACCGGAAGTGGTCGTCCTGCCCAAACAAGGCGTCGCTCCCAAGGAGAGACTTCCCTCAATGTAACACGTCAAAGCCGGTCCCTGACCGGCTCGAAAGGCCAGCACGAGCTAACCCGGCCCGCATCGGAGATCGGCTCATCCGAGCCGGAGTGTGCCAGGCCGGGGGCCCGCTCCCGGGCAGTCAGCCAGGATCGGCCGTAACACCACCGCCGTTCGGGAAATAGAGATCTTCAATTACCGAACGGCGGTGGTTCATGTCCTGACCAGCCGGGGCGGCGCATCTCGGCGAGCCGCCAGGCGCACTGCTCCGCGCGCAACTGCTCCATCCCGGCGGCGCTTTCAGGTCGGGAAGGGCCGGGCCAGTCCGGGGAACATGGGGTAGTGGCGGACATTGAGCGTGGCGAGCTCCAGTCCCTCCGTCAGGGCGGTCGCGGCAATCAGGTAGTCACCGAGGCCGATCCCGCCATGAGACCGGCGATACTCGCGCATGAGCATCGCCGCCCGCCAGGCCACCTGTTCGCTGACTTCGAACCGTTGCATGCTGCCGAGCAGGCGCATGACTTCGCGGCGCTCCGGCGAGCGCATCCCCCCGGCGATCTCGGTCAGGCTTACGACGCTGATGGCCAGGGGCCCGGAGGACTGCCGGGCGTGCACGAGCCAGTCCCGTGCGGCCGTGTCGCCGCGCAAATGCTCGATCAGCACGTCGCTGTCGACCAGGATCACGCGTCGGCCAGCCGTTCCAGGTAACTCATGCGCTCGTCCCGCCCGCGGGCGAAGGTGTCCTCCCCGGCTAGGACCCCGAAGGACCCGTCAATGGCAGCGAGGTCGGCGATGAGATCCGCGCCGGGGTGCCCGCCGATCGCCCGGTCGATCAGTTCGCGGATCAGTTCGGCCCGGGGAACGCCCGCTGCCTGCGCAACCCGGTCCAGCGCGGCAGCCTGGCCTTCGGCGAGGTAGATATTGGTCCGCTTCATACACCACATCATACACCACTGATGGGGCGCAGGTCGTCCGCACGACGCTGACCGCTTCCCGTTCGGGGCCCGTCAGCGTCATGCCGGGCCGCGCCTCCTGGCGGCCATCACCGATGGCGGTGGCCGGGAGGCCTCTGAATGCTGTTACGCGGGTACAGCGGCCGGCTCCGGTTGGGGCTGGCTGGCGGGCAGCGCGGCCGCCTGCCAGATCCGGGCGGCCAGCAGGACCATCGCGGCCGCAAAGGGCAGCATGTACACGATGACGACCGGACCGGAGGATATCTGCCCCTGGGCGACTTCCAGGCCGGCGAAGAACAGGACCGCCAGCCAGCGCGGCACGGCCCGGCTTCGCCACAGCGCATACCCCATGAGCGCCGGTGCGATGTAAATGCCGATGAAATAGGCGTATTCGAACCCGTGGCCGAACCCGGAACTGAAGGTTGTCACCAGGAACCGGGCGGCCGCGCCTGGTGTGGTGTGGGCCGTGGCGGCGGCGGCGAGGTTGGGGAAGACCAGGACGTTGGTGATGGCTCCGCAGAACGCCCCGATGCTCCCGATCAGCGCCGCGACCATGGCGACGGCCGAACCGCGGTCTTTGCTGAGCGTGGCGATTGCCGCATAGGAGACGGCCAGCGCGCCCAGCCCGAGCACTGCGCAGGTGCCCGCGGCGTAGAGCTGTGCCGGGTGCTTGGCCGCGATGGCCAGCAGCTTGAGCGCGGTGGCCGTGTCCGTTACCACCTGGTCGGTGCCCTTGGGGCTGAGTGCCTCGGCGCTTATGTAGAGCACCGCGGCGAGGGGCAGGAACAGTGCCAGCACCCGCCGACGGGTCCGGGCCGCGTTATCCATTGATTTTCTCCATTCGAGAAAGAGCCGATTCCTCGGCGGGTTGATGCTGCGTAGCGGCGCTCAACCGGGCGGGCATGGCGCTCGCCGCCTGCGGGTTGGTGGTCATGGCGTGCTGGGCCGGGTCCGGTACCAGGCCAGGGTGGCGGCGAGGGCGTCGGCCAGCGGGGTGCCGGCCGCCCCGAACGTGGCCTGGTACTTGCTGGTGTCCAGGATGAAGGGCTCGCTGAACTGGTAGGAGGTCTCGGCCAGCTCCCGCAGCACCGGGTTGACCAGTCCCAGGGCGCGGACGGCCAGCTTGGGCAGCGACCGGACGGCGACCTGGTGCCCGATCTGGGCGGCCACCAGGTCCAGCAGCGCCCGGGTGGTGCCGGTCGGCGGGCCGGGCAGGTGCCAGACCTGCCCGGCGGCGCGGGGGTCGGTGCCGAGGGTGGCCAGGCCGGCGGCGATGTCGGGGACGTAGCTGTAGGTGTGCGGCAGGCCGGGGTT
>Ga0187817_10002005_pt1 | contig 10293 bp, 8 predicted proteins | sample NC_wetland_sal_i_17_FD_132431 | JGI IMG/M metagenome (GOLD analysis project Ga0187817, IMG submission 132431) | Wetland sediment microbial communities from Neuse River Estuary, North Carolina, USA - SO4_2 | ecosystem: Environmental > Aquatic > Freshwater > Wetlands > Sediment | place: USA: North... | reverse complement strand
CGCTTCGCGTCGATCCCCGCGAGGATGGGAACCACTCGAGACAACACTCCCAGAATCATCATGCTGATGAAACCTACGGTGAACGCGTGGCGGTGAGAGCCCATATACGTGTGCGCAAATATCGTCCGTGGATCTCGATAAATTTCTCTTTCAACTTAAGCGTCAACCGCCGGCCAGTGTTCGCAGGAGTTCAAGCCGTAGTTACGAAATGCCAAGACGAGCAAAGACAGGGATCTTCACTCCGTCCAAGATCAAGCCGAAAGCAATTGCCGCTGCAAATTCAACGGCCAAGACTGAGAGGGGTAATGTCGCCATCGCAATCCCGCGAAGGTTGAGCCGGTCGGTTCACAGCCAAATGCTCAAGAGTCAAATATCCACCAGACTGCCATTTTCGACCCTGCGGGCTTGGGTGGTCTTATCTACTGGTACGCGCTGTATCCTGTCCATCGCTGGATTTTCGCCGGAATGCTTCGTGCGATCGCCGTCCGAAGCGAGCTTGAAGCAGGTAAGGCTCCCCGAGGCGAATGAGCGATTCTGACTGTAAACGAACTCCAAGAGCAGTGGATTCTTGCTCACCACTTTGCATTTCGGCATAGTTCTTAACTGGAGTTCCGGCGGTATCAAGTCGCGTGCTTCAATGCTTGCGACGAAATACGTTACGAGGATTGTGGGACAAGCTGCACCGAAAATCGCTGCTTACTTGATGTCGAGTTCTGTCAGCCTGTCGACAGGACGCGCCAGTACGGCCTTGTTCTCTCGCACCACAATGGGCCTCTGCAACAGCTCAGGATATTCAGCCATGACCTGGAGCAGTTGGTCGTCGCTCAGATTCTTCCCTGCCACGTGCTGCCGATACGCGCCTTCGTTCGTCCGCAACGCATCTTGCGGCCTCAGGCCAGCACGGCGCAACAGCTGCTTCAGTTCATCTGCTGAGAGCCGCTCCTCCATGTAGTTGATGCTCTCGAAGTCGACGCCTTTCGCAGTCAAGACACGCTTGACCTCGCGGCACTTGCTTCACGTCGGCTTTTCGTAAACGATGACCTTCGTTGCGTGCTTCATTTTCCTGCCTCCGGAAACTGCTCCTATCCGCTTGCTCACCACGCGCCGAAAAGAGATCGTAGCAGAGCCTCAGGTAATGCAAGTAGAGCGAATCACTGGTTGTACTTCTTCTTATAGAAGTCAAGTTGTTGTTGAAGCTGCTCTTTGCTCAGTCCTTTTGTCCACTGGTGGTAAGGGTTGTTCATAACGTCTGCGGTCACGCCGGGAAGAAGCGCCTCGGCTTCGGGAATGAATTCCGTATAGAACGTCTTCGCAACCTCGTAGAAGCCGTGCCACTGCGTGTAGTCCGGGCCCATCATTGCCGTGCCCATCCGAGCACGCCGCCCCTGATGATGCCAGAGTTCATAGTAGGTCCATTCGATCTTTTCATCGAACGGTGTTTTCGTCAGCTTATTGGCGGCATAGAGCTTATCCATGATTGCCTTAGCTGGCTTGGCAAACTTCTCGTTGTAAAGGTCGACCGTGTTCTCGTATTGCTTGTAAAAGTTGTCTACCCAGCCGGTCGCGTGACAGTTCGAACAAACATCCTGCATGGCAGCACGGCGCTTCTCCCAGTTCTCCAGTTTGAAGCTGACGACTGGCCGCAGTGTGAAGCTGATACGGTCGCCCACATCGTGGGTCACTGGCTGATTACTGGTAGCGCTCATGTGACAGGTTGCGCAGGTGGGCGCTGCCGAGTAGTCCTTGCCGACCACCCAGGACTTTGCGTCCAGGTTCATCTTGGCAATGTTGGCACGGAACTGAATGCCATGCTTCGATTCGGTGTAAATCTCCATTTGCGGATGATCGGGACCCAGGTGACACTTTCCGCAGTTCTCGGGCTGGCGAGCCAGTGCTGAACTGAAGGAGTGCCGTCCGTGACAGGCAGCGCAGGAGCCTCGGCTGCCATCGGGATTCACGCGGCCAATACCGCTATTCGGCCAGGTGTCCGCATCAAACTTGCCGTCTTTTACATACTTGACCTCGCTGCCGTGACACTGCCGGCATCCGTTCGCTGCAGCTGGGCCGCCCTCCACTACCTCTCCCAGCATGTTGTCCAGAGACCCAATGAACTGTGCTGCCTGAGCATGACGACTCTTTTCGAACTGTTCTACTTCTTTGCCGTGACAGCGAGCGCAATAGTTGGGTGTGACAATAACGGCGATACGCTGGCCGTAGTGCTCAAACGTTGCGGGGTCCTTCTCATTGGCACGATGGCACGAGTAGCAGTCCACATTCTTCTTGGCGTGGGCGCTTTCTCGCCACTGCTCCACAATGCCCGGCGTGCTACTGCTGTGGCAATCCAGGCATGTTTGGCCTTCTGGGGAAACCTGGGAACGAGCGACCGTAATCAGCGGGAAGAGGAGAATACTGAGAAAAGCCACAAAACGCATCGGAACCTCCGATCGGCAACAGTCTTACTGCAATCATATTCTCAACTACCCTCGTGCCTGTGGCTGAGAAACTGCACCAGCAACGTCATCATCACCGGAAAACCGGGTGCATTGGTCCGGTCCAGCTTAGCCTTAGCGGCAGGGAGCCAGTTTAATAAATGGCGCTCCAGAAATTCAGTCTCGGCTCGCGCGAGCGAAACAGCAGTGCTCTCTTCGGATGTATGTTCGCATGTATAGCGCAGGGCGGCTAGGAATTCCAACTGCGTGACAAGGTAGTCGGGGACGGCGCGGCCGGGATCCGACTTGAGGCCAAGAACCGCGTAGAAGTAGGTATTCTCCAGCGCAATCTCCTGCGCCGGATGAGTCTTGTCATGGGCTGACTCGAAAAGAGGCACGGGCGGTTCGGGTATGCCAACATCAAAGAGCGCGATATAGGTGGACTCGTACTGCTCGTAACTGCCGAACCACTCGAATCCAGGAAATTCGCCTTCGCACCCCAATTGCTTCCATAGATTTCGTAGTGCCTCCGGAAGGCCAGGTTGCGACAAAAGGTCGAAGCACTCGCTTGTTGGCGGCGCGAAGACGAAAGCGAAGAACCGGTAGAGATCGTTCTGCTGCCAGTCGATCGAGGTAACCGCCTTCTCATCTGGAACGATTGTTAGCATCGCGACTCCTGTTCTTGAACTTCCGTCTCTATTCGAGTACTTGCCAGACCGAGAAATACTTCCGGCCGTCGCGGTCCTTCTGGCTCCCGTTCCAGACGGCGAAGGCCACAGTCGTACCCGAGGGCAGATCAGGCAACTCGAAGGTCACGTTCCACTGGCCATTTTGATAGGTACTATTCACCGGAAAACTCTGACCCGTGCGTCGCGTGGTGCCACGTCCCTGGGCTTGCATCAGCATCGCGCCGCGCGTGGCGTTCCAGTAGTAGATCTCCACCGGATGCTCAGCATCTCCCATCTGCAGCGAAGGGGCGATCGCATCGGAGCCTGGCTTTGCAGGAAACATGACGGCGGCAGCATCGAAGAATCGGTCGTCAGCTTCCGTCTGAACTTTGCGGAATCGGGTCTCGGGCGGCGTATTGGGGATTTCCGCCAGTGTCACCGCGTCATGCGTTGGATCGCGCCAGCTCAACTGCACCAGCAGCTTTCCACCGGCACGAGCGATGCGGACGTCAAGGCTCTGGATCTCCAGTGTAGCGGGCTCGTCGGTGTCATAGAGCGGAGGCGTGCGGTTCAGAGCAACGCGCTTCGCCGCAATCTGGTTCCACGCGCTGGGTCCTCTGTTGAGCAGATTATCGGCACTCGCCGACAACGCAACTACGGACAGAGATTGCCCCGCGACTGGCTTCGCCGCGGCTTGAGCCCAAATCATCAAGGAGAGGAGCAACACGGCTGAAGCAATGATCAGAAGTTGACGAATTCTCATGACAGTTCTCCTACAACTGGATCTGGACCAGCTGGGGCCGGACGTGGAAACGCGTCTCGGCGTCGCGGCCGATGAGCAGTTGCAGTGCCTCACTCCGCCCGCCTTCCTGCGTCTTCTTGAGTTCCGCCTCCAGACGCACAATCACGTCCTTCACTTCCGGCCCGAAGAGATAGATGAGGTAGTCGAGAGGAACCCGCGGGTCTTCCTGAATGCTCTTGCCGTAGTTCTCACGCTTTGGTGGATTGAACGGCGGCACGTAGAAGACGTTGGGTTGCGTACCCTTCTCGGAGAAGAGCGGTAAAGCGATCTTGTGAACTAAGACTAATTTGTGAACCGGAGATTCGGGATCGTCGAGCAGGCCGACGAAGCGCAAGCGACCGGGACACTGCGCAGCGCAGGCGTTGACCTGACCCTTTTCCAGGCGCGGATAACAGAAGATGCATTTCTCGGATTTCCCAGTGACCTCGTTGAAATAGATCTTCTTGTATGGGCAGGCTTTGATGCAGTAGCGGTAACCCTGGCAGCGGTCCTGATCGATGACTACGATGCCATCCTCCTCGCGCTTGTAGATGGCCTTGCGTGGACAGGCTTCCAAACACGCGGGATGGGTGCAGTGATTGCAGATGCGGGGAACATAAAAAAAGTAATTCTCGTCCTCATTCATGCCGCCCACGTCTTCGTCCCAGTTACAGCCGGACTTCGGCTCGGGCGAGGGCATGACCGGTTGCTTTTTGCCTTCATAGAGACGCTGTTCGTAGTTGTATTCCCAGGCGTGACCGTAGTCGTCCATCGTGGGCAACGGGCTGGGCTGCAACGAGCCATCTTTCCAGCCGCCACCGATGCGATCCCACTGGCGTGGATAGCCAAGGCCGGGACGCGTCTCGACATTGTTCCAGTACATGTAGCCGGTGCCGTCGCGGTCCGTCCACAGCTTCTTGCAGGCAATGGTGCAGGTCTGGCAGCCCAAGCACTTGTTCAGGTCCATCACCATCGCGTATTGGTGTCTTGACATGACTGCTTCTCCTCAGACCTTCGCCTTCTCAACGTCCACCTTGATGTCGCGGTTGTTGCCCGTCGGTCCCCAGTAGTTCAGGCGGAAGTTAACGTGTCCGTATTTGCCGATGAGCTGTGTCGGCTTAATCTTGATGTAGGTGAGCGACTGCCATCCGCCCTCTTTGAAGCCGAGATATTTCTCCCAGCCGTGATACATCGTGACGCGGCCGGGCTTTTCACCGGGCAGTATCTGCAAGCGGCACACGCAGTGGCCGACCTCGTTGTGGATGCGGACCCAGTCGTTGTCTTGCAGGCCGCGCTTGCGGGCGTCGTCGGGATGCATGTAGACGATGGGCCCACCGCGCTGCAGGCGCAACATGGCGCGGTGGTCGCGCCAGGTGGAATGAATCGACCAGCGTCCGTGGGGCGTGTTCCAGAAGAGCGGATACTTCTCCTCGACCGGCTCCTTGAATGTAGGTAGGGCCTCGCCCAGTTCGATGTACCAGGGATGATCGATGTAGAACTGCTGGCGGCCGGTGAGCGTGCGCCACGGACGCTTTTTTTCTAATTGATGCTTGAAGGGGGTATAGGCAATGCCTTTTTCAATATCGCTGTTCCAGGACTCGGGATCGGTGGCGACGAAACGCCGCGGCCCCTGCTGAATCAACTGGTACGTCATGCCCTTGGTTTCTTCCGCGTTGCCAAGGATGAAGTTGACGGCCTGCTCATCACTTTGAATCGCGCCCTTGCCCGTCCAGTCGTGGCCCAGCTGTGTGAAGTCGCGGGTCCAATCGAAAGCGTCATCGTGAAAAGGCTTCAGACCCTTCTTGGTCGCAACTTCGGCCATCTTTTCAGCCAGTGCGCGGAAGATGTCCCAATCGGTCTTGCTCTCGAACAGTGGCTCACAGGCCTTACCAAAGGGATGAATGTAGCTGTGGCAGTCGGTGGAGTTAATGTCCACCTTCTCGTAGTAGCTGGCCGCCGGCAACACCACGTCGGAGTAGAGCGCCGTGGTATCCATGCGGTAGTTGATATCGACGATCAGGTCGAGATCTTTCCAGAGTGACGATTCCAGAATCTCGTTGCCTTTGGCTTGGTTCAGGTAGTTGGCGCGCCACACGATGAACGCCCGCGGCTTCCTACCGTCCTTCGGCCAGAGCGGCATCCATCCGTTCTTGACCGATTCCTGGATGTACCACTCGATCGGCTTGCCATTGTAGAGATGCGGGTCTTTGTTCGTGGAATGCACGTAGCTCCACAGCGTAGTGTTCTGGAAGCGTTGCTTCTTGCGGGTTTCGGGAAAGGCGAGCTTGAAGAATCCCTGCTCCGGCCAGAGGCGTTCCTGCCCGACATAGTGATTGAATCCACCGCCGTTTTTGCCGGTATTTCCGGTGAGGGCAACCAGCAGGATGAATGAGCGGTTGGTCAGATCATTGTGAAACCAGTGGTTGGTTCCGGCGCCGTGGATGATCATCCCCGGCTTGCGCGTGCCCAGTTCTTTGGCAAAGAGTTCGATTTCGTTCGCGGGAAGGCCGGTGCGCGCAGCGACTTTATCCACTGTGTATCCGGCGATTTCTTTCTTCAGGAGCTCGAAGACCGTGGTGACTTCGGCGGTCTTGCCATCGGCGAGTTGCACGTGAAAGGTGCCCGTCAGCGCAGGGTCAGTACCATTGAGTTGGATGGTCTTTTGCTCCGATCCCATCGAACCCGGGGTAGGAACGGCGCGCTGCTGCTTCGTATCCCAGACATAGAAAATGTCTTCCTTGCCGCCGTTCTTGAGGTCGGACTCGCGGAGGAAGCGGTTCGTGCCCGAGAGCACGAGCAGAGGCATGTCGGTTTGTTCCTTCACGTACGGCGCATCGATGAGATTTTGATCGATGAGCAGCTTGGCTACGCCCAGTGCAAGAATGCCGTCGCTCCCTGGGTTGATGCGGAAGTACAGATCAGCATGGATGGCGCTGGAGTTGTAGTCCGGTGAAATACACACGATCTTGGCGCCGTTGTAACGAGCTTCGTAGGCGAAATGCGCATCAGGGATGCGGGTCTGAGAGATGTTCGATCCCCAGAGCACGATGTATTTTGAATTGAACCAGTCGGCGCACTCACAAGATTCGGTCTGAACCCCCCAAGTCAAAGGCTCGCCGGGGGGTAGGTCGCAGTACCAATCATAAAAAGAAAGGAAAACACCACCGATGTAGTGAGCTAGGCGCGAACCGGCGCAGAAACTGACCGGGCTCATGGCGGGGATGACACTGAAGAAGGAATTGGTATCAGGGCCGTAGTTGTAGATGTTGTCGAGCAGTTTTTCGGCAACCATCGTGAGCGCTTCGTCCCAGGTAGCGCGCCGCCACTTGCCTTCGCCGCGTTCTCCGGTGCGAATGAGCGGGTAGCGCAGGCGCTGCGGACTATAGACATATTCGGTGAAGCAGCCGCCCTTCTGGCAGCCGCGGGGGTTGTAGTCGGGCAGGTCGGCATTGATACGCGGATAATCAGCTGCCTGCTCTTCCCGGACCATAACGCCATTGCGTACGTACACCTTCCACGAGCAAGAACCGGTGCAGTTCGCGGAATGGGTAGAACGAACAACTTTGTCCCACGTCCAGATCTTGCGGTAAAAGTCCTCCCATCCGCGATAGGGATAGCTGCGCAGTGGATCAAAGTCCCCCGTCAGCGTAGTCAAGACAGGCTTCTCTTTGCGCGAGCAACCGGGTAGGGCGAGGGTAGCCGCCGTCATGGCGGCAGTTTGGATAAAGCTGCGCCGCGAGAAGGGTTTCTCGGGTTTGTTCTTGTCGCTCGTTCTTTCGCTCATCGCTTGCCTCCCGGAGGAGTTCCTGAAGTCGCGCTCTGGGCTATCGCTTTCTGACCTTTTGCTTCTCCGAGTGTCCGCAAATAAGCGAGCACGTCGGCGATGTCCTGATCGCTGAACGCCGGCGCCTCGGTACGCTCGAAGGCAGGCATCGCGGTTCCGATGCGGCCGTTGCGAATGGTGCGGATGATGAATTCGTCGGTGGCAGCTTGCTGGAATACCGGATTGCCGATCTCGGGGGCCATTCCACCGCGGCCATTCATACCGTGGCAGCCGGCGCAGTTTCTCAGGAAAAGAGAAAGACCGTTGCTGGCATCCCCGTGGAGCGTCAGCGCCGTCATCGCGGGAGCTGCCGGAGCGCCCGCGCCCGATGCACCCGAACGAAGATACTCGATTACTCCCACGATTTCTTCGGGAAGCAATCCGCCCGCATGCACACCCCAAGCCGGCATCTGCGTGCCGGGACGTCCTTGTTCGATGTTGGTTTGCAGATATTCGCGAGTTGCGGTTGAGATCAGCGAAACGCCGCGAATCGCCGGAACAAAGCGATTGAATTTCTTGTCCCACCGAGTGTAGGTTCCGTTGCCGTGGCAGGCCGTGCAGTACTGCCGGTAAACCTGCTCTCCGGTTAGGGGCGTGGGATGGAGCGCGCGGTATTTCTGCTCGATCTTGTCGGGCGCGAGATAGCTTTCCGGCACATCGCGCTTCCACTGCGAGAGCATGTACGCGGTCAACGCTCGCGCTTCCGTCCGTGTGACGGTTGGATTGCGCATCAGGCTGTCGGGAACCACTCCGCCGGGATCGCGAAAGTGCGCATTCTGCCAACTCCAGGTGGTGTGCGGCGGCCTCAGGTTCGTCATGATGAGCTGGTGCTTGGTCTTCGCACCTTCATTGTCGAGCGCTGGACCGAGCGCCCCGCCGCGTCCACCAAGCTTGTGGCAGGACCCGCAACTTTTCTCCCGATAGAGCTTCATGCCCGCAGTGAGCAGCGGAATCTGATCGGGCGGCAATTTCTCCGCGTCGTGGCAGGTGACGCAAGTGGACTCAGTCATCTCTGGTGGCAGCAGCGGATAGTCCCAGAACACGTCTTCGGCCTTGGCTTCGTTGAACGTCATGGCGGCGCCCTGCCCGTGGTGACATACCGTGCAGCCGAAGCGATCTACGGGATGCTTGTCGAGGATATGACCGGGATGGGTACGATGCGGCTGTGGGACATCCGTCATGCGTGGATCGTCGACGCCGTTATGGCAGGTGACGCAGCGATCGACCGTGCCGAGCGCGGGGATGCTGGCCTGCTTCATCTCTACGCGGAACTTGGCGAGCAGTTCTCGGCCACGATCGTCGGTGGCTTTCTTGCGAAGAATATTGCGATATTCCTGTTGCACGGTCCGCCACTGCGCCAGATAGTTTTCGCGTACCGCTGCGCCCACCAGATAGACGATGGTGACGACGCTCGCCACCAGCAGGAGCCAGCGATAAATTCGGGATGGGTCTTTCATCGCATTCTCCTCAGTGCACCGGCCATTGCGAGGGCCACCAGTAAAAGTGCCAGTTGGGTCCGCGATGGACCGTCGCGAAGTAGGTCAGCAGAGTGAACCCGACCAGAAAACAGGTAAATAACGAGACTGCTGCCAGGCGCACCGAATCTTTGCGCTTCAGAATGAAGAGCGACCATACAGCAAAGATCAGGACAAACAACGAACCGGGGTTGATCGCGATGATCCAGAGCTGGTGAATGTTGGGGAACCAGTTTCGCAGCCAACCGTAGTTGACCGTGAAAGCAAGCATTCCGACGGTTACGGCGCAGGCAAAGAACAAGGATTGCCAGAACACCGAGCGCTCGTGGCTGGTGCCGAACCACGTGCCTTCGCCTCCAGGACGGCGATCCAGAAACGGAATCAGCGCAAGTCCAACTACTACGATCATGGGAATCAACATGCCCCCCATGAACGCTGAATAGGAGACCAGTTCCTGAAGCCCCAGGAAGTACCAAGGCGCCTTCGCCGGATTTTCCGGAATGGCGGCGTTCGCGAGTTCTTTCAGCGGCGCATCGCTATAGAAAGCCAGGATCAGCGTGACCGCCACCGTCACCATGAAGACGGAGAGTTCCGCCCAGAACAAGTGCGGCCAACTCATCACCGTGTTCTCGGGCCCGCGATTCACCGGTGGACGCTTGCCTTTCACCAACGCCATCAGGCCATAAGTTTTCGTGGCCAGCGGCTGAAATACTGGGCGCCTTTCTCCGCCCCACTCGGCAAGTCCGCCGGGCGGATCCTCGGGCTTGGCGAGGCCGCCATCTTTGCGGATACGCCAGAAGTGCACACCGAGCAACGTAACCAGTGCGAGCGGAAGAACGAAGACATGCAGAACGTAGAAACGAATCAGCGCGTCCTGCCCGACGTAGTTCGCGCCCAGCAGAAGCCGCTTCTGGAAGCCGCCCGGGTCAAAGAACTTCGTAATGCCGATAGCGTCGGTCAGTTCGCGCGGAGAGTTGGCGATGTTCGAGCCGATCGTAATCGCCCAGTACGCCAGTTGATCCCAAGGCAGTAGGTAGCCGGTGAAGCTCAGCGCCAGAGTGATCACTAGCAGCCCCAGCCCGACCAGCCAGTTGAATTCGCGCGGCTTCTTGTAGCT
>Ga0187817_10002004_pt1 | contig 10294 bp, 7 predicted proteins | sample NC_wetland_sal_i_17_FD_132431 | JGI IMG/M metagenome (GOLD analysis project Ga0187817, IMG submission 132431) | Wetland sediment microbial communities from Neuse River Estuary, North Carolina, USA - SO4_2 | ecosystem: Environmental > Aquatic > Freshwater > Wetlands > Sediment | place: USA: North... | reverse complement strand
CGACTTCGAGTCTTTCGATCCTCCTTCCACGCCCGCGCTCGAAATTCGCGTCATGCCTCTCCGGCATTTCTACATCAAATCCATGGTAGAAGCTGAAGACCGAACCCCGTTCGCCCACAATCCGACCGGGTTTGTTCCGCAATTCCGCGGCGTGCCGGTCAGCATCTCCGAAATCGGTTTCACGCCCGGCAAAAACTCCGCCTCGGTCCGCGCGTTCGATGACGTTGAAAGCCGCAAGGGTTATTCTGGCCTTTACCAGTTCGGGGCTTCCTACAATCCCGGAAAGTTTACTTCTCCCACGGACCCCACACCGCGTTCCGGCAACTACCTCCTCTATTGGATGGCCAGCCAGGCGCTTTGGAGGGTGGATCCAGAAGGCGGAAAAGGTCTCGACGGAACGCTCGCCTATGACTGGAGTCCTCCCAGCATCAATCGCAACAATACGCTGCTCACCGCCGGACTCCGTTTCAATGAACCGCTCCCCGTCAACTTTCACAACACTATGTCTCTCGGCTACGTGCGCAACAGTCTCAGCTCACAGTTCCTTCCCGTCGGCGCTCCTCCCTGGAGGACCGAGCAAGGCCTCGAATTCAACATGCTTCTTGACGTTTTGCCGATGCTGCTTCTACAACCCGTCGTGCAGTACTACGCGAATGTCGGCGGCGGTCCACAGCACGCTGTCGTTTTCGGATTTCGTACCAAAATCGAATTCTGAGAAGTCATCATGGCGAAAAACGTCAACAAGCCGATGGGCGCCTTGCGGAAAGACAGACCAATCATTGTTCGGCCAAAGTCGCGATAGGAGTTGAGGTAACCAACGAGTTTTAGAATCCGATCCAGCCGCCGTCACTCAATCCAAGATCACCGAGAGCACCATCCACACCAGCGGCGGGATAAGAACTCCCTTCCCGAGAAGCGAGAACAAGACGCTGGCGAGGATTGCTCCTGAAGCAAAGCTCAGCCAGACGCTGAGTTCAATCCCTGCAAGCTTCAAGTGAGATCTGTTTGGCATTTCTGTATCGACGGTTGGGTCTCGCCGAAGCGCCGAGGCTAGGTGACCTCCGATACGGTTCAAGTTCCCAGTCATGAACGTCAGACTTACTGACTTGGTTCCGATTTTGGAGAGAACCGGATTGACCATACCAGTTCCAAAACTCAGAATGGCCACCGCGAGGGTGGCGAGGACAGAATGAATCGCCATGAGCGCAGAAACGATAGCGAGCAGGAACGCAACGACAGCAAATGTTACCCGATGAGGGCGTTGGATTTTCGAACGCATGATCAGCGAGCCAAGCGCACTGCCCAATACAAAGAAGACAATGGCCGCGGCCGAAGGTATGGCAACGCCAAACTGGGTCTGCCCGAGATGAACGCTTGTAAAGGTCGTGTTTCCACTCATGAACGAAACGTACGTGCCCAATACGAGCAGTCCGTAGCCGTCAAGATATCCGGCCACCAAGCAAAGTGCGAGGGCCAGGGTCGTCTGCCAACGCGCTTGCACAGCAGAATGTCTCATCGTATCTCCGACTATGTCCTGTTAGGCTAACTGCGTTTTGGCGGCGAACCAATCGATCTCGGCGCGAGAAACGGGACTCGGCGTCAGTCCATCCCATGACAGTTCGTGCTCAACAGCGCTGTGGGATTGGGCACAAACCGCACATCGTAATTTCCCTAGACTATCCCGCTTCAGATTTCCGGTGGCGAAGTGTGAGGTATCTTGACGAACACAAAGCGGATGATCCAACTCCCCAATAAAAGAAAAATCACGGCGCCAAAACTGACCCGCAGACCGCCGTTGAGGAGCGTCAAACCCAGAGGGATCAGCGTCCCGGCAGCGAAGATGAATACGCCAACGCGCCACTGTTGTTCCCAAGTGTAGAGTCGCGCATGTGTCGGTTGGAGGTTCGCAAATAATAGTCCCAAGGGAATCATATTGAGCACGAGCAGCACGATGAAGGCGGTACGAAGGATGCCGGTCGCCTGCGTTTGCCCCATCAGGGTGGACAGGCCAAGCAGTTCGCCGCAGCCCATCAGGACGGCCGAATTGGTCAGATAAGCTCCCATCCAGCGCGCGTCTTTCCAACCTGGTTGTGCATTCGTGCTGAGCAAGACGCCCTTGTAGGCTGCGGAGCCGAAGCCAGGCAACAGCCCCACGACCACCGCGAGTATGCGAGCCCACTCGAAGTCGATTCCCAGTTCGGCCAACACGCTGAGCCCCGCAGCCGCGGTCAGGGGGAGCGAGAATATCGTCAGACACCACGTCCCGACCGACATGGGCGAACCGGGCTTGAAAACCCGAAGCATGTGATGGAAGCGCAATGGATCGCCCAGGTCGAGCACGAGCAATCCGAGATCAACGAGCAAAAGCACGAGAGCGACCGGATAAGCCACTTTCGCCACGGCGGTGAAGACTACAGGCGCCCCCAACTCGCCGACCGCGGCAGCCATGAACAGCCCGGTCGCCATACCGTTCAGCAAAGCGTCCCAGGCGATGGTGCCGTACCACCCTGGTACCTTGATCACTGGCATGTTCGCATAGCCGCTCGCCGGCCCTCCTCCCGGCAAAGGAGGTTTGGTGAAAGGGTGCGGTGTTGTGGAGTCTCCTTGCATTTCAGGGCCTCAAAAGAAACACCACCGCGAGCAGTGCACCGATAGCGACCAAGCCGCCCACGATAGAACGAGCGTAATCTCCCATCATGTGCAGCCAAGGGTTGACGGGAGTATCTGGCAGGCCATAAACGGAAGGGCGATCGACAAGCAGATAGAACGAATGCAGCTCGGAATAGGTCTGACTAGCGGCGTCGCCATAAAGGTACGCCTGCGGGACGCCGCGTCGATGAAGTTCCTCCACACGTTTGCGAGCCTGCTCGCGCAACTCGTCGATTGGGCCAAAGTGGATGGACTGCGTCGGACATGCTTTGGCGCAGGCCGGTTCAAGGCCGTCGCGCTGGCGGTCGTAGCAAAGCGTGCATTTGTGCGAATGACCGCCCATGCTGCTGCGCGTGATGACGCCGAAGGGGCAGGACGCCACGCAGCACGAGCAACCGTTGCAGATGTCAGCCTGAATATAGACGTTCTGGAACTCATTATGAATGATGGCGCCCGTTGGGCAAGCCTGATGGCAAGGGGCCGCGAGGCAATGCTTGCAAACGTCGCTCATCATGAGCCAGCGGTTGAGATCTGGCTCGTTGGGCGCCACGTCCAGGGAAACACGCGTGCCAGACAATCCGTCGGAGAATTGCTCGATGAACTTCACATGGCGCCAGGATGTCGCCGACAACTCCGCCGTATTGTCGTAGCTATTGCCGGACCATTCAAAGCCGTCCGAGGGTAGTTGGTTCCACTGCTTGCACGCCACCTCGCAAGCTTTGCAGCCAATGCATACGGTCGTGTCCGTGTAGAAGCCGGTGGGCGTACGGGGCTTCGGCGGTTCACCACGGAGGAACGGATAGATTAAGCGTCCCACCAACTCCGAGAGCCGGCCGCGTGGCGGGTCGCTGGCCTGCGTCAGCGCGGACAGTTCCTTTTCTCTACTTGCCATGCCCGAGCCTCCCTTCTGGTTGGGCGCTGGCCGGCGTGTCCGGGATCGGATCGAGCGTTGGCCAGGGCGCTGCGGGCACGGTCGGGGGCGGTGTCTGGCCGTCGAGCCGCCCGGCATGGACTTGGCAGGCGAACGCCTTGCAGTCGTGCATGCTCACATTCGGGTCGGCCACGAGCGCGGTTAAATCGTTGGCGTTGGAGCCGACAATCTCTCCAGCGAAAGCCCAATGGAAGGGGAGGCCGATCTGGTGAATCACGCGCCCCTCGATGACAAAAGGCCGCAGCCTCCGCGTCACCATCGCACGGGCCTCGATTTGACCGCGCGCCGTTCGGATCGTCATCCAGTCGCCGTGGACAATACCGCGCTCAGCAGCCAGTTCGTGGCTCAGCTCGGCGAACATCTCTGGCTGCAATTCGTTAAGCCAACTATTGAAGCGGCTCATCGGCCCGCTCAGGTAATGCTCGGTGAGACGGAACGTCGTGGCCACTACGGGATACTCAGCTGTTGGCGTGTGGGCGATGTGATTGAGCGGTCCCTCGAAAAAGCGCACGGTTGGGTTGGAATTGTGTTTGGGGTAGAGCAAGTTGCCCACCGGCGACTCGACCGGCTCGTAATGTGCCGGCAGAGGCCCGTCCTTTACGCCGGGGGAGTATAGCCACCCCAGTCCGTCGGTCTTCATGGTGAAGGGCTGGGTGCCGGCGATGGCCGCCATGCCCGTCGCGCCCGGGGGCGGTTGGTAATCGGGCGTCTTGTCCAGCTCGAAGTCCGGTTTGTCGAGTCCGACCCAGCGCCGCTTCTCGGAGTCCCACCAGACTAATTTCTTGCGATCTGACCAGGGCCGCCCGTCGGGGTCGGCAGAGGCTCGGTTGTACAGGACCCGAACATTGCTCGGCCAAGCGAAGCCCCATTCCGGTTGGAACGGGTCGTCCGTAATCTTGCGTTCGTTCGCGCGGTTGCGGCCCGGCTCCGGAAAAACGCCGCTGTAGACCCAGCAGCCACATGCTGTTGTGCCGTCGTCCTTCAACTCAGAGAAGCCGCTCACGAGACGAGGCCGCCCGGTGCGCGGGTCGGTTTCATCCAGTCGATGACCGTTGATCTCCATGAGGACCTTCTCCAGGTCCGGCTCCCCGACTATGCGACTGAGCGTGCCATCGGGCAGACGCGGCTGCTCGTCGAAGTCATAGTCCCAGGTGAGATTCAGCAGAGGCTGATCTTTGGAATCGGTGGAGCTGGCGTAGAGCTGCTTTAGGCGTTTACCCAGGTTGTAGAGAAACCAGGCGTCGGAACGGCAATCGCCGGAAGGATCGGCGGCCTTGTTGTGCCATTGGATCAGCCGCTGCGTGTTGGTTAAGCTGCCCTCCTTCTCTGGAGCGGCCGCCGCAGGTATGAAGAAAACCTCGGTACCAATCTCGGAGGGCGGCGGCGCATTCGGGTCGCTCTTCCAGAAGACGGCGCTCTCGGTCTCGAACCAGTCGAGAACCACGAGCCACTCGAGTTTGCGCAGGCCGGCGCGATGCAGGCCGGCGTTGGGTCCGCCGCCGGCAGGGTTCATACCGGTCAGGAAATAGCCTTTGACCTCACCCTTTGCCATGCGATCGAAGAAGGCCAGCGCCGAGTAATCTGCGTCCACGCGCGGCAGCCAGGAGAACCCGAAGTCGTTCTCCGGCGTGGCTGCGTCGCCGTACCACGCCTTAAGCAGGCTGACAATGAATTTGCTGAAGTTCACCCAGTAGCCGGTGGCCATCCCTTCGTGCTCGATATAAGAACTCAAATTCTCGTGCGTGTGGTCGTATGCAGCCGGTTGCGGCAGGTAGCCGGGCAGTGTGTCATACAGCGTCGAGAGGTCGGTCGCGCCTTGGATGGTAGAATGGCCGCGCAGGGCCATGATCCCGCCGCCAGGCCGGCCCACATTGCCGAGCAAAAGTTGCAAGATGCCGGCTGTGCGTATGATCTGTACGCCGGTGGTGTGCTGCGTCCAGCCCAGCGCGTAGGCGATGCAGGTGGTTCGCTCGCGTCCGGAGTTCGTGCAGAGCAATTCGGCCACGCGCACAAACTCTTCCCTCTTGCAGCCGCACACCTGGGAGACGACCTCGGGCGTGTAGCGGGCGAAGTGCCGACGCAGGATCTGCATAACGCAGCGCGGATGCTGCAAGGTCGGGTCGCGCTGTGCTCTTGTGTCATTGCACGGAGAGGTGTACGGTTTGGCGTTGCCGTCGCACCCGTGGCCGTGAAGCCCACACCGGCCTTTCGCGGACTTCGCCTGAGGCCGATCTTCGGAAGCGGCCTGCTCCGCCTGGCGACTGTTCTCGCACTCCTCGTAGCCCCAATGGCCCTGCCTGCCATCATAGGAGTCTTCCTTTTGGTCGAAGCCGCTGAACAGCCCTGCCAGATCTTCGGTATCGCGGAAACCTTCCTCGATGATCGTCGAAGCGTTGGTGTAGGCCAGGACGTATTCGCGAAACCAACGGTCATTGGTTAAGACGTAATTCACGAGGCCGCCGAGAAAGGCAATGTCGCTCCCAGAGCGGATGCCGACGTAGAGATCGCACACGGCGGACATGCGCGTGAAGCGAGGATCGACGTGGATCAGGGTCGCGCCCTTCTCCTTTGCCTTCATCGGCCAGCGGAAGCCGACAGGTTGGGCCTCCGCCATGTTCGATCCCATGAACAAAATGCAATCGCTGTTAGCCATGTCCTGCTGATAGTTGGTGGCCGCGCCGCGGCCGAATGAGGCGCCCAGACCGGGCACCGAAGCGCTGTGTCATATACGGGCCTGGTTCTCGATCGACACCAGTCCCAACCCGCCGCCGAACAATTTCTTGATGAGGTAGTTCTCCTCGTTGTCAAGCGATGCCCCGCCCAACGTACCGATGCTGCGCACGGAATTGAGCAAGCGGCCTTGCTCGTCGCGCGTGGTGAAATCGGCGTCGCGAGCTGCCTTCACGCGCTGGGCAATCTGTTCCAGCGCCCAGTCCATCGTGCGCGTCTCCCAATGATCGGAGTACGGAGCGCGATAGAGGACATTCCGAACGCGATGCGAATTGACCGCAAGCTGGAAGGCGTTGGCCCCTTTGGGGCATAGGTGGCCGCGGCTAATGGGACTATCAGGATCGCCCTCGATGTCGATCAGCTCGCCGCTCTTGCTGAAAATGAGCTGCCCGCAACCGACGGCGCAGTAGGGACAGACGCTCTCAGTGACTGTGGCGCCGCGCAGCCGCGAAGCCTTCGCCAGCGTCTGTACGCTGAACGGTTCCCGAGAAGTTTGTGGATGCTGGGTTAGTGGAAAGCGGAACATAGCAACTCCTCCTTCAGAGGGCATTTGCTTTGAAGAGCAATGGTGAAAGCAGCCCGCGGAAGTATTAAAACCGGAAATTCAGCACCTGGCTGATGAGAAGGCTTCGATCCAGTCGATCTGTTTTCAAACCGCAGCCGGAACGTAGGGGAACGTCTTTGATGGCTTCGATGTGATCGAGTCCTTGCCAATCCAAAGGCGGATGGGAGTGTTCGCCGCCGTGGAAAACATCACATCGGGTGCGTTGTCCGTGAGGCTGCGACCGTTCCACTCGGTGAAGCCGAACAGCGCCTGCGTGCCGACCTTATAAGGGAGCATGTTCGGGAACAACCGGTGCGCGATCTGTTCTCCATATCCGTGGGGATCTTCAGCCGTTCCATAGGCCGCAACGACGCCTGCAATGGCCTTGGTGATCGCCTCTCCGTAAGTTGCGAAGTCCTCGGACGGACGCCCGGCATTGAGACGATTGCCGAGATTTTCGTTGTATTGCGCGAACAGCGGCGGAATCATCGGAAGACCTACACGGTTGATTGAGCGCCATCCCCCGGCATCCGTTGCAAGCGTGGCCACGGCCCACACGCCGATCCGGCGGTTATCTCCTGCCCCGGCGAGCAACTCGTCATCGGGCAGTTCCAGCACAATCGAATACACCGTCTGACCGGCAAAGAAGTTTTTCGCCTGACTCGGATCCCAGCCCGCGAGGTTCACAACGGTGCCGTCCTGGAACGCATGACCCACCGCGTGCAGTACTGTTGGCTCGATCCAAAATGGGTCGCCCGCTTTGCCGGTCCAAGCGCGCACCCCCGATGGCGTAGTAACGGTTTCATTCGTTGTCCCCTGCGCGATCACCGTACCGGGCGCGTGCGGATCGCCAGCTTCCGCTCCACGAATGCGCCTTATGGTATAGCGCTGATTCCCCTGCGCGTCGCGCGCATCGAACGTGAACCGGTAGGTCACCTCTTCAACGGCATCGCCGTTGTAATCGACCTTGAATTCGTACATGCCTTCCGGATGGTAGCCGGGAACTTTAGGGTTCCCGAGAGAGTGGCACACATTGATCACGAATACGGTGCCGAGCTGGCCGCGGAATACGTAGAGATCGGTGATATCAAGCCGAACGTCCTGCCGAGCGATTGGTGAGTCGAGATGGTGAGACATGATTTCTCCCTTCGTGATATCTGAATCGGATGAACCTTGCGAATTTGATCGGCTTTCCCCTTGGATCGATAGAGCCGAGGCGACCAGGGGCAGACTGATTCCCGCCGTGATGATTGCGCCGCCGATAAGGACCCGCCGGCGCGATATATCTATGATCTCGTCTGTCTTTGTTTCGGAAGCATTCACTCTTTCAATAAGTCGCATCTGGGTCCACCTCCTTGGTTCGACGAGATTCGGTAAATTGGTCGCAACGCACTAAACCGGGATTTCCATTTTGGCCGCCCGGATGAGCGTGTATACACCCGAGGCCCTTCCAAGTAAACCAAATTCCTCTTCGTCGCATCATCTTCCAGCTCGGGGAACTGCCAAGCCCGGTCCACGTTACTATCCAACCGACTGGGACCCCCGTTCCAAAGCGTGCTGAGCTCATTTCTGTTACCCATTTCTGCTGGAATCACGCGGAGACACAAGGTGGTCGATAGACACTGCCCCTGCGCCCCGGACGAAGATCAGGAACGCCAGAGCGACCGCTATGATGTGATACTCGAATCCTTCACCTTTCTGGTTTCCCATCCAATTCATGAAGAAGCCGTTGTGAATATGGACTGTCAATACCGCTCCGATCATCTCTATGATGATGGCGAGGGCGGCCACGCGGGAAAGTAGTCCGAGCAACAGGCTCAAACTTCCAAAAAATTCCACAAAGATCGCAAACAACGCGACTGCAGTGGGCATTCCAAATTTGGCAAACCCGCTGATGGTTTCCGAAAAGCCAGATCCGCCAAACCAGCCCAGCATCTTCTGCGCTCCATGAGCAAAGAAAACCACCCCAAAGGCGATACGAGCTAAAGCCACGGAATATTCGTTCTGTGTGTTCATTAGTTTGCGGAGCATGATTCCTCCTCGCCCGGCATGCTCGGCCAGCGATGGACTGACGGGACTTTTATTCTGATAGGCCTGCACTTGTGTGAAGTCGACTATCTGGATTCCCCTCAGGGGTAACGTCATGACCAAAATCTCCCCGCCCGTACAAAGCTATTGACACGGGAGCGATCGCGTTCTGCAGTGCGGACATAACTGTTGCAGGGAGGTTGCCAGAATCTTGCGGCAAACAGAACTCTCAGAGAATCACTGTCATCAACAACTTGGCGATGGCTAACAATGGGTTCACCGCGAGCCACTCAAAAAACTGGCCCGTTTTGTGGACACACTGTCAGCCATTCGACAACCGCAAATATTACCTCTAGGTCCATCGCACGTCTCCGGGTAGGTCTCCATCGGAATCGGCGTGGGACTCATGGCCCGAAAGTAAGAGCGGGGCAAGCCAACGAATCAACCGGAAGAACCTGTCGCCATTGGTAGAAATCAAAAGGCGCCGCCGAATTTGCCGGCAAAACCGGAAACCTCAGTTTGAGCACCAATCGAGTTTGACGAGGAATATTTGGTTGAGGTATACGTCACCTGCGAATAGGGGAGCGTCGCCGGGATGGCGGAAGCTGTACTGCACGAATCGAGGGTCCGATACTTGGCGATTTGTTTGCTTGCCATTGCGTTTCATACGATATGGCTTCCCGTTATTCGTGCAAAAGTGACTGATCCATCCTCTACGGAAGAACTACCCAGCGCTGGGGGTCCAGTCACCCCGCGGCATCCGGCCGACTATATCCGCACTGACTTTACTGTTGAGAACGGCCTTCCGGACAATGTTGTCGACGCGATCGTCGAAACAGAAAATGGCCTGCTTTGGGTCGGTACACAGTCCGGCCTGGCCAGCTTTGACGGACGCGAGTTTACCCCGGTGAATCTTCAGACCGCCGGCTCACCCGCGCAAGGTGCGGTTCACTCAATGGCTCAATCCTCCAGCGGCGACCTTTGGGTTGGTACCGACGCAGGCGTGGTGCGTATTCCCAAAGCGGCGCTCGATCAATTCAGCCCTCAGCTGTTGACTTTTTATCATCTGGGTTCAGGACCGAGTGACCAGGTGCAAACGGTCCTTCAGGCTCGCGACGGCACCCTATGGGCAGGAACCAGTCGGGGCTTGTACAGAGAAGACTCCGGGAAGTTCGTGGAAGCAATCCCTGACATAGCCGTTAACCGTATCGTCGAAACACTGAATGGTCATCTGCTTGTTTTGGGCAACGCCAAAATCTTCGAATGGAACGGTCACAACGTTGTCCCGCGTCCTGATCTCGCAGCCAGCGCGGGGGTGCCCGAGGATCATGTTTTTGACATATTCCAAGACCATGACGGAACGATATGGTATTCGACTCACCAAGGTCTGGTGCGGCGAGGCCGCAGACCTT
>Ga0187817_10002003_pt1 | contig 10297 bp, 5 predicted proteins | sample NC_wetland_sal_i_17_FD_132431 | JGI IMG/M metagenome (GOLD analysis project Ga0187817, IMG submission 132431) | Wetland sediment microbial communities from Neuse River Estuary, North Carolina, USA - SO4_2 | ecosystem: Environmental > Aquatic > Freshwater > Wetlands > Sediment | place: USA: North... | reverse complement strand
CGCGCGCCATAGTCAGGTTGATAATCACTGCGGGCTCGGGCTCTCGCTCTTGAAAGATACGGCCGGCAAGCAAAGGGATCTGCATGGTTCGAAAGTAATCCGAGCTAATGACCTGATGGTTGGTTACCTGGGGTGTCTTGCCACGCGTCTGGTAGGGGCGGCCTTCGATGCTGAACGGGTCGCCGCCCGGGCCGCCGGTCAGCGGCAGGCGCGAAACCACGCTCGCCGCCTCGACACCCGGTAGGGTCCGCACGCGGTCGATCAGTTCGCGATAGAAGGTCACAACGCGATGGTCTTCTGAATACTGCTGCTCGGAAAGCGAGATGCGTGCCGTCATCAGCTTCTCCGCGCGGAATCCGGGATTCACACGGACGAGACGCGCGAAGCTCTTGATCAGAAGACCCGCCCCGGTCAGCAGAACCAGGGATACCGCGACTTCCGCGGTGATCAGCGCCCGGCGCAGGTGGCGCGAAGGCGTGTTTCCGGCGGTTGCGCGGCTGGCCTCTTTCAGCGTCTCGTTCAGCTCGAGACGCGACGCTTCGAGCGCTGGAGCTAAGCCGAACACCACGCCCGTCGTAAGCGAGACCAGCAGCGTGAAACCCAGCACGGGCAGATCGAGGGGAATCTTTTCGACATGCGGCGGGCTGCCGGGCATCATAGCCCCGAGCAACTCGACCCCCCAGAAAGCGAGTGCGAATCCGAGCAGGCCGCCGATCATCGCCAGCGCCATGCTCTCAACCAGCAACTGGCGCGCGAGCCGTAACCGTCCGGCTCCCAGTGACAGGCGAACCGCGATCTCGCGCCGGCGCTCCGCAGTGCGTGCCAGCAGCAGGCTCGCCACGTTGGCACACGCGATCAGAAGCACGAACACCACCGCGCCGAGCAGCACCAGAAGACTCCGGCGCAAGCTGCCGTAAAGCTCGTCGCGCAGCGGAATCACCGTCACGCCATAACCGGCATCTTCGCCGTGCGGCCCGCGATAAGGATGATCACGGTTTTCGATGCCTGCGGCAACCGCCCGCATGTTGGCGCGCGCCTGCTCGACCGCGATACCAGTTTTGAGACGCCCAATCAGTTCCAGAGCCCCCGCCGTGCGATCCGCGCCGGCCCGGAGCTCAACGGGCAGCCAGACTTCAGGCACTGGGCTTCCAGCCGAAAAGGAAAAGTTCGCAGGCAGGATACCAACAACCGTTAAAGCCTGGCCATCGAGGATCACGGTTTTGCCGAGGATGGCCGGATCCTCACCAAACCGCCGGCGCCAGAGTGAATCGCTGAGCACGGCGACGTTACCCTGGCCGGGGCGATTCTCGTCTTCGGTGAAAATACGGCCGATCGCCGGTGTTGCACCGAGCATGGGCAGCAAATTGGCGGACACTCGCATTCCGGGCACACGCTCGGCCTGCTCCGCGGTGGTGAGATTGAATTCGGCGTAGCTGAAAGCGGCCACATCATCGAAAACCCCCTTCTGCATCCGGTAATCAAGGTAATTGGCGAAGGAGACGGGAAACCGCTCGAGGCCGAGTTTGGTGAGCTGATCCCAGACCACCACCAACCGCGCCGCATCGCGATACGGCAAGGGCCGCAGAAACACCGCGTTCACCACGCTGAAAATGGCGGTATTGGCGCCGATTCCCAACGCCAGGGCCAGCACCGGCACGAGCGCAAAACCAGGGTGCCGAACGAGCTGGCGAACGGCATATCGAAGATCCTGCATACGTACAATGATAGGCCGGAGGCGCAGATGGAAGAGTCAGATTTCAATTTAGCAGCTTGTTAAGTTGACATGCCCGCTGCCCTCTCGCCGACTACGTCGATTTTTCGATTTTACTCTTCCGGTGCTTGGCGCAGGCGTGTGGCAGTCGCGACTGGGTAGAACGCGTCAGCATAAGTGGACCTATTGGAAGAAAGGCACCGGAACAGCCGATTCCTTAGAGAACTCTTTGTCTGACGGTATTCAGATCCCATTTCCCAACAACTTCAAGCGATTTTTGCGGGTGGCGCGCGCTGCATTACCCGGCCGGCTTCATCACCGTCCCGCTCGAGCTTTGGGAACCGCGAATCGGTGCCGCAAGGTCAGCCCTTCGGGCGACACAGGTAACCACCAATACGCCAGCGTCGTCAGAATATCCAGACAGACTGGAGGACCTCAAGATGACGAGAAAGTTTGTGTTGGTTGCGTTGACCGCAGCTCTTGGATTCGTGCTCACCGGTGGGGTGACCCTTGCTCAGCGTGGCAATAGACAACCGCCGAGCGTCGATGAACAAGTCAAGCGGCTCGCAGACAGGCTCAAACTCAGCGCCGATCAGCAGAGCAAGATCAAACCTATCCTTGAAGATCAGCGGCAGCAAATGGAGTCTATAAGGAGTGACAGTTCGCTCTCGCGTGAGGACCGCATGTCCAAGATGCGGAGCATCCGGGAAGCTGCAACATCGAAAATAAAAGAGATCCTCAATGACGATCAGAAGAAGCAGTATGAGGCGATGCAGCAGGAAATGCGCGGACGTCAGGGCCGGGGCCAGAACAGGGACCAGTAACGGCAAGGAAGTTCGTGGCCTTACTGCCGATCATCGTGTCTCTCCGTGACCACCCTGAGCGAGGCTTGAATCTCAGCCGAAAATGAATGGCGCGCCGCGACCAGCCCAGGTCTTCTATGAGAGAGCCGCCAGGGTTACAGATCTGCCGGAAGCGCGGATCGGGGCGCATCTTTTCTTGTCTTGTGAAGATGGTGGCCAATGTCGCGCCAGAATTCCTTAACGACAATGGTAAGCGTGTCGTAACCAATCTCCGTGCCCCACACTTTCAGTGAATTGTCCACGGTTCGATCGCTTCTCGGATGATAGCTGTAGGTGGAAATGGTAGCGGCAAGAGCACTCCCGAAAATTTCGGAAAAGTTGAACTGGGTGCTTCCCGAATCGGAGCGGGTAACGAAGATGCGGCTGACCGCGTAGGTGGTGCGGTGCCAAAAACTTCCCTCGCCGAGATGGTAGTAGCGAGGATCCTGCTTAAGGATCGAAGGGAGGACGGCCTCGGTCATGAAGTTTTCGATGGTGCCGTCGGCGAAGGCCGTGCCGATGCGCTTGCCGTAGCCCTGCGCGCCCTGGCCGAAGCCCGGCTCGCTATTCTCCGCCTGGCTGACGCCAGCGAGAAAGGCATACCACAGGAATTCAACGTAATCGAAGGAGCCGCGCGCGACGACTTTGAACTTGGCGCCGGTACTGAGCCGAGGAATGTTCTTGGCGTTTTCGACGGTAAGAAAATCGGGAAGCGTCCAGAAGAGACGGTCGTTGGACGTTCCGGTTCGCTGTTCTTGACTCATCGCGTCCGGAGCTTTCTCCTTTTCCTGCTCGCTCGCGTTGGATTGCGGTGACGGTGGCAAGGATTGCTCCTCCTGGGGTTGAGGAGGAGCAGCGGACGCTGGGAACTGCTGCGCTTGCGCCAAGGGAACGGCAAAAACCAAAGCTGTGAGGATAACTGCCCAGGCAAGGAGCAAAATGCAAGGGTATCGACCAATCATCAAGGGAAATTATCTCATCGTGGTGCTGCGAGCCGGGGATCCTCGTGCTCCCCAGTGCTTCCAACTCGGATTTCCGATTCGCAGCGTCCGCCGTGCCAACTCGCGTGGTGCAGTTTTCCCGGCCGGTTCAGAGCGCCGCAGCCGTATCACCGGGTGGCGCCGGATCACGCCATCCAAGATCACTTGGTGAAGAGGACGGATGCTTCTCGTGAGATATGATGCCGTCTAATAGCCGATCACACTCGTAGGGGCTGGCTCAAGACAGCCGCGGCCCTATTCCCACCGCTTTTCACTGGTTACTCGAACACCGTGCTTTACGGCTTCGGCCCGCGGTCTATTGGCATTACCGATGTCATCTTAGACCTCGACAACCTTCACACTGACTCCCGCGATCAGACGCGAACGCCCCCGTGAAACCGCGCTGGCCCATGGCGTGCGACTCCATTGATGCAGCTATAATGGGGTCAAGTTGGTTACGGTTCTCAACCTGATCTGGCTTCTAGTGGCGGTGGCCGCGGTGGGGGCCGTTCTGCTCCTGGAACGTCGACGGGCTTCTTGTCGCGCCGCCAAGAGACAGCGCCTGGTTTCCGTTCTTCTAGTGACGGTGTCGCTGTTTCCCTGCGTTTCGGCGAGTGATGACCTGATCAATTTCGCTTACGTCAGCGCGGGTCTCGAAACCAGAAGCGGATTCGGACATTCGGTTCCCGAGAATACGAACACGAGCACCGTGATCTACCTGGTGCTGCAGAGCCTGGAACATCTGCAGATCACGGCATTCTACACGTTGTTCGTCGCACTGTGCTTCTTCGGTTTCGTATTCTGCGCCGCTCCAAGAAGTGTTTTCAGGCAACTGCCTTCCTTCGCCAGCCGGGGCCCGCCCTCGCCGAATCCTTTCATCTAGCTAAAGCATAGGAAAGCTTTTTGGGGGGAAGAGATGCGAAGCCAATCGCGGCACGCGCTTGCCTGCCTTCCGGTCTTGCTGGCCCTGTCCGCCAGGCGCCCAGTGCGAACTGTATTGACCGGGGAGGGAGTCTGGACGCGACGCCGTAGCTATTCGAATCGGCCGGTCAACGACGGTTCAACTCTTGAGTATGGTCCGATCGAGCCGAATGTCCGGGAGGTGACATGCAGCGCTTAGTGTGGCACGTTTCTATCGGGGCTTTCCTCGCAACCTGCACGGTGCCAAACGCTCTTCCGCAAAAAGCGTTTACCTGGCAGGAGATTCGCGAAAAATTCGAGGCCACGAATCCAACCTTGCAGGCGGGGGAGATCGGCATCCGCGAATCACGGGCTGAGGAGATTACAGCCGATCTGCGTCCCAATCCTGACATTACAGGCACGATCGATCAGATCAATCCTTTCTCGACGCAGCCATCGCCGAGCGGAGGCGCAAACGGATACCGCCCCTTTGCCTTCGCGTTTCCCGCCACTTCGATGAGCTATCTGCACGAGCGCCGGCACAAGCGCGAATTACGGCTGGAGAGCGCCAAGAAAGCGACGGATATTGCCGCATCCAACCAAGCGGATCTGGCCCGGAACCTCCTTTTCAACCTCCGCAATGGATTTATCCAAACGCTCCAGGCCAAGAGTGTGCTGGTGCTGGCCAGGGAGAACCTCTCTTACTGGGACCACGTGCTCTCGGTCAATCGCGACCGGTACAAGGCTGGCGACATCGCACAGGTGGACCTGGACCGGCTGGAGTTACAGCGCATTCAATATGAATCCGATGTGCAGACCGCAGAGGTCAATCTGCGGACCGCCAAGATCCAGCTCTTAATGTTGCTGAATGATCGGACGCCTGTCGAGCAGTTTGATGTCACCGGGCTGTTTGACTTCAAGGAAGAGGTCTTGCCTTTGGACGAATTTCGGCGCATCGCCGTGGATACCAGACCCGATCTGAAAGCGGCGGTGCAATCGGTGGATAAGGCGGACACTGACCACCGCCTTGCCGTGGCTAACGGCTCCGTGGATCCCACGTTTGCCGTGGACTTTGCGCGCAACCCGCCGATCCCGGTGTATTTCGGCGCGAGCGTTACGATTCCACTGCGCATCTTCGACCGGAACCAGGGCGAGAAGCTGCGCACGCAGCTAGACATCGGCCGCAGCGAAAAGCTCCGGGATGCCACCCGGGCGCAGGTCTTCAGCGACGTGGATTCCGCCTACGCAACGGTCAGCAGCAACCTGACCTTGCTGCGCCCTTACAAGGCCAAATACCTGAAGCAGGCGGAGAGGGTGCGCGATACGATGGCTTTTGCCTACCAGCGCGGCGGTGTTTCCTTGCTGGATTTCCTGAATGCCCAAAGTGACTACCGCAGCATTCAACTGAATTACTTGAACCTGGTGGGCTCGTACCTGGCTGCCGCGAGTCAACTGAATCTCGCCGTGGGCCGCGAGGTGATCGAATGAATCGCGCGATCTTGGGGTGGACCCTGCTTGGTTGGGGTCTTTTCCTAGCCGGGTGCGGGGCGAAGGGAAAGATGCCGGATGCGGATGCCGGCGCTCCGCCGCCGGCACAGGTGGAGCGCGAACCGGATGCCAACACGGTCAAGGTGGACCATCCGGAGCAATTCCCGCTGGCAACGGCGACCCGGCACGATACAGCGCGCGAGTTGAATGTGACGGGTGTCGTCAGCGCCGATGTCTCGCGAAACATTCCGGTGATTTCGCTGGCCTCGGGGCGGATTGTCGAGATCCACGCGCGGCTCGGGGACACGATCACAAAAGGCCAGCTTCTGTTGAAGGTGCAGAGCGAGGATATCGCGCAAGCCTTCTCTGATTACCGGCAAGCTCTGGCCGACGAAGTGCTGGCGAAGGCGCAATTCGAGCGATCCAAGATCCTCTTCGAGAAAGGAGCGATCGCGCAAAAGGATCTGGAAGTCGCCCAGGACGCCGACGCCAAGGCTGTGGTCACGGTGGAGACCGCCTTCGATCACCTGAAGGTGCTGGGAGCCGATCCGAAACACCCCACCGCCATTGTCGAAATCTACGCGCCCATTTCCGGTGTAATCACCGACCAGCAGGTCACTGACGCGGCGGGCACGCAGGGCTTATCATCGCCCAACCCTTTCACCATCTCAGATCTCTCCCATGTCTGGATTATGTGCGACGTCTATGAAAACGATCTCGCCAATGTGCGCCTGGGCGAATACGCGGACATTCGTTTGAACGCTTACCCAAAGATGCTTCTTAAGGGCCGGATCGGCAACATCAACCCGATCCTTGACTCCAACCTGCGTACGGCGAAGGTCCGCCTGGAGGTGAGTAATCCGGGCATGCTGCGGCTCGGCATGTTTGTCACCGCGACATTTCATGGGCTGACAAAGGAGATGCACGCCGCCGTCCCGGCGAGCGCGGTGTTGCATTTGCACGATCGGGACTGGGTTTATGCGCCGGATGGGGCTGGCCTTTTCAGGCGCATCGAAGTTGCCGGCGGCAAGATGTTGCCCGGCAACATGCAGGAAATCCTTTCGGGTATTGAGCCGGGTCAACAGGTTGTCGCAAACGCCCTGGTTTTGCAAAGCACCGTGGAGCAGTGATGATTCGCGGCCTGGTCGACTTTGCCTTAAACAATCGCCTGCTGGTGATAGCGATCGCCGTTCTGCTGTTCGCGTGGGGCATCGTTTCGTTCCGGAATCTTCCCATCGAAGCCTACCCTGACGTCGCGAATAATTACGTAAACATCATCACGCAGTGGCCGGGGCGCGCGGCGGAGGAAGTCGAACAGCAGGTTACCATTCCGATCGAAATCGTGATGAATGGACTCCCGCATCTCGAGCACTTACGGTCCACTTCGCTGTTCGGGCTTTCCAGCGTGATGCTGATCTTCGATGATGAATCGGCGAACGACTGGAACCGCCAGAAGGCACTGGAAAGACTTTCACAGGTGAATCTTCCGCCCGGCCTGCAACCGGTGATGGGAACGGATTGGAGTCCCGTCGGTCAGATTTACTTTTACACGTTGAGGAGCACAAACCCCACATATGACGTGATGGACTTGAAGTCTATTGAGGATTGGGTGCTGGAGAAACAGTTCAAGTCCGTACCCAATGTCGTCGACGTCTCCAGCCTGGGCGGCATCACGCGCGAATATCAGGTTCGCGTCGATCCGGACAAGCTCGTCTCCCACGGGTTAAGCATTGGCGAGATGGAGCAGCAACTCGCCAACAACAACGTGAACGCAGGAGGCAGCTTCATTGAAGCAGGCCTGCAGCAGGTGAACGTGCGCGCCGTAGGGCTGGTCAGCAACGTGAGCGATATCGAGCGGACGGTCCTCACAACCAAGAACGGTACGGCACTACGAGTGAAAGACATCGCTGCAGTGATGCAGGGTCCGAAGATCCGCCTGGGTCGAAACGGCAAGGCCATTCACCGCGCGGACGGCCGGATCATCGATAACGACGACGTGGTGGAAGGCATCGTGCTCTTGCGTAAAGGGGCTGAGTCGGATGCAACGCTCGACGCAATCCATGCAAAGGTGAAAGAGCTAAACGATCGCATCCTCCCGCCCGGCGTGAAGGTCGTCCCCTTCCTGGATCGCAGCGATCTGGTGCACTACACGACCCACACGGTGGAGCACAACCTCACCGAGGGCATCATTCTTGTAACCATCATTTTGTTCCTCTTTCTCGGTAATGCCCGGGGGGCACTGATCGTCGCCCTTACGATTCCGTTTTCGCTACTGTTCGCGTCAATTTGTCTTGACCTTCAGCACATTCCGGCAAATCTGCTCTCGCTTGGCGCCCTGGATTTCGGCATGGTGGTGGACGGTGCCGTGGTGATGGTGGAGAACATAGTACGACACATGGGGCGTCGGGACATCCAGCCGAAGCCCGTGATGACCCGCATTCGTGAGGCGGCGCACGAAGTGCAGCGGCCTGTCTTTTACGCCATCGGCATTATCATTACGGCATATCTGCCGATCTTCACTCTGCAGAGCGTCGAGGGGCGCCTGTTCAAGCCCATGGCATGGACGGTGGCGTTCGCTCTCCTGGGTGCACTGATCTTCTCCATGCTGCTGGCGCCGGTCCTATCGAGCCTGATGTTTCGCGAGGGCACGCGGGAATGGCACAACCCGATGATGGCGTTTATGACCACCTTGTACCGAATTGCGGTGCGATGGGCCATTCACGCGCGTTGGATAACGGCCAGCGTGGCCGCCATTTGTCTGGCGGCAGCAGCGTATCTTGCTACCAGCGGCCTGATTGGATCCGAATTCCTGCCGCATCTCGACGAGGGCGCCATCTGGGTGCGCGGCACATTGGCGCCGAGCACCGGACCGAGCGAAGGAATCCGGCTGGCGAACCAAGCCCGCGTTCTGCTAGCGTCCTTCCCGGAGGTCACCGTGGCGACGAGCCAGGTAGGACGGCCGGATGACGGAACGGATACGACGGGCTTCTTCAATACGGAGTATTTTGTAGATCTCAAGCCCAAGGAAAAGTGGCGGCCTGTGTTCCACCAGGATAAGGACGAACTCATCGCCGCCATGAATCGCGAACTGGTCAAGATACCCGGCGTCATCTGGAACTTCTCGCAGCCCATTGCCGACAACATGGAAGAGGCTGTAAGCGGCGTCAAAGGGGAGTTGGCCATAAAAGTTTACGGCGACGACCTCAAATTGCTGGAAGAGCGGGGGGACCGGATACTCAGTGTCATGCGACGGATTCGGGGGATTCAGGACCTGGGTATGTTTCGCGTGATTGGCCAACCCAATCTGAACCTCGTCGTGGACCGCGAGCAGGCCTCGCGTTTTCAGATCAATGTTGCCGATGTGCAGGATGCCATTCAGACCGCCGTGGGCGGTAACGCCGTCAGCCAGGTGCTGCAGGGCGAACAGCGGTACGATCTGGTGATGCGCTATCTCCCCCGCTACCGTGACACGAAGGAAGCCATCGAGAATATTCGCTTGCTTGCGCCCTCCGGCGAACGCGTGTCTTTGTCACAGCTCTGCAAAGTCCAGGTCCAGGACGGAGCTTCCGAAATCTATCGTGAAGCCAATTCCCGTTATGTGGCGATCAAGTACAGTGTGCGCGGACGCGACCTCGGCAGCACTGTTGAGGAGGCGATCAAGAGTGTCGAGCGGGAAGTGAAATTGCCACCGGGGTACAGGATCGATTGGGCCGGCGAATATGCCAGCCAAAAGCGATCCCAGAGACGGCTGGCCTTCGTGCTTCCCATCACGATTTTGATCATCTTCATCATCTTGTACACCATGTTCCACTCGTTCAAGTGGGCCACGCTTATGCTCGCCAATATAGCGATGGCGCCCCTCGGCGGGCTCTTGGCGCTGCTGATAACCGGCACCCACTTCAGCGTGTCATCGGGTGTCGGCTTTCTAGCGCTTTTTGGCGTGTGCGTGCAAACTGGTGTGATCATGCTCGAATACATCAACCAGCTTCGTGCGCGCGGCCATGCGGTGATCGACGCGGCCGTCGCGGGCGCCGTCCTGAGACTCCGTCCCATCATGATGACCACGCTGGTGGCCACATTGGGACTATTGCCCGCATCTCTATCGCGAGGCATCGGCTCCGACTGCCAGCGGCCCTTCGCTATCGTCATCGTGGGAGGCCTGATGGTCGCCATGGTGCTGAACATCTTCCTGTTGCCCACTCTCTATGTGTGGGTGGCCGGCGAACATGATGTGCTCCCAGTGCCTGAAGCTGATTTCGATGAAGAGGAATAAGGGAGGAAAACCGGGCCGATGAAACGGGAAGAAGTTCGTGCTCGCATCGAAGAGATCGGGATCATTCCTGCCATTCGCGTGTCTTCCGCTGAGGACGCCCTGT
>Ga0187817_10002002_pt1 | contig 10297 bp, 8 predicted proteins | sample NC_wetland_sal_i_17_FD_132431 | JGI IMG/M metagenome (GOLD analysis project Ga0187817, IMG submission 132431) | Wetland sediment microbial communities from Neuse River Estuary, North Carolina, USA - SO4_2 | ecosystem: Environmental > Aquatic > Freshwater > Wetlands > Sediment | place: USA: North... | reverse complement strand
GCTGGAATATGAAGTGGAGGGAGAGCGAGCTACCATTCGTGTGCATCCGGGCATTCGGTCACTCAAGGGCGTGCTCGCCAGCAACAAGGGGAAGGGAATGTCTTTCGCTGAAATCCGCGAGGCCGCTGCTGAGGCGGCGCGTCATGAGGATGCTCGGTGAGCAAGCAAAGGCTTATCGACACTAACCTCATTGTCCGATATCTCGTGCAGGACCATGACAAGCACGCCAAAGCAGCTGGGAGGCTGTTCGATGCCTGTGATCGGGGCGACGTGGTGATCGTGGTGTTGCCGGTCGTTCTGGCAGAGTGTGTGTTCGTGCTCGAGTCTTTTTACAGGCACGCCCGCACCGATATCGCCTCTGCGCTTGGACGCTTGATCTCGAGTCCCGGCGTCGAGATCAGTGAGGTAACGGTCCACCTCGACGCTCTGAATCGCTACAAGGGAACGAAAGCTTACTTTGTCGACTGTCTGATCGCCGCCACCGCCGTGGCTAAGAACGTGCCGGTCTCCACCTTCGATCAAGACTTTCGAAAGTCTATTGACGTGCGAGTGGAAACTGAATAGTTGCGAGCGAAATCGCCGCTATCGTTCTTAGTCCCTTCGGCGACCGGATAACTCTTTATGGCCTGAGAACAGCGTAAGAGTGCTCCACCCGCTAGATGCCGCCTATGTGCGAGCAATCAGAAATAATGTATTCACATTGTACGCACAATGAGGTATGGCATTTGTGTGTAGGAAGGGGAGTCACGGCAAATCTCATTTTTTGCAAAATGAAGCCAACAAGTGCTGCAATATCAGCTATTTACGGTTTACGGAAAGCCAGGTTTGGGGGCTTAGTCGATCCAGCAGCCGAAGTGCCCGTCACGCTTGTGGAATTTATCTCTAGTCCTTCTGCCTGCAGCCAAACTCATCGACTGCCTCGTTGGCAAAGCGTGAGTCTTGTTTCCTCCGGCAACCGATCCCGTACAAATAGCTGGCAATGATCTGGGGTTCATCGCGGCCGAGTTCACTCCAGTGTCCATTCCGTGCCGTGAAAACCAGCCAGAGTCGTTCTGGCCTTCTGCCTCCCAGGACTCTTTCGAAGTCTTGAACTACGTAGCCGCGATTGGACTTCACATCGTCGGACCGCGGATCAGGACTTCTTGGGCAGCATCCCCAACCGGTGTGGCCGTAGCGGACGTCAGCCGGATTCCACCGCAAGATTCGAAAGTAGAGCTTGGCTGGTTCCGCGACCGAAGCGTGAATATAGATTGTGTCTTCCGGTGTGGCGTGGGACTTCAGGTAGCGAAAGGCTCCCTCCGTGTCCTCGTCCTCGAACCAGTAATTAGACCACTCATCCGAATGGATACCTGCCACAAACACAATGCCAATGCACGAAAGCGTAATGAGGGCGGAAAATAGGGCGGCGGTTTTTGCTCCCATGCGATTCGACAACGTGTCCCACAGGCTCTGCAGCACAATTGCAGTGGCGAGCGCCATGCACGGCAACATGAAGAGCGTCAATCGCCTGGAATTGACGGGATACAGATGAAGCAAATTGAGAATTGCCAAAGTAATCAGCGGCATGAAGCAGAGAGCTAATGCCTGGAGATGACGCCTGTCGCGCCTGAGAGTTGCGAGTGCGAGCCCGGCACAGCCAATGGTCACAATTGCGAGCAGCAGCAGTAGCAGTAAGTGGCCTGCAAGCATCGATTTGAAAAGGTCTTTGGTTGCTATGGGAAGATAGAAGTACACGCCCATGCCGAGAAAGTTCTCAGCATAGAAGTGGGTGACATCTTTGAGATGGCCGAATCGAGGATAGCCATCACGCCAGTAATCGGCAAGCAGCGCCGAAGTGTTTGGTTTGACAAAAAACCAATAATTCACAATGCAGATTAATGCAGCCAGTGCGCCCAGAATGCTGACTCGCTGTACCCGACTTCTCCAAGCGTTCGAAAGCTCCCCGCCTCGTGTTGGCTCGACTGCGGCAACGACTGCGATCGCACCAGGAAGAAAGGCAACGGCGGGATAGGAGAGAAATAGTGCAACCGTAAATGCAACTGTAAGATAGACGTACCGTCTTCTGTCCGGCTGCTCCAGGTATCCCCACAAAACGAGTAGGAGCAGGCAACTCGCAAAGACATCCCCCGAGTACTGCTTCACCTCTTTAGAAAAAACAACTGCCGGCGGAGAGAGCGCTACCAGGGTCGTGCAAAGGACTGCGAATGGTGTCCGCAGAGTCAAACGACTAAGGCACGCGATCAGTATGAGCGACAGTATCGAAAGCCCAAAAGGTACGGCACGAAACGAGGCGCCAGACACACCAGCCAGGCGAACCGTCCAGCGCACAAGCAGCAGGAACAGCGGGGGAGTGGTCTGCAGCCACGCGTCATAGTGGAACATTTGCCCGAGACTGTCAGCTAGCACGGAGTTTGCGACCCACGCTTCAGCCGACCAAATACTTTTCCCAACATGATTCAGCCTGGGCAGCGCACCGCCGGCGACGACTAAGGCCAGCGCAACCCACGTAGAGTGTTTGTTCTCCACACTCAGAGGCATCACCGGTTCCTTTGCTTCTGCCGATCCGACTGAGCGGCAAGACGCGTCGCGATCTTGCATTGTTCAATCGATCTACTTAACAAGTGATCATACGCTCCCGAATACGCTCAAGCAGGATGTCAACCCGTCGGGTACAGATCTGAACTTTAGGCAATCCTTCTGCCATGCGAGGCCGAATAAGTTACTCGAAACACACCAGTTAACCGGCGTTTTCGGCTGTCGAACGCAAAGTGAGAACAGTACCTGCCGAAATTGGGTGGTTGCATCTCCATGTACTTCCCAAGGTCTACTGCGCTGTCAAGTAACCGGGAGCACACCCTCGAGTGATCGAGATCACATCTTAAATTTCCCCTGGGGCTTAACATTACGCCCAGAAATAAACTGGACTGTATCCCCCAACGGTCACGCGATTCTCCCCAATCCCCCAACTACGCTGCACGACAACTCTTTCTGAGGTGTACGCATTGATTTCGGCCGATTCGGCAGTATTGTCCACGGGAAAGGCTTTACGTGTTTTTGAACTGGACTTCCGAAAGGACCCTCGCTGGGAAGAATTCATCTCATTGCATCCGGATGCGTTGATCTATCACCACCCCGGGTGGCTAACGGCGCTTGAAAGCGAATACGGCCAGCAATGCATCAGCCTGGCCTGTGAGGATGAGCGGGGCAAATTGTGCGCGGTCTTGCCGTTGTTCTACACAAGAGGTCTGCCGCTGCGGTTCGGACGCATGGCAACCGGCCGGCGTCTTTCGTCTCTTCCCCGTACACCGATTGCCGGCCCGTTGGCTCTGAACCAGGAGGCGGCTGCGGCGATCACCAACTACGCAGTCGAACTGGCTCGTTCGCAACCTGGTTTGCAGGTTGAGATCAAGACAGGGATTGCGGATCTGAACAAGTCAGTGGGCGCTCTGAGCTGCACACCCTGGAGACCTACCTACGTGGAAGAGCTTCCGCCGGTGGCGGAGGGAGCAGCGTGGGAAGCCTTCTGCGAGAATCTGCGTTTTTCGCGACCTTGCGTGACTTGCCAAGGTTGTCGCCGGTTGAGATTTGGGAATGCGCGCCGTCAGCATCGCGTGAACTGGGCTGTGAACAAGGCGGTCAAGCTGGGGCTGGAGGTTCGCGAGGCAGAAACAGAAGAAGAACTGGCCCAGTGGTATGGGCTCTATCTTCTGACGATGCGTCACAATGCCGTGCCGCCGCGGTCTTATCGTTTGTTTCAGAGTCTGTGGTCGTGCTTGCGGCCGGCCGGGAAGATGCGGCTGCTGCTTGCCGAACAGAGCAGAATGGGCGAAAAGCGCATGGTTGCCGGTTCCATCCTGCTGCAGTTTGGGCAGACGGTCTTCTACGCCTTTACCGGCTGCGCGCCTGAGGACTTCTGTCTTCATCCCCATGACATTCTGCAGATCGAAGCCATCCGCAGCGCCTGCAGAAGCGGGTTTCGCTGGTATGACTTCGGTGAGGTCACTGAGGAGCACGAAGCGTTGGCCCAGTTCAAGACGAAATGGGGCGGAGATCCGAAGGGGCTTTATCGCTATTACTATCCCCCGCCGGCGGAACAGAAGACAGGCGGCGGTGGGAGACTTGCCGCTTCCGCACGAAAACTATGGCGATCTCTTCCGCCGAAAGCGACAGCAGTTCTCGGTGATTTGATTTATCGCCGCATGTAACGGTTGGATTGTGTCCGTCGGAGGTCTTCAGAGATGTCAAATCATGTCACGCAACAAACGCCGGTTCGGCTGGCTTATATCGGATGCTGGTACAAGAATGACATGTACTCGCACAACTGCAGCAATCTAGTGGACTCCCTTCGTACAGCCGGAATGACGGTTAACGTCGTCACCTCAAACTGCAGGTGTTTTTCTACGGCTCAGAAATTTGCAATCGCGAAGGACGAACTGATCAACGAGCGCTGCTCAGCGATTGCGATTCCACACGCCCCAAGAGATCCCGGCAAGAAACACGGCATGCTGAAGTATCTGGTGGTGAAAACACTCCGGCTCGATCTGATTCTCGCCACAGCTCGAGGATTCCTCTATTACAAGCGAGCCCGGCGCGCGGATGTGATCCACTTCGACCAGGTGCTGGAAGCTTTCGGTTGTATTCCGCTCTTCATCGTGATTGGCCTTGCCAGCCTGTTCGGCAAACGCGTGGTGGTGACCGTACACGAGATTGATCCGTTTCAGCGGGAACACAAGTGGCTCAATCGCTGGTACAACAAATGCGCCGAGGTGTTGGTATTCAGCGAGAACATGAAGCAGCAGGTCGTGGCGCTTGGGGCAGGCTCGGAGAACATCAAAGTCATTCGATACGGGGCTTTGATTCCAGAACTCGTCGAAGCCGACCGCAAACAATACATCTATTTCGGAGGACATTTCATTCTGCGCGGTAAGGGCTACGTGGAACTGCTGGAAGCCTTGGCAACATTGAAATCCAAGGGCATGCGAATTCCGCTCGTGATTTATGTCGGTTACGGCTGCAACGGATTAGCGGAAGCGAAGGAACTGGCTATCCGCAAGCAGGTGGACGACATGATCCAATGGCAGGACTTTTATTCTGGGGAAGAGCTGGCGAAGGTCTATCAGCGAAGCAAGGCATGCATCATCCCATACACTGGTGGGTCCGCGCGGCATCCGCTGACTTGCGCCATGGTGAATGCTACTCCGGTGGTCGCTACTCGCACGGTGGATATTCCCGAGTATCTGGGAAAGCTCGGCATCTACATTGACGGAAGCTCGGCGTCGATTGTCGATGCAGTTCTCGAGATCGAGAGTGGTCACAGGGACTTAACTGCTTTAGGCAAGGACCTGCGAGCCAGGGCGCTGGCCGAACTTGACTACAGCCGGATCGCCGAAGAACTCAGCAGAGAATACTCACGGATCAGCGGCCAACGGCAATTGCTGCAGATCGAGACGAAAACGGTTGCCTGATCAACGGTATTCGCAGGTGGTCGTTTAGAAACCGCATCACCCTATCGCGACTCGGGTCCGCCTCCCAGCCGACCCACTGCGTCCAATTTCACAGCCAATATCACAGCTTGACCTCTGACCCGGTTTCGAGTATTGTACTGCGACTCCCTCCGAGAGCGTGTTGACCCGTCCGGCAAAGAGTTTTTCAGGTATGACCAACCACTACGCCAACAGCCTTCGGGCCTATGCGGTCCGGCTGACTACTTCGGACGGCAAGTCCGTAACCCTCCCGCGGAAGTTGCTTACAGCAGATCAGGCCGAGTCCATTGCCAATGATCTCCAAGCCTTAGCGCTCCAACAAGGCTTGGGAAAGGTGCAGGTTGACCTTTCCCCCGTTGGGTCAGACGATCGGGATAGCATTGTTGATCAGGCTCGCTCGTTCTTCTCTCGCGAAGCGCAACCCAAGCCACTGCCCGCTTTCCAGGTAGCGGTAAAGTGCAGTTCATGCCAGACCATAATGACCCTGGACGAGGTTCTGAACTCATCCCAACAGGCAGCTGACTTCCTCACGGGTGATCCGATGGCGGGCGAGTCGCGGTGTGAAGGCTGCTCCCGTCATTCCATCGAGAACTGTTATGAGTGCCGAACCGAGTGGTTGATTTCCAATAGCCAGGGTTTTACGTTCGTGTGCGAGCGTTGTCGCGGAGGCGCGCTGAGGGAATCAGCCTAGCCTTCTCATAGCTACGAATCTTATACTGCCCGCTCCCCCAGCAACACTGAGCCGCAGGCACTACAAAGGAACCTCGATTAGCGTTGGACCCTCGCTCTCAAGTCCTTCCCGCAGTGCCTTTGCAAATCCCTCCAGCGAACTGACGCGTGTGCCGGGCACTCCCATGCCCTTTCCCAACTGCACCCAGTCGAGGTCGGGGCGCCCGATCTCGAACATTTCCAAGGCCCGAGGTCCGGGGCTTCCCACTCCCAGATAGGAAAACTCGCGCTTAAGAACTGCATAGTCGCGGTTGGCGAAAACCACCGTCGTTACGCTCAGGCCCTCCCGGGCCATCGTCCATAGCGCTTGCAGGGTATACATCCCGCTGCCGTCGGCGGTGAGGCATAACACACGCCGATCGGGGCAGGCCACGGCGGCGCCCACCGCTAAGGGCAGGGCGATTCCAATCGATCCTCCAGTGTTACCCAACCAGTCGTGCGGCGGAGCTCCCTTGGTTGCCGCCATCATTCCTCGACCCGAGGTCATGGATTCGTCCACAACGATGGCATTCTCCGGCAGCAGGGTTCCCACTACAGCTGCCAACCCAGGCAGAGTGATGGCCCCTTCTGGCAGGCCCGGGCGCTCTGCTGCCTCAATTTGCGGCATGGTTCCGCGCAGCGCCAGCGCCGACTCCAGTGCGTCGAGCGCACCTAGATAGTCCTCGCCAGGGCTGGCCAGCGTGTGAATCTCACATTCCGGTGAAGTAAGGATGCTGTTCTTTCCGGGATAAGCGAAATATGCTACTGGAGCAAGGGCGCCGATCAAGATCAGTTGGCGAAACTCCTTAAGTTGATCCGCCGCCTGCTCGAGCACATAGGGAATTCGCGCAACCTTGGGAATTCCAGCACCCCGCTCGAGGCGCGTGATTGGGTACGGGGCGAGGAGTACTGCCTTTGAAGCTGCGGCTATTCTCCCAGCCGTCGCCAGCCCCTTACCGTAGAGTGCATTTCCCGTCATGAGGATGGCGGTCGGAAGGCCGGAGCGGAGCATCACCGCCGCCCGCTCGACCGCTTTTGAGCTGGGTATGGGCGCATGAGAGACGGCTGGGGTTGCCGCAACGCTGCCAGCGTCGCTCCAGGCAACGTCAGCCGGGACAATCAGGGTTGCGATTTTGCCAGGTGCGGTACGTGCTGCCATGATCGCCGCGGCCGTGTCAGAACTGATCTCAGCTGAAGCGACGGAAGTCCGTACCCAGCTGGAAAACGGCCGAGCGATGCCTTCGATGTCGGAGGTGAGCGGCGTATCGTGGCGCAGATGAGAGATAGCGTGCTGACCAACGACATTGACCATCGGCACCTGAGCCCGGCGGGCGTTGTGCAGGTTAGCGAGCCCATTGCCCAGGCCCGGCCCGAGATGAAGAAGCGTACAGGCCGGCTTCTCCACCATGCGCGCGTATCCATCGGCGGCTCCTGTCACAACTCCTTCGAAAAGGCCGAGCACACACCGCATTTCAGGGATTCGGTCTAATGCAGCAACAATGTGGATTTCCGAAGTGCCCGGGTTCGTGAAGCAGGTATCCACACCGCCTGCGACCAGGGTGCGAATTAGACTTTCTGCGCCGTTCATCCGTTTCCGACTGCTTGTGTTCTATCCTCTCACCAAAACTACACTAAGGGCATGAGCTTCGGGGAAGGAAGATCAAGCTGTGGTGATTCAACTTGGTTATCCTGGGTTGGGGTTGCTCCTTCCTACGACTCGGCGAAGAGCTCCCATAGGGGGTGGAAGCTCGTTCAGACGTCGAAAACTCAGACAATGCCGGTGGCCGCAGCCGGATATGGAAGAATCTCTCATAATCGGAGAGACTAAGCAATTGAGACAACATTGTTCTGCGCCTTTGTTGGAACGACTTAGCTCGTCCGTTCTAGGCAGTCTCGCCCCGCCGGAGAACGGACAATTTTAAGCCGTTGGCGAAGGAAAGGTGAATGGAAGAGCGCGAAAGGCCACCTGCTTTCCGAAGTATGCAACTTCTTGCAACAGTTGCAAAAACTCTCATCTTGACAATAAGTTAGGGAGGCGGTGAAATAACTTGTCGGTCTTGGGATTTGTCCCGAGACGCGCGAAAGTGTAATACGGCCAGACTCCCCCCTGCCGAGTGGCGGCTGATGCATCGGAAGGTCAGGGGAATTAAGTATGATGAAACGGGACCCGAAGTGGTGGCTGGCAATTGCGGTGCTCGTGCTGTTAACGCCGGTGTTGTCGGCTGAACCGCACAGGCATCATGGGGGAGGATGCGACAGCCGCGACCCTGACAGCGCTAAGTGCCAGCAGGTTCCGGAGGGTGGCTCTGCCGCGACTTACGTTCTCGGGGCCGGAGTCGCGTGTTTGGGAGCGATGTTCATTCGCTCTCGGGCTGGCAAGACCCATCTTTCCTAATCCGAGTTATAAGAGAATCAAGCCCGCGCGCCGGTGAGCGACCGCGGGCTTTTTGTTTGTGCGCGTCCGCGTAAATCACTTTCCGCGGTGTTTCCCCGATGCCCGTCCTTCGGCAGTCTCCTCGACTGCCACCGGCGTGCGGAATTCGCTTCGGGTCAAGCCCCACAAAAGCAGCACAACGACGCCGACCGCAAGGCTCCAGAAAATGATCCCACCCTGGCGATGTAACCTTCCGTCAAGAAAACCAGGGTCTACCCGGGTTCCAAGTTCTGCGATGGTGAAGATGCGGACGGCATTTTTCGCCACCGACAGCGGTATCGTGATCACAATCAGCAGAGTTTTCCTCCACCATGAACGAAGGAAGAGATGGGCCAGGACCATCGTCGTAACGATCAGCATCATGCTCGAGCGGATACTGCTGCACTCGCGCGCCACTTCGATGTCCAGCCCCGGGATGGATAACACGATGCCGTCCCGCGTTACCGGAACCCGAGCGCAACGAAACAGAATGCTCGCCGCTATCGCCGATTGATGTTGCAAGAACCCGGTGATCGAGCTCAATCCATGTTCCGGAAAGGGAACGATCAACAACAGAAAGCACAGGGGAAAGAGAAGGGATCGGAAAGTCTGCAGTCCAAAGCAGAGGATCACGCTGCCGACCCACCAGAGCACAAGCGCAAACACGCTCAGCGATAAAGAGTCGTTAGAAGATAGATGCCAAGCGCTCCAGGCGCTGACAGCGCGGAGGAGCAGAGCTGCGGTCAATAGAATCGCGCCCAGGCGTCCGCCCGACTCGAAAGGCATTCGCACCTCTTTGCCTTTGCCTTCAAGATAAATGAGAGCCAAACTCAGCGGCAGGACGAGCAAGATATGAGTGTGAGCATCGCTGCTCAGAGCAAGTTCCAAATTGGCGACGATTGGGCGCCACCAGATAACCAAGGACCCGGCGACAAGAGCAGCCAACTCGATATATCGCGCTCGGTTCGTCACTGGACTTGGCGGCACAAGATCGCGGCTGCGCCGACCCCGTGACCACGCCTCTTTCGTGGGAATCTATGAACTGGTTGGCCAGAGCCTCCGCACACGACACTTTTGCATGCTTGGGTCACAGCCGAATCGCCGAAGATGAGCGGGCAAATGACCAATAGAGTTCACGGGCCTTGGCATAGATGGGGCCGGGTTGAAGAAACTGGCCGTCGATTCGGGTCACGGGAACAACCTTTGAGTAGTTCCCCGTCGAGAAGATTTCATCGGCCAACTCGAATTCCTGATATGTCAAAATCTTCTCGATCACGGTTACACCGGCTTCGCGCAGCAGCCCGATTACTCGTTGGCGGGTAATGCCGGCCAGGAAGGTTCCGTTGGGGATCGGCGTATAGACGACACCGTTCTTCGCCATGAAGATGTTCGATGTGGCGAGCTCTGCGACATTTCCCAATACGTCGCAGACAATTGCATTATCGAAGCCCCGTGCGTGGGCGTGGAAAAGGGCGCGAGCATTGTTGGGATAGAGACATCCCGCCTTGGCATCGACGGGCATGGTGTCCAGCGTGGGCCGGCGATACGGTGACAGCGTAACCGAGAACCCTTTCGGCGGACGCATGGGGGCCTCATAGATGCAGAGACACCAACGGGTGGACTCCGGATCATGGGCCTGTACCCACGGACCTTCTTTCTCCGCCCAGTACATGGGCCGGATGTAAAGCGCCGC
>Ga0187817_10002001_pt1 | contig 10299 bp, 9 predicted proteins | sample NC_wetland_sal_i_17_FD_132431 | JGI IMG/M metagenome (GOLD analysis project Ga0187817, IMG submission 132431) | Wetland sediment microbial communities from Neuse River Estuary, North Carolina, USA - SO4_2 | ecosystem: Environmental > Aquatic > Freshwater > Wetlands > Sediment | place: USA: North... | reverse complement strand
CCGACGCAACGAGAACCGTGCATGCGCGCGTCGAAGGCGTGACTCGCGTCTATGCTGGGCGAAACGGCCAGCCTCCCGTGAACGCTCTCGGACCCATCGATCTCGATTTGTACAAAGGCGAATTCCTCAGCATCGTCGGTCCCTCCGGTTGCGGAAAATCCACATTTCTCGAATTGCTTGCCGGCCTCGCCGAGCCGACCGCGGGAACGATTGAGTTTGAAGGGCGCGCGGTTCGCGGCCAAGTGCCGGACGGCGTCGGCGTCGTCTTTCAGGAGGACTCCAGTTTTCCCTGGCTGACGGTTTGGGACAACGTGGCCTTCGGCCTCGAGAGTGAAGGCGTCGACCCCGCTGAGATCAAGCGGCGCGCGGATTTTGCCGTTGGTTTCATGGGCCTTGCGGATTTTGCGAAGGCCTACCCCGCGCAGCTATCGGGCGGCATGCGCCAGCGCGTGTGCATCGCGCGCACGCTCGTTCTACAACCACGTTTGATTCTGCTCGATGAACCCTTTGCGGCGCTCGATCAACAGACGCGTTTGCTCATGGGTGACGAATTGCTTCGCCTATGGCGCGAAACGGGCGCCACCATTCTGCTGATCACGCACGCGCTCGATGAAGCTGCGATGCTTTCCGATCGCGTCGCGGCGATGTCGGCGCGGCCCGGCCGATTGCTGGAGATCATTCCGACCGGCTGGCCAGGCGGGCGCGATTCGCGCATTGTCGAGGACGCGCATTTCGGCGCGATCACCGCGCGTCTTTGGACGATCCTGCGGGAGGAATCCATGAAGGCCATTGGCCGGACGGAATCGAGGGGATCGGCGTGACGCGCTACGGGTGGATGCGGCTCGGGATTGTGGCCGGAGCGGGAGTCATTCTGGAAATTCTTTGCCGCGCGGGTGTCATTCCCCGCCTGATCATGATTCCGCCGAGCGAGATGATAGCCTCGGCGTGGCAGATTCTCGCGTCGGGGCAAATCAAGGGCGATCTTTACTTCTCGCTCATCAATATTGCGTTCGCGATTGGATTATCCGTTGCAGGCGGGTTTCTGACCGGCCTCGCGATTTACAGCGTGCCGCTGCTGCGAGCGACGCTGGAACCGTTTCTCACCTCCTACTCTGCCGTGCCGCCCATCGTTTTCTATCCCATGCTGATTGTGATTTTCGGATTGAACCGGGTGCCGCAAATCATCATCGCCGTGATGTTCGGCCTCGTGCCGATGGCGTTGAATACAATCAACGGCCTTTACCGTATTCGCCCCGTGTTCTTGAAAGTGGGGCGCGCGCATCGCGTTTCGGCGTTTGCCAGCGTTTTCCGCATCCAGCTTCCGGCGGCGGCGCCTTACATCTTTGTTGGCGTCACGCTGGCGGTTTCTTACAGCGTCATCGGAGTGATCAGCACCGAATTCATCCTGTCCGCGTCGGGAATCGGCCATCAGATTTCGTTTGCCTACGACAACTATGACAATCGCGCGATGTACGGCCTGATTGTCCTGTTGCTGGCGATTGCGACGCTGCTGAACTCGGCGCTGCGCTACTACTCCCAACGCATGTTGCAGAGGTGGACGCGATGAAGGTGCGCCAGGCTCTCTACATGGCGGGATTCATCGCCGCACTCTTGATTTTGTGGCAGGGGCTTTATGCGGCGTTTGGGCCGAGAGTGCTTACGCCTCCTTGGGCCACGTTCGTCAATGCTTGGAACATGCTCAAAATGCCGGATTATTGGCCGGACATCGGGGAATCAATTCGCGCGTTTCTGATTGCACTGCTGATCGCTTTCGGGCTTGGAACCATCGGAGGCATCCTCATCGGCGTGTGGCGGGCTTGCTCGGAGGTACTCGAACCGTTGCTGGTAAATGTAAATACCGTTCCGAAGGTCGCGCTCTATCCGGTGATCCTGCTTATTTTTGGTTTGGGAATTTGGTCAAAGGTAGTTTTTGGAGCGCTGCACGGCGTCATTCCCATCATGATTTCCTCGATTGGCGCCGTGCGGAACGTCAATCCACTCTATGTGAGGTGCGGCCGGACGATGCATCTGACGCGCTGGCAAATGCTTCGCCGCGTCTGGATGCCCGCGTGCGTTCCCGAAATATTCTCCGGCCTGCGGCTGGGATTTTCGCTGACTCTGCTGGGCACCATCTTCGGAGAATTCTTCGCTTCTCAGAAGGGCATAGGCTTTCTGCTGATGAACGCGATCGACCTGCGCAACATACCGACGATCATGTCGCTCATCCTGATCCTCGTGGTTTTCGCCGTGCTGTCCAACTCCGCGTTGCTTTCCATTGATCGGAAATTGCATCGCCGGCAGGCATAGGTAGCACAGGCTTTAGGCTGTGTGCTTTGCGTTGAGTTCAAGAGAAATTGAATTAACAACTACACAGGCTGAAGCCTGTGCTACTAAAATCTCCGCGCGCGTTAGACCATCACTGCGGATTGCCGGCCCTGAGCCATGAGACGTAGTCCGCCACGCCGGTCTCAAGCGTGAATTCCGGCTTGTAGGCCGTGTCCGCGGAGATGCGGCTGAGGTCGAGATACGCATTCGAACGGTACCCCGCGCTTTTCCCCGGCTGCAGAACGATTCGAACGCCGGGGACCGCCCTAAAAACAGCCTCACGCAACTCGGCATTCGAAGGCGCCTTGCCCGCTCCTACGTTGTAGATGCGATGATTGAGTTTTGGCGCCATGTGCACCATCTGAATGGCTTTCGCGCAATCCTTCACATAGCACAAATCGGTTTCATCCTCTTCACAGGACGGGCCTCCCGGCACTCCCGCAGCTTGCGTCAAGTCGACCGTGCCGCCCTTCAGCGCGCCGTGGACCATGCGGCTAGGCATGTTGAACATCGAGTGATAGAGCGGCCCCCAGATCACGCCGATCCGCAGAACGACCACGTCCAGTTTTGTCCGGTCGGAATAATGCAGCGCAAGGATCTCAAACGCTTTTTTGAACGCTCCCGTGGCACTCGCCGATTCAACTTTGAGTGGCTGGTCCTCCCGGAACGGGCCGGGAACCCCTCCGTAAACGGTCACAGAACTCCCGATGCTGAAACGACGCACACCCGCAACTCGCGCGGCCTCGAGCAGATTGACGAGGCCCAGCATGTTCACGCGAAAATCCTCGGCGGGAGAAAGCGCGGAAAGCCCAGGCATCGCCAGGTGAACGATGCTGTCCACGTTATGCTTCCGGACGAGCGACAGGCAATCGAACGGGCTCGTGGTGTCCAGGCTTTCCACGATCACGCGCTTGCCAAATTCATCCTTCAAGAAACTCGGTTCGCGCCAGGTCCGGTACCTCGTGATGACGACGTTCTCCCCCGCGTCCAGAAATTTCCTGGCCGTATGAAGGCCGATAAACCCCATGCCTCCTGTAATCAGAACCATCCGCCGCTCCTCGATGTTTGAATAGGGATTGGAACGACTCAACGCGCAACCTGGTCGAGCGATGCTAAGCCAAGATGAAAATATTAGGAAGCAGACATTTCATTTGCTGGCGGCATGTGCCTCCGCGCAGATGCAGCTGGGCGAGCACCCGTGTTATTCTCGGCTGTAGGGAAACGGCGATGCGAATTGTGAAGGCTTGGTGGCTGTTGGGCTGCGCGTTCGCTTTGGTGGGCGTGGCCTATGCCTACCAGGCGCCGTTCCGCGAATATCCTTCCGTTGAGTACGGCGTTCAACCGCTTCCTCCCGATTATCAAGAAAAAACTGAATTCGCGTTTGCGCGGATGATGTATCCGCCGGGATGGAATGACGGCTATCGCGGCCGCTTCGACGGAGACTGGCGGCTCGGACTTTCGCTCTGGACGCAGGATTATCCGCCGGCGGACCGGGCGTTTTCCCAGGCGGTGCGTCGCCTGACGCGCATCCACACGCGGTCCGTCGAACAGTGCGTGAACCTTGACGATGGGGATGAGGTCTACAACTGGCCGTTCCTGTACGCCGTGCAGGTTGGTGAATGGGGACCGACCGATCGCCAGATGCTGAAGCTGCGCGATTATCTGTTGCGCGGCGGATTTTTCATGGCCGACGATTTCCACGGAAAAATCGAGTGGCAGGTGTTTGAAGAACGCATGAAGGTCGCTTTTCCGGACCGTCCCATCGTGGAAATTCCGAACAACGATCCGATTTTTCACACCATGTTCGACCTGGACAACCGTTACCGGATCACGGGCGCGGAGCATCTGGGCCTGGGCTACAAGAATGGCGGCGTCGACGCGCACTGGATGGGGATCTACGACGACCACGGCCGCGTGATGGTCGCGATTTCGTTCAATTCCGATATCGGCGATTCGTGGGAGTGGTCGAACGAGCCCGGGTATCCGCAAAAATTTTCCGACCTGGGCATGCGCATCGGAGTGAACTACGTGATTTACGCGATGACGCACTAATCGAGTAGCACAGGCTTCAGACCGTGTTGTTTGTCCTTGCAAGGACCAAAACCCACAAGCTGAAGCCTGCGCTACTAAATTTCTAACGAACGAGCGCCCCCCTAGCTCTTACTTCCCAACGACAAGTACGACGAACGTATCCGGCAGGACCATGTTGTGCGTCGCGCCGTGGCCGTGCCTGGCCGTGACGGTGAGGACGTTGTGCGTCTTCATGTCCACGGTCATGGTCCGGGCGCCCGATTGGGTGTCGATTTCCTCCAGTACTTTGAAACTGTTCGGGGAATCCTCGTGGATGATGGTGAGAGTTCCCGCCCCGCCTGCGGGAGCAAAGGCATTCATCGTTTCCGGATCGAAGCCGGCGCCGTCCGTGCCCGCGCCGGTGCGCAGCGCGGCGATTACTTTGCCCGAATCCGCATCCATGATCACCATTCTCTGGTTATCGCACGCGGAAAACAGGCGGCGGTTCTTGCGATCCATCGCCAGCCCCGAAGGTCCCGTGCCCTGCACGAGCGGCCAGCGATGCGTCACCTTCATCGTCTGTGCGTCCACCTCGACGATTTCATCCTTGTCCGTGATGTTGACATAGACCTTGCCCTTGCCGTCGGACACGGCGGCTTCGGGCTGGCCGCCAAGCGCTACCGTGCCGGCAAGCGTGCCCTCTTTGGCGTTGATTACCGTTGCGTTGGCGCTGCTGCTATTCATAACGAACACGCGCTTGGTGACGGGCTCGTAGGTAAATGAATCAGGATCCTTGCCCGCCTTCACCGTCCCGATTTTTGCCAGCGTTTTCAGGTCGACGATAACGACCGAGCCCGCGTCGCCGTTCATCGCATACCCCCGTCCAAATTCCGGAACGGGAAGCAGGCCGGAAGTGCCCTCGAGGCCGGTCACCTTGCCCACGACCGTGCCTGTATCCACATTGACCACATCGATGTGATTCTCACGTCCGATGTAGGCGAGGCGCGCATCGCTGTCCATGGTGATGTAGTCCCAACCTTCCGTCCCGCCTGTGACTATTTTTTTCACGATGTGGTAGCCGGACGTATCCGGAGTTGGCGGAATGGCACGCGCGAATCCCGCCAGCAAAAGAGAAACAGCGAGGCCCAGAGTCGCACCCGAAATGACTGCCTTGTTTTTATTACGCATTGTAATTCGCCCTCCCCAATCAATATGGTCTCAGCGGGGTTGATCGGTAAGCTTATGTACCGCCGGGCGAATGGAAACGCAAGAAATAATATTGGGCGCAGCTTCCGAACGCTTCGTTGACTTGGCTTCGGCGATGCTTGTAGGATGCGGCTCACATCGCATCTTCGATGCCTGGAGGAGACTTCAATGCCCCACATTCGTTTTTCTGTACTGGCTATCGCTACATTCGTGCTGGTGGGCGCGTTTTCGATGACCGCGCTCTCACAAGACTTGCTCACACAAAAAGTGATGTCAGTTGAAATGGCGCAAACCATGGCGCAGGCCACCATCGCGCAATGCCGCGCCAATGGCTACCGCGTAAGCGTGTCGATTATCGATAATGCCGGCCTGCTCAAAGCCTTTCTCCGTGACGACGGCTCCGGCGCAGGCACGCCCGATCTCAGCCGGCGCAAGGCTTACACGGCCCTGTTCTTCCGAAGACCGTCGGCGGAAACCGCCAAGGCTTTTGGGGCCATGACGCCACCACCGAACGTCGAAGGCACTGTTTTGATGGCGGGCGGTCTTCCCATCAAGGCGGGGACGGAGACCATCGGCGCAATCGGCGTGAGCGGCGCGCCCGGCGGCGATAAGGACGAAGCCTGCGCGGACGCCGGCATCGCCAAAGTTGCCGACAAATTGAAATAGAAGGTGCTTCGGCGAAGCAAGGCCGGCTCATGCGTGGAGCGGTTCTCGCAATGAAGGGAACCGCTTTTCGGCCAGAGCCATGCCGCCGAACAGCAACGCGACGTAGAACGCATCTCCCGCCAGAGTGTTCCAGAAAAATGGTATGCCTGCGAGGTAGCATTCGGCCAAACCGGCCGCGTTTTTCGGATAGTTTCCGGTTGAGGTCACCCACACCGCGAAATTGGTAATCACGAAAAATTGGATCGTGCCGCCCAGCGTCGCTGCGCCAATGCGGGCGACGGACTTCCCTCCGCGCAGCAAGAAACCTATTGCGACGCTCACTAGAAAACTTGCATACACGTAGGGAATGAGCCTGTGAAAGCCGATGAAAATATCTCCCGCGACAAGCGAAAGCAGCGGCACGACAATCGCTGTGCGTCTGCTTGAGAAGTAAGCGCCGGAGAACAGCGCCAGGGCGCCAATCGGGGCGAAGTTCAGCGGATGCGGAAGTACGCGAAGCGCAGCCGCAGCGAGCACGATCCCAGCGACTAACAACACGCGGGGATGGACCCAATTTCCAATTTCTATATTCGATTGCACGCTTCCCTCCTGTCATTCGGGCAGCAGATCGCAGAAACAAAATCCTTCGCGAATCACTTTTTCGCCGGCGCGAACCGCAATCGGCGCCTTGAATATGGGGCCGTCGAAAACGTAGGTGTGAAATTCGCCGTTCTCTCCGCAAGGGTCAACGCCGGGCGGCAAATCGGCGAAAAAAGATGCGTCCAGTTCGCGCCCCGCGAAGGACGCATCGAGGACGCGAGGATCGACGCAGACGGCGATCGCGCGGAATCCTTGTCGCACGAAATCCCGTGCCAGTTCACGTGTGTCGCGCTTCCAGATGGGAAACAGCGCCTGCATCCCGATCTGCGTCAATTTTTTCTCACGGTAAACACGCAGGTCTTCGAGAAAAATGTCGCCGAAGGCCACTCGGCGCACGCCCCGCGCGAAGTGCTGTGCCAGCGCTTCTTTCATTCGCTCTTCATATGTCGCGTTAACGCAATGCGGAGGAATCGGGACCGGGTGCAGCGGCAGGCCGAGCGATTCGGCCTGCCGTTCGAGCAACACGCGGCGCACGCCGTGCATGCTGATGCGGTTGTACTCCTCGGTAATGGTCGTGAGCAGCGCGGCGATGCGGCAGTCGCCCGCTGCTTGCAACGCGCGCAGCGCCATGGCGCTGTCTTTTCCGCCACTCCAGCAGAAAAGCACGTCTTCCGGCGCGCGAGGCTCACTCATGGCGCGTCGTGTATTTCACGCCGATGCGAAACTCGCGCCCGAGCGCGGGAAAGCCGTAGGCCTCCTCATATTGCTTGTTGGCGAGATTGTTGATGCGGCCGTAGAAGCTGAAGCCGTGCGCCACGTTGTAAGTCGCCGCGAGGTTGAGAAGCGCGTAGCCGGGATCGATGATTTGACCGGGATAATTGTAGTCGTAGCGCTGGCCGGTAAAGTATCCGGAGATGTTCCAATTCATCCGCCAATAGCTTGCGTTAAGCATCAAATTCCCCGAATTTAATGGTCGCCGCAGTAGCGGGCTGCCTGGAAGGTAATTCGGATCGACATCGGCGGGATTGGTGGTCGCGGAAAGCGTGCGCGTGGAATCGTAAGTGTAGTTCGCGCCGGCGCTCAGCCAGCGCGTGATGCGCGCTTCGCCGGAAAAATTGGCGCCGCGCGCGCGGGCCAGGTCGGTGTTGAAGTACGTGCCTGCGCCGAACGGAGCGCCGGCCGCGAGGCACGCGGCGGAGGGCGCAATGCTCAGGAAGCTGACGATATTGTGAAAGCGGCTGTCAAAATAATCAGCGGTCACGCTCACACGGTCCGAGGCGAGCTTTTGTTCAATCCCGGCGTGCACCGTGCGGCTCTGTTCGGGAAGCAGATCGGGATTTCCGGGAAAGCAGGGATCGGTGCCGTAGGACTGGTCAAATCTGGGCTCCACAATTCCTTGTCCATAGGATGCGAGCAGGCGTGAATCGCCGAACGCACCCTGAGCGATTCGCAAAGCGTAAGACGTGCCCGCGCGAGGCAGCACCCGGGTGCCGAAATCGGCGTTGTCCTCGGCGCGCGCGCCGGCGTTCAGCGTCAGCCTCGCAATGGGGGCCCAGCGGGCGTCCAGGAAACCGGCTTGATTATTGCGGCGCGCGTGAGTCTCCGTAAGGCTGAGGCCCTCGTCCGCCGTGGTGCTGAGGAATCCGTTTTCGATTTCGTACCCGTATCCCGCGGTGACGCCGAATCCTTTGAATAGATACGTCGACTGGCCGCCAAAATCGACACGGTTATATTGATAGGAGGTGGGAGTAAATGGATCGAAGTTGAATTCGCGGAAATAGGATTCGGCAGTGCTCAGCTGATGATGCCAGTGCGAGCCCGTTGTAAAGTCCGCGTGCAGGCCCGCATCGAAATTCTGCAAGGAAATCGTGTCGGTGAGATTTGGGGGCTGAAGAAGCGTCTGGCCGGGCGTGCCCGCCTGGCTGTCGTTATCGCGGAGGGCGAGGTTTATTCGGGCCGTGTCGAAAACCCGCCAGCCGAAATTTCCGGAGAGCGTCCGGTTGCGAAACGCGTCGTTGGGGCCCTGGCCGTCCGTTTCAAGATCGGCAACCGCAGCGGAATAGTCGAATCTACCCAGCAACCCGGAGAGCTCCGCGCCGCCGTGGCCCGTGTCGAAGTTACCGCCGTCCGCGAACGCCGTGAATTCCGGAATGCGCGTGGTGCCGTGGTGCGTAAAAATTTGAATCACGCCATCCATGGCATCCGAACCGTAGAGCGCGCTTTCCGCTCCGTGCACCACTTCAATTTTGTCGATGTTGTCGACCGTAAAGTTGGAAAAATCGATGAGGCCGCCCGGAGTGTTCGCCGGCACGCCATCCACCAGCACTTTGGTGTAATTCGAGTTGCCGCCATCGAGGAAGAGCGACGCCGACCCGCCCTCCGGTCCTGTGCGCCCGAGGCTGAAGCCCGGCTGCGTCTCCAGCAAATCGGGCAGCGAAGTTGCAATGCGCTGATCGATTTGTTCCCGCGTGAGAATCGTCAGCGGCGCTGGCGAGGAGTCCGCGTCGAGCGGCAGAGCCTGCGTGGTGACTACCACTTTCGAGGAGAGCGGCTCGAGCGCCAGGCGAACCTGCAGCTCGCGCAATTCTCCCGCGGCGACGGTAATTTCCTGCTCGGTCGTTGCGAATGAGTCGCGTGCAATCGTAACGCGATAGCGGCCCGGCGGGAGCGCCAAAACAAATCGGCCATCGGCGCCGGAAACGCCGCGTGCCGGGGAACCTGCTGGAAGAACGGATTCGGCGCTGATTTGGGCGTCTGCAATCGCCGATCCTCGCGGGTCGGTCACAATCCCGGAAATTCTGGCGGTTTGCGTTTGAGCAGAACAGCCGGGTACAACGGAAAAAGGAATCAACAAAGCGGTAAAGGAAAATAAAACTACACGAACGGAGAAACGCATGAGGAGCCTCCTCTCCCGGCTCGCGCGGGAGGTAAAGGTTGTCGCGTGTCCGGGATCGTTTCCGGCTTTCGCGATTGCGATCTCCGTCGGTCTCCTGGCTCGGCGGAACTGCGCCGCGCGGCCTTCCCGCCCCGAAATAAGGGCAGTGGCTCGCGCGGAATTACTTCCGCCTTACAGTCGCGCGGCGGCGACGGTTTTGCACCGTCTTCCCGGCACGGAGTCTGCGTCCGATGTGGCGGAGCGTTGCGCGTTCCGGCCTGGCCGGCTCATCGCATTGCTCCGGGTGAACGATCTTGCGGCGCGCCCGAATTGGCGCGTGCCGCGTTTGCTGCGTTACGTAATGTCCTCGCCGCGGCGGGCGCGCAGATTCACGCGCGGCCTCCCGGCGGGACCGAGTTCAACATCCAGCGGCGCTTCAAACACTTGCTCCAGTAATTCCTTTTGATACACGGCGGCCGGCGGACCCACGCGCAGGCAGCGGCCATGCTGCAGCAACACCACCTGGTCGGCGAATTCCGCGGCAAGCCCGAGCTCGTGCGTTACGACCACGACCGTGTAGCGATTCTCCTTCGCGAGTTGGCGAAGGCGTTCCAGCAATTCCACCTGCGCGCCGATGT
>Ga0187817_10002000_pt1 | contig 10300 bp, 8 predicted proteins | sample NC_wetland_sal_i_17_FD_132431 | JGI IMG/M metagenome (GOLD analysis project Ga0187817, IMG submission 132431) | Wetland sediment microbial communities from Neuse River Estuary, North Carolina, USA - SO4_2 | ecosystem: Environmental > Aquatic > Freshwater > Wetlands > Sediment | place: USA: North... | reverse complement strand
CGCGACTTCGCGTCCCAGCTCGAACCGGGTGCCCTTGTCTGCCTCGCGGTGCAGCACCGCCGTACGCGCGCGGATCGACGGGAGCAGGGCCCTGATGTCGGTCTCGTAGTAGACCTCCAGCAGCCTGGCAGCCACCGCGGCGGAAGCACTCGCCCGCTGCAGCCGGGCGAACGCCTCCACCTCCTCAGCAGTGGGGTCGGTGATGAACGCGCCTGAGATTGCCTTCATCCCAAGGCCCCAGTGCGCCCGGACCAGGCCAACTATCGAGTCCCTGACCTCGGCAGGCGCGAGATCGCGGCCGCTCGCGCACATGCCGTACAGCACAAGCGCCTCGACCCGGTCCGGGTACCTCGCCGCGATCGTGGCAGCCAGCTGGCCGCCCTGCGAGGCACCGAACATGCGGAAACGGCTCGCGCCGACCGCATCGGCAACCGCCAGCGCCGCGGCCACCTGCCCGTCGAACGACAGATCTATCGCGTCCCGGTCGGACAGGCCGCACCCGGGCTTGTCGTAGCGGATCACGGTAAACCTCTCGGCCAGCCGCGTCACGAAGCTGCCGAACGAGGCGAATTCCAGCTGACCGCGAAGATGGCTCACCCAGCCCGACTCGAACAGCAACGCCGGGCCAGCGCCCGAAGTGGAGTACGCCACCCGCCCCGCAGGCGTAGCGCAGTACCGGATCACCGCCCCCCTCACCCGCCCAGACTGACACCGCCAGCCGTGGCCGTAAAGCACAGGGGCTCACCAGGGCCGACACCGACGCTAGCCTCGGCGGCCAGGTCCTGCCAGCAGGCGGATGAGTCCTACCCGCTGTGCGGATGCGCGGCGCGGCGAGCTGGCCGAGGCCTGACGTCCTCATGCGAAGGTCTCGGCGACGGCACGCAGCCGAGGCGGACGATCTCAAGATGCTGTGGACTAACGACGTCCGGGTCGGCCCGGCGGGCCGACCCGGACGTCATGATCAGGCGAGGTCGAACCGGTCGAGGTTCATCACCTTGTCCCACACCGCGACGAAGTCGTTGACGAACTTGTTCTGCGCATCGTCGCTTGCATAGACCTCCGCGAGCGCGCGCAACTCGGAGTTCGAACCGAAGATGAGGTCGACCCGGCTGCCGGTCCACTTGACCTCGCCCGTGACCGTGTCCCGGCCCTCAAACGTGCTCGCGTCCTCTGACGTCGCCTGCCACGTCGTGCCCATGTCCAGCAGGTTGACGAAGAAGTCGTTGGTCAGGGACCCAGGCGTCTCGGTGAACACGCCGAGCCGCGACTGCTGATAATTCGCACCCAGCACGCGAAGGCCACCGATGAGGACCGTCATCTCGGGGGCGCTGAGAGTCAGCAGGTTGGCCTTGTCGATCAGCAGGTACTCCGCTGGCAGCCGGCTGGCTTTCCCGACATAGTTGCGGAACCCGTCGGCGGCCGGCTCGAGCGGGGCGAATGACTCCACGTCGGTCTGCTCCTGTGACGCGTCCGCGCGGCCGGGTGCGAAGGGGACCTCGACGTCGAAGCCGGCGTGCCTGGCGGCCTGCTCGACGGCCGCGGTACCACCGAGCACGATCAGGTCGGCGAGCGAGACTTGCTTGCCGCCGGTCTGGGCGGCGTTGAAGGCCGCCCGGACCCCCTCCAGGGTGCTCAGCACCGTCGCCAGCCGGTCGGGCTCGTTGATCTCCCATCCGCTCTGCGGCTCGAGACGGATGCGCGCGCCGTTGGCGCCGCCGCGTTTGTCGCTGCCGCGGAAGGACGCCGCCGCCGCCCATGCCGTGGACACCAGCTGCGAGCCCGTCAGGCCCGAGGCGAGGACTTGTCCCTTGAGGAAGGCGATGTCATCAGCATCGATGAGCTCATGCGTCACCGCGGGGATCGGGTCCTGCCACAGCAGCTGCTCGGCCGGGATCTCAGGGCCGAGGTAGCGGGCGAGCGGGCCCATGTCGCGGTGCGTCAGCTTGAACCACGCCCGGGCGAAGGCGTCGGCGAACTCGCCGGGGTTCTCCAGGAAACGTCGCGAGATCTGCTCGTAGACTGGGTCAACGCGGAGCGACAGGTCGGTCGTGAGCATCGTCGGCCCGTGGCTCTTCGACTGGTCGTGGGCGTCCGGGATGGTCCCCGCCCCAGCGCCATCCTTCGCCTTCCATTGGTACGCACCGGCAGGGCTCTTGGTCAGCTCCCACTCGTAGCCGTACAGGGTCTCCAGGAAGCTGTTGTCCCACGTCACCGGCGTAGGCGTCCATGTCACCTCGAGGCCGCTGGTGATTGCGTCACCGCCCTTGCCGGTGCCGTAGGTGCTCTTCCAGCCAAGGCCCTGCTGCTCAAGCGGGGCAGCCTCTGGGTCGGGGCCGACGTTGTCCGCCGGGCCAGCGCCGTGGGTCTTGCCGAACGTGTGACCGCCCGCGATCAGGGCTACCGTCTCCTCGTCGTTCATCGCCATCCGCCGGAACGTCTCGCGGATGTCGAGAGCGGCGGCGAGCGGGTCCGGGTTGCCGTTCGGCCCCTCCGGGTTCACGTAGATCAGGCCCATCTGGACCGCGCCAAAGGGCTCCGCGAGTTCCCGGTCGCCGCTGTAGCGCTCGTCGCCGAGCCAGGTCGTCTCGGGACCCCAGTAGACGTCCTCGTCCGGTTCCCAGACGTCCGGGCGGCCGCCGGCGAAGCCGAAGGTCTTGAATCCCATCGACTCCAGGGCGACGTTGCCGGCCAGGATCATCAGGTCGGCCCATGAGATCTTCTGGCCGTACTTCTTCTTGACCGGCCAGAGCAACCGCCGGGCCTTGTCGAGGCTGACATTGTCTGGCCAGCTGTTCAGCGGGGCGAAGCGCTGCTGGCCGGCACCCGCGCCCCCGCGGCCGTCGCTGATGCGGTAAGTACCCGCGCTGTGCCAGGCCATCCGGATCATGAGCGGGCCATAGTGGCCGAAGTCAGACGGCCACCAGTCCTGCGACGTCGTCAGCACTTCCGCGATGTCCCGCTTCACGGCCGCGAGGTCAAGGCTTTTGAAGGCCTCGGCGTAGCTGAACTCCTCGCCCAGGGGATTGGCCACGGCAGGGTTCTTGGCAAGGATCTTCAGGTTGAGCCTATTCGGCCACCAGTCACGATTGGCGTCACCCATCGTCGGGTGCGTGCGGCCTCCGTGCGCGATCGGACATGCCCCGCTCTCCGGGGTCGCGTCCTCGACTACTGGATCATGGTTCTCAGTCATGGGAATCCTTCCGGACTAGGCGGATCAGGTGCTCACGAACTTCGGCCGGTGGAACAGCCGGGGCACAGACCCCAGTAGATGACCTCGGCTTCGTCGATCGAGAAGCCGTGATCGTCGGAAGCGGTCAGGCAGGGCGCATCGCCGACCGCGCACTCGACGTCAGCGACGACACCGCACGACCGGCACACCAGGTGGTGATGGTTGTCCCCGACCCGACCCTCGAACCTGGCCGGGCTGTCGGCCGGCTCGATGCGACGTATGAGGCCCGCCGCGGTGAGCGCGTGCAGGGCGTCATACACGGCTTGAAGGGAAATGTGCCCCACGCGATCGCGCACCCCAGAGGCAAGCGCCTCGACGTCGAGGTGGTGACCGTCCCGGACAGTCTCCAGCAGCGCCACACGCGCGGCCGTCACCCGCAGGCCAGCACCGCGCAACTCCTCGGCGGTAGTCCGAGCCTGGGATGTGGTCATGGAACCAAACCTACCGACATAAACCAGATCTATTTAAGACTACGAATAACTCAAGTCTATCGGAGCATCTGCTGCTGTTTCTCTCAGGTCAGTGTGCGCGCTCACCTCAGTCATTGACTCTCGAGGTGCTGGTCGGGCACCCAATCCCGGCCAAGACCTGCCTCAGGGCTTGCTGCGAGCCAGGCGCGCCAGCGGCGGAGCGGGCCTGGGCCGCGTGTCTCCTTGCCGTTATCGTGCCCTTTAGATGGCGTCAGGTAGTCCCGATCGGAGAGGATCCGGCCGGTGGAGGGATCACGTTTGACCGACTTGCCGGTGCCGAGCTCCGATACCCGGGACATCTGGGACATCTACCTCTCGCCGACCTGGCTGCCCGCCCTGCTGGCGGCCGACGAACTGGGCGTCCTCGTCTCGATCGCGGACGCTCCCGGCTCCACCGAGGAGCTGTCGTCAGCACTAGGGCTCAATAGTCGCGTCCTCGGCTCCGTCCTCGCTCTGCTGGCCTCGCTGGGCTACCTGGTTCCGCACGCTGGTCGTTACCACATCACCGAATCCGCCCGCCAGCACCTGCTCCCGTCCAGCCCGTTCTACTGGGGCGGGGTCTGGGCATCGATGCGGACGGACATCCCGCTCTACCGGCGAATGCGGGAGGTGCTGACTACGCCAGACCCGGACGATGCGATCCCGCACGGCAGCGGGAGCGGTGAGCGCAACATCGACGGCTGGGCCAGCGGCACGATGGCACCCGAGGCGGCCGCGTCCATGACCAAGTACATGCACAGCCACTCGGCCGCGGCGGCCGTCGGGGTCGCGCAGAGCGACCTGTTCTCCGCCAGCCGCCGCCTGCTCGATGTCGGCGGCTGCTCCGGAGTGTTCTCCATCGCCCTCGCGGATCGCCATCCGGATCTGAGCTGCACGATCATGGACCTGCCGGCGGTCTGCGAACTCACCCCGCGCTACGTGCAGGAACGCGGGCTTCAGGGCCGGATCGCCACCCATCCCGCCGACATGTTCCGGCACCCGTGGCCGCAGGGCTACGACGCCGTGTTCTTCTCCAACATCTTCCACGACTGGCGTCCGGTGACCTGCCTGGCGCTCGCCAGGTCCGCGTTCCGCGTGCTCCCCTCGGGCGGCACGATTAACCTGCACGAGATGCTGCTCAACGACGACGGCTCGGGACCGCGGACCGCGGCGGCGTTCTCGGTCCTGATGGCGCTGGGCACGCAGGGGCAGCAGTTCACGTTCGCTCAGCTCGCGTCGCTTCTCACCGAGGCTGGTTTCGTCGACATCCGCTGTCACTCGACGTCGCCGGTCTACTCCCTCGTCCGCGGACGAAAGCCGTAACGGTCATACCGAGGGAGCTGAGCACAGCCTCCGGCCGGGCCGCAGCGCTCATCTGTCAGTTCACCCCGATCACGAACACGCGCATCGGCCGCTGAGCCTCGACCCGCGGATTCAATCCCGGCCGAACGCTGGTCACAGCCAGGCCCGCCATGTGATCGTGTCGTCAGGCCTGCGCAACTGTGTACCGCTGCGCGACCGGGAGGAACGCGGACCGGATGCCCTGCACGCTCATCGATCCCACGTCGGCACCACTTGCCGCGGCGCCGGACGCCGTGGGCGTCTCAGCCCTGCAGTCACTCAGCGGCCGGAAGCTAGCCCTGCTCAAGAACGCATGGCCGTCGTGGCATCGCATGATCGATCGGCTCGAACTGCTGCTCACCGAGCGGGTTGACGGAGTCACCGCCGAGCAGCACCTGATTCCCAACGGCTCAGCCGCGGATCCGGAACTGCTCGCGTCCATCGCCGCCGGCGCGGACGCAGCCGTCGTCGGACTGGCCAACTGCGGGTCGTGCACCGCCTGGAGCTATCACGACGCCGTCTGCCTGTCGACCCTGGGCCTGCCCGTGGTGCTGGTCGCGACCAGCGAGTTCAGCGGTCTCGTCGAAGCCCTATCGGCGGCGAAGGGCGTCCGGATTCCCATGGTGGTCATCGGCGCCAACCCCGAGACCGTCGCCCACGAGGTCGCGCTGGACCTGCTGGATGACGCTTACCGGCCGATCATCGAGGCTCTGCTCGCGCCGCCCCGGACGGACCCGCAGCCGTCGTCGCGGGCGGCCCAGACGCCCGCACTCGGCTACCACGACGAGGACGCGGCCCTCCAGGCGTGCCATGACCTCGGGTGGACTGACGGCCTGCCGGTGGTGCTGCCTACCGTCCGCCGGGTGGACGCCATGCTGACCGTCCTCGGCGACCCGGACGCCGTCGTCGCAGCCATGCCGCCGAGCGGGTACGCCGTCACGAACCAGGCGCTGGCCGCGAACGCGGTCATGGCCGGGTGCACGGCCGACCATCTGCCGGTGCTCGCTGCCTTCGTGCGCGCGGTCTGCGTTCCTGACTTCAACCTGAACGGGATCGCGACCACCACCGGGCCGTCCGCGCCCTTCGCCGTCGTCAGCGGGCCTGCCGCGGCACGGGCCGGACTCAACTCGGGCCGCGGAGCGCTCGGCCCGGGCTGGCGCGCCAACGCCAGCATCGGCCGCGCGCTGCGCCTGCTCATCTCGAATATCGGCGGGGCGCGACCCGGCGAGGTCGCCAAGTCGATCATGGGCCAGCCGGGACGCTACACCATGTGCGTCGCGGAGAACGACGCGGCCTCGCCCTGGGAGCCGCTGCACGTGACGTTCGGGCTGTCCGCCGCTGACAGCGCGGTAACCGCCCTCGGCGCCACCGGCACCATGAACGTGCTGACGCCGCGGAGCGACGTCGACGCCATGCTGACCGTCCTCGGTGACTCGCTGGCCTACCTCGGCAACCCGAACGTCGTGATGGGCAAGGGCACCGTCGGGGTGCTCGTATCACCGGGACACGCCCGGGCCATGGCCCGGGCCGGGCTAGCCAAGGCTGACGTGGCTGCCGAGATCTGGGCGCGCTCGTCGATCCCGATCGAGCGGTTCCCCGAATCCGCCCACCCGGATCCGCCATACGAGTTCATCGAGCAGGGCGGCCGCGTGTACCCGGTGGCCGGACCGGGACAGATCTACGTCATCGTCGTGGGCGGGCCCGAGCCGACCCACGCGACCGTCATCCCGAGCCATCCGAGCTGCTGCCCCGTCACCGAGATCATCCGGGAGGGCTCCTTATGGCTGTCGAACTGAACCACACCATCGTCCCCGCGCATGACCCGAAGGCATCGGCACAGTTCCTCGCCGCCGTTCTCGGCGTCGAGGTTGACCCGCCGGCCTCGCACTTCACCCCCATCACGCTGGCCAACAGGGTCACCCTGGACTTCGACGCGCGCGACGAGATCGACGTGCACCACTACGCGTTCCTGGTGAGCGAGGAGGAATTCGAGGCGGCCTTCACCCGCATCAAGAACGCGGGCATTGCCTACTACGCCGATCCCGCCTGCAGTCGGGCCGGCCAGGTCTACGCCGGCCGCGACGGCAGACGGGGCACGTACTTCCGCGACCCAAACGGCCACCTCATGGAGATTCTCACCGCCACCCCTGGCTAGCGTGGGTAGCGCCTGCCCGCTGGCAGACCGGAGGTGCCGATGACCCACGGTGTGGCGCGTCAGGGTGAGCGCGTGCTCGGCAAGAGCCTGCTTACGCTGGCCAACGTGATCACGGCGGTAGCGCCGCTCGCCGCCGACTGGAACGACTCTCACATCTTCAACCAGCGCTGGCCTGCTCATGCCCGCTTCCACGGCGTCACCGCTCTGGCCATGACCACCACGCTGGCGACGGCCGGCATCTGGTCTGTCTGGTCCGGCACCGCTGACCAGTCATCCGCCCGGTTCTTCGCGGCAGCGGTGCCGACGGCTTACTGGGCCCCGTTCTTCCTGGCCCCGCTGGTCCCTGGTACCGCGGTCGATGATCCGCCGCATCCAGTCGGCCGCGTAGCCGGGGTGCCGGTCAGCCTCCTCGGGGCGGCCGCCACAACCACGACAGCGGTCGCTGGCTGGCTGATCGACCGGCGATCCGCCCGGGTCCCGGCTGGCGCACCGGCCAGCTAGGCCTGCCGGCCTCGGAGCTAGGCGCTTCAGCTTGCCGAGCCGGCCGGACGTCATGAGGCACCATGGCCGGCTCGTCCCGCGCTAGCGCCTGCGACCAGCTCATCCAGAACGGCGGCCAGGCTGTGCAGCTCTACCAAGTGTGCCGGAGTGAGCTCGGTGAGGATCCGATCACCCTTGGCGGTCAGCCGGACCCGGACCAGCCGCGCGTCGCGGCCGTCGGTGATCCGGCGCACGAGGCCAGCGGCCTCCGCCCGGTCGATGAGCTCGACCGCGCTGTGGTGCCGCAGCAGCAGATAGTCGGCGAGGTCGCCGACGGTAGGCGGCTCGCCACCAGGGTGGCCCTTGATGGCGACCAGAAGCTGGTGCTGTACGTGCGTCAGGCCGGCCGTCCGGGCCTGGTCCTCGCTCCACCGCTGGAACCGGCGCAGGCTGTTACGAAACGCCAGCAGGTGTTCGAAGTCCTTGCGGGTTGGCTGCTGCACGCCACCACCTCCGTCGGGGCTCTCCGGCATTGATGCAGCGGATGACCGGGTCTGCCAGAGCCGGCTGCCTGGCCCCTGCACGATGCCTCGTTTCACGATAGACCGCATCACGGGTCCGGCCGTCGCATCTGACGCCGCCGCTCCCCGCTCGCGCCGAGTCCGAGCGCCTGGCGGCGTGCGTCGATAATATATCGTGCTACGATAGACTTCACGGAGGTGCGGCGATGAGCCTGAGCCGCAAGCCCAGTCCGGGCGGCAAGGGCAGCTACCGCGTATGCATACCGCGCCGATTGAGCAGCTTGATCCGCCGGCGGACGTCGGCGCGCGGCTCGGCGAGCGCTACGGCCGCGCCCGGAAGTGTCGGCTTGGGGCGGCGAGGCTCGCGGACGCCAGCCTTCGGCGGACGTCGGCGCCAGGGCCAGTACCGATCCCTGGCCCACCGGACCGGAGCGCTGAGTGCGACCCTGACCAGACCGCGGCGGCGTTCCTGCACCATGCCGGACATTGTCCACCTGAACCGCCACCCTGGGCCCGCCCAGGTGGGCGGTTTCTCGCGCCGCGAACAAGCCGCGGACATAACCGCCGGCTGGCCGCGCCCGGATTAGCCTGGCGAAACTAGCGTTGAGCGCGCGCGCTGACCGGTACTGACGCGCGCGCCCCCGGCGTTGCCGCCGGCAGTCGTAGCTCGAAGACCGATCCCTGGCCCACCGTGCTATCGACGCGCACCGAGCCGTTGTGAGCCTCGGCAATCGCCTGAACGAGAGCCAGCCCGAGCCCGAACCCGCCGACAGCGCGGTTACGGCCCGAGTCCACGCGGGAGAAGCGACCGAAGATCCGCCCGACGTCCGCGGCCGCGATGCCCGGGCCCGAGTCCGAGACGGCGATGATCACGCGGTCGGCCTCGCGCCGCGCGCTGAGCCCGATGCTGCCATCCTCAGTGGTGTGATCGATCGCGTTCTCTATGAGTGCGTCCACGGCCAGGGTCAGCCGGTCCCGGTCCGCCTGCACCGTGGCATCCGGCAGGTCACCGAGCGACCAGTGCCGCGGGACGTGCGCCCACCGGTCGAAGGTCTCGGTCAGGAACTCGCCGATCTCCACGAACGTCAGGGCCAGGAACTCCGGGCGCTCGGCGGACGCGAGCATCAGCATCCGGCTCGTCAGCCGGCGCATGCGGTTCAGCTCGCTGACGGCCACCCGGGCATCGCGCGCGATCTCGTGGTCTGTCGCAGCGCGCTCGATGAGCTCGGCGTGGCCGAGTGCAATGGTGAGCGGCGTGCCCAGCTCGTGCGAGGCATCCTGCAGAAACTGCTGCTGCTGCTCCAGTAGCCGGAGGTTGTGCTCCGAGACCCGCTGGATCTCCTCGACCGCCACCTGCCGACGCCGGGAATGCCAGACCATGATCACGAACATCAGCGCGATCAGCGGCACCTCGGCGAGATAGTCGAGGTCCTGCTTGCCCCGCAAGACCTGCCAGCCGATCAGACCGCCAGTCAGCACCACCAGCGCGGCGGCCGTGAGCAAGGCGGAGCCGAGGTGCCAGAGGCGGAAGCCGTAGATCGCGGCCAGGCTGACCCAGATGACGAGAAACGGAACTGTCTCCCACGCCGCGAACAAGCGCATCGCGAGCAAGTTGAGCCCGATGAAGATCACCAGGGCGATGTCGACCCAGGAAGCCCTTACCCACCGGGGTATCCGATCACGCATCGAGCCGACGCCCCCACGGCGCATGACTGCAGGCACCTGCGTCCGCAACCCCGCTCGCCGCCTTTCCTCACGTCATCGCAGGTCAGAGACAGACGAATACTAAGGCTCCGGACATAGTCGCGGTGTCAGCTCTGGACAGGTCACGCGCTGGCCAGGGCAGCCAGGGGCGTTCCCGGATCGGCCAGGGCGCGGGCGTCCACGGCCTGCCCGCCCCGGACGAGCGCCTGGATTGGGTCCGTGACGTCCCAGACGTTGACGTTCATGCCAGCCAGGACCCGGCCGTCGTCGCTGAGCCAGAAGGTGATGAACTCGCGGGCTTGCACATCGCCGCGGAAGATCACACGGTTGTAACCACCAGGCTCCACGTACCCGCTGTATTCCATGCCCAGGTCGTACTGGTCGGTGAAGAAGTACGGAATGCGGTCGTACGCGACAGCCT
>Ga0187817_10001999_pt1 | contig 10302 bp, 9 predicted proteins | sample NC_wetland_sal_i_17_FD_132431 | JGI IMG/M metagenome (GOLD analysis project Ga0187817, IMG submission 132431) | Wetland sediment microbial communities from Neuse River Estuary, North Carolina, USA - SO4_2 | ecosystem: Environmental > Aquatic > Freshwater > Wetlands > Sediment | place: USA: North... | reverse complement strand
TCTAACGCTTTCGCGTTCGCGGCATCTTCGACATGGCTGTCGATGGGGAAGTCGAAATGGTTGAAGCCGTCCTCGAAATAGAAATTGCTCCAATCCCGGAGAGCCCATTCGTCGCCTAGCGAGTGCTTCGACAGGATATGCCCTAGCTCGTGGGCCAATATCATGCCCAGGCCCGATTCGTCCGGCAACACGTCGAGCAAACCCCGACTGATCAAGATCGTGTGGCCGATCGTGAACGATTCCAGCGTGGAAGTAAGCAGTACCCTACATTTCACTTCGGGTTCGATGTCCAGATTGTTGCTCACTTCGAGATTGTTCTCCACCGTCGCGAGAATCTTGTCCACTTCTCCTTCGGGAGCCAGCAGGCCGGCCGCTTCCAAGCGGTCCACGGCGCTTTCCTCGATTTCGCGTTCTTGAGTGCGTTGACTCTCCGATCGAGAGCGATCTTCATCTTCGGCCGCTGGTTTATAACCCCAGAACCGGGTCTGTGCCTGAAAGACAAGATGATTCGAAAAAAAGTCATGCGCCTCGGACTCGGCGCTGTAAATATAGGCGGGGACCCACACGCCGGGGGCCACATTGACACGCCAGCTGTCAAAATGCAGCCGGAAGCCCTTCGGGTGCTCCGCTGGGAAGTTCGCTCCATTAAACCGCACGATTGTGTAGTTCTGATCCTCGATCCAAATTCGGCCTAAGAAGTGATCTCCCTCAACGTCTTTGAGCGGGGTCACATCGAAGACCAAGCAATGCACATCGCCGAGCAACTCGCGCCGTACGTAGTCCAGGTGATAATGCTGGCGGTCAAAATCTTTCGAATCGACGTAGATCATCTGCAGGAAGCCGTCCGGGACCGATTCCTTTGAGAAGACCCCGTTCAGACCTCCTAACTTCACCACAGAATGCTTCACTTTCTTTTTACCGCTGGAGGACAGTTGCACTGTCCCCTCGCTGAGGATCGCCTTCCCCAAGAAATAATGATCCATGGTCGTAACCATTCCGAGCTGTGGGTCCGGGCGAGTGTCCTGCACGTAGGTCTCGATGACCGGATTATATTGGCGCAGCATTTTTGCTTCGTCGGCCTCGCGCTGAACAATCCGATCGACCACTTCATTGCCACTCAACTGTTGAGCCGGGCCCGTCCTCCCGGGGATCACCGCAACGAGTGCGGCCATCAGCAAAGTTTTACTGAGGATGCGCATAGCTCTCTTGATGGAGTCCTCGCAAAATGGCTGCTACCACTCTAACCCAGTCGAGGTTCGCTCGCCTGACGTACTGTCGTTTCAGATAACAGGTGACCGACGGATGGTCCGTCCAGTGACCAAATGAGAGCTCGTATTGCGCTTCAAGTAGTCCGCATAGGCATTCGGCGGCTCCCCGTGGGCCAGTCAGGAGCCAAAAACTTTGAGATGATCTGCGCAGATTTTCTGACTGGCACAAACCTGGATGCCTCCGGCAGCTCCGACTCGCTTCTCTTGGCGCTCAGTCGAATGTACATGCTGCTCCCGAACGCCCAGAGGCAGGCGTTCTTGCTGCGGATACCGAAGGCATCATGAGTTCATCCGTCCCGAGACAGCCGAGGGTTCGATTGGACTGGGATTCTTACCAAAGGCTCTGCCAACAAGTGCTCGCACGGGAAGGGTGGAGATGCCAAGGATGCGGAATTTCCAGACATCTCCAGGTCCATCATCGGCAGTCGCGAAGTCTTCTGGGAGGCGATGTGGAAGAAAACCTCATCACCCTTTGCAGTGCCTGCCATCGGCAAATCCATCTCCGTGCCGAGACTCCCATGCAGTTCGAGCGAGGCAAGGAATAAGAGAAACGATGCTTGGATGCCGGACCCAAATTGGACCGAAGTTTTTTCAACTCGTCCGAGAGGGTACTGTTTCTCCACGGGCGAGCGAGCACGCGCCGTCTGAGCTGTAATGCTAGCGCATAAATTGATACCATTCGGCGAGATTGACGTGCCCGTGTACCGCTCGTGTGGCGACGCGCGGCGTCAGGAGTACGTCGCGCCCCCTCGACGATGGGAAAAACCGAAGCATCCCCAACAGCCCCGCCTTCGGGCAAGCGACTGCCCGAACTGGACGGGCTGAGGGGCATGGCAATACTGATGGTGTTTCTGCTTCATTACATTAGTGACAGCCGCACAAACAATGGAGAGTTCGGCACTCTGTACCGGTTCGCACAGATATTCCGCCTCGGCTGGAGCGGCGTAGATCTATTTTTTGTGCTTTCCGGCTTCCTGATCGGCGGAATCCTCTTGGACGCGCGCGCCTCGCCCAGTTACTTCAAAACTTTCTATGTTCGCCGTGTCCACCGGATCCTTCCAATCTGCTATGCGTGGATAACAGCGTACGGGCTATTTGGTTACGCGGCCAGGAAGTGGGCTCCGGCATATGATTCGGCACTGGTCTGGAACTCCGTCCCACCCTGGATCTACTATCTTTTTCTGCAGAATCTGGTCTTTAGGCCGATGTCAATTTTTAGTCACTATTGGATGTCTCCGCTATGGTCGCTGGCCGTCGAAGAGCAGTTCTACTTCGCATCGCCCCTGCTGATCCGCTTTCTATCGCCTCTACGGCTCACGCAGGTGTTGGTTGGATGCATCGCAGGGGCGCCAATCCTTAGATACTTTCTTTCCTCGCAAGCGCCCGATGGTTTGAACATGTCTTACGTCTTAATGCCTTGTCGGGCGGACGCGCTTGCCATGGGCATGCTAGCTGCTGTCGCCTGGCGAACCAATGGCAGGGCCTGGCGTGCTCGGCACACTCGGCTTCTGAAGACGGTATTGGCCATTCTTCTATGCGGCGCGCTCCTGATGGTGAAATGGCTACCGGGCCCGCGGAACGGGTTCGAGGCTGCCTATCAATACTCGTGGTTGGCCGCCATGTACTCTTGCATGATGCTCGTCGCACTCGTTCACCGCGAAGGCATCCTTGCGCGAATCTTTCGCTGGCGATTTCTGCGCGAGTTGGGCCGGGTATCTTATTGCGTTTACCTCATTCACCTGGGAATTCTCGGAACGTGCCACTGGGTGCTGCTGCATTCGCTGCCACGCATTAATGATTGGCGCGGAGTCCTGACGACTTTGCTAGCTGCAGGCATCACGTGGGGAATGGCCCAGTCCTCCTGGAGGTATTTTGAGAAACCATTGATCGACCGAGGACACGCTTTCGGGTACTCGCGGGGGTAATCTCCACCCTTTGTTGAATCGGTACCAAATCACGAGGAATCAGACAAGCCCAGGGGAAAGACGATAAAGAAGCACTTAAAAAGACGTCTAGGGGAGAACCGCCTTGAATTCCAGCATTCGCGGCGCCCATCCAGATTAGCGCAGAGGCTGCCCTAAATCTAATAGGTGCGTCCGCCTCATGATCCTGGTCGTGTCCCTAGCACTACCTGCGCTGGGAACCTCCGCACGAATTCCTGCAACAACTTCACCTCGTGGCTACCCTCGTCAGCGGCTGGCGCCCCGCCTAGGGCAACGTTGGAAGCCCAATCAACGGTGTCTTGACCGGCGCTGCGACGCCCACGAATTCACTCAGGCTGTTGCCGTGTGTGTTAGTGACCCACACGTTCCCCGATGCGTCGATCGCGGCGCCGTTAGGCTCGTCGTTGTTTGGATCGACGAAGCCCGTGCTTGGCGAGGTGACAGTATTAACTGAAATTTCAGCTATGCCAGTGCTGTTGGCAATCCACTTGTTATGTGAGCTATCGATCGCGATGCCCAAGGGGGCGACGATTCCGCCACCGGTCGTGCCGGCAGGACCCGTTGCTGGCTCACCATTTGAGGCGAATTCGCTCACCGCGTTGCCAAGTTGGTCAGTCACCCAGATAAAATTAGTCGAACTCACGGCGAGTGCGACAGGACCGTCAAGCCCACCACCGGTGAAGCCCGTGGGAGGTGAAACCGCCATCCCGGAGGAGTTGAACTCGCTGAGCGAATTGTTCCCTTCGTTCGCTACCCAGACATTGCCGTTTTTGTCTAGTGCGATTCCCGAGGCCCCATCCAGGCCGCCACCCAGGAGACCGGTGGTTGGGGTGAGCGCCTTGCCGGCCGAATTGAACTCGCTGACGTTGGACGCCACGCCCGACTTGTCGCAAAAGTTGCCGCAGTTCGCCACCCAGACATTGTTAGAGCTGTCGATGGCAAGGTATTCTGGATCCTCCAGGCCCCCGCCCGTAAACCCAGTGTCTGCTGGGGACATCGCTGTACCGTCGGAGGAAAACTCGCTCAACGAGTTGTTCCCTTCATTTGTCACCCACGCATTACCATTGGAATCGATCGCCACGGCAAACGGGATATTGAGTCCGCCGCCGTTAAAACCGGGAAGGCCGCCGCCGGAAAGCGGTCTGCCGGCAGCATTGAACTTGCTCAGGCTATTGCCGAGTGCATTTGGCACCCAGATGTTGCCGCTGGCGTCGATTGCGGGCGATCCTGGGGCATCGAGTCCATTACTCGCGTAATTGACCGCCAGGGTCCAATCGGTGGGCGATGCGGGAATCACAGGATTGAAAGGCGGAGTCGTCCCTATAAGCGCGAAGAGTTCGTTGACATTATTTACTGGAAAGAGCGCGACATCGAGCATCGCATCATAGGTGTCTGTCGGGGCGGCCCCACCCGGGGGAGTTGCAGCGCTGAACAAGCTCGTGCACGGTGTCGACGGAGGACCACCCGTGACATCGCACGCGGCCATAATGTCAGCCAGGGTGTTGATCTTTGCGATCGGCGCCGTTGCGCCTGGGGGAAGTGCGCTGCCGGGCGTCGTTCCAGTTGTGACATTGGCCAAATTTGCCGCATTGAGCCCCGCGTTGGCCAGACCCGTGGGGTTCGTAGAGGGCGCGCCAATGGATCCGGAATTGCTGACCAGCATAAATTGCTGCAATGCCCAAATCGCGGCAATCGACGTAACCTCATTTATAGCGACATTGCTTGGAAGCGCGTTGCATGGCCCCAGAAACGCGAGGATGCGTATCGGGCCGCCACCGAATCCCGAGCGCGCGATCACGAACACCTCACTGTTTGCAGGAGAACAAGTGATTGTAGAGATGCTCCACTGGCCGCTGGAGTTGGTTGCGGCTTGTGCGACAAGCGTGTCACCCTGCCCGTACCCTGTCGTACTAACTTGCCACAGCTTCACAGTGGCGTTTGTCAGCGGTAGTTTTCCTGTCATCGCCGTTCCGCTAAGCCCAGCTGCCATAGCCGCGCCGCTGCAGCCCAGGAACATTGCCGCCAACGCCAGGAACGAAGTCTGGTGCGCCCAAGCATGCAAAAAGGAATGAACTTGCTTCATGATTACCCCCTCCAGAACAGCATCCTGCAAACCCACCGACTCGCTCCGGGAGCAACCCCATCTTAAACCAAATCCGGGAACTCCGGTGCTTCCTTTCCTGGATAACAACGCCATTCTCCCCCATTTCAAGACGGGGAGGGAAGTCCCCCTGATCCTTTGCGAGAGCTTCTATTGACCTGTTGATCACAAAGCCCTTCCCCCGTCAATAACAGGAAAAAAAACAGGGACATATCGCGCTCTCGCCAACCTACCTCAGCGCGCAACCTGCTGCTGACGGGATTATCGACAACATAAGCGCCTGCGAGTGCAGCACGGAATCGGCAATTAGGAAGGAAAGGCCTGCTGGCAAGCTGCGAATCCGGTCGCGAGAATAGGGTGCGTTGATAGAATATATAAACAGGTCAAGAAGAATGGAGGCATTCACTGGCGAGTGCAATGATTGCGGTTGACGTCTGGGCCCATGCTCAAAATTTCGTCCGCTCATCTTCTTGAAGAAGTCATAGTTCCATTCCTGGCTTACAAAAATCAGGAGAATGCCCACGGAGGTCTCAAACCCGGCACGCGCGGGATTCCGTCGCATTGCCCGAGATCTCGAAAAATCTACATCGTCAAACCCGCTCGCTTCGTGAGTTCGCTTATGTTGCCTTGATCTCCGATTTGGAGAGATCCCACGTTGGGGACCGGTTCGCGCACAACATCCGCCTCATGGCACAGTGTGAAATACTCCACATCTATGGGGGTATAAGACGCAACCGAGGCAAGGGCGATTAGAGGTTGACGCGAGAGGGCAGAGCGCGTATGGTTTTGCGCACAAATGGAGTTGAAATCGAAATTCCAGATACTTACTTGGTCGCCGCCGCGAAATTGGAGGGCGTCAACTGAACATGCCTACACCCACCAAACGTCTCGTCGTCCGTCTCTTCAACGCCTTCGGACTGAACATCAACCGCATCCGTCCGGCCGCGCCGCCTCGCGCCAGCATGGCCGGCGGCCTCGCCCAGCTCGCGCGCCTCGGCTTTCAGCCGCGCACTGTCATCGACGCCGGCGTAGCCAACGCCACTCCCGAACTTTACGAGACCTTCAAAAACAGCTCTATCCTCCTCATCGAGCCTCTTGTTGAGTTCGAGCCCTTCCTGCGGCACATCTGCTCCACCTACAACGCACGATACGTCCTTGCCGCCGCCGGCAAGGCTCCTGGCTCGGCCACTTTCAACGTCCACTCCGACAGATTCGGCTCCAGCCTTCTCAAGGAAGTCGACGGCGCCTCAGCCGACGGCACTCCCCGCACTGTCCCTGTCATCACCGTTGACCAGCAGTGTGCGGAGAAAAACATGCCCAGCCCCTACCTCATCAAGCTCGACGTTCAGGGTGCCGAGCTTGAGGTTCTTGCCGGTGCCACGCGCACCCTCCAGCAAACCGAAGCCGTCGTCCTCGAAGTCAGCCTCTTCCGCTTCATGATCGGTGGCGCGCAGTTCTTTGATGTTGTCCACTTCATGAAGCAGTCGGGCTTCGTTGCCTACGATATTTTCGCTTTCAACTATCGTCCTCTCGACGGCGCCCTTGCTCAAGTCGACATGATTTTCGTCCGCGAGAACGGCCGCTTCCGCCAGACCCATGCCTTCGCCACTCCCGAGCAGCGCCAGCCCCAGCTCCGCGAAGCCCAGGCGCTCATCGCCAAGGCCTCCAAAGAGCTCCGATGAACACGGCCGTCATTCACGGTCAAAGACTTACCAAACGCTACCGATGCGGCTTCCAAGCGAACCACGATCTCCGCCGTTCCCTGGAAGCGTTCCTGCGGTCGCCTGACTGAACGGTCTTTTGAGATGCGTGCCAAGTGAAATGACCTCAGCCAAAGGTGGGACCTTAGCAGGGCAAGTGCCTGTATTGCGTACGCACATGCCTGAATTGGATACCATCCGTGGCTTGGCTATTTTGGGAGTCCTGTTCTACCACGGACTCTATTGGGCCCGAGATCTGAGTGTTTACGCACCCTGGCAGCGGCGCATTCTGACACTGGCGGCACCTGGCCAATTCGGAGTGAATCTGTTTTTTGTTCTGTCCGGTTTTCTCATTACCGGGATACTAGTGGATTCACGAAATCGCCCAGACTATTACAGCAGATTTTATTTCCGGCGGGCACTACGAATACTGCCGGCATACTACGGCACTCTCTTGGTACTGGTGTGCTTTGGACTGACCTCGCGCGGTTTCCTATACATGAGTTTACTTTATTCGTCCAATCTTTCATTAATATTCGGAATAACGATGTCGTATCCGGTGTTGTGGTCCCTCGCGGTGGAAGAGCATTTCTATTTTCTGTGGCCCGCCGCGGTAAGAAGAATAGCGCCGGAAAGACTGACATTGGTCGCGGCGTGGATTGTAGTGCTGTCACCAGTGCTCAGGTCTCTTTGCTATCCATTGGGGAGCCTTCTGAGTTTCCTTAGGACCGGCTGCTCCTACTATACGTGGAACGTAGCCGACGGATTAGCCCTGGGTTCGATGGTTGCCTTGTTGGTGAGGAAATGGGGCGGAGACCGTTTCCGGTTGAAACAGCTTTCATTACTGTTTTTCGCTGTGGGAACATTTATAGGAATCGTGGGATGTCCTTTTGGAATCGCAACGCGCATGACAACCGTAGGGGAAGCGTTGCAGTGGGTTCCGTGGAATTTTTACTTCGGTGGAACCCTTGTGCTCTTTCTTCTAGCAGGCAGCAGCCGATGGAAGAGAATTGTGACACCCCGAGTGCTTATCTTCTTCGGAAAGATTAGCTACGGACTTTATCTAAGCCATTTGATGCTATTTTGCTTATATCACTGGTTGGCTAAGCGTACGAATTTTGAAGAATTGTGGCGGCTAAATGTCTGGGAACGTACTTGGATGGCGATGTCGGTGGCGGGTGGAGCAGCGGTCCTCGTATCTTATTTATCGCGGCTCTATTTTGAGGAACCATTTCTTCGCCTAAAGGACGCGTTACCGGGGCGAAGCCGCACATCCAATTCCACGGAGGAGAATGCTTCGGCCAGCGAAAGAGAATTAGTTCCTGCGAAGACCACGCAAAGGCCGTTCGAGAAATTCCCGAGTACGTAGAGCGTTTATCTCTCAACTGCAACTTCCCCTAGCGGACTGAAAAGCAGCTTCACTAACCCTCAAGCGAGGCGCCACGTCGTGGACGATCTGATGGATGAAACGCGCGAGTTGACAGTTGGCCCGAGGATCCTGAGTAAGTAGGGTCATAGCGAGGTCACCCGGATTGATTGCTCGCCTGAAAGCGTACTGCTCTTCGTATAGGTAACTGCCGAGCCAACATCCATGATTGCTTGAACCGACGATCCATTTCTTGCCACGGAGAGGGCCCTGCAAAATGGGCAAGACCACGGTTCGAGGGATCAGTCGCAGGGGCGCGCGCAGCACTTTGCCGAGGACGGTTTGGTCCGAGATGCGCGAGAGGTTGCCATTTTCTCCTAACGAGCGAGCAGCTCGGCTTTGCGCCGAGTCTATCAGCGACCAAGTGGCATTAAACCCGCATTCCCGATTTGAATTTGACAAGGGAACGATTTGCTCTTTGCCGTCGTCTGTATGGATTGCGCTTTTGCGGAGAGTCGCCTTGCGCGGCGGCTGTTCAGGGCTATGGTGCGAATGAGAGCCGCGCTGTTCCTTCCGATGGGATAATTGCCCCTGAGGTGATGGGGAGATCGATCCAGAGGGCCCGGGATCCAGCAGCGTCTGAGAGAACCAATGATGATGGTGACGATTTCGGGTGGTCAGGACTTGAGGTAGAGCAGTTTGAAGCCGCGGGGACCCTCAAGGGAAAACAACACTGGAGGTCTCGGTTGGATGCAATTGGCAGTATAGTATTGGGGGCCGGACGGCTAAGAAGGAATTTCCGGTTGAGTTTTCAAGCAAGGAGAAAGTGAATGTTTCACCGGGCCCAGGCGACTTCCCACAACTATCTCCAGAAGGAAAGTCACCGGTGGTGGGAAGCCAATCCCATGAGTTACGACTGGCACAAGACCATCCAGGCACTCGAGGGTACGCGGGAATTCTTTGAGATTATTGATAACCGCTTTTTCTCGTCCTCTTCCTTCTACGGCGGAGACCGCCCCTTCGAAAAGTGGATCCCTTTCGACCGCCTGAAGGGAAAGCGGGTGCTCGAGATTGGCTGCGGTCTGGGCTCTCACGCCCGCCTGCTCTCAGAGGCAGGCTGCTGCCTGACGTGTATCGACCTGACGGACAGAGCCGTCGAGAATACCAGGGAGCGGCTACGGCTTTCGAGCTTACCAGCTGAGATTCGCCGAATGGATGCCGAGCAGATGGACTTTCCCGACGCCGAATTCGATTTCGTATGGTCCTGGGGAGTGATTCACCATTCTCCGGACACGGAGCGCATCATTCGTCACGTGTGGCGGGTGCTTAAGCCGGGTGGTGAGTTCCGCTTCATGGTCTATCATCGGCGCTCCATTAGCGGATTCTATTGCCTCACCCGCGGCCTACTGACAGGGAGGTTTTTCAAAGGAATGTCGACTGAGGATGTTCTTAGCCACTACTCCGACGGCTTCCTCGCTCACTTTTATACGCGGCGAGAAATGCGTGATCTACTCGTCCGCTGTGGCTTTTCTTCAGTTGAAACAAGCGTCCTGGGGCAGAAAAGCGAATTGATTCCTCTTCCTGGCAATGGTGTGAGCGGTCGCTTGAAACAGATCCTTCTCCGCGCGCTTCCAGACGCCGCAGCCGAACGTGCGCTCTCGGTCGCCGGGTTCTTTCTGTTTGCCAGCGCTGGCAAGAGCTCCGGGCCTCCCACTTCCTAATGTGGATCGGGCTATTCCCAGAGTTTTCCGACGTCGGAGGCATCCAACAGGTTAGTCGACATACGGCCGCCGTTCTCGTCGAGAAGGCCCACGAGCGAAAACTGGATTGCGAGCTGCTAGGGCTCAACGATCCGGCTGGCGCGGGATCCTTCAGCGTGGGCCGAAATGGGTACAGTTTCCGAGGCTTCGCCCGGGACAAATTT
>Ga0187817_10001997_pt1 | contig 10302 bp, 6 predicted proteins | sample NC_wetland_sal_i_17_FD_132431 | JGI IMG/M metagenome (GOLD analysis project Ga0187817, IMG submission 132431) | Wetland sediment microbial communities from Neuse River Estuary, North Carolina, USA - SO4_2 | ecosystem: Environmental > Aquatic > Freshwater > Wetlands > Sediment | place: USA: North... | reverse complement strand
TTTATGCCCTGAATGCCCGGAGGCTTCACGGAGCGCTACATCTGTAGTTGCCATCCCTTGGTCCTTCCTTAATCAGTGGAGCAGGGGTTCGCCCGCCCGGTGTGCTGTGGAGTTATTGAGGTTGACCCTAAATTATACGGCATGGACTGGTGTGAGCAGGCACGTGTGGCCGGAATTGATTGCCAGTGTAACTAGTTGCACACTAGGGTTCCACACGATAGAACTGCGCCATGTTGCGAAACTTATTATATCGTGAGGCGATCAATTCGGGGATGGACTTTTTTTGCAGGTCGGCAAGATGCTCCTGTAACGCCGCCCCCAGCAATGCGGCAGCTGCATCGTAGTCGGTGTGCGCACCACCTGCCGGCTCAGCAATGATGGCATCCACGCAGCCCAACTCGGTCAGGTCACGCGCGGTAATATGCAGGGCCTGGGCTGCCAGTTCCTTCTTGGCCGAATCGCGCCACATGATGGAGGCACAGCCTTCGGGTGAAATGACCGAGTAGATCGCATTCTCCATCATCAAAACGCGGTCCGCCACTGCAATCGCCAGCGCGCCGCCACTGCCGCCCTCGCCAGTGATCGCGGTGATAATCGGCACCCGCAGTCTGGCCATCTCGCGCAGGTTTCGGGCGATGGCCTCGGCTTGTCCCCGTTCCTCGGCACCCAGCCCGGGGTTCGCTCCGGTCACATCCACCAGAGTGATTAGTGGACGCGAGAATTTCTCCGCGATTTTCATGACCCGCAGAGCCTTGCGGTAACCCTCCGGGTTGGGCAAACCGAAGTTGCGGAACATCCTTTGTTTCGTGTCGCTCCCTTTTTCCGGACCCATGACCATGACCTCCTGCCCCTGCAAGCGCGCCATGCCGCAGACCATGGCGGGGTCGTCGCCAAAACTACGGTCGCCGTGAATTTCGCTCCAGTCAGTGAAAATGCGTTCGATGTAGTCGAGAAAATGAGGGCGCTGCTGGTGCCTCGCCAGTTCCGCCTTTCGCCAAGGGTCAGGATTCACTGATACTTCCTTGCGCAAGGTATGAATACGGGCGTGAAGCTGCTGGACTTGCTGGCGTAGCTCGTCGTTCTGTCCGGGCAGCGACTCCAGCTTGCTCATTTGCTCTTCGATTTTCTCCAGCTCTTGCTGTGCCCTGCCTTGCGAATCCATCTTCCTGGCATCACCGTTCTTGGCGGCCCATCGGGCCTCCACCATAGACAATAAAAGATCGGCAGCGTTCAGTGCCAGCAGGGCGTCGGTCACAGCTGCCGAAGCTGGCGCTTTCGAGCCGTGCTCTTTGTGAGTGGAAGGTCTCATCCGCCGCAAATTTCAGTCAATGACCCGAACCGCACCCCGGCCACACAGGGCTTCGACCCGGGCCATGAAAGTACAGTCTGGTTGGACATTATAGCCTTCTGCTTCCATCACCACCATGAAATCGCCCTGGCGCTCCACATCGAAGAGCACCTTGGCGTCACCTTTGCACTGCGAAAAAAGCGTGTGTAACTCGTCGACGACGGATTCGCTAGCTGCCTCAACGGGAATGCGAATGCGCAAGGAGCGCGGCAATGGGACCCTGGCTTCCTCAAGCGGAACGATATCGTTCACCGTCAGCTTCGGGTTGACGCCTTCCTCGACCCGCAGTCCGGCACGCACCAGTACCGGAACATCGAGTTTCACCTTGTCTTGCAGTTTTCGATAGGCCTCGGGAAAAACGATCATCTCTACAGAACCTTTCATGTCTTCCAGCGCGCCCTGGGCGTAGAAATCGCCCTTCTTCGATTTCAACACACGGAGATTGGTAATGATGCCCGCCGTGGTAATGCTCTCATCTTTTCCGGTTGAAGATTTCACTGCGGCGATGTCGGTGGTGCTCAAGGCCTGTAAGTCCCGCAGCTTGTCGTGATATTTTTCCAGGGGATGGCCGGTGATGAAGAAGCCCAGAATTTCTTTTTCTGCTGCCAGACGAGTGTGCTCGTCCCAGTCTGGAGTCTCCGGCAACCGGTTATTGTCGGTGTGCGCGTCTTCCTGCTGAAAGACCCCGAATAGCCCATGCTGTCCGGACTCGGCATCGCGCTGGGTTTTCGCCGCCCGATCCATCGCTTTGTCCAGAACCGCGGCCAATTGCGCCCGCCGGCCAAGTGAATCCATCGCACCGCTTTTCACCAGGGACTCCAACACTCGCTTATTCAGCAGCCGCAAATCAACCTTCTCGCAGAACTCGTAAATCGAGCTATACCGTCCCAGTTCCTTGCGTCCGGCGATGATCGAGTCAATTGCGTTATGACCGACGTTCTTAACCGCCGCCAGTCCGAAACGGATGGCGGGTCCATGCGGTGTGAAGTTAGCATCGCTGACGTTAATGTCGGGCGGCTCGACTGCAATTCCCATTTCGCGGCATTCGTTGATGTACTTCACTACATCGTCGGTGTTGCCCGTCACCGAGGTCAGAAGCGCGGCCATGAACTCGACGGGGAAATGTGTCTTCAGGTATGCGGTGTGATAGGCGAGCAGCGCATACGCTGCCGAGTGCGACTTGTTAAAGCCATAGCCGGCGAACTGCGCCATTAAGTCGAAAATCTTCTCGATCTTCTTTTGAGGATAGCCGCGTTGCACGGCGCCCTCGACAAAACGTTCGCGCTGTTGCGCCATCTCCTCGGGCTTCTTCTTGCCCATGGCGCGCCGCAGGAGATCGGCTTCACCCAAGGAATACCCGGCCAGCCGGTTGGCGATCTGCATGACCTGTTCCTGGTAAACGATGACACCTAAAGTTTCTTCCAGGACCTCCTTCAGTTCCGGCAGTTCGTATTCGACTTTCTTCCGCCCGTGTTTGCGGTCAATGAAGTCATCGATCATGCCACCCTGAATCGGTCCCGGGCGGTAGAGTGCGTTGAGAGCTGTGAGGTCGCCAATGGAATTGGGTTGGTAGCGGCGGAGCACGTCGCGCATGCCATGCGATTCAAACTGAAAGACGCCGGAGGTGAGTCCGCTGTGAAACACCTTCTTGTACGTCTCCTCGTCACTCAGAGGAATGTCGTCCAGCGCGATTTTCTTGTCTTGAGTCTGAACGATCAGTTTTAGACTGTCGTCGAGAATGGTTAGCGTAGTGAGCCCAAGAAAGTCCATCTTCAATAGGCCCATCTTCTCGATGGCGACCATGTCGAAGGCGGTCACAATTTCATCGTTCTTGGTGCGGTACAACGGAACCAGTTCGGTCAGGGGACGGGGCGAAATCACCACGCCGGCGGCATGGACACCTGCATTGCGCACCAGTCCTTCGAGTTTTCGTGCCGTATCCAGCAACTGCCGCACTTGCGCATCACTTTCGTACGCCTGCTGCATCGCAGGGGATTCTTTGAGCGCGTGTTCCAGCGTGATATTGAGCTGGTTCGGAACCATCTTGGCAATGCGATCCACGTCGCTGTAGGGGATATCCATAGCGCGGCCGACGTCTTTGATCGCCGCCTTTGCTGCCATCGTTCCGAAGGTGATAATCTGCGCCACGTTCTCCCGGCCATACTTCTGGGTGACGTAGTTGATGACCTCACCCCGCCGATTCATGCAGAAATCGATGTCGATGTCGGGCATTGAAATGCGCTCGGGATTCAGGAAGCGCTCGAACAGCAACTCGTGCTGCAGCGGATCGATGTCTGTAATGCCGAGGGAGTAGGAGACCAGCGACCCTGCCGCCGAGCCGCGTCCCGGGCCGACTGGGATGTCGTGCTCCCGGGCGTAGCGAATGAAATCCCAAACAATCAGGAAGTAGCCGGAAAACTGCATCTGCCGGATGATGGAGATCTCGCGCGAAAGCCGCTGCTCGTAGTCGGCGATGCTGCGCTTGAGCCGTCCCTGGCCTTCCAGATTGCGCAGAACCTCCAGTCGCCGGGCAAACCCTTCTCGCGTCACCTGCTCGAAGTAACTGTCCAAGGTGAAACCAGCGGGAACGTCAAAGTGCGGGAATGGGTGGCTGACCTTCTCTAACCGCGTGTTGCAGCGCTCGGCAATGGCCAGAGTGCGGGACAGCACGTCTGGAGCGTCCTTGAACACCCGGTACATTTCGTCGTGACTCTTGACGTAGAAGTCCGTGCCCTGAAACTTCATGCGGTTGGCATCCTGGATCGACTTCCCGGTCTGGATGCACACCATCACGTCCTGGGCGTGAGCATCGTCCTCGCAAAGGTAGTGACTGTCGTTGGTCGCCACCATCGGCAGACCCAGTTCTTTTTCGAGCCGGAACAAGTCAGGATGGATGCGGTGCTCCATCTCCAGGCCCTGATCCTGAATCTCAAGAAAAAAGTTCTCTTTGCCGAAGATGTCACGATAAAAAGCAGCCGCCGACCGCGCCGCTTCGTACTTGCCCTCCATCAGGGATTCTGCGACTTCACCTTTCAGGCAGCCGGACAGCCCGATCAGCCCCTTGCTGTGCTCCGCCAGAAAGTTCTTACTGACGCGAGGCTTGTAATAAAAACCATGCAAGGATGCCTCCGAGGTGATCTTCACCAGGTTTCGGTAGCCTTCCTCGTTTTCGGCGAGCACCAGCAGATGATTGTAGGTGTCGCCTTCGGGCGGAGTACGTACGATGTTGTGATCGGCCTTCTTGCAAACGTAGAGCTCGCATCCGATGATCGGCTTGACCCCTGCCTTGTGTGCCGCATTTACGAAATGCACGGCGCCAAAAATATTGCCGTGATCCGTCATGGCAACCGCTGGCATCCCCAGCTCTTTGACGCGATGGCAAAGCTTGTCCACGTCACAAGCGCCGTCAAGCATGGAATAGTCAGTGTGCAGATGGAGGTGTACGAATTGGGACATGGGGCTCGTTTGATTTTACGTTGGCGTCATTGTAAGCGGAAGCTGTCGAACACAGGGGGCAGACTTATCCACAGCCTGTGCGATTTTTCGCTCACTTCTGCAGCAGAGTGGTGTGGCTGGCGACACATTGCCACTCGCTATTTTGATAAATCCACATGTCGGTGAAACGGCCGTAGTGGTTAAATGGTTTGCCTTTGTAGATTGCCTTGGTGTGTGATACCTTCCACTGACCACCGCGGCATTTTGATAAAGATCCACTTTGACATTGTCATTAGTGGCCGAATTCGCCTGGTACAACATATCCTTGGCATCGGCAAGAAACTGCGCCTTGTTCATGACGGAGCCGTCAGTGTCTGTGTAAATAAAATTGGGTCCTACGAGTGACTCCAAGGCCTTCGCGTCGTGATGGATTTGCGCCTGATTTCAGGCGTTTTCGAGCGCGATGAGACGGGTTTTGTCGGCGGTGCTGCCTTTGCGCATAAAGCTTTGGATACAGCAGTCACAGCAACACCAACCCGAGCGAGGCTCTGACCATTCTTGTCCGTCTCGTTATGGAATTGCGCCTCACTTATCTTCGGGATTCAGGAACTTGAAGGTAACACCAGCGGCCGCACCGCCCAGGAAGTTCGCTACCAGGTAGATCCAAATGTTCGACCAGGCGGCGGCTCCCATCATGGTGATGCCGACCGCAACCGCCGGATTAAACGCACCCCCTGAGATGCTGCCGACCGAAAATGCACCCACCATGACCGTCATCCCAATGGCTAGACCATAGAAAGAATTCCCCGCTGTATCTTTGGCGGTGGCGACATTGAGCACGACGAACACCAGAGCAAAGGTAAACAGCAACTCTGCCAGAAACGCCGGGCCGATCGAGACATTCATGGCTGCTACCGAGGCACTTCCCTTGAAATAACCGACCACCAGCGCCGCCAGGACCGCCCCAATAACCTGGGAAACGATGTAGGGAACAACGTCCTTGGTGTCACATCGACCTCTGATCCAAACGCCCAGCGTCACCGCGGGATTGTAGTGGGCTCCTGAGATGTGTCCTCCAGCGAAAATCATCACCATCAATGCCGCACCAATCGCCAAGGGTGGAATCACGCCCTGACCTCCCATGACCGCCGTACACCCGACGGTCAACACCAGAAAAAATGTCCCGATGAGTTCCGTAATGTACTTGTTCATCGCCGTCGTCCTCCTCAAGTTAGAGTCCGTGCTTGTGAATGTCAGACAACTACCAAAACATCAGAGATTCTCTGAGACGGGCCATCATACAGGATCAAAATTGTTCTAGTAAACGGAGGCGGGCCGTCGCGGGATGCTGGCGAAGTCGACGCCGTTCAAACGGCAGACCTAATTCTGGTTGCCGCCACCATGCTTTGCGCGGCAAACTTTGCAGTATGTCGGCGGCTCGGTGTTATCGACTCGATGTTTGATCGGCTTCAGGGTCTGAAGATAAGCGAACATCGCCTTCAGATCATCGTCGGTCAAGCCTTTGAATTCTTCGACCGGCATGAGCGTATCGAGCCTGCGGGCTTTGACGTAGCCGGTACGCATCACTTGAATGAACAATGCCTCGTCGTAGTAGCCGATACCCGAGGGGTCCGGCGTGATGTTGGCGCTCACCGTCTTTCCCCAGGCCCCACTGAAAACCTGCCCGCCGGCGAAGTCCATTCCCGAAAGCGGTTGGCCCCGATCCATCGGCGTGTGGCAATCGACGCAGCCCGCCATGTTGACTGCATAAGCTCCCCACTGCACCCGGTTCGCGCGATCGGGAGCGCTCACTGGGGCCTTCACCGGCTCGGGCGCTGAGCGCATGAGGTACTTCACCGGAGAGATGATCTCGGTCTTCGGCAGTTCGTGAAGCACCGGCGGCAGCGAGCGCATATATACAACAACCGCCGCTAAGTCTTCATCCGACATGGTTTTGTAGTGTTGGTAGGGCATTATTGGGAACAGGGCTCGCCCATCGTGACCGATGCCTTCGCGAATGGCGCGGGAAAGTTGGTCGTCGGTCCAGGCTCCGGCACCAGTTTGTGGGTCGGAGGTGATATTCGAAGCCACAACGCGGCCGGGCAAATCGTCAAAGGGCATCACCTCGCCCGAACCCTGCATCCCGGACAACACCACGTGATCTTGCCCGATGGGATCGTGTTCAGAGTGGCAATCCACACATCCGGCGGCGGAATTGAAGATATATCGTCCGCGTTCCAGTCTCTGGGGGGTGGCGTCGAACTTTCGCGCGGTCAAAGACCGGGCCTTAGGACCCAGGAACGGTCGCCACCCGATGCTGAGGCTGATCGCTGCGATGGCCACGACGACCAAAACCAGAAATGCGCCTAGTAGAATTTTTACCACCTTCTTCATGGCAACCCCCATGCGAAAGCAGTTTTCTTGTTGATGAATTTAACACGAGCCGCACAGTGAGGACAGTGGTGGCTCCGATCTGACAGTCTATCGCTTGAGCTTTCCTTTTGCCTTTTTTGCTGGATGCGGTGGCTTCTTGGTCGTGCTGTGGTTCCCAGGTTTCTCCTTCTCCTTGGAAGCGCTGGGCGCGACTGGCTTAGCGGGGGGTTGCGGGGAGAGTGCGGCCGAATGCGTCCCAACCGTCGCTTTCTTCTTGCCCTTCGCAGGAACCGGAGCCGCGGCGACCGGTACAGCAGCGGCCTTGGCCGCCCGTCCACGCTTAGGAGGCGGAGGCGGCGGTGGCGGAGGAGGCGGAGCAAAAGGCTTCAGGAACTTCAAAATCTCTGTCCGCGATCGTAACTTTCCGTCCAGGAGCAACATGAACACGTCATTCGCGATCTTCGGATACGCCGGCAGCTGCGGGGTGATGTGAAGCTCGGTCATCTCGGGCAGAGGGACTTTCTGCTGCGTCTGGCGCCACTTGGTGAAGAAATTCTTGATCTTCTGTACGACCGCTTGCTGTCGCGCCGTGACCGCAAGGAAAAGCGTCATCTCGGGACGTGCTTCCGACAGCAGCTTCCAGGTTCGCGACGGGGTCGCGGCCTCCTTGCCGGTCAACCTCTTGGCAAGATCCTTGGCATTGTCTTCAAGGTCCTTCCACGACGCCACCAGATCTTTGCGGGGAATCGACTTGCGCAAGTCGGCGATATCTTTGTCGCCAAGGCGAGTAGTCAGAAAGTACAGAACTGCAGGCGCGGGATCCGGGGTGTACCCCAACTCGTTCATCTGCTGGCGCGTCTTGAGCAACTGGGCCAGCCCCGCCGTATCGACTTTCGCAGTGGTCCAATGCGGGCTCAGAACCTTGAGCCACTCTTCTTTCTCCAGCGAACGCAGGATATGCAACGGATCATCCTCGTAGGCAATTTGCTCGATCTCCTGTCCGATGGCACGATCCGTAATGTACTCGATGTAGTTGTTCTCTTTCGCCGATTGGTACCGCGCCTGGGTCTTTTCCTCCAACGGCCAGTGAAAGCGGGCCGCAAATCGCGTGGCGCGGATCAGGCGGGAAGGATCTTCCACGAACGCGTAGTTGTGCAGTACCCGAATCAACTTTGATTCAATGTCGGCGCCGCCATTGAAGGGATCCAGAAGCAGACCGCGAGAGCCTGGATTCAGCGAAAGCGCCATGGCATTGATGGTGAAGTCGCGGCGACGCAGGTCCTCGATAATGGTGGCGGGGGCAATCACCGGGGGCTTGCCGATTTTGTCGTAGCGCTCGGTCCGGGCCGTGCCGATCTCTGCGCGCACGTTGCCGGGCAAGACCAGATAGAGGGTCTTGAGATCGTCGTCCGCCGACGAGATGACCGCATCGGCACGTTCCAGGTCCTTTTGCAGCTTGAGGGGATTGCCTTGGACGGTGAAGTCCAGGTCGCGAATGGTGAAGCCGCTGATGATGTCGCGCACCGCGCCGCCGGTCAGATAAATGTTCATGGCGGCGTTGCGGGCAACGTCCTGGACCAGGGTCACGCCCCGCTGCTGATCGGGCGTCAGCCTGATTTCCATGGTGTAGATGTAGTCAGCCATGCTTTAGGTACTGCGCGGCAATCGGACGGTGCTAGTTTTCCACAGGGCACAGCAGGAGCCCTGCGGAGCCTCGGAGACTTCCACGTAACCCGTTATAGGGACTAGACTTATACGATCTCTGATGGATATCAGCAAACTACAAAAAATACCACAAGGTTGACGATTTGGCTACTACGAATGCGATGACTCGTTATGTTCGGGGCGAAAGTGTGAGAATCTTGAGACTAGCCGGCCGCAAGATGCGCCAGCCCACGCCGGTTTCGGCGTACCAACATGCCCTCGACACACAAGAAAGTAGTGGTGCACAAGACCGACCGCGATTCCCTGAACGGTTACCTTGCGCCTGCCAATTTTATCCGCGAAGGCAAGTTGGAACTGCTCAACACCGCCGGGAATGTAGTCGCCATCGACCTGCGGGACATCAAGCTGGTTTACTTCGTGCGCGAATTCGGCGAGGTCGAGTCTCCCAGCCGCAAGACCTTCACAACCCGCCCCCGAACGGAAGGGCTATGGGTGCGCATGAAGTTCAAAGACAACGAAGTGATCGAAGGCATGATGCCGAACGATCTGTCGTCGAACCTGGCGGAAGGGTTTCTGGTCAACCCTCCTGATTTGCGCTCCAATACTCAGCGCATGTTTGTGCCCCGGAACTCGCTGGAATCGCTTACGGTATTGGCGGTGATTGGCTCTGCCCGCCGCCGCCGGCGGGGTGTAGTGGAAGATACGCGGCAGGTACCGATGTTTGGCGAGTAAGACTCTCCCGTCACAGTATCGAATCAAACAGTGCGTTACACTGATCCGCTTTAGCGGAAACCACCATGAGACTTGCAGATATCGCCTCCGCCCTGGGCGCGACGCTGGAAAACGGCTCGCCCGACACCAAGATCACCGGCGTGGCCGGCATTGAACAAGCTGGCACAGGTCAGATCACGTTCGTCGCCAATCCCAAATACGGGGCTGCCGCCAAGACCACAAAGGCATCCGCGGTGATCTTGGCTGACGACTTCCCTACTATCCCGGCGGCTATGCTGCGCAGTAAGAACCCTTATCTGGCTTTCGCCCGCTGCCTCGAACTCTTCTACGAGCCGCCACGATATTCGGCAGGAGTACACCCGACCGCCGTGATCCATGCTTCGGCAAGGCTTGGGCCGAATGCGCATGTCGGGCCTTGCGTGGTCATCGACGAAGGGGTGGAGATCGGCAAGAATGCCGTCCTGCTGGCGCACGTGGTGATCTACCGGCACGTCAGGATCGGCGACAACTTCTTCGCGCACTCCCATGCCGTGGTGCGCGAGTATTGCCGTCTCGGCAACAACGTGCTCCTGCAGAATGGCGCCGTCATCGGCGCGGATGGTTTCGGCTTCGCCAAAGACGACGCTGGACACTGGCACAAGATTCCGCAACCGCAACCGGTGGTGATCGAAGACGACGTGGAGGTGCAGGCAAATACCTGTATTGACCGCGCCAGCGTGGGGGAGACGCACATTGGGCGAGGGACGAAG
>Ga0187817_10001996_pt1 | contig 10303 bp, 12 predicted proteins | sample NC_wetland_sal_i_17_FD_132431 | JGI IMG/M metagenome (GOLD analysis project Ga0187817, IMG submission 132431) | Wetland sediment microbial communities from Neuse River Estuary, North Carolina, USA - SO4_2 | ecosystem: Environmental > Aquatic > Freshwater > Wetlands > Sediment | place: USA... | reverse complement strand
TTTCGCGCTTCCGGGGCAGGGGTGACCCCTGCACTCAGTGATAAGAAAAGATGCGGGACTTCTTCCCTGTTAGAACCCTATGAGTGAAGAGCGGCGCGGCTTGCGGGCGGGCGCGAATACAGCGATAAGCGATCTGATGAGGTTCAGAGATAGCGCAGCGGCGACGTTGGCGGCATGGATCCTGGTCGCGCCGTCGGTGGAATGTGCGCGGCGGGGACTGCAGTTGCAGACGCCGATTTCCGAGTGGGACAACGTCGATAGTTTCAGCTCGCAGGAAGACTGCGAAAATTACCGGCAGGTGGTGATCGCGGCGGAGAAGACCGACAGCGAAAACACGATCGATCGCTACTCGTACTCGATTTGCCTGCCGGCCGACGATCCGCGGCTGAAGGAGCAGTAGGGCAAGCTGAAGAAAAGGATCCTGGGTCCCCTTCGGCTTGGCTCGTGGCGGACGGGTGCAATCATTATCAGGTAAAAGGGCATGAAGCCCCGCCACGCAGCCGCGCTCGCGCTTGTCGCTTGTAATTTCAGAAGCAAAGTTACTTGACCAAGGAGATGTGATCATGATGCCGGTCGATCGATACACCAAATTCATCCTGACGATCATCGCGCTGGCTCTGATAGCCATCGCGGTTCGGTCTTATTCTGGCCGTGTTTCGGTCGGTGCAGAGGAGATGGGAGCGGGGTGCGGCTACGATCTGCAACATCCGTGCTTCGTCCAAGGCTGGGGGCCGGGTGGCACTATGCCAGTGGCAAATACCCGCGACTTGCCGCTCAAAGTACTGGTCACAAACGGGTCCGAGTCTGCCGTTCCAGTAATTATGAGGGGTCCGGGTCGATAAAATGAAGCCCTGCCACGCAGCTGCGCTCGCGCTTGTGGGCTGGTATCTGATGGGTCCTCCAGTGCGCCAGCCCAAGAACGAAGAGCCTTATCTGGACGAGCACGCGGCATATCGCGATTGGAAGATCCTGCACAGTTTCGAGACGCAGAACGAATGCAACGCCGGTCAGCAGCGCGGAATAGAGGACGCGAACAAGGGCAAGCTGACTAGTTTTGATGGCGGATTCGCGTTCGTACTCGACGAAGATCCGAAACCTTGGCTGGATCAGCAATTCGAGGCGGAGTGCATCGCGACCGACGATCCCCGCCTCAAAGGAAAGTAAGACATTCGACATTTCAAATTCAGCCACTCAGGCGCAAATTAAGACAGTACCGACCAAAGGGGGGCGCTTGCTCAAAGGCGCGTGGTATGGTTCGATTGCGTGATCGGGGTCGATCGAAACAATAGCCATCTAAACAAAGATCAAGCCGCAACGAAGACACCCGACCTGTTAACCGACCGAATCGGTCCGAATACAAAAAACCCGAGAAGCGTTTTTTCTTTGGCCGTGAGCCACAAGCGATGAAAAGGACCTACCAACCGCACAACCGCCGACGCAAACGAACGCATGGATTCCTCGCCCGGATGGCCACGCCGGGCGGACGCAAGGTGCTCAAGCGCCGCCGCGCCAAGGGCCGCGCGCGCCTGGCAATCTCGATACCGCCCAAGCAGCCGGGCTAACCTCCGTGCGCGGGCAATTGAGCTTCGCGGCGGCCGACCGGCTGCATCGAAGCGCGGAATTTATCCGCCTCCAGCGAATCGGCGTGCGATTTCAGAGCCCCCACTTCGTGGTCTATGCGGGCAATCTCGACGGCGAGCCGGCACGCTCGCGGCTGGGTGTGACGGTGTCGCGCAGAATCGGCACGGCGGTGGCGCGCAACCGGGTCAAGCGCCGGGTGCGCGAGATCTTCCGCCGGGTAATTCGCGACAGGCTTCCCGCGGGTACGTCGATAGTCGTGATCGCGCGCGCCGGCGCGGCCACGCTCGAATCGCCGGCGATCAACGATGAACTTACCGTCGCGGCGCGCAACTTGAGCGGACGGATGCCGGGCAAAGGCGCCGGGCGCAATTGATGCCGCGTACAGATACAGGAGATCGATCGAAGCTGTCGTGGTCGCCGCGAATCGTGGCGATCGGCGCGGTCGCGATTTATCGGGCGGCGATCTCGCCGGTGATCCATGCGATGAACGGGCCGGCGTGCCGCTTCGAGCCGAGTTGCTCGGCCTACGCGCGAGATGCGATCGCGCAATACGGGATGATGCGCGGCGGCGCGATGGCGCTGTGGCGTATCGCGCGATGCAACCCGATGGGCGGGCATGGGTACGATCCGGTGCCGGCGCGCGGGACGCAACCAAGCCGATGAAGAAAAGAACCATCTGCGAAACCCACCGTGGGTTTCGCGCTTCCTCGGTGATTAAGACGAAGATGCGGCCTGACGGCCTGTTAGAAATATGAACGAAGGGCGCTTCATGCCGGTAGCTTTTTCCTGGCCGGGTGCAGGGGCTGGCCCCTGCTAAGGAATTAATTCTTTGGATTCGAGTCGAGTACTGATCGCGGTCATTCTGTCGATAGTACTGGTAGTCGCCTACCAGGAGCTGGTGCTGAAGCGATTTTTTCCGCCGCCCAGCGAACAGCAGAAGGCTGCCGAGCAGGCGAAGGCGGCCAAGGTTGCGGCTCCTGGAGCGGTCGCGACCGGAGTCGGGGCACCCGGCGCGGTGGCGACCGGGGTTGCTTTGCCGGCGGTCGAAAGCGGGCAGCAGTCGGTCGCGCTGGCGCCGGCGGGAGCGGCGGCGGCCGAACGAACCGTCGAGGTGGATAGCGATTTTTATACTGCGGTGTTCACGACGCATGGCGCGCGGCTCAAGAGCTTTGTCCTCAAGCGTTACCGGCAGGAGGCGGCGAAGGACAGTCCGCCCTACGAGATGGTGGAGGTCCCGCCGGGAGGGGTTCTGCCGCTGGGCGCGGTGATGACCCGTGGCGGACAGCTCTTCGACGACCGCGATTTGAGCTACGAGACGACTGCGCCCGCACAAATCAAACCGGCTGCGGGAGCGGACGCGACGGCGACCTTTGTCGCCAAGGCGGCGGACGGCACCACTATCACCAAGACTTTCACGTTTAGGGCGAGCAGCTACGTGTTTTCGATGCAGGTGGCGGTCGAGGCCGGCGCGGCGCCGACTCAAATTGGGGTCTCGATGAGCCAGCCGCTAACGGCGCATCAGGGGTACTACGATATCCCGGAATTGCAGGCCGACGTTGGGGACAAGGTCTACACCGAGAACGAAAAGAACCTGAAGAAGGGAGTGCCGCCGGTGGCGGGGGCGATCACTTACGCGGGCTTCGGCGATCGGTACTTTCTGGCGGTATTTCTGCCTACTGCGCCGACCAGCGGCATCCTGTCGATGGCGTACGGGGGCGACGAGGCGATCGCGCGGGTCCTGTTCGATGGCGCGGCGCAAATCCACAGCGAAATCTACATGGGACCGAAGCTGCTGGAGGCTCTGGAAGCGGTAAATCCGTCGCTGCACAAGGCGATCGATTTCGGCTTCTTCGGCATCCTGGCGATAATTTTTTTGCGCGCGCTGAAGTTATTTCACTACCTGGCGCCCAACTACGGGGTCGATATCATTTTGTTGACGGTGTCGATCCGGATTGCATTCCTGCCGATATCGATCAAAAGCCAGCGCTCGATGATGAAGATGCAGCGCCTGCAGCCGCAGATGGAGCGGCTGCGGGAGAAGTACAAGGGCAACAACGAACAGTTGCAGAAGGAGATGGTCGATCTCTACAAGCGCAATCACGTCAACCCGCTGGGCGGATGCGCGCCGATGGCGCTGCAATTGCCGATTTTCATCGGGCTGTACGAGGCGCTGCTGAACTCGGTCGAGCTGCGCCACGCGCCGTTTGTCAGCTGGATAAATGACCTGTCGACGCCCGACTGTCTGCATATACCGGGGCTGCCGCAGCTGCCGCTGGTGCATTGCCACGGGCTGCCGGTGCTGGTGCTGTTGATGGGGGCGAGCAGTTTCGTCCAGCAATACATGACGCCGACCTCGCCGGACCCCAATCAGCAGAGGATGATGATGTTGACGCCGCTGATTTTCACCATCATGCTGATAAACTTTCCGGCGGGATTGGCTTTGTACTATTTTTCGTCGAACCTGCTGGGCGTTATCCAGCAATATTTCCTCAACCGCGAATTCCAACAGTACACCCCGGCATCATGAGCAATATCGACTCGGTAGAATTGGCGGCCGCTTCGGTGGAAGAAGCGACCAGGGAAGCGCTGGCACAACTTGGCGCGCGCGAAGACGAGGTTGCGATCGAAGTGCTCGCCACACCGCGCGCGGGCGTGCTCGGACTTGGCGCGCGCCAGGCGCGGGTGCGAGTGACGCGCAAGAGCGCGGCAGCGGCGGCGTCCAGCGGGCAAGCGGGCTCAAGCCCCGAGGTTGCGCAAGCGCCGCCGCAAGCGCGCAAGGAAGCCGCCCCTGGCGGGCGCGCGCGCGGGCGCGAGAATCAACGCAGGGGCCGCAATAACGCGGCCGCGCGCAGACAGAATCCGGCGCCGAATCCGGCGGCGAAGAGCGACAGCGACGACAGCGAAAACGGCGGAGCCGCGGGGCGCAAGAGCGCCGATTTAGAGGAGCAGCGCCGTGAAGCGACGGTAATCCTCGAGCAGATTTTAGAGCTGATGGGCGAGCGGACCGAGGTGCGCCAGATAGAAGTGGACGCGGAGTCGGTAGAGCTCGAGATAAAGGGCGACGGCTCCGGAATCCTCATCGGGCGCCATGGACAGACGCTCGATGCGCTGGAATACGTCGTGAACCGGATCCTGGCGCGGCGAATCAAGGACGCAGCGCCGATCTCGCTGGAGACCGAATCGTATCGCGCGCGGCGCCGCCAGCAGTTGCGCCGGATGGCGCTGTCGATGGGCGAGAAGGCCAAGCGCGAGCACAAGCCGCTACGCCTGGAGCCGATGCCGCCGCGCGATCGGCGCGTGGTGCATCTGGCGCTCAAGGACGATCCGATGATCACCACGCGCTCGGCGGGCGAGGGACTGTTGCGATCGATCGAGATAGTGCCGGTCGAGAGCGGCCGGCGCGAACCGCGCGAAGAAGGACAGCGGCGGGAACGGCGGCGCGAGCCTGAACGCGAGCGACAAGCCGAACCCGGCAACGAAGCTGTTGGCGAGCAGGGCGGATTCAAGCACGGGCAGAAGCGGATCGTGTGAGGCAGGCGAGAATCGCAGCAAGCATAAGTCGCTTAAATTTGCATGAAGCATGCTGAAGGCGGGCCTGCGCCGAGCCGGCAAATGTCAGGCTCGACCAACAAGCTTTAGGCAGGCAGGCGGCGCGGGGATTCAAAAAATGCGTTCGCCAGCGTCATAACCGGACATTCCCCAGTCACATTAGGACAGATTGGAGCGCATCGCGCAGCGATCGGAAGACTAATCCGATGGCACGGGCGGTGCTTTGTACGTTGGAGTAGACCGATCATGAGCAGGGCTCCAGCGGCGCATCGCAAGCTAGCGCACCGGCGAGACACCAACAGCGCGAGCAAGGTGGCGGGGAGCGCAAGCGGCCAGATGGTGCTGATCTGCGTCGCGCTGGTCGTGTTGATGGGGATGGTCGCCGGCGTCACCGACTTCAGCTTCATGCAAGAGCAAAAGAACATGATGCAGACGGCGGCGGACAGCGCGGCGATGGCCGGCGCGCAGGAGCTGAATTATGGCGACACGGTGGCGGCGGGCCGGGCGGACGCGGCAAGCAACGGATTCGTCAACGGCCAAAACGGCGTCACTGTGGCGATCAATAATCCTCCGACCATGGGACCGAATACGTCGAACACGGCGTACGTCGAGGCGATCGTCAGCGGGCCCGAGCCGACATATTTTCTGCGCGTGCTTGGAGTCAGCTCGATGAACGTGTCGGCGCGCGCAGTGGCGTATCTGGGCAACGGGCCGAACTGCATCTACGTGCTGGATCCGACGGCCGGGAGCGCGATGTCGACCAACGGCAACGTCAACGTCCAGAGCAGCTGCGGTCTGCTGGTGGACTCGAGCGCCGCCAACGCTCTTGCGGTCAACGGCAACGTGACGATCACCGCGCCGACCATCGGAGTCGTGGGCAACTACACCACCATCGGCAACGTCACTCTGACGCCGACGCCGAAAACCGGGGCGATTGCGGCGTCCGATCCGCTGGCATACATAGCGGAGCCCACCGTCGGCGCGTGCGCCCACACCAATTTTTCGCTCAACGGAAACACGGGAAGCAGCAGCAGTTACTACCAGCTCTATGCCGGCACCTATTGCGGCGGCATCTCGGTCAACGGCAATTCCTGGCTGAATTTCAACGCGGGAACCTACGTGCTCGCCGGCGGCGGCATGCACATACAGGGCAACGCGGTGATGACCGGCGCCGGGGTGACCTTTTACAACACCAAGGGGACGGGCGGCTACGGGGCAATTACGTTGAACGGAAACTCGACGGTGAATTTCACTGCGCCGACCTCGGGCACGCTGGCGGGAATCCTGTTCTTTCAGGATCGCTCGATTCCGAGCAGCGGGGCGGCCAGCACGATAACCGGAAATGCGAGTTCGACCTTCGACGGTGCGATCTACTTCGCTACGACGCAGGTTACCTACAACGGCAACAGCAGCGTCAACGGCTACAGCATCGTGGTGGCAGACAAGATCGTGATCAACGGCAACTCGACGGTGGGCAACAACTATTCCTCGCTGCCAAACGGCTCACCGATAAAAGGAACGACACTGGCCGAATGACGACGCCTCCCCAATCCTTGCGCGCGAGCAGTTGGATGCGGCGGCGCGGCGGCGAGAACCGCAGCCGCGGCCCGCGCGGGCAGGCGTCGGTGGAGCTCGCGCTTAGCCTGCCGCTGCTGCTGATGATCTTGCTGGTGGTGGTGGAAACGGGCCGCGCGTTCTACATCGCGATTTCGGTTTCGAATGCGGCGCGCGCCGGCGTTCAGTACGGTTCGCAGAATCTTTCGACCGCAGGGGACAACGCCGGGATGGAGCAGGCGGCGGCCAACGACGCACCAAATATTACCGGCATGACAACCACCGCGACTCACTTCTGTCAGTGCTCCGACGGGAGCCCATCGACGTGCCTGTCAACCGACTGCGCCAGCAGCCATCGCTTGTTGTACACACAGGTCAACACGCGCGCCCCGTACGCGCCGCTCATCGATTTCATGGGTATCCTGCCGACTATGTCAATTTCCGGCAAAGCCGTTATGCGAGTCGTCCAATAGTCAAATGAACCCCGGCGGCATCAAGCGATGGCGCCGATGGTCGCGGCTCCGGCGCAGCCCTCGCGGTATGCATCGGGGAACGACGATAGCCGAGTTCGCGCTGGTGCTGACGCCGTGCCTGATCCTGTTTTTCGGGATCATCAACTTCGCCCTGGCGCTCTATTGCTACGACTTCGTTTGTTACAGCGCCCAGCAGGCCGCTCGCTATGCGGCGGTCAATGGGTCGAGCGCGACGGCCCCCGTGTCAGCGGAGGACGTTCAGACTTACGTGGACGGTCTCGTCGTTGGCGTGCTGGATACGGATTCGTTGACCGTCACCACGACCTGGGCACCGAACAACCATCCCGGGAGCGTGGTTACCGTGGCCGTCAGCTACAACTTCGCGCCGCTGACGGCGTTGGTCTCCTCGGTTACCATCCCGCTCACCCGCACCGCGGCAATGGTCATCTCGCAGTAGCAATCCGGGCTTGCGCCAGCGGTCCAGGGAAGAGCGGGAGACGTGGCGCTACCTTCTCCAGCGCATAGGCCAAGCGATTAAGGTTCGAAGCCCCATTTCTTCTTGTTCTCGGCGATTTGCTCAGGCGTCGGGTGCTCGACCTTCCTGAACGCCATCACCTTGAACTGATCCTTGATCTCGAGGATAGCGTGGTTGAGGGCGATGTCGTCCTTGAAGACGTCGGGCACCGCTGGCTCCTCGAAAATCGCCTCCCACGGGCATTCGGGCTCGCAGGCGCCGCAATCGATGCATTCGTCGGGATCGATGTAGAGCTGGTTGGGGAATTTTTCCTTGTCGGTCCCGACGTATTCATAGATGCAATCGACGGGACACACGCTGACGCATCCGGTGTCAACGCAGTCGCGGCAAAGACGGGTAATCGTCCAGGGCATACTCAACAGCCTCGCTTAAAGGACTCGGTCCTTGTATTATTCGGTCTAAAGTCTCATTCCCTATTGTCGACAGTACGCCTTATAGCCTATATGGCACAGTGCGAAAAGGGCAGGCGGAGCAAATCGTCGCGATGGGCAACCACCGTCGCCGGACGCCAGCCCGATTAGAATAACCGTCGCGAGGCCGTTGGAAATCCAACCGGGATATGGAAAATGGCAGCAAATTCAAGATCGAAGATGCACAAGGCCCGCATCGCCAAGCGCGCAGTGATCGCAACGCCGGCCGTGGCCGGCAAGGCACAGGCGACCGGCAAGCGCGTCGAAACCGACAGCATGGGTGCGATCGAGGTCGCGCACGACCGCTACTGGGGAGCGCAGACCGAGCGATCTCTGCTGCACTTCGCGATCGGATTCGATCGGATGCCGCGCTCGGTGGTGCGCGCGTTCGGGATTTTGAAAAAAGCGGCAGCGGAAGTTAATCGCGAGCTGGGCAAGTTGCCCGCCGACAAGGCCAGACTGGTGACTGCGGCCGCCGAAGAGGTGATCGCCGGCAAACTCGACGATCACTTTCCGCTGCGCATCTGGCAGACCGGCAGCGGCACGCAGACCAACATGAACGCCAACGAGGTCATCTCCAATCGCGCGATCGAGATGGCCGGCGGCGTGCTCGGCAGCAAAAAGCCGATCCATCCCAACGACGACGTGAACATGTCGCAATCGTCGAACGACACTTTCCCGACTGCGATGCATATTGCGGCGGCCGAGGAAGTCACGCGCGACCTGATTCCGTCAGTGCGAAAGCTGCGCGACGCGCTGGCCCGCAAAGCCCGCGAGTTCGCCGACATCGTGAAGATCGGCCGCACGCATCTGATGGATGCGGTGCCGCTGACGCTGGGGCAGGAATTCTCGGGCTACGTCGCGCAGCTCGACTACGACTTGAAGCGACTCGAGGCGGCGCTGCCGGATTTGCTCGAACTGGCGATTGGCGGCACGGCGGTCGGCACCGGGCTCAATACGCATCCCGAGTTTGCCGAACGCGTGGCGGCCAAGATCGCGGCGTACACGGGGCTCGCGTTTAAGTCCGCGCCGAACAAATTTGCGGCGCTGGCGGCGCACGATGCGCTGGTGGCGGCTTCCGGAGCGCTCAAGACGCTGGCCGTCTCGCTGATGAAGATCGCCAACGACGTGCGATGGATGGGCTCGGGACCGCGCACCGGCCTGGGAGAACTAATCCTGCCGGAGAACGAGCCGGGCTCGTCGATCATGCCGGGCAAGGTGAACCCGACGCAGAGCGAAGCGATGACGATGGTCTGCATCCAGGTGATCGGCAACGACGTGGCGATCACGACGGCCGGCTCGCAGGGAAATTTTGAGCTCAACGTCTTCAAGCCGCTCATGATCCACAATTTCTTGCATTCGACGATGCTGCTGGCGCATTCGTGCGCATCGTTCAGCAAGTACTGCGTCGAAGGGCTCGAGCCGAATCGCGAACAGCTGCAGCGCAACGTGGAAAATTCGTTGATGCTGGTGACGGCGCTGAGCCCGCATATCGGCTACGACAACGCGGCGAAGGTCGCCAAGAAGGCTCACGCCGAAGGAATCACGCTGCGCCAGGCCACGCTTGGGTTGAAGCTGCTCACGGGAGAGGAGTTCGACCGGCTGGTGCGGCCAGAGAAAATGCTCGCGCCGGAAGCCTGAGCCGTCTTGCGCTTGCGATCATAGTCGGCGCGATTTGGGGATGCGGATTCGCCGGTGCTCGCGATGGGTGATTCCGGCGGCGTTCGTGCTGACCAACGTCGTCATCGCAGCGCACTTCCTAGGGTGACGCGGGCCACGGTGATGCTGTCTGGGTCCTCTGCCTTCTGATTCCCTCGCCCGTTCGTCGGGAGAGGGAACCATGGGAGTCACATCCTGAAGACGCCGAAGCCGGGGTGCTCGGAAATCGGCGCGTTCATCGCGGCCGCGATTCCCAGCGCCAGCGCCGCGCGCGTCTCGACCGGATCGAGCACGCCGTCGTCCCATAAGCGCGCGCTCGAGTGGTACACGCTCGATTCGAGCTCATACTTCTCCAGCGTCGGACGGATAAACTCCTTCTGCTCCGCCTCGGTCATCGTCGCGCCTTCGCGCTTCAGCTGATCGAGCTTCTCCGTGAGCAGCGTGTTCGCCGCCTGCTCTCCGCCCATCACCGAGATTCGCGCGTTCGGCCACATGAACAGCAATCGCGGCGAGTACGCGCGCCCGCACATCCCGTAATTTCC
>Ga0187817_10001995_pt1 | contig 10304 bp, 9 predicted proteins | sample NC_wetland_sal_i_17_FD_132431 | JGI IMG/M metagenome (GOLD analysis project Ga0187817, IMG submission 132431) | Wetland sediment microbial communities from Neuse River Estuary, North Carolina, USA - SO4_2 | ecosystem: Environmental > Aquatic > Freshwater > Wetlands > Sediment | place: USA: North... | reverse complement strand
TGCGGGCGGTGCGAGCCTTTTTCCTTTTGCACGTCCCCGTACAGCGTGCCTCCGCAAACCACGTTCAACAGTTGCGATCCGCGACAGATGCCCAGGATCGGGATCTCGCGGTCCAGGGCCTGGCGCACCAGGCGAACCTCGATTTCGTCTTTGAGGGGATGCACCTTTTCAAGGTATTGAAAGTTGGCCTTCCGGGCTGCGAAACGCTTCGGCTCAATGTCTTCGCCTTCCACCAGCAGAAGGCCGTCCATCCGTTCCATGTATTGCGGGAGGCACACCGGTGTGCCGGTGACCACGGGGACGATTACCGGCAAGGTGCGCAAGTCGATGAGAAGTTCGAGATGCAGCTCGCCGACGTAGTCGATCAATTTGTTCTTCCGGGTGGTTCGGCGGGCGCCGACGAGAACAACCGGGCGTTTCATCGCATCAGTGTCCGCAGAGCTTCCACCAGCCGGGCGTCCTTGTCGCGCCCTTGCGAGGCGACGCGGATGTGAAACGCATCCATGCCGAGCTTGTTCGAGCAGTCACGCACGTACACTTGGTGTTCGGCGAGCAGTCGCGCCTGGAGTTCGGTGGCAGTCATGCCATTTTGGATCCTGATGAGCACGAAATTTGCGCCCGTGGGATAGACCTCCAGGCCAGGGATCGTCCGCAGAACACTGTAGAGCCGGAGAACGTCGCCGATCAACCGCTTGCGGCCCTCATGATAGGCGGCGTCGGTGGGAGGCAAGAGAGACAGGAAATACTGCGCGAGCGTGTTCAAATTCCACGTAGGAACGAAGCGGCGCAGACGATTGAGAACGAAAAGATTCGCGCTGTAGCAATATCCCAAACGCAGACCTGGTACGCCGCAATGCTTGCTCATGCTGCGCACGATTAGGAGATTCGTAAACTGGTCGGCGATTGGGAGGAGACTGGGAATGGGGTCCCCGGAAAAATCGATGAACGACTCATCGACGATCACCAGCTCCAAATCCTGCGCCTGGTGCAAAAAGTCCACCATCTCTTCGAGCGGGATGAACTGGCCAGTGGGATTGCCCGGGTTGATGACCAGCAGACACTCGAGTTTTCGTTTGTGCACCCAGGCCAAGTAGTCTTCGAGGCGAAGTTCGTATCTGCTTCCCGGATCGAGCGCATAGAGTTCGGCATCCCGCTGGTCCTTCATCTTCTCGATGTATTCGCCGAAGGTCGGGATGGGTACGGCGATGCGGTCGATCAAGGTCATGTCGATCAGCGCGATCAGTTCGGTCGCGCCATTGCCGATGATCAGTCGCTCGGGATCTACGTGCAAGACGGCCGCGAGATTTTTCTGGCTCATCAGCGGATTGCTCGACGGATAGGACTTGATCAGGTTCGGGAGGTTGCGCTGTAAATCCTCGAGCATCTCGCGCGTGGGGTAATACGGGTTGGCGATGAAACAGAAATCGACGATGTCTTTGGCTTTTTCGTAGCCCACCAGGTCGGCAATCGCGGGCGAATGCGAAGTCTCGTAAAAGAGATGTCGCCTCAGCTCGGCCGCAGAATCCGCGTGGACCGCATTTCCAACCATTGTGCTTTTCATCCGGAATTTCCTTTTTGAGCTTCCCTCTTGCCCAAAAGCGTAGCGCTCCAACTCCGTCGCGTCAACCGCAAGTCGCTCTAGCCTCTTTGGGGTGTGAAAGGAAAGGGATTACTCGGAGGCGGTCTGCTCGCGCCTTAAGCCTGCGAGGTCCTTCACTATAATTCTGCGACCGTCCACTTCTAGAAACCCTTCCGCTTGGAGCCGGCTCAGATTACGCGACACGAGTTCCCGCACGGTGCCTAATTCCGCCGCCAGGTCTTGATGGGTCTTCGTCAGTTCCACGCGGACACCTTCTTTCAAAGCCGCTCCGCTCGCCTGCGTAAGCCGCAGGATAAGGGCGATCAATCGGTACCTCACCGTCGTGAACGACAAGTCCTCGATGATCCCGATCAGGCGTCGCAGCCGTGACCCAACCACCGCAAGTGCTTTGAGCGCTACCTCTGGATGCTCGCGGCAGAAGTTCTGGAAATCTTTGCGCGAGATGAATAAGACTTCTGTGTCCTCTACTGCTGATGCGGATGCCGGATAGTTGCCTCCGTCGAAGACTGGAAGCTCGGCGAAGGAACTACCCGGGCCTTCCATCGCGAGTACCTGTTCGCGACCGGCCGCGGACATCTTGAAGATGCGGACCCTTCCCGACGCCACAAGAAAAAGCCCCGCGCACGCGTCGCCCTCATTGAATAGCAATTCGCCTCGACCGAAATGCCTATTGCTCACGCGAAGACACAAGGCATGCATCTCTGTTTCCGAGAGAGCCGCGAACAGAGGCGTCTTTCGCAGGACCGTTTCGTTGTTCTGACGCGTCATTGGGACCGTTCAAGACCGGCCTCCATCATATTTCAGATCAGAACGTTTTGCCGAGACGCATCTAGCCTACCCGGCCCTTCTCGAAATCTCCGATACGCATCCGGCGCTTGGGCTGGCGCGGAGGAGTAAATCGGCCGCCTGAAATAGTGTCCATAAGAACGATGTGGCGAACGGGCGCACCGAGAATCTGATTCCGCAAAAGCAGGTGCTCTAGCTGTGTCAGAATTGTGTCAAAACGCTACCTATTTTGCCCGTTGGGGTTAGCTTTCGAGCGAAAAGCAGATGCCCCAAGTTATTGTAAACAAACAAAAATGGAAGGAAGCGATGGAGGGTTTAGAGATTTCTCGGCGGCTTGCAAAGCAGGTGCTCTCCCAGCTGAGCTACACGCCCACAGCGGGAATGCTCTCCGATTCTCCTGATTCTAAGGCATCTGCAGGCATTCCGAAACTCCGAAAGCCAGCGATGCGCTGAAATTGCCGGTTCGCGGATCCCCGCCACGTGGCGCGCGCATCAAACGGGGGTATATTCATCCTTTGGGAGGCCATCATGAGCAAGCAAGAAATCTCCGCAAGTTTGGCTGGCACTGTTTCCTTGGGCGGCGAGCTTTCCGTTCGTCGGCTGGGGTTCGGCGCGATGAGGCTCACCGGACCGGGCATCTGGGGCCCGCCGAAAGATCGCAGCGCGGCGCTGGCGGTCCTGCGCCGGGCCGTCGAGCTGGGCGTCAATTTCATTGATACCGCCGATTCCTACGGCCCGAACGTCAGCGAAGAGCTGATCGCCGAGGCGCTCTATCCTTATCCCGCCGGCCTCGTGATTGCGACGAAGGGCGGCTGGGAGCGTCCCGGGCCGAATCAGTGGACGCACAATGCGACTCCCGGTCACCTTCGCAGCGCGGTCGAGGGCAGCCTCAAGCGGCTCCGCCTGGATCGCATTGACGTTTACCAGCTTCACCATCCCGATCCCGTGACGCCCTTCGAAGCCTCACTGGAAACTCTCGTTCAATTGAGAGACGAAGGCAAAATTCGCCTCATCGCGCTATCCAACGTCACGCAAGAGCACATCGAGCGAGCCCGCCGCATTGTCCCCATCGTTTCGGTGCAAAACCGCTACAGCTTCGCCGACCGCGAATGGGACTACGTGGTGGACTATTGCGAGCGCAACAAAATTGTCTTCATACCGTGGTTCCCGCTGGGAGCGGGCAGAGTTGCCGGCCACGTGCTCGACCAAGTCGCGCGCGCGCATCAGGCCACTCCGCACCAGGTGGCGCTTGCGTGGCTCCTCAGGCGCTCGCCGGTCATGCTGCCCATCCCAGGCACTTCTTCGTCGGTGCATCTGGAAGAGAACGTTGCGGCCGCCGCCCTGCGCCTCACCGACGAAGAATTTAAAAAGCTTCTCGCCGTTCCTCAATTGGTCGCATCTCGCTGAACGCGCTACAATGGCGCCAAGCGAAAGAGCGGAAGTAAGGATACGAACATGAACTCGCCAGCAGATAAGCCGCAAGCGGAACAATCGTCAAAGACGCAAAATCCTGCTGAGCACGCGCACGTCTCAGCCGTTACCCGCAGGCAATTCCTCGGAATCGCCGGAGGCGCCTCGCTGCTCATGGGACTTCCCGCGCACGCGGGCGTGGCACAAGCGGGAACAATTCCCTATCGCAAGCTCGGCCGCACGGGAGAAAAAGTCTCGGCCATCGGCCTTGGCGGATTCCATCTCGGCATGAGGAAAATTTCCGATGACGATGCCGTTCGCATCGTCCGCACGGCGATAGATAACGGCATCAATTTCCTCGACAACTGCTGGGACTACAACGGCGGCGAAAGCGAAATCCGTATGGGCAAGGCGCTCTTGGACGGCTATCGCCAGCGCGCCTTCCTGATGACCAAGATAGACGGCCGCGACAAGAAAACCGCGGCCCAGCAGCTCGATGAATCCCTCCGCAGGCTCCAGACCGACCATCTCGATCTTCTGCAATTTCACGAAATCATCCGCATGGAGGATCCCGATCGCATCTTCGCTCCCGGCGGAGGATTGGAAGCGGCCCTCGAAGCCCAAAAGGCCGGCAAAATTCGCTTCATCGGCTTCACCGGCCACAAGAACCCGGACATTCATCTGAAGATGCTCGAAACGGCCAAGAGCCATCACTTCCGTTTCGACACCGTTCAGATGCCGCTCAACGTGATGGACGCTCACTTCGAGAGCTTCCAAACGAAAGTCCTGCCGGTGCTCGTGAAAAGCAGCATCGGCGTGCTCGGCATGAAGCCCATGGGCGGCGACGTGATTCTGCAGAGCAACACGGCCACTCCCGTCGAGTGCCTGCGTTACGCCCTGAACTTGCCCACCAGCGTGGTCATCACCGGATGCGATTCACTGGCCATTCTCAATCAGGCGCTCGACGTTGCGCGCAATTTCCGTCCCATGAGCGGCGCCGAAGTTGAAGCGATCCTCGCCAAAACCGCTCCCGCCGCGCAGGACGGAAAATTCGAGCTCTACAAGACCACGCACCGTTTCGACGGCACCGTTCAAAATCCGCAGTGGCTCGGATGAGTGAGCTTTCGTCCGCCGCAGGAGGTCATCGTGTCTATTCGTCCTGTGAAGCGTCTCATTAAGAGCAAGCCCACACTCGAAGGCGCGGGCGTGCATCTGCGGCGCGCGTTCGGCTTCGGCAACGAGTCCGATTTCGACCCGTTCCTTCTCCTCGACGATTTCCGCAACGATGTTCCCGCGGATTATCTCGCCGGCTTTCCCTGGCACCCGCATCGCGGCATCGAGACCATTACGTACGTCCTTGCCGGCACGGTCGAGCACGGCGACAGCATGGGCAATAGCGGCGTCATCTCCTCCGGCGACGTGCAGTGGATGACCGCCGGCAGCGGCATCATCCACCAGGAAATGCCCAAGGGCGATCACGCCGGCCGCATGCACGGATTCCAGTTGTGGGCCAATCTTCCGGCCTCGCTCAAAATGACGCCGCCGCGATACCAGGGCATCGTCGCGCCCGACATTCCTCTCGTGAAGGACGACGACGGCACCGAGGTCCGCATCGTCTGCGGAAAATTCTGGGGCAAGCGCGGCCCCGTGGACGGCATCGCCGCCGACCCCATCTACGTGGACGTCACCCTACCGCCCGGCCGCCGCAAGAGCCTGCCGATCGAGCACACGCGCCACGCCTTCGCTTACGTTTTCGCTGGTTCGGGCAAATTTTGCAACGCCTCCGAGCCGCTGGCCGTCCCCACCGAACCCGTCGGCTGGCTCGACACCACGCCTCCCGCGGACGCCGAGAATCGCGCGCTCATCCTCTTCGATCGCGGCGATGAGGTGATGGTTCAGGCCGGCGACGATGGCATCCGCTTCCTCCTCGTTTCCGGCAAGCCGCTTCAGGAACCGGTCGCCTGGTACGGCCCCATCGTCATGAACACGCAAGAGCAGCTTCGCCAGGCCTTCACCGAACTCCGCGAAGGCACCTTCCTTAAGGACAAGGACAAGCGCCACAAATAACCGCGCCTGAGTCGTTCGCAGAATTTCGATTCAGTCTGCGCACCGGGGGTGATTCTGGCGCGCAATATTGCCGCGATGTACTATAGTCCTCCCGCGATTTACGCTCCGATGGAGGCTCATGTGCGACGATGCGGCCCACTTGGCAGTCTTGGGTCGTGCCTTCTCTGTGCCTTGCTTTCGGCTGTTTCCGCCGCTGCGCAGAGCCAGAGCTCACCGACGGTGCAAGCTCAAATAACTCAGCATGAGCAGAAGCTCGCTGAGGCGCGTGCGGCAAAAGATTCAAGTGCCGAGACGACGGAACTCAACACGCTGGGCTCTTTGTACCGGCAGTCGGGCGAGCGGCAAAAGGGGGTGGACTACTGCAACCAGGCGGTATCGCTGGAGCGCAGTTCGGGCGATCGCAATGGCGAGGCTGTTTCCCTGACGACATTGGGCAGAATTTATACCGATCTGGGTCAGGAGCAGAAGGCGCTGGATCTGCTCAACCAGGCGCTGCCGGTTTGGCGCGAGCTGGGTAACCGGCTGGGTGAAGCGACCGCCCTCACCGATATGGGGAGGGTCTACAACAATCTGGGGCAGAGGGAGGATGCGCTCAAGTATCTCAATCAGGCGCTCCCTATCATGCGGGAGGTGAAGAACCGGAGCGGCGAGGCGGACACCCTCCAGAATATCGGAACTGCCTATTCCTATATGGGCCGCGGAAAAGAAGCGCTCGATTATTACAATCAGGCTCTGCCGATGTGGCGGGAAGCCGGAGATCGCGGCGGCGAGGCATTGACGCTCGGAAATATAGCGATCGTCTACGACGACCTGGGCGAAAAACAGAAATCGCTGGAACTCTACGAATTGGCTCTGACCGCGTGGCGTGAAATCGGCAACCGTCCGGGCGAAGCGAGAGCTCTGAACTATATGGGCCGGGTCTATAGCGACCTGGGGCAGAAGCAGAAGGCGCTGGAGCTTTACAATCAGGTGCTGCCCATATGGCGTGACGTGGCGAATCCCAACGGCGAGGCGCTGGCCCTCAACGATATCGGCAGAGCCTATGCCGATCTTGGCCAAAACGATAAGGCGCTGGATTTCTTCAACCAGGCATTACCCCTCTGGCGCCAAGCCGGGAACCGCCGCGGCGAAGCGGTGACCCTAACGAATCTAGGGAGAGCCTGGTCAGCCCTCGGGCAGAAGAGCAAAGCGCTGGAACTTGATTACCAGTCTCTGATCGCGTGGCGCGAAGTGGAGGATCGTCGCGGCGAAGCGTTCGCTCTCGGCAGTATCGGCGCGGTTTATTCCGATCTCGGGCAGTATCAGAAGGCGTTGCCGATGAAACTTGCCGCTCTGTCTCTGGCGAAAACAGCCGGTGATCCTGATCTGCAGGGCGAGATTGACACCTCGCTGATGCTCGACTTCCGCGATCAGCATCAGCCTGAAGAAGCGATTTTCTTTGGTACGGAGGCGGTGAACGCCTTCCAGCAAGAACGCCAGAACATCTCCGGACTGGATCGAGACTTGCAAGCTGGGTTCGTGCAATCAAAGTCGGAAACCTATCGCCAACTGGCGGAGCTGCTGGTCGAAACCGACCGGCTCGGCGAGGCGGAGCATGTGCTCGATCTGGTCAAGGAGCAAGAACTGAAGGAAATTCTGCGCGGAGCGGCGGAGGATTCTGCGGCCAAGATCGAGTCGCTCTCCCTGACCCCGGCGCAGCAGAACGCGCAGGACGAGCTGGCCGCCGCCGAAAAGACCGCGATGGCGATGACCAACGTGAGTTCGGAGTACTCCGCGCTGCTTGCGAAGCCATCGCGCACGAGCGAGGAAGAGGCGCGGCTGAAGACGCTTGCTGCGCAGATCGAGGCGTCCAACGAAGAAGTTTCGGCCTTCTTCAGGAGCACGCTCTACCCGGAGCTCGCCCAAAAGGCCGGGACCGCGGATGCGAACGCACTGTTGAGCAAGGAGAAGTCTGACGTCAGCCAGTTGCAGAGCACGCTGGCCGGTCTCGGCTCTCGCGTGCTGGGCATCTATAATGCTTTTCGGCGAGGACCATGTCTACGAAATCGTCGTGACGCAGCACGCGCGCAAGAAGATCGACCTGAAGGCCGCGCCGGCAGACGTGCGCCGCAAGGTCTTGCAGGTGAGGGATGATCTGCGCAATCCGGCATCCGATCCGAAACCGCATCTCGCCGAGTTGTACGCCATGGTTGTTGCTCCGCTGGAGCCGGATTTAAACGCGCTTGAATCGCAGCCCGCGCCGGAACATGCCGGGCACGCGCCCGCCCCGACAATACTCTGGTCGCTCGATGGCGTGCTGCGCTATGTGCCCATCGCTGCGCTCTTCGACGGCAAGCACTACATGGTCGAGCGCTTCAACAACGTCCTCTTCACCTCGGAAAGCTACGGGCACATGGCTGCGCCGGCCGATACGGCGCAACTGCGGGTGCTCGCCATGGGGCTCTCGAAGAGCTACGGCGGCCTGCCCCCATTGCCTGGTGTGATACCGGAGCTCGATGCCGTCGTGCATGACCCTTCCGTTCCTGAATCCCACGGTCCAATGGACGGAATTCTTCTGCCAAATGAGCGCTTCACTCTCGCGGCGCTCGAAACAGAGCTTGGTGCAGGGTCCACTTTCCCCGTGGTCCACATCGCGAGTCATTTTGTGCTGGAATATGGAAGTGGAGATGAGCCCTACCTGATGTTGGGAGGAGAGAGCACCGGCGCACCCGAGGGATATCAGCTCACTCTGTCAAAACTCGAGGATTCTCCCATCAGTTTTCATGGGACACACCTCTTGACCCTCTCCGCCTGCAGTACAGCGAGAGGCGATGTGGCCAATGACGGCTTGGAGATGGATAGTCTGGGGATGGTCGCCCAGCAACAAGGATGCCGAAGCTGTGCTGGCCACGCTATGGGACGTGAATGACGCGAGTACCAGCCGGATCATGAGCGACTTCTATGCCAGATGGGTCAAGGATCCCGCCGATGGCAAAGCGGAGGCGCTGCGCCAGGCACAGCTTGCGCTCCTTCGAGGGCCGGCTGCGTCCTCGCCACACGACGCCGACTACTCTCATCCGTTTTACTGGGCCCCATTTGTCCTGATTGGAAACTACCAGTAGCCGCCCTGCGGGAGATTATCCCGATGCTTTGCCCGCGTCGCCGAACAGCGACATGCGCTTCACCTGCACGTCAAACGTCACATACGTCGCGTTCTTAAGCACGTCCACGCCTGCGGCGGCTTGGTCCAGGTCGTCACCCGTGAGCTTGGCATCCTCCGCCTGGACGATGCGGTCTTGCGCCAGCGTCAGCTTTTTCAATTGATCGTCGGTCGGCGCTTGGCCGGCCGACATCAGGACGTATGTGCCCGGCTGCAGCAGGACCGCCCCGATCTCGGATGCCGTTGCGCCGGTGCTCTCGATGGCCGCTTGCGTCGCAAACACACGCACCGGGTTCGACTTGATGATTTGTACCGGTTCCGCGTGCAAAGCTCCGTAGAGATTGTTGAACGAGTTCAGCGCCGACATGGCGATGCCCGGCAGCGAGAGCATGGGCGCGAACAGGCTTCCTTCTTTGACCAGGTTCTGCAGCACCTTGCAGAACAGAGAGTCCTTCTTCTGCGCCTCGAGATTCAGCGCCCATCGTCCCTCGCCGCCCGGCAGTGGAATGCTTTGCATCTTTTGCCATGCCGCGTCGGACGAGATGCTGATGTTCTGCACCGTCGGCGTGCTGCTCTTCGCCGACGCCTTGCCAGAAGCCGCCGGTTTGGCTGCCCGCACCGAGCTCATGGCTCCTACGACCGTGTACCCCATGGCCTCGATCAGAGGAATGATCCCGGTCTTCTGCGCTACGTCTACGCGGAGTTGCGCGTTCTGCAGCCTTTCAAACGTTTTCTGATCATCGTCTCCTACCTTGACCACTGAGGTGTTCACGCTCACCAGGACGTCGCCCTCATCCACCAGCTTCCCCGGATCAAGCAGCGCGGCATTCTTGAATCCGTCCTCTCCGTGGTGCAAAAACACCGGCTGCGTGTGGTCCGTCTTGGCGCCTCGCGTTTGCCCGGCACCTACGATGGCGGACTGCCCATTCTTGGCCGTGAATCCTGACCAGAAGTCGTAGGCCTGGGCGTCAAAGTCCGGATTCGTCTGTGGCGCCGTCTGCGGGTCGAGTAGCGCGCTAAAGGCTCCAGGTCGCGCGAAAAGCCCCGGCAGCGCGCCCGCCGCGAATAATTGCTTGAGGAAGTCCCTGCGTTGGGCGGACATCGGTCGCCTCCTGTTGCTCAGCCGACTCGGTGAGAAACTGAGTATGTCACTCCCAATATGCCGGCGGCAATCCTGCTTAGAAGCTGTTGCACAACCTCGTCTAACCGATTGAGGCTTAAGAGGTTGTTTCCTTGCCTTGACCACGCCTCCGGCCCTGCCATTCTCGTGTATTGAAAACAAAGGACTTAGAGAATGAGAAT
>Ga0187817_10001994_pt1 | contig 10306 bp, 5 predicted proteins | sample NC_wetland_sal_i_17_FD_132431 | JGI IMG/M metagenome (GOLD analysis project Ga0187817, IMG submission 132431) | Wetland sediment microbial communities from Neuse River Estuary, North Carolina, USA - SO4_2 | ecosystem: Environmental > Aquatic > Freshwater > Wetlands > Sediment | place: USA: North... | reverse complement strand
TCGGGCAGCCCGGGGCGCCCGGGCGTCCTGCTGAACGTGCCGTAGGCCCACGGGTGGACCACCTGGCCCGGCTTTAGCCCCGTGCCGCCCTTGGTCATCGTGGTGGGATCAAGGCCGACGCTCACTCCGGCGTCGCTCCTGGCCAGGGCGATGGAGCCGCCGAGGGTGAACCACGTGTCGGCCTGATCACCTGAAGCGTCCAGCACCACGATGTGCCGTGCACCGCGGCGCAGCGCCTCGACCAGGCCGAGGTTGTCGTAGTGACCGCCGTCGGTCATGTACATCCACGTGGCGCGATAGCTCAACTGGCCGACCGCCTCGGACCACAGCAGACCGACCGTGGGCTGCATCAGCCGGTACCAGAGTTCCCCGGTGAGCTTGCCGCGGAGCCTGAGGTCGAGGACATGGGCCCAGAGCCTGGCCTCCCGGTCGGCGTTCAGCTCCGTCTGACGGTCCCAGAGCGGGTGCGGCGACAGGTACCACAGCAGCAACAGCAGCGGCCGCCGCGTCCACGCCCGGTCGGGCTGCCCGGGGATGCCCTTGACCTGGTCGTCGAGGCGCTTCCGCGCTTCCCGGACCAGTGCGGGGTGCGGCAACCACACGCCGAGGCGGATGTTCGTCGCGGTGAGCAGAATCCGGTAAGCCTGCCGTGTCGCCGAACCCATCAGGGGCGAGACGGCCGCCCCGCTGATCGCCGAGATGTCGAACAGCGTGCTTCGGCGCCGACCCACGAGCGCCTCGTAGTCGGACGTCAGGGCCTGAGCGTCATCCTCGCCTTCGGCGCAGGTTTCGCGGCGCAGGGTGACGTACTCGGGGTCGAAGCTGATACAGAAGCCGCCGCTGCCCGGTGGCACCTCGCGGTCCGCACTGATGTTGGCGGTTCCGCAGATCACCAGGCTGGGTTCTTCGGCCGAGCCCCTGTCGTCTCGAAGCTCGGACAGGCGGGTCGCGGCGGCCTCGGCGAACAGGCGGCGCGCGCGCAGCGGGTTGCGCTCCTGCGCGGCCCGCCGCGTGACGGCGAACGCGCTGGCCAGCCGCCACCGGTAGACATCGTGCAACGACATGCGGTTGACGTTCACAGCGACCCGGCCGAAGATCATCACGCCCAGCGCGGCGATCACCTGCAGGAGCTGGTCCGCGGTGAATCCGGACCGGGCGCCGTCGCTGATCCACAGCAGCGCGAGCACCGCGCCGCCCAGGACGATCACGGCGCTGGCCAGCCACGGCAGCAGCTTCTGGCGCAGCCAGCCGGCCGCCTTGGTGAGCAGGCTCGCCTGCCCGCCCGCCGCCGAGTTCGGCTGGCCGCTCAGCGCGTTCCACTTGGCGATCCCCGCCTGCGAGAACTTGGCGATCGCCGCCACCGCCGCGACCAGGCCGGCCACCGCCGCGGCCGACCAGGCCGGCCTCACCCCGAAGCCGAGGGCGCGCGCCACCGTGCCGAACGATCCGGTGCTGCGGGTCAGCCACGAGATCAGCGGCGGGGCTGCGAGCATGGCCAGGGCCAGGCCTGCCGTCAGGAGAGCGGCCCAGCTCACCACCGTCGCGCGGTTGGCGCTGCGGTCCGGGTCGTCAGGCTTCAGCCAGGTCCACCACCGCGAGCCGGTGGTGGGCCGCAGCGACGGCTCGAGCGTCAGCCACCAGAACGTGAACAGCACCAGCGTGATCCCGGCCGCGATCACCGTGGGCAGCCACCACGCGGTAGTAGTCGCCGCGGCCGTCATCGTGCGCGACCCCGACGGGACCAGCACGCCCTGCCAGCGCAGCAGCCAGCCCCAGGCGTGTGTGAACGCGTAGACGGGGGCGGCCACGATGATGAACGTGACGATCGCGCCGAGCAGCAGTGACAGGGCGCCGACCAGGACCGTCGCGCCGTTGGGCGCGATGTAGCGGGTGTTGTCGCGGAAGTTCCGCTCTTCGGCGGTACCGGGGGCGTAGGCGTGAGGCACCGTGCCGGGCGGCAGGTCGTGCGCCACGAGTGCACGGGAGGAAGCGATGTAGCTTCCGCCGGATACCCCCACGATCCACTTGGCGGTCCCGAGCAGACCGCCGCTGTCGAGGCTCTGCAGCGCCCCCAGGCAGTAGGCGGCGGATCGGATCCCGCCCCCCGAGCAGCAGATGGCCCAGTCGCCGCCGTCCGGCGCGCCCGCCTCGGCAGCGGGCACCGGCCCGTCCTGGGCGGCCCGCGCCACGTCACTCGCGGCTGTCCACAGACTTGATTCCAAAGACGTCATGTCTCCCCCTCGGGCGAAACGCCGAGCGCATCGCACCGCGCGTTCAGCGGTACGGAGTCGGCAGAAACCTCGCTGATACGTGCCGGCGCTGCGGAAGACGGAATCCCCAGCGACTGGCCACGTTTCTCACCTACGCGGTCGCGTCTTCAGCCGCGATCAGGGCGGCGATTGCCGGGTGGCGGCGCATCTTGTCTAGGCAGCGGCGGCGGTTAGGCCCGATGCTCCCGATGGGGATCCCCAGCCTGACGCTGATCTCGGCGTACGGTACGGGCGGGTCCTCGAGCAGCAGGGCGATCAGCTGCTGGCCGCATGGCGGCATGTCGAGGAACGCCTCGTGCAGCGCCGCCTGGCGTTCGGCCGCCAGCAACTCCCGCTCCACCGCCGCGGCCTGGTTGTCCGGGAGGTTCTCGGCGTCTAGCACATGCCCGGCGGCCAGCGGTCTTCCCGCCCGCAGCACCCGCAGGCATTCCCGCTGGGTGGTGGTGGCCAGCCAGCCCGGCAGCGCGGCCGGCTCGTGCAGGTCGCCCAGGTGTCCCACCAGGTATAGCCAGACGGCTTGGCCGACGTCCTCGGTGTCAGCACGGCCCAGCCCATGCCGACGGCAGATCGACCAGATCAACGGTGCGTACCGGTCGACGAGTGCGTCCCACGCCTGCTTCTCGCCGTTCCTGGCGCACGTCACCAGGTCGGATACTGGCAGGTTATCGTGCATCGGGGTTACCTTCCCTCCGTACCGGTGCCCGGAGGCCGCTCGTGTTCGGCCGCGTTCGTGCTGCATAATCCGACAATGGACTGTGGACGCTGACAGCCCGCTGACAGCGCGGCCAGGTGTAACCCGGCTTGGGCGATGACCTGCCACCATCGCTGATAGGTCGCTTTTCGTTCCGAGTACGCACCTTGTCTTGGCTGCTGCCTGGTCCGACAATGGATAGGGCGGGCTGACGCCCCGCTGACGGCGCGGCCGGAGGGGACGATGCATGCACGTATCCTCGGCTCGTTCCAGCTAGAGGAAGGCGGCCGCCGCATCCCGATGGGCGGGGCCCGCCAGAGCGCGGTGCTTGTCAGCCTGTTGCTGCACGCGAATGAGGTCGTCCCGAGCGAGCAGCTCCTGATGGATCTTTGGGGCGAGGACTCCCCGCCCAGCGCAGCGAATTCTCTTCAGGCGGCGATCTCACGACTGCGACGGGTGCTTCCGCCAGGTCGCCTCATTACCCGGGTGCCGGGTTATGCGTTGCGGATCTTCCCGGAAGAGCTGGACGTCGGCCAATTCGAGCAGCTGGTCTCGGAGGGTCGTGAAGCTCTGACCGCAGGGACCGCGGAACAAGCAGCCCGAACGCTCCGGCAGGCGCTGTCGTTGTGGCAGGGTCCGGCGCTGGCCGATTTCCGCTACGAACCGTTTGCACAGGCCGAGATCGTACGGCTGGAGGAGCTGCACCTAACATGCCTGGAGGAGCGAGTCGAGGCCGACCTGGCCCTCGGCTTGGCCAGTGTCCTTGTCGCTGAGCTACGACGGCTGGTCAGCGAGCATCCCCTGCGAGAGCGTCTCCGCGGCCAGCTCATGCTGGCCCTCTACCGCGACGGTCGGCAGACCGAAGCGCTCGAGGTCTACCGCGAGTTCCGGAGCGTGCTGCGGGACGAGTTGGGTCTGGACCCGTCGCCGCGGCTCCGTGAGCTGGAGACGGCCATCCTGCGCCATGACTCGTTGGTCTCGCCGGTATCGACGGCGACGGGAGCACCCCTGGCGCGCAGACCCGTGACCGTAGTCTGCATTCTGTTGCGGGTGGCGTCCAACTCGGGCTTGGCCCTGGATCCGGAGGCTTACGAAGTCGTCAACGAACAGTCAGTTTCTGGCCTGACAGCAGTCCTGGAGCGGTACGGAGGAAAGTTGGCGATCACCGCGGACGAGCGCCTGATAGGCGTATTCGGTGCCGCTTCCGTGCACGAAGATGATGCCCTGCGGGCGATGCGGGCGAGCTTGGAAGCGCGCCGCGTGCTCACCTCCGAAATGGCCGATATGCTGCGGCGATATGGCGCGAGTCTGATGTATCGCTTCGGTGTTGCCACGGGCGAGGCGCTGGTAGGAGGGTCGGTTCCGCTTGGGTCAGCGGGGAACGTGAGCGCCCAGGCCGTGATGCTTGCGGAGGCGGCCGAGCCTGGCCAGATCCTCATCAGCCGGCAGACGCAAGAACTCGCCGCGGCAGCCATCGAAACGGAAAGTGCCGGTCCCGATCGGTTCATCCTGCAATCCGCGCAGGCGGCGGGGCGCCCGCTGGCACTGCGTCTCGATGTGCCCCTCGTGGGCCGGGACGAGGAGCTGGGGCAGCTTGCGGCGGCCTGCGCCGTGGCCAGCCAAGAACAGCTGACCACGCTCGTGACGGTGATCGGCGAGGCAGGAATAGGGAAGACACGGCTTGTCTACGAGATCGAGCGCCGGCACGGTCATGAGATGACTGTTCTTACCGGCCGGTGCCTTCCCTACGGGGAGGGCATTACGTTCTGGCCGCTGCGTGAAGTGATCATGCAAGCAAGTGGCGGCCACGATTCGCCGGACAAGATCAAGATCCTGCTCGATGGCCAACCCGATGCCGCAGAAGTCGCCGCGCGGCTGAGCCTCGCTGTCGGACCCGGCAACCAGGGCAGGCTGGATGGTGCAGAAATCTTCTGGGCGGCCCGTCGGCTGCTCGAGACACTAGCGCGGTCCCGGCCGCTGCTGGTGGTTTTCGAGGACCTGCACTGGGCCGAATCGACCTTCCTTGACCTCGTGGAATCCCTCGCCGTCCAGCAAGGGCGATCGCCGCTTGTCCTGGTCTGCGTCGCCCGCCCGGAACTGCTCGAACAACGTCCTGCCTGGGCGGCGGGAATAGAAAGAGCTCTTTCCATCGAACTCACGCCACTCGCTGAAGGCTCAGCCGCGGCGCTCCTGGATTCATTGACCGGGGATCAGGGCCTTCCACCGTCCACTCGGGCCCGGCTTCTTGAGACGGCGGCTGGCAACCCGCTTTACCTTGAGCAATTGGCGGCCTCGCTCAGCGAGCAGGCTGGGAGCGAGATCTGGCCGGTGCTGCCGCCCACGATCCAGGCCCTGCTGGGGGCGCGCCTGCAGCGCCTTGGTCCGGGAGCAAGCAGCGTGCTGGCCCGCGCGGCCATGATCGGTAAGGACTTCGGAGTACACGCGGTCCGAGAACTGCTGCCGCCAGAGGCCCGCGGCCCGCTCAGCCGCAACCTCCAAACCCTCGTCGCAAAGGGGCTCGTACAACACGAGCCTTCCGACAGGCGTCCCGGAGAAGAATACAGCTTCCGCCATATCCTGATCCAGGAAGCGGCCTACCGGGCGATCCCCAAGTCACTTCGCGCCGAACTGCACCACCGTTTGGCCGACTGGCTCGAGTACGTGCTCTGGGACCCGGCCACCCAACGCCCGGAGATCCTCGGCTACCACCTTGAACAGTCCGTCCGCTATCTGAGCGAATTGCGGCCCGCCGAAGCCCAGTCAAGCCCTCTGTCGCACCGGGCGGCAGCACACCTCGAGAATGCTGGCCGTGCCGCTCATGACCGCGGCGACGTACTCGCGGCGGTGAACCTGCTGACCCGCGCGGCCGCGCTTCTACCGCGCGACGACGCCGTTCTCGCGCGACTGTACACAAGCCTCGGTACCGCATTGACCGAGGCCGGGCAGCTTGAGAAGGCAGGGGCCACCCTCGACGAGGCTCAAAGCATCGCCGCCGCCAATGGCGACGAGGTACAGCGCGCCCGTGCTCGAGTTCAGGCCCTCCTATCGGGTCTGAAACTGGCCCCGAATAAGGCGGCTGCGGAGATCGCTCAAGCGCTTCCCGAATTGCGCAGCGATTTTGCCCGAGGCCCAGATGAGGTAGGACTGTGTCAAACCCTGCAGCTAGAGGCCGCCATGAACTGGAACCACGCGAGATCCGCCGCTGCAGAAGAGGCCTGGCGGCGCGCTGCCGAATACGCTCGGCGGGCGAACGATCGCAGGCAGCTGATCGAGATACTCGGCTGGCTCGCTTCAGCTGCGCTGTGGGGTCCAACACCGGCATCTGAGGGAATACAGCGCTGTGAGGGCTACCTCGAAGAGATCGGGAACCATCCCCGCGGGCAGGCTGTTGTTCTCCTGCATGTGGCAGGCCTGTACGCAATGCAGGATATGGTCGAGATAGCACACGTAACCCTGAGCCGCGCTAAATCCCTTCTGGACACCCTCGGCCCGACTATGACGGCGGCAGTCACCCAGCCAGCAGCCTTCATCGCGATGCTCGCCGGCGACCCCGTGACCGCCGAGATGCACCTCCGCCTCGAATACGAATCGCTCAGCCAGATGGGCGACAAGGGCACCCTGGCCACCACTGCAGCGCTGCTGGCCAGGGCAATCGCGGCGCAGGGAGAAAAGCGGTATACCGAAGCCACCAAGCTGATTGCAATAAGCCAAGAGGTCGCTGCGGATGAGGACATCGGCGCTCAGATCATCTGCCAAGGATTGTCGGCCAGGATTCTCGCAGAGCGTGGCCGCCATGCCGAAGCGGTGGAACTCTCATCCTCGGCGGTGGCGCTTGCGGCGCAGACGGACCAGCTTAGCCCGCGTGCCGATGCCCTGCTCGATCTGGCTCAGGTCCTGGCTGCATCCGGCCGTGTTTCCGAAGCGCACGCCGCAGCCACCCAGGCCCTTGATCTCTACCAGCGCAAGGGCAACCTTCCGGGGACCCGGGAATCGCTCGGGTACCTTAACCGGTACGCACATATCTGAGAAAGGATTTATCGATGGGATACAGCGAGGTTCCTAGGATCGAACTTAACGGAGACGGCACCGTCACGCTCTACGTAAAAGTCGGTGGATTCGACGCAGGCACACCTGTGGAGATATCTGGCCACGCAACCCAGACCAATGGAGTCATGGCGACGTTCCGTGACGTCCAGATAATGCCCGCTAATAGCGGACAGGGCGCGATCATGGTGGTCCGGGACGTGCCAGTAATCGGACCGAACGGATTCACGGTGAGGGATCCAATCATGGCAGTTGCACAAGCGGCGGATATCTGGCTCACCAAGTTGGACCCGGACACGGGTGAAAAACCGCTTTCCCAAGAAATCATGGATGCTAAACAGCTTTCCGCGCAGATCAATATCCAAGCATCATGGAATTCGGACGAGAAGACCTACCATTCTGCTTTTAGCTCGGCGTCCTGGCCTGCGGAGCCCCCGTCACCCACGACCTTACTCCGCCACGGCACATGGTGGGATCGGGTAAAGGGTGATCCGCTCGACGTGGTGATGGGAGGTCGCTTCACCAGGCTGTTTCCGCACCTACCTGGCGCGAGGTTCACCCAGACTGACCTCAAACGGCTGGCCGAGGTAATGATCGCGCCGCCGGAACCCGAGTCCATCCCGGAGACCGAGCGGGATCCCGAGGAAAACCCTGGTATACCGGCGGCCTACACCTATCTCGGACAGTTCGTCGACCATGACCTCACATTCGACCCTACTTCCAGCCTGCGCGAGTCCCTGACCCCGGCGCAGCTTCAAGCGCTGGTGGATTTCCGAACGCCCCGTTTCGACCTGGACAACCTGTACGGGCGCGGGCCCGATGACCAGCCCTACATGTATGAAGAAGATGGGATCCACATGCTCCTGGGCGAGCCCATGTCGGGCAATCGCTTCGACCCGGGCGCGGTCCAGCTACCCCGGGGGCCGAACGGCCGGGCGCTCGTCGGTGACCCCCGCGACGACGAGAACCGCATCGTCGCGCAACTGCACGCCATCTTCCTGCGGTTCCACAACAGGGTCGTCGATCTGGGCGGGAAGTACGTCAGCTTCCAGGACGTCCGCCAGCAAGTCCGATGGCACTACCAGTGGGTCCTGGTCAACGACTTCCTGCCCACGATCCTGGAAGAGCAGACGTACAAGAGCGTCTTCCCGGATCCCTATAGCCGTGTCCCGACGATACCCAGGCTTCGGGAGAATGACCTCGAGCTTATGCCGGTGGAGTTTTCTGTGGCCGCTTACCGCTTCGGGCACTCGATGGTCCGTCCCCAGTACCGGCTCAACACGACGATCGACCGCCCCATCTTCTCCAACGCCCGCGGCGACGCCGCTGATCTAGGGGGATTCCGCCCCATCCCGCCCGACTGGGCCATCGACTGGCAGCTCTTCATTGACCTTGACCACGATGCCGGGCCAGCGGCCGTGGGTCCGCTGTCGGGCCCGGTCGTGCGCAAGCCTCAGTTGTCTTACAAGATCGATACCTCTCTGACACACCCGCTCGGCAAGCTGCCCGCCCGGATTGCAACGAATCCATCGAGCCTGGCGTTGCGCAACCTCGAGCGCGGCGCGACATTCCAGCTGCCTTCTGGGCAGAACGTGGCCACGGCACTCGGTATGCCGCTGATCCCCGAAGAGGAGCTCGTGATCGGCAAGGCGACCGCCGATAGTCCGAAGAAGCCCATTTCCCAGGTCGCGCCCGGCTTCGTCGGCAACGCTCCGCTGTGGGTCTACATCCTGTCCGAGGCACAGGTGACGTCGTGGAAGAACGCCGACCCCGGGCTGGCCAAGGATGACATCCCTATCAAACTCGGACCTGTGGGAGGCCGGCTGGTCGCTGAGGTCTTCGCCTCCCTGCTCCGTGGCGACCCCACGTCCTACCTCTATGCCAAGCCTAAGTTTGTGCCGATCAAGGACTTCACTCACGACGGAACGTTCGGACTGGCCGAGCTGATCAACGTCGCACTCGGCCGCTAGCTGAGGAGGCGGCCACCGTCGATCGAGGTGTGGCTGACCAAGCATGGCAAGTCTCTGGCTGTCCCGCTGAGCCGGGAAGCGTACATTCAGCTCCGGCAGGCGGCGGCGCGAGCCGACCGGGAAGAGCTGGCGGCGCGGGTCGCCGAGGCCCGCCGCAAGGTGGCCGACGCAGGGCATCAGGGGTCACAGAGCGGAAGTACGCTGCAACAGCCTGCACAGATTTCTGGGCAGCGGCGGTTTTCTACCCAAATTTCTACCCAAAGAAGCGGCGCAGCAGGATTGAAAGGCTGTATCACCTGGTCATGGTCGCGAACTGGAGTGGCCGACCAGAGTGTGTTACCAGCCTTCCAAGCTGGTCATGCGGGTTCGATTCCCGTCGCCCGCTCCGCGAACAGGATCTGCCCTGACGGGGCTGGCGTGCGGGCGTGCTCGGCGGCGGCGGCGATGGTGAGGAAGGCGGCGGCGAGCATGGTCAGGGTGGCCCACCGGTACCAGGAGGTCCAGCGGCGGACCTGGTGCTCGTCCAGGCCGGTCAGGCCCTTTCCGGCCTGGAAATTCTCTTCCACGGTCCAGCGGCGCCCGGCGGTTCGGCAGCTGAGTTCTTCGCTGTGAACTAGCGGCAGGGACGTCTGTAAAGTCATCGGGGTAGTACGATCTTCTGTAGATCTCATACGTCTGGAGGCGAGGGTATGGTACCTTGCTCCTCCCCTGACGGCTTCGCTTCGCTGGGTGCAGCGCTGGAGCTTCGTTGATTACTATTGTGGCCCCGCTGTTTGAGTGGGTGCAGGGCGCCGATCACCCGAACCCGGACACCCTTAGGTCGCGGAACAACCGCGCGATGAGCTACCTGGCTGCGGGGCGGCCGGCCAAGGCGATCCCGCTGTATAGGCGGACGCTCGCGGACTGCGAGCGGGTGCTGGGCGTTTACCACCCGTACACCCTTAGGTCGCGGAACAACCTGGCGATGAGCTACCGGGCTGCGGGGCGGACGGCCGAGGCGATCCCGCTGCTTGAGCGGACGCTCGCGGACTGCGAGCGGGTACTGGGCGCTGACCACCCGGACACGAGAGCGGCGCGAGAGGATCTGGCTGCCCTGACGGGCGAGCCGAAACGGCTCAGGCACATATAGGCGCACGTCAGCCTGCCCGACGCGCGCGGCCAGCGGCCGGCTCCGCTCAGAGAAAACCACCCGCGACCGGTACGCCATCCGCGGCTACGCATCCACTGCCGCCAAGCACGGCGTCGCGATCTTTACCGCCATCTACGCTGCGCTCGCCGGCCACCCCTGGATACCGCCGGTTCCCGACTGCGCCTGAACTCCACCCGAAACC
>Ga0187817_10001993_pt1 | contig 10310 bp, 7 predicted proteins | sample NC_wetland_sal_i_17_FD_132431 | JGI IMG/M metagenome (GOLD analysis project Ga0187817, IMG submission 132431) | Wetland sediment microbial communities from Neuse River Estuary, North Carolina, USA - SO4_2 | ecosystem: Environmental > Aquatic > Freshwater > Wetlands > Sediment | place: USA: North... | reverse complement strand
GCCCAGCTTCTCCCGGGCCATGCCGAGGTTCATGGCCAGCGCGGCCAGCCGCATCTGCGCGCCGTCGTGCAGGTCCCGCTCGACCCGGCGCAGCGCCGCGGCGGAATCCTCCACGGCCAGCGTCCTGGTCCGTTCCAGCTCGCTGATCCTGCTCGGCCCGAGCAGACCGCGGACCAGCGCCCGGTCCGCCGCGTTGATGCCCCGGGCCAGCCACACCGCGCCGAGCATGCAGGCGGCGCCGAGCAGGGCCGCGAGGAAGGTGCCCGGCCAGCTCGCGATATAGAGAGATCCCCCGAACGGCAGGGGCGCCAGGGCCACCAGGTGCCCGCTCGAATTGTGGTGGAACAGCAGCCAGAGCACCGGGTAGCTCACGTCCACCAGGCCGAAGCCCGCGAGCGCGAGCGCGTACAGCTGGACGGCGGCGACCGGCAGCTTGATCAGGCTGTACGAGACCGCGCGCCAGGCCACCCGGTCCCGCAGCCGCCGGTCCAGGCGGCCGAGGATGCCCTTGCCCGGCTGGAACCGCTGCGGCGCCGCCACTTCGTAGCGGAGCAGCCACCTCGCTGTGCGACGGTGCAGAGCGCCCAGGCGCCTGCTGACCAGCAGCGCCAGCGTGAGCAGCAGCAGGCCGACGACGGTGCCGAGGATCGACGCGGTGATGGTCAGGCCGGCCGCGAACGAGAACACGGTGATGAAGAACCCAGCCACCCCGGCCAGCCCGCCGATGCCGCAGTAGACCAGCTCACGGACGGTCCGGCCGGTGAACGGGGCACGCAGGATGGTGCCCGCCACCAGCCAGATCCTGTCGTCCATGGGTCTAATTGTCCCCGGTTACGGCGGGCAGTCACGCGTCCCGGCGCGCCAGGGCCCAGCCTCCCACGGCCAGCGCTACCGCCACGTACCCGCAGAGCAGGGCGAGCCCCACACCGGGAGACAGCGCGTTGGCCTGAGCCTTGACGGCGGTGAGCGAATTCTCCGCGATCGGCATCGGCAGGTACTTCCCGACCGAGTCCTGGATCGAGGTGCCCAGCGGCACCAGGATCAGCGGCAGCACGAACAGCACTCCGACCACCGCGGAGATCGCGCCCGCGGTGTGCCGGATGATCGCGCCGAGCCCGAGGCCGATGAGCCCGATCAGGGCCGGGTAGGCACCGGCCATGAGCACCGCCCGGAGCACGCCCGGCTGGGCGAGCGAGGCGTGCGGGGCCGGGGACTTCAGCACCGCTTCGCCTGCGGCAAAGGAGGCAAAGGCCAGGATCTCCCCCGCCGCCAGCGCCACCGCGGTGAACACGGCCGCCTTCGCGGCCAGCACCACCGGGCGGCGGGGCGCCGCGGTGAACGTGGCGCGGATCAGGCCCGAGGAGAACTCGGTGGTGATGGCCAGCACCCCGAGGACTCCGATCGCGAGCTGGCCGATCAGCAGCCCGGCGAATCCGTCGTTGGTGGGGTCGAAGGAGGCGCGGTCCGCGGTCGACATCGTGGTCCAGTGCACGTGGTTCAGCACCAGGATGGCCAGGGCGATCAGGCCGGCCGCGAAGACCAGCAGGGTCCACCAGGTCGAGCGGACGGAGCGCAGCTTCAGCCACTCCATCCGGGCCACGGTGCGGAAGCCGTAGCGCCCCTCGGCGCTCTGCGCGGCGGCCCGGGGCAGCGTCGCGGTGGTCATGACAGGCTCCTTAGCTTGTCGGTAACGTCGATGGCGTCAATAGCGGAGTACTCGGTGCTGCCCTCGGTGAGCTCGAAGAACGCGTCCTCGAGGGAGGTGCTGCGGGCGGCCAGCTCGGCGACCGTGGTCTGGGCGAGCAGTCGGCCCCGCCCGATCACGATGAGCTGGTCGGCGGTCTGGGCGACCTCGCTGATCAGGTGGCTCGAGATCAGCACCGTGCGGCCGTGCGCGGCCAGGTTCTTCAGCAGTGTGCGGATCCAGCGGATGCCCTCGGGGTCGAGGCCGTTGACCGGCTCGTCGAGCAGGAGCACGCCCGGGTCGCCGAGCAGCGCGGCAGCGATGCCCAGCCGCTGGGCCATGCCCAGGGAGAACTTGCCCGCGCGCCGGTCCGCGGCCTTGTCCAGGCCGGTGATCTCGAGCACGTCGTTGACCCGGCGCCGCGGGATCGCGTTGCTCGCCGCCAGCGCCGTCAGGTGGGAACGGGCCGTGCGGCCCGGGTGAAAGGCCTTGGCCTCGAGCAGCGCGCCCACCTCGCGCATCGGCCAGCGCAGCTCGTGGTAGCCCTGGCCGTTGATCCTGGCCACCCCGTCGTCCGGCCGGTCCAGGCCGAGGATCATGCGCATCGTGGTGGATTTGCCGGCGCCGTTCGGGCCGAGGAAACCGGTCACCGTGCCGGGGCGGACGTCGAAGCTGAGGTGGTCAACGGCGGTGGTAGCGCCGTAGTGCTTGACCAGGCCGCGTACCTCGATCATGGGAAAGTCCTCCAGTCGTGGTCAGAGCGTGCCCGGCCCCCGTATCGGCGGGCACGCTCGTCTCGGCGTTCGGGATTCACGCTAGGGACATGGGACCCGGCCGGGAACACGGCCACCACCCGTCTTCGTGGTGGGGTTTACCCCCGCCGGCACACCGCCGCGGAACGACAAAACCGGCCCCCGGGGGCTACCCCCGGGGGCCGGTTCGTCGCGCTGTCTACCAGTGGTGCCTGGTCGCGTAGGAGTGCTGCTGGATCATCTCGGTGTCCTCCGCCGGCGAGTAGACCGACTGGACCGCGACCCGGCCCGGGCCGATCAGCCGCAGGAAGATGCTGCGGTAGCTCCAGCGGTTGCTCCAGAAGGCGAAGCCCATGTTCCGCGGGTACTCCAGGTGCAGGTGGGCGCGGACCGACACGTCCCGGTAGAGCAGGGCACTCGGCTGGATCAGCAGGCTCTGGCCTTGCTGCAGGTCGCGGATGAAGGTGTTGCCCGGCGAGTGCAGCAGCAGCAGGCCGGGCCCCTCGTGCGCGGCGAAGACGTCACCGAACTGGCCCATCGGGTAATGGGTCTCCCGGTCGTCGCCGTCGCCGGTCTGGTACCAGACGTCCGTGGGATGCCAGCTGTACCCGATGTTGCCCGTGGCGGTCAGGAACCGGTGCTCGCGGACCCACATCTGCTGGCCGTGGTGGAGCGGCAGGGCCACGACCTCGCCCGCGTGGTTGTCGGACAGCGCGATGTGCCCGGGGCCGCGGGCCTCCAGCATCATCAGCGGCATCCCGGCCATGGTGCGGCTCCACGCGCCGCGCATCGGCATGTTGGCGAGCCTGGTCGCCGGCTCGGCCCACAGCAGGGTGTGGTGGGAGAAGTAGATCCAGTCGTTCGGCGCCAGGTTGAACTCCGCGACCGGGACGGTGGTGCCGGCGATCTGGCAGTGCGACTGGCCGAACTGGAGCCGGGCCATGTCCTTGATGGGCGGCTGCTTGACCCACCCCGAGTCGCTGACCGAACTCCTGATGTCGACCGGCGCCCCGCAGAGCGGGCAGGTCGGCTGGGTCGGGTCGCTGGGCTGCCGGCAGTACCGGCATACATAGGTGTTCATCCCGCGCTCTCTGGGTGTTTTCGGCTCTTCGCGGCGGTCGTCGTTAGCTCACTCGGAGTGGTGGTGGACGTACATCGACTGGATGCCGACCCGGCCCGGCCCGGTCATCTCGGCCAGGTACATGCCGTGCCGCATCAGCCCGGTCTTGAGCGGCATCTGCTGGGCCTGCATCTGCACGCTCGAGTCCTTGTACAGGAACCCACCCGGCTCGACCAGGATCTTCTCGCGCGGCTGGAGGGTCCGCTCGAGCACGTTCCCGTTCCCGTGGAGCAGGAGGATGCCGGGCTGGCCCGAGGTGATGAAGCGGTCCATGTACATGCCGCTCCCGCCGTGCAGCAGGTTGACCAGGCCCTTGATCCGCACGAAGGAGTACTGGACGCTGTGCGAGGCCACCAGGAAGGCGTGCTCGCGGACGTCCAGTTCCATGCCGGGGTGCAGCGGGAGGACGACTAGCTCGCCCGGCGCGTCGCGGGAGAACGCGATGCGGCCCGGGCCGTTCGCCACGGTCACCATGTGCGGCATGCCGCCGACCGAGCGCTTCATCCCGCCGCCGGTGTTCAGCGAGGAGAGCGGGACCGACTCGTCCTTCCACAGCAGCACGTGATGCTCGAAGTAGAGGCCGTCCCGCGGGTGGAGGTTGACCTCCGCCACCGGGACGAGCTCGCCCTCGACCTGGCAGGTGCTGTCGGAGAACCGGAACTCGACCATGTCGCGCAGGCGGGGCGCCTCGCGCCAGCCGGAATCACTGACCTTGTCCCGCTCGTCGAGGGGAGCGCCGCAGGTCTGGCAACTGGTGGTGCCTGGCGGGTTCTGCGCTTGGCACCACCGGCACTGGATCATTTCCACGATCCGGAAGATAGCAGGGAACTGACCTTTGACAAGCCCGTATGCCCCAAAGTTCGGGCCAAGGTATGGTTCTCCCATGGCACTGCTCGGGCGGGAGTTCATCGCCGTACCTGATGACCGCAAAGGTCAGATCGTCTTCAAATGGCCGGACATCACCATCCGCCGCTTTACGCGCGCGATCGTCAACGCGGACGAGGTGGCGATGTTCGTCAACACGGGCCAGGTCGTGCAGACCCTCGGCCCTGGCCGGCATCAGATCGACGCGAACGAGCTGCCCGGGCTCGGCGCGATCATCGACCACGTCAGCGGCGGCAACGCCTACCGCGCCGAGCTGTACTTCGTCGGCACGCGCGAGTTCACGGGCTTCAAGTTCGGCGGCCGGGTCGATGATGTCCAGGACCCGCGGACCGGGCTGGTCGTGACCCTGCGCGTGTTCGGCGACTACGCGTTGCGCGTAGGCGACCCGGTGCGGCTGATCACCAACCTGACCTCCACGGTCGATGTCACCGACAACGAGCGGATCGCGGGGTGGGTCAGCGACCAGCTGCTGAAGGTGCTCAGGACCCACGTCACCACCCAGATCATCCGCAACGGGTGGCCCATCCTCGGCCTGATGGCATACTCGGCGGAGATCGAGCAGGCGACCATTGAGGCGGCCAACGGCCAGCTCTCCGCGTACGGCGTCGAGATGACCAGGATGGGTAACTTCGACGTCAACCTGGCCCCCGAGGACGAGAAGCAGCTCAAGCAGCTGGCCAAGGACACCAGCTACTCGCAGCTGGCCGGCGGCTTCCAGCAGTACGCCGCGGGCGAGATGGCCCTCGGCGCCGGGCAGGGTATGGCCCAGGGCGGCGCCGGCACCGAGGGGGCGTTCCTCGGCGCCGGGTTCGGTCTGGCCAGCGCGTTCGGGATGCAGCAGGCGCAGGCGATGCAGCAGCAGCAGGCGGCCCAGCAGGCGGCCCAGCAGCAGGGGATGCCGCCGTACGGGCCGGGCGGCCAAGGCGCTCCGCCGCCGCAGTACGGGCCGGGCGCGCCGCAGGGCCAGGGCTACCCGCAGCAGCAGCCTCCGCCCGGTCAGGGTCAGCCGCCGCAGGGCGCGCCCTACGGGCAGGGCCCGCCGCCTGCCCAGGCGGCCCCGGCGCCTGCCCAGGCGGCGCCGACCGCCCAGGCGGCCGGGTCGGTGTGCGCGTCGTGCGAGGCGCCGAACCCGACGGGTGCGCGCTTCTGCATGAACTGCGGCCAGACGATGGCCCCGGCGGTGCAGCACTGCACCGAGTGCGGGACCGAGCTGGCCGCCGGCGCTCACTTCTGCGCGGCCTGCGGGACCAGAGTCGGCGGCTGAGCCGCTAGCGCTCAGCCTCGCCTTTTGCCGGTCGCTGGCCTGGCCACGGTCAGGTCAGCCGCCCGGCCGGTCACCAGGCACCCTGATCATATAGCCCGGGGCCAGGGGGCCCCAGCCCCGCCAGCGGGGTGAAGTGATTGGCCGTGATCATGCCTACCTCGCCGTCGCCCTTGTTCGCGATCTCGCCGATCAGCACGCTGCCCGAGGGGTTGGACCACAGCACGTCAACGGCCAGCACGCCCGCGTGCGTCTGCGTCCACTCGGCCAAGGTACGCACTACCGTTCCGCTCGTCGGCGAGAACTCCAGGTACGCGGTCTTTGCGATCCGGTCGGATTCGGTACCAAGTAGTTCACTCGCCGGGCAGACGACGGCCGACCCGTCTGCAGTGATGATGTCGTCCGGTTGGCACCCTAGTCCCGAATAGGTGCTGTTCACGGACATCACCTGGCGGCTGTCGGCGAACAGGTTGCTGCCGCCCAGACTCATGTTGAGGAGCCATATCCCCTGCTGCGGGCTGTCGCCCGGGGTCGACCGCAGGTACGCCAGCGTCCGCTTGTCGGAGGTCCAGCTCAGCGCTTCCGGGTCGTCCTCGCTGAACCCGATGCCACCGTTGGCCGACCAAGTCCGTAGCACGGCGCCGGTGGCGACGGAGTACAGCTTGACCTCGAGGAGGTCAGAATTGCCCTTGCTGGCGTTGGGCGCGACCGCGACGGCGAGTTCGGAGCCGTCGGGGGACAATGCCGCGCCGTCCAGGCCCGTGCCGGACGGCACGGTGATGGGCAGCCTGGTGACGGAACCGGGTCGGCCGTCGGTGCTGAGGTGCAGCAGATAGAACGTGTTCGGCGGGAAGGACTGGGCTGAGAAGGTGTGCTCGTCCAGGATAAACGTCCGGTCGTCGGCGGCGCCGCTCACTGCGGCGATGGTGTCTCCGGCCGCCGCTGGCTTGATCGTCCCGAGGGTGGCCCCGTTGACGGTCAGCCGGACGACGGCATCCGACGGGACGAGGCCTGGTGGGCGGAAATTGATCCAGACGTAGTACGGCGGAACGCGGCCGCCCAGGGCGTAGGCCAGCCCCGCCCGGCTCGATGCGGAGGTGCGCGGCGTCGTTCCTGAAGCCCCGGGCGCGGAACCGGACCCGGGGTGGTTGGCCGTCAGCAGGACGATGGCGATGACCGCGGCGACGGCCGCCGCGGCAGCTACCGGCGTGAGCCGGCGCAGCCAGGTGACGCCGACTGAACGCGACCGGCTTCGAGCATGGCCTGGTCCCCGCTCGGACACCGGAGACGGCATGGTCCTGGCGCCGTCGGGCAGCGAGCCGGGGTTCCCCGTCACGGCGGAGCCGAGGAACCCAGACGTGGCGGTGACCGGGGGTGGCGCGGTGTTCAGGGACGGCGCGGTGTTCAGGGACGGCGTGGCGGAGATACGGGGTGGTGGGCCTCCGGGCACGAGCACCGAGCCGTTAGAAGCGTAGGGAGGCAGGCCAAGGGCCTCCCGTAGTGCGTCGGCGAACTCCTTGCAGGTCCCGTACCGCTTCTCTGGTGCCTTCGCCAGGCCCTTGGCCAGCACCCGGTCCGCCGCCGCGGGCAGACCGGGCCGCCGCGACTCCAGCGTGGGCGGCGGCTCCGACAGGTGCGCGAACAGCACCGCCATCCCCTGATCACGCCCGAACGGCAGCACCCCGGTCAGCAGTTGGAATGCCACGCACGCCAGCGCGTACTGATCGGTCCGCCCGTCCACCGCATGGCCCTGGATCTGCTCCGGTGCCGAGTAATCCGGCGTGCCGACGAAGTGCCCCGCACCGGTCACGCTGACCGACGAGATCGCGCCCTTGCTCACCCCGAAATCGGAGAGGTACACGTGGTCGGGCCGGTCTGCCGCCGCGTCTACCAGGATGTTGGCCGGCTTGACGTCCCGGTGCACCAGCCCGGTGCGATGCGCGGCATCCAGCGCCGAGGCCACCGGCGAGATGAACCCCGCCGCCCGGCCCGGCGAGAGCATCCCTTCCTGGACCAGCACCTGGCGCAGGTCCCCGCCCCGGACGAACCGCATCGCGATGAACAGCGTTCCATCCGCCTCACCGGCCTCATAGATCGGGATAATGTGCGGGTTATCCACCACAGCCGCGGCCCGCGACTCGGCGATGAACCGGCGCCGGAACGCCGGGTCGGCCGCCAGCACTGGGGTAAGGATCTTCAGCGCCACCAGGCGGCCCAGCCGCTCATCGCGGGCGCGGAACACCACTGCCATCCCGCCCACCCCGACCTGCGCCTCCAGCCGGTACCCCGCGATCAGGGCACCGGCCCGCAGCCCCGCCAGCTGAGCCGGGAAATCGTCGCCCAACATCCCTCCCCAGCGCCCTAGCCGATGGTGCCCACATCGCTGCACGCCCCGGAAATCGTCGTCGGCAACGCGCTGCTCCCGGCGGTAAGAATATCCAGAGACCGAGATCCTGTGCCGTAACTCGGACATCTGGGCGGATCAGCGACCAGGCCGGCGAGTCAGTCCCAGGACGGTTCGGTCGCCTCGCGGACGTTCCCGTCGGACGCGAAGATGAGGAACCGCTCGAACGACCGGGCGAACCAGCGGTCGTGCGTGACCGCGAGCACGGTGCCCTGGTAGGACTCCAGGCCCTCCTGCAGGGCCTCGGCGCTCGGCAGGTCCAGGTTGTCGGTCGGCTCGTCGAGCAGGAGCAGCGTGACGCCGGCCAGCTCGAGCAGGAGGATCTGCAGCCTGGCCTGCTGCCCGCCGGACAGCGTGCCGAACGGCTGGCGGGCGCACGCCTGCAGCTCGTACCGGGCCAGCGCGGCCATCGCCTCGTTGATGAGCAGCGCGTGCTCGGTCATGAGGATCTCGACCGGGGCCCGGCCCTCGAGGTCCGGCCGGGTATGCGTCTGCGCGAACAACCCCGGCACGACGCGGGCGCCGAGCCGCGCCACCCCCTCGTGCGGCACCTGCTCCCCCGCGAGCAGGCGGAGGAAGGTCGATTTGCCTGACCCGTTCGCGCCCAGTACGGCCACCCGGTCTTCAAACCAGATCTCTAGGCCGAACGAGCGTGTGGTACCCGTCAGCGAAACATTTTCGCAGACGACGGCGCGCTTCCCGGTTCGCCCGCCGCGCAGCCGCATGCGGACGTTCTGGTCGCGCGGGGCCAGTTCCGGCGGGCCCTCCTCCTCGAACCTGCGCAGCCGGGTGACCGCGGCCTGCAGCCTGGACGCCATGTCCGAGTTGTAGCTGGCCTTCTGGCGGTAGGTGCGGACCAACTCCTTCAGCTTCTCGTGCTCCTCGTCCCAGCGGCGCCGCAGTTCCTCCAGGCGGCTGATCCGGTCGGCGCGCGCCTGGGCGTAGCCGGCGAAGCCGCCGCCGTGCACCCAGACGTGCCGGTCCTCGACCGTGACGATGCGCTGGGCGCACGCCGCGAGGAGTTCCCGGTCGTGGCTGACCAGCAGCACCGTCTTCGGCGTCGCGGCCAGCTGCCGCTCCAGCCAGCGCTTTCCCGGTACGTCCAGGTAGTTGTCCGGCTCGTCGAGAAGCAGAACGCCGTCTGGTCCCCGCAGCAGTGACTCCAGCACCAGCCGTTTCTGCTCCCCGCCGGAAAGCGTGCTCACGTCGCGCCAGCGGCACTGGTCATAGGGGATCCCGAGCGCCGCGATACAGCAGGCGTCCCAGTGCACCTCGGCCGCGTACCCGCCCGCTTCGCCCCACGCGGTCAGCGCGGCCGCGTAGCGAAGCTGGGACGGCTCGTCGTCTCGCTCCATCATGGCGAGTTCGGCGGCGTCCAGCCGGGCGGCGGCCTCCCGGACCCCCGCCGGGGCGACCGAGAGCAGCAGATCGCGGACCATCGGGGCGGCGCCCGACCCGTTGGTGCCCATCCCGTCGGCTACGGCTGCCTTGCCGATGAACTGCCGCATCACGCCGAGTCCGCCGGTGGCCGCGACCGTGCCGGACTGCGGCTGGATGTCCCCGGCCACCAGCCGGAGGAGCGTGGTCTTGCCCGCGCCGTTCGGGCCGACCAGGGCGGCCGTGAGCCCCTCGCCGATGCGGAAGCTGACGTCGTCCAGCAGTGTCCGGCCATCCGGCAGGACGTGGCTGACGTGCGCCACCTCTACGTGGCCCGAGGAACTCACGAACGGAGGTTAGCCAGCGGCCGTCCCGGTGACAACGGCATTTCCTCCTCGCTCGCAGCCAGCCGTTGGCCCGGGCCGACTGGACGGCCTCGATGCGGTTCCGCGAGCTGCGTGGCGACGCAACCGTCTGCCTGGTATGCCGTCTTAGCTGTTGACCGCGCCAGCGGTCGCGGATGGCGCGCATAGGACGGGCCGATGGTGTCGAGTGTGATCGGGGCGGGCTCCGGTATGGCGTGGCGGCGTTCGCTGGCCTGCCTTACCGTGGCCGGGCTGCTGGTCGCGACGGCTGCCTGCGGCGGAGCCGCGCCTGGCCCCGCTCGGGGAACGGTCGCTCACGGCGGAGGTCCGCTCACCGTCCTGTCCGCCAGTTTCGTGTCCGCATTGGCGGGCTGGCTCCTGGCGACGCCGTGCGCAGATCAGGTACAGACGTGCCGCACGGTCGTAGTGCGCAAGACGTTGAAACTGATGTCCTGCCACGAG
>Ga0187817_10001992_pt1 | contig 10310 bp, 9 predicted proteins | sample NC_wetland_sal_i_17_FD_132431 | JGI IMG/M metagenome (GOLD analysis project Ga0187817, IMG submission 132431) | Wetland sediment microbial communities from Neuse River Estuary, North Carolina, USA - SO4_2 | ecosystem: Environmental > Aquatic > Freshwater > Wetlands > Sediment | place: USA: North... | reverse complement strand
CCTCCCAGCGGGAACGATTCTTGGGATGCACCGCTTGCTAGAACGACTGCGTCGGCTCGGCGCAAAGACGCGAGGGGCTCACGCAGCCTGCCGGCTGGAAGCACGCGGTCACTCGCATCCTGCGGCGTGACCAGCACAATGTCGAAGTTGCGCGCGAGCGCTCGATGTTGAAAGCCGTCGTCAAGGACGTGCAGCTGTGGACCGAATTTAGATTCGGCGAAGCGCCCGGCTTGGTAACGGTCTTCGCCAACAATAACCGGAACTTGCAGCTTGCGCGCGATCAACAGCGGCTCGTCGCCGAACTCGTGCGGCAGTCCGCCGGGATCGACCAGCAGCACGCCGCGAGTCTTGCGGCCGTAACCGCGCGAGAGCACATCGAACTTCACTCCTTGCGACTTGAGCAACTCTCCGACCAGCATTACAAACGGAGTCTTGCCTGAACCACCGGCGGAAAGATTACCGACACTGACTACAGGGCCTTGCAGGCTGCGCGTTTGCAGATGGCCGCGATCATAGAGCGCATTGCGCGCTCGAATAACGCTGCCGTAGATGGCTGAGAGGGGATTCAATCGTTATGTGCGGCTTGCGCCGCGGCCGACAGCTGATTGCCGTCTTGCAGCAATGCCTGCAAGGCTTCCAGCGTTCGCGCGGTCGCGCCCATTTGCGCACGAATCGTCTGTTGCGCGCGGCGGCCGAGGCCCAGGCGCTCCGCATCATTATCGAGCAAGTACATCAGAGTCAGTGGCAGCTCGGACAGTCCTACGATTCGCACCGCGTCGCGGCTCTGAAACAGACTGACGATGTCGCGAAAGTTTTCCGTATGATTTCCGGTCACGATGGCAACGCCGTGCTGGGCGGGTTCGATGATGTTGTGGCCGCCGCGCGGAACGAGGCTGCCGCCAACGAAGGCGACGTCAGCCACGGCGTAGAGCGCGGCCAGTTCTCCGATGGAATCGACGAGCAAGACTCCGCCTGCGAGTTTCTCTCCAGCCCAGAGCGAGCGCCGCCATGAAGGGATGCCCAGTTGCTGCAGCAGGATCGCGACCGTGTCGAAACGCTCAGGATGGCGGGGCGCGAGAATCATCACAGCCCGCGGATGTCCGACGCGAAGATTCTCGAACGCCTTGAGCAACGGTGGTTCTTCGTCTTCCACGGTACTGCCGCAGACCAGTACAGGCCCTGCGCCTTCAGCTGCGAGGGCGCGGCGGAGGCTATCCACGATCGGCGGCGGCGAAGGCAGACTCACATCGAATTTGAGATTGCCCGTAACCTGCACCCGGCGTAAGTCTGCGCCGATCGACTGCAGGCGGTCGGCATCTTCCTGGGTCTGCGCCAGGAACAAGTCGACGTGCACCAGCATCCTGCGCAGGGCCCACTGAAAGCGGAGATAGCGCGGCCACGACCGGTCGGAAATGCGTGCGTTCACTACGGCGATGCGCGCTCCGCTGGCGTGCACCAGGCGCAGGAAATTCGGCCAGAATTCGGTTTCTGCCAGCACGACCAGCTCCGGCCGCAGGGCCTGCAGATAGGGGCGGATAGCAAAGGCAAAGTCCATGGGGAAGTAGAAAACATTCTCTTCCCCAAAGCGCTTGCGGGCGAGATCCTGGCCGGTGTCGGTGGTGGTCGACACAAAGATCCTGTGTTGCGTGAAGGTTCGACGCATTTCTGCGACCAGACCGCTGACGGCGAGCACCTCGCCAACGGAGACGGCGTGAATCCAGATTACTGGCGCAGGTGCGGGCGAAGAAGGGATCTCTACCTTCAGTCGCGGAGGAACTTTCCCGAGACGCTCGGCAAAGCCGCGGCTGTATTTGCCGTGGCGCAGGACCTGGTAGAGCCAGTAGGGCAGGCTCAGCAACATACCCAGCGCCAGCACGAAGCTGTAGAGGAGATAGCTCAACTGATGCCATTCTAAACTGCTGATCGGCGGACGGCGGAGTTGCCTTCTATAATTGGGGGCATGCAGCGGTCGAGATGGCGATTGGCCAGTCGCGAGATTCTTCACTTCTCGCGAAATGGGCGCGCGAGAAATGAGGCGCCCTTTCTTCTGGTGATCCTCTTCGCTTCGCTTTTGCTTCCCGCGGGGTTGATGGCGGGCAAAGGCTTTGTGAAGCCGGTGGCGAAGGCGGCCATCAACTATCCAGCGCATGATTTTCATCGGAATGAGAAAGTCGCCATTGCTGCCGACCCTTATGACAACCCGGAGAAGGCGAAGATTTTTTCGGTCAATTTCGCCGAGCATGGTTTTCTGCCGGTTTTTTTCATCGTGACTAATGACGGCGATCAGCCTGTCTCCATCGCACACATGGAGATCAAGCTGATCACGGGCAACCGGTCGAAGCTGACTCCCATTACGAGTGAAGATCTTTACCGGCGACTCTCAAATCCGCAGGCGAACACGACTCCGAATCCGCTCCCGTTCCCGCGCAAAGTGAAGGGCACCGTCACCAAGAAGGAGATCGACGAGATCGAGTCGTCGCAGTTCGCAGCCCGGGCGGTGGAGCCGCACACCACGCAGTCGGGATTTTTGTATTTCGACGTGAGCGATCTCAACTCGCCATTGCGCGGCGCGACCATCGACATTACCGGTGTCGCGGACGCCCGCGGGAACGAGCTTCTGTACTTCGAGATTGCGACCGACAAATATCTGGACGCGCCGCGGAACCCGTAAGTCTGAAGCAATCACCAGAAAGGACACGAAGGCGCACAAAAGAAAACTTTACCCCGTTTCCCTTCAGTGAACCTTCGTCTTTCCTGGTTCATGAGTTCGCAATTGCCGCACGCTTTATAATCGTTACTTCTATGGCCACGATCGCGGAGCGCTCTGTCGCCGCCCATCCCAAGTTTGAGCCGGTTATCGGGCTCGAAGTTCACGTTCAGCTATTGACGGCAACGAAGATTTTCTGTTCGTGCTCGACACGATTTGGCGCGCCGCCGAACACCAATGTCTGCCCGGTCTGCCTGGGGATGCCCGGCGCGCTGCCGGTGCTCAATAAGAAAGTGGTGGAGTTTGCCACGCTGGCGGCGATGGCGCTCAATTGCCGGATCAACGAGACTTCGATTTTTGCGCGCAAGAATTATTTCTATCCGGACTTGCCCAAGGGTTACCAGATTTCGCAGTACGACAAGCCGCTGGCCGAGCTTGGCTTTATTGAAATAACTGCCAAGGGCGGCGAGAAGAGAATCGGGATCACGCGTGTGCATCTCGAAGAAGATGCGGGGAAGAGCCTGCATGAGGGCTTTCCGGACTCCGACGAAAAGACCGCGATCGACCTGAATCGCACCGGCACACCGCTGATCGAGATCGTCAGCGAACCCGACATCGCCACGCCCGATGAGGCCTACGAATATCTGACACGGCTGAAGGAAATCATCCTCTATACGGGCGTCAGCGATTGCAACATGGAGGAGGGGTCGCTGCGGTGCGATGCGAATGTCAGCGTCCGGCCGCGCGGGCAGAAGGAATTCGGAACGAAGACGGAAATCAAGAATGTGAATTCCTTCCGCTTCATTCGCGAAGCGCTGGAGTATGAGATCGGGCGGCAGATTGAGGTCATCGAGTCCGGTGGCAAGATCACGCAAGAGACCCGGCTCTACAACGCGAACGAAGGCAAGACCTACGGCATGCGATCGAAGGAGCAGGCGCATGACTATCGCTACTTTCCTGAGCCAGATTTGCTTCCGCTGGTGGTCGACGAAAAGTGGAAGGCTGAGATCGCCCGCGCGTTGCCGGAGTTGCCCGAGGCGCGGCGGGCGCGCATGGTGAAGGAGTACGGCATCACGGAATACGACGCGCAGGTGCTGACGTTTTCGAAGTCGCTGGCTGATCAGTTCGAACAGGCAGCCAAGGCGGCGAAGAATGCGAAGCGGGTCGCAAATCTGGTGCAGGGTGAATTGATGGGGCGCCTGAAGGCAAACGGAATCGCGATCGAACAGTCGCCCATTTCGATGCAGGGCGTAGCCGCATCGGCTGATCTAGTGGAGGCGGGCACGATCTCCGGCAAGATGCTTAAGGATCTCTACGATTTGTCTTTCGAGCGCAGCAAGGATTTCCCCGTTGTCTACGAGGAAGAAGGCCGGCCGCAGCAATCAACCGATACCTCTGCGCTGGAGAAGGTCATCGACGAAATTCTTGCGGCCAATCCCAAGCAGCTGGAGCAGTATCGTGCCGGAAAAAAGACCATGCTGGGCTTCTTTGTGGGGCAGGTCATGAAGGCCTCCAAGGGGCAGGCCAGCCCGCAGATCGTGAATGAATTGCTGGCGAAGAAGCTAGGCTAGGTTACCTTCCACGTCACTTTCGTCATCTGATTCTCGGCGTGCGGCCCCGGTAGCATGGAGGGTATGAAGCTTAAGCTGGACCGCATTATTGGCGTCGCGACGCTGTTGGCGTCGCTGATTGCCCTTGTGCTGGTCCTGAAGAAACCTGCTCCCGTGGGTCATCCGCAGGCGCCGGCGGTCATTGCGGAGAACGCACTGTCGTTTGACCAAAAGATGGCTGAGTTCGAGCGGGCAACGCAGTCGTCGAGTCTTTCGACGGGAACGCCCGACCAAGCACCCGACAAAGCCGAAGTACGTATCAATTCCGACGAAGTCAGCGCCGTGGTAGCGCAGTCGATGGGAACCCCCGGAGCGGCCGCGACTCCGACTTCAAATGTGGGCTCGACGCCTCCGCCCATCAAAGACCAGCAGGTCAGCTTTGAGGGCGATCTCGTCCACGGACAATTCCTTACCGAAATTGCGGGCAAAGACGTCTGGATCACAATTTCCGGCCATCTCGGCGAGAAGGATGGCTACGCCACCTTCGATCCAACGGAGTTCAAGGTCGGAGACCTGAACGTTCCCGTGTCGCTGGTGAATCCGCAGTTGCAGAAGAAGCTTGCCGAGCAGCGGGATCGGCTGAAGCTCCCCGACAACGTCGGCAGCTTGAAAGTCGAAGATAGCCAACTGGTCATGCAGCAGAGATAGGCGCAAGGTAAACACCATGGCGATAGGGAGTCATTTATGAAGCTTAAGCTGGACCGCATTATCAGCATCGCAACGCTGCTGGCTGCCGTGACCGCCATTGTGCTCGTTCTGAAAAGGCCCGCGCCTGTGGTGCAGCCGCCGGCTCCGGCCGCAGTGACCTCGCACAGCGACTCTTCTGATCAGCGGGCTGCACAGCCCGACCCGGCGCCTCAGCATGCTCCGGCGAACGGATCTTTCCCGGCTTACACAAGCGGACCAAATCAAGCTCCGCCGAGCGCTCCTCAAACAACGCAAAGCGGGTCGGCGGCCTCAGCCAGTCCCAAGCCTGACACCAGCGCTGCTTCTGACGCAGTTAGCTCCATGATCGCGAAAGCGATGGGTGGCGGAGCAGCGGGCCTGAGTCTCGACTCGAGCGTGGGGAGCGGCTCGCCGAACATCAAAGACCAGCAGGTCACGATGGATGGCGATATCCTGCACGGAAAGTTTCTCACCGAGATTGGCGGGAAAGATGTTTGGGTGACCATTTCCGGCCACATGGGCGAGAAGGACGGCTACGCGACGTTTGATCCCACAGAAATCAAAGTCGGGGACATGGAAGTTCCGGTGGCGCTGGTGAATCCGGCATTGCAGAGGAAGTTGGCCGAGGAGCGCGACCGGCTGAAGATTCCGACCAACGGTGTCTCGCAATGACGCGGGCAACATTCCGCCCAAGTTGGACGTAGCTGGAACCAGCTGTCCGAAGCTTAGACGAATCCTACGCGATTCTCGGCTGCCACTTTCCCATACCAGCGCCCTGATTCCTTGATGGTCCGAGTCTGCGTCTTGAAATCGACATAGGCCAGGCCGAAGCGCTGGCTGAAGCCCTCTGCCCATTCGAAGTTATCGAGCAGGCTCCAGGCGTGGTAGCCGCGGACGTCGGCCCCATCGGCGATCGCCTGCGACAACGCTGCAAGATACTCGCGATGATAAGCAATGCGCCGAGTGTCGTGAATCGCACCGCTTGCATCCGGTCCGTCGTTGTAGGCGCATCCACTTTCCGTTATCTCGATCGCAGGGCGGTTGTAGTCGTGCGTGATGCGCATGACCATGTCGTACAACGCCTTCGGCCAGATCTCCCAGCCGATGTCGGTCTTCAGGCCTTCGTGTCCGCCATTCATCTTCACTGGAAACAGCCATTCCTGCGAGTGCGTGGCTCGCTCCATGGCGCCCACGGCTGAGGCGATGGTGCGGTAGTAGAGATTGATGCCGATAAAATCCAGCGGTACGCGCGTCTTTTCCATGTCTCCGGATTTGACTCGCATGGCCGTTTCCGGCAGGAAGGTCAGAGCATCGGCATATTTTCCGTGGAGCGCTGGTTCCAGAAACCAGGTGTTGGTGATGGCGTGAGCGCGCTCGGCCGCAAGCTTGTCTTCGTCGGAATCGGTCGCGGGCTCGCACGGCGACATACTGAACGCTGTCCCCACGCGCGCGGCTGGCCGTACAGCCTTGAGCGCGCGGAAGCCCGCTCCCTGAGCCAGATTCACGACGTGCGTGGCGCGGAGAAAATCGAGCAGGCTCTGGTGTCCGGGTGCATGCGTGCCTTCGAGATAGCCGAGGTCGACGAACGCGTCGGGCTCGTTGAATAAGGTCCAATCGGAAACGCGGTCGCCGAGCGCCTGCGCGACAAGTTGCACATAATCGTCAAAACGGGCCGCCATGTCGCGATTCGGCCAGCCACCGGCATCATCTAAGGGCTGCGGCAAGTCCCAATGATAGAGCGTGAGCAGCGGCCGGATGTGCGCCTCGAGCAGTGCGTCCACCAAGCGGCTGTAATAATCGAAGCCCTTGGAATTCACCGGGCCCGATCCCGCAGGCTGAATGCGCGGCCACGAGATCGAAAAGCGATAGCTATTCAAATTCATCGCCTGCATCAGGGCAAGGTCTTCGCGCCAGCGGTGGTAGGAATCGCAAGCCATGTCGGCGGTATCGCCATTCTTGATCTTGCCCGGAGTGTGCGCGAAGCGGTCCCAGATGGATTCGCCCTTGCCGTCTTCCTTCCACGCGCCCTCGATCTGATAAGAGGCAGTTGCCGTGCCCCAGAAAAATCCCCTGGGAAATGCGGCTTCCGAGGGAAGCTGAAACTGGCGAGCCGGAACGCGAGATGAATTTGTCGTTCCCGCTTTTGAAACACTACACGCGGAGAAAAAGGCCGGCGGCAGCGCGGCAACGGCTCCAGCGCTCAGAGCTTTAGACAGAAAGTGGCGGCGAGTCAGACGCAAACGAACCTAGGGCTCCTTCAAAAGTAAAACATACAAACTGATCAATTGTGTTTGATGAACTTCCCGTTCATCTGTCCCGTCAGGGAATTGTAAAGCGTCTCCAGGAACGTGTCTTCGTTGATGAAATCTCCCGAATATTTCTTCCACGGATCAAGCAGCTTCGCCTGCTTCATCTGATCCAGAGTCTTGCCGTCTTTCAGTGCCTTCTGCACGGCGTCGCGCGTGGCCTTCAGCATGGTCAGATACGCCTTCACGTCGTCGATCGTTGATACCGGGCCATGCCCCGGAATGATCTTCACATCGGCAGGTGCCTGCGCAATCACCTTCTCGACTCCGTCGATCATGCCATTGATGCTGCCTCCGCTGTCGACGTCGATGAACGGAAAACCGTAAGTGACGAAGTCGTCGCCCATATGCACGACGTTCGAGTTCGGAAAGAAGATGATCGAGTCGCCGTCGGTGTGCCCGGCAGGAAAATAGAGCGCGCGAATGTCTTCGCCGTTCAGATGTACGGTCACATCGTGATCGAACGTAATAATCGGCAGCGCTTCTTTGGGCGAAGGCTTCACGTCCATGTGAATGGAGCTGCCGTTTCCAGCCGCGCCACCGCTCTCCAGCCGCTTGCGTACGTTGTCTTGGGCGATGATGGGCGCCTGCTTCTGAAAATACGCGTTCCCGCCGGTGTGGTCGCCGTGATAATGCGTGTTGATGATGAACCGCACCGGCTTGTCGGTGATGCCTTTCAGCGCAGCCTGAATCTTGTCGGCCAGCGGCGCGTACTGATCGTCGACGATCACAATGCCGTCTTCGCCCACCGATGCGCCGATGTTTCCGCCGGCGCCCTGCAGCATGTAAACGCTGCCAGCCACTTTGCTGACCTTGATCTGAATTTTGCTGAAATCCTGCTCCTGCGTTATGGCCAGGCCACCGAATAGCAGCACGGCAACAGCGCAAGCGGTCAAGGGGCGCATGGTTACCCTCTCCTCACGAGGACCGATTCTAATGGAAAAACACAAGATTGGGAGCTCCAGCTAAAATCTGCTTGACCCTTACGTTACGTCAGACCGTAAAACCTCGATCAGGGGAACCATGGGCCGCACCTATCTGGCTCACGAATTCGCGAAGCGCGCCGGAGTCACCGTCCGCGCCCTGCATCACTATGACCGGCTCGAGCTGCTCAAGCCGAGCGGCCGTACAACGGCAGGGTATCGAGTGTACTCCGACCGGGACTTCGCGCGTTTGGAGCAGATCGTGGCGTTGAAGTTCATCGGATTTCCCTTATTCCAAATCCGGGACCTCCTTCGACGGAAGGACACCGATCTCAGCGCAGCCCTGCGGCACCAACGCCAGATCCTGGCCGAGAAGCGCGACCACCTCGACCGGGCGATGCAGGCGATTGAACGCGCGGAGAAGATCGTGGCCGCCGGAGGAAAGCCCGATTGGGAGCCATTCCGCAAGGTCATCGAGGTGATTCAAATGCAAACCAGAAAAGACTGGATGAAGAAGTATTACACCGAAGAACAGCTCGCGAGCCTGCGCCAACGCTGGTCGCTCGAGGTCCAGGCGGAAGCTGAGCAGGGGTGGGCTGCCCTGGCGAAAGACACCGAGGCAGCGATTGCCCGCGGCGAACGGCCGGATGGCGACACTGGACTCCAATTGGCGGCGCGGCGCCAGCAATTGCTTTCGCAATTTACCGGCGGCGATCCCGGCATTGAGGAGAACTTGCGAAAGCTCTATGCCGACCGGGCCAACTGGCCAGCGACTTTCAGGAAGCCATACAGCGACGCGGTCGACACGTTCTTATGTCAGGCCGCGCAGGCTTTGGCCAAGACGCGGACTCACTAACCAGGGATAGCTACTGCGGGCTCCCTGCAAATCCAGGGCGCGTATTCAATCGCGCCCTTTCTTAGTTCTCTCTATTCCGGGCTCAGGCTGTCGAACATCTTCCACAACTTGTCGGCGGTTGCGCGATAGATCACCCAGCCCGCGCCGGCATCGGAAGTTTCGCGGAAGAGTAGTTCGCCAACTCCGTCGCCATCGGCGTCGACCGCGTCGATCAGTTCGAGGCGCGGCGTAATGTCGAGATGGAACTTGTCGGTGACTCCCGAGTAGAGTTTATGCAGGTTGTTGTAAATGTCGGGGTAGGCCACCAGCAAAACTGAGTATTGCAGCTCAGAATCGTACTCGGAATGAGCGCTGCCGACCGGCGGCGCAGGCATGTGCGCCGTAGCAGTGAAAACCAGAACCGGTTGATTCGATCTCCACAGATCGTAGGCGACCATCTGCACGGTTTCGAAGATTGGCTCCCGCGCGGAAGCCCGCCGGGCAGGCTGCGGGTGGGCGGACTTCGCCGTGGTGCTGGCTTTGGCCTTGGCATCGAGATAGGCGAGAAGCTGTTCCTTGGCCAGGGCCGTCATTTGCTTGCGGCGATCTTCTTCTTCGCCTTTGAGCCAGTCGAAGTTGAACGGACGCAGCGGTGAATTGGATGCGTCGGAAATTGCCGGAATCAGCTGAACGTCGCCTTTGGTTGCCGCCGCGGTCTCAACCACCTTGCCCGCATTCGCCGTAGTGCTCGGCTTGGCTCCGGGCTTGCTGTAGCCCGGCACCTCTTCATCGGCGAAAGACGTAGCTGGCTGGCCACGCCGCAGCCGGGGACGGTTCGCCTCGCTGGCGCCGCTGTCGGATGCGGTATGTTCGCGCGATCATTGGCCTTGGTGTCAGCCGGCTTCGCGTCTGGCTTGGATTCGGCTGGCTTTGCGTCGCCTGAGGCTGAAGGTGAAGTCGATGGCGACGGCGAAGTCGGCGGCGGTTGACCCTGCCCCGTCGATGGCGCACTCGCCGGCGGTTCCGAAGGCGGAGGCGAAGATCCCTTGGTCAATCTCGGCGGTTCGTCGCTGTCAGAGCCGGTGGACTTCGGCTTGTCGGAAGCTGGCGGTGTGGAAGCTGGCGTAGAACCGCCGGATGACGGAGTGGAACTCGGTGGGGCCGTCTTCACCGCATTGGGGTCGCGAGTCATCCGCGGCGGCGCATCTGTATCCGCAATCCCTACAGGAGCCACTTCCGCCTTGACCTCGTTCGTCGTGGGCT
>Ga0187817_10001991_pt1 | contig 10311 bp, 7 predicted proteins | sample NC_wetland_sal_i_17_FD_132431 | JGI IMG/M metagenome (GOLD analysis project Ga0187817, IMG submission 132431) | Wetland sediment microbial communities from Neuse River Estuary, North Carolina, USA - SO4_2 | ecosystem: Environmental > Aquatic > Freshwater > Wetlands > Sediment | place: USA: North... | reverse complement strand
GATAGGCGCGGAGAGCGGGCTGCAGTTTCTGGAAGTAGAGAGCGTCCTGAATTTTAGGAAGGGCATCTTTGAAGGAAGGAACGCCGGCTTGCTGGTGGTCAACGACCTTCAGAATGACGTAGCCCTGCTTGGTCTGAATAACGTTGGTGACTTCGCCGGCCTTGAGAGAGAAAGTGGCGTCCTCAATCTGCTTGGCGAGTTTGCCGCGCTCGAAGGTGCCAAGCGCGCCGCCATCGGCGGCAGATGGACCGTCGGAAGATTTCTTGGCGATGTCTTCAAAGTTGCCGCCATCGCGGATCTGCTTAAGGAGATCATTGGCTTTGGCCTGGGCGGCAGCATCGGCGGCCTGCTTGGCAGCATCGTCGGGCTGCGCGGCTGGGGCGTTAGGGTCTGCGGCAGGCGTGGCAGCCGGGGCGACCTTCGGAGCAACGAGAATCTCGCTGAGGCGGATGTACTCGGGCTGCTCCATTTCAGCCTTGTGATCGGTGTAGAACTTCTCTTCTTCTTCTTTACTGAGAGAGATTTTGCCGCCCACTTCTTCGCCGATGACTTTGCGGGTGATGATCTGGTTGCGCTGGGTCTGCTTGAAATCTTCCCAGGAGATGCCCTGTTTGGCAGCCTCCTGTTCGAGGGCTTCCATGGAATCGAGCTTGAAGTCTTTGCGGAGCTGGTCGAGCTGCTTGATGAGCTCGGTGTCGCCGCTGATGCCGAGGTCTTTGGCTTTCTCGAGGAGAAGCTGCTGATCGATGAGGTCGCGGAGAACATCTTTTTCGCGGTCGGCGAAGACTTTGTCGGCGTCGCTGGGGGCCTGCGCTTTGACTTCGTCGCGAAGCTGGTCTTTGCTGCGATCGTACTCAGACTTGGTGATGATCTGGTTGTTGACGTGGGCGATGATTTCTTCGACGACGTTTTGTCCCGCGGCGAGAGCGGGTGCGCAGGTGAGAGCGATCAGAAGCAGGGAGAGCTTTTTCATAGGTTGATTATGAGCCGCCACGCATCCCAGGCTTGCGGGCGAGCTTGAGCCGATTGGTTATTTTACCTCTTTAGGAGCCGATGCGGGTTGGCACACCTCCCCGGTCCGGTGACGGCGTGCCGTCCCTTTCGGGGCTCGCTTTGTCTCTGCCCGACCGTACCTAGCGCTTACGCGCTAGGCTAACGAATATCGCCGCTCCGCGGCAGAGGACTCACTCTGGGCTGCTTTGCGGCGTAAACACGCATGCGGGTACCGCCCTTAACTTGGACGCCGCCTGTCGTGGCGGAGTTGGCTGCTCTTATGCGGTACGGAGGAGGGCGAGGGCGGTGCGGTCGTCGTCGGCGGGGGCGTTGGCAGTGAATTCGGCGATTGCGTTGAGGACGGTCGTGCACAGTGCCTGCGCGCTGGGAGAGGGAGCGCTTTGGAAGACCTGTTTGACGCGATCGAGGCTAAAGGGCTCCGAATGGCTGTTGGCGCGTCCTTCAGCGTCGACGACTCCGCGGGAGACGACCAGCAGCGAGGCACACTTTTCGAGAGCTACTGCGGGGGCGTCGCACGTGGCGTGGGAAAAGAGGCGGAGGGGAAGTCCGGTGGAGCGGAGTTCGGAGGTGCCAGCGGCGTCGCGGAGAAGGGCGGGAGTGTGGCCGGCGTTGGTGTAACAGAGGGTGCCAAATTTTTCGTGGTAGCAGGCGATGAAAGCCGGGCATGAGTGAGGACCACAGCAGATTTCGAGCAGTCCACGATTGATGCGGAGACAGAGCTCGGTCATGGCGTCGGACTCGTTGATGTCAGCCAGGGCGAACAGTTCGGCGCCGACGGTGCGGAAGATCTGCTGGGCGGCGGTGAGGATGTGGCGGTTTTCGTCGCGGCGTCCGGCAACGTCGAGCAGGCCGATGAGGACGCGCTCGGGGCTGGCGCGGATGGAGTCGTAGAAGTCTCCGGCGATGCGGTTTCCGACGAAGACGGCGGCAAGGTCGACGCCTGCAATTTTTGGGAAGACTGTGGGGACGGGTTCCACCGTGGGGGCGTCAGGAGCGGCGGAGTGGAAGCGGGGAAGCACGGAAAAGCTCATCGGGAAAGTAGCATACGCGCGACTGGGGAGCAACATGGGGGCTGAAGCCCTCAGATATTCTTTGCTCCTTTACGCGGCCCTTTAAGGGCCGCTCTTCCACGGCGATTCCAGACGGCACACGCGGGCTTCGCGCGCGGGACGGACGAGGGCGTCCGTCCCCACACGAGTGGAGCAGATTGGCTAGTCGCCGTATTTGTCTGTTAGATATTTTGCCAGGTCGGATTCTAACTGGCCGTAGTCGGAGTGGATGGTGGCGCGGAGGGCGGCTTCGGTGGAGCTGCCTTGCCCAATGCTTTGCAGGACGCGTTGGACGTCGCTCATCCCATAAGTGTCGTTGATGTAGGTGACGGTGGCCAAGGATTCGGCGTAGGCGAGATAGGCTTGCGATCCGGACAGCTGCATGAAGCTGCCTTCGAGAACGTTGAGCGGAATGTTCTGCTGCGATTTGAAGAGGACGGCGAGCTGGTGTCCGGCGCCGCCGAGAGTCTTGGGTTCAACGAATTGAGCGATGCCTTCGTGGAGCCAAGGCGGACAGCGTCCGGCGGTGAGCTGGGTAATAAACGAGTGCGCGAGTTCGTGTTTCAGGACGTGCGCCAACTCGGGCGTCACCGAGCTGAGGCCGCTGACTGGGATGCGGAGCTTGCCATCGTTCATGGCTCCCGACCAACTGGGGGCGTGCGTGACGTCGAAGAAAGCCTGTTCGGTATAAAGCGTGACGAGAATGTTGTCGCGCGGGGGATTGCCGAGATCGCGCACCAGATCGTCGTAGTCGGCTTCGAGCGTCTGCAGGATCTGGGCGCGGAAAGCCTCGGACGTCTGGTGCCCTTCATAATGCAGAACGAAGTGGCTGCTCTCGCCGGAAGAGAATTCCTGTTCTACATTCTGCTCACGTTGGGCTTTGGCCAGGTATTGCTGGACCCGGTCGTCGGGGCGGAGTTCGAGTGAACGTTTCCAGGAGGCGATGGCTTCCTTGGTGCGGTCGCAAGCGAACTGGGCGTAACCGAGCATCGTATAAGCATCGGGAGAATCTGGCGCGGCTTTGACAGCCCGTTGGGCGTACGGCAAGGCTTGGTTGGCATTGCCTGTGCGGACCAGGACGGCAGCGTAGTAAATAAGGATGGTGGAGTTGTCGGGCTGGAAGCGCAGGGCGTTATCGAAATATGTTTGCGACTGCTTGATGTTGCCGCGATCGAATTCGAATTTGCCGGCGATGAAATCGGCGGTGGCGCTTAGTTCGGCGTTACCCTTGTGCTCGAGGGCAGAAAGAGCGTCGGGATTGACCTTGCCATCCTGAATGATCTTTCCGACGAGGTCGCCTTCGTTAGCGAGGCTGTCGGGCGGGGCGAAGGTGGCGAGATCGGCGACTTTTGCGCCTCCGGAGGAAGTTGCAGGGACGCCTCCGGCATCGATGCGGTCGACGGAGGACTTGGGGATGGCGTAGGTGTCGTCTCCGATTTCATATTCGTAGCGATTGCCGTTTTCGCGAACATGGTCGACGACGATGGCGCGCCCGTTTTTCAGGTGGATGGTGTCAGCATAGGAACGCGCGAAAGCGGGCGCCAGACACAGTAATAGTAAGGTGACACGTGAACGCATTCAGGCGCATTCTAACAATGGAGGCAGGGCGAACCCACGTGACGAAGGTACTACGGCTGGGGCGGGCTTGGGGGATTGCGGTGTTTGTGATGGTCTCGTTTGTTACCGCGCTTGCAGTCGACAGTGCGCCGGACAAGCCGGGGGAGGCGTTGTATCTTCAGTTGGGGCAGGTGGGGCTGGATGCGGCGCGGGTCTACCAGGTGCGTGGGGCATCGCTGAACCGGCCTTCGATTCAGATCAGTCTCGACGACGGCACGATCGCATTCACGCAAGATGTGATGGGGCGGATCACTGGGGCGTTCTTTGAGGGGGACGGCGAGATTCTGCTGACACCTCCGAACGCGGTTGAGCGCAGATCGATGAGCCTGTTCACCGGGATGGCGATTCTGGAGGAGCGGTTCGCGACGGCTTACTTCCGGTTCAATGATGAGGCATTCGCCGAGTTGCGCCCCGACTTGCGCGCGACCGACAACCAACAGGAATTCGTGGACCGGTGGAATGCAACGGCGAAGAATCTGGCGAGCACCGATGCGATGCGGTTACTGCTGACACTGAGCCGGATACTGCCGGTGAAGGGCGGAACGGTTTCCGCGGATGCGGCCACAGCGGACCGCGATGCGGATCGATTCATGCACATGCGGCTGCAAGGGCTGAAGCTCGGCGTGTTCGACGTGTTCTACGATTCGACGGCAGCGGAGCAGATTGAAGCGAGGCAGCCGAAGACGGCGGAAAATGGGGAGAGTTACTACGACGTGTGGACTTCATTTTCGCCCGAGCAAGCCGGCACGGCGAGAGTGGGTACGGGAGCCGCGCCGCAGGGGCCCGGCGAGGGAGCGCGCGTGAATCGGGTCGCGCTTCGCCGCTACACGATTACGGCGGAAGTGGTGCCTCCCAAGCAGTTGCATGCGCGAGCGGTGGTGCAGTGCGATGTGCGAGAGGGTCAAGTTCGGACATTGCTGTTTGAATTGTCGCGGTTCTTGCAGGTGGAAAGCGTGAGCCTCGATGGGCAGAAGGTGGAATACATCCACAATCCGTCGCTGGAGGGCACGCAGCTGGCGAGGCAGGGCAACGATGTGGTGGCCGTGATCCTGCCGGAGCCGATGAAGGCGGGCGAGAAGTTTGCGCTCGAGTTTGTTTACGGCGGAGAAGTACTGGCGGAAGCCGGAAGCGGGTTGCTTTACGTGGGCGCGCGCGGAACGTGGTATCCGAATCGCGGGATGGAGATGGCGGATTTTGATTCGGAGTTCACGTATCCGCAGGGATGGACCCTGCTGGCGACGGGGAAACGGGTGCAGGCTGCGACGAAGCCGACAGGAGAGCAGACGTCGCGATGGGTATCGGACCGGCCGATTCCGCTGGCGGGATTCAATCTGGGCAAGTATCGCGAGGCGACCACGCGGGCTGGGAATGTAGTGGTGGAGACGTATGCGACGGTGGGCGTGGAACGGAGCTTTCCGAGTGCCCCCATTGAAGTGGTGAGGAACGATCCATCGGAGCCGGTGGCGCGGCCGACGGAGATCGTGGTGCCTTCGCGTCCGTCACCTACGCAGACCGAAGTTGCCGTGGGGGAATCGGCGGCACGGGCGATTCAGTATTTTGCGGAGCGCTTTGGTCCGTTTCCCTACAGTCACCTGGCGTTGACGCAGATGCCGGGGCGCGAGAGCCAGGGCTGGCCGGGGCTGGTGTTTCTTTCGACCTATGTATTTCTCGATCAGCAGCAGAGGCAGGAATTGCACTACGAACAGTACCAGATTTTGCTGCAGGAATCGGTGCCGGCGCATGAGGCGGCTCATCAGTGGTGGGGCGACCTGATCACGTGGAAGAGTTACCGCGACCAGTGGTTCTCAGAGGGACTGGCGAATTATTGCGCGCTGATGATGCTGCAGGAAAAAAATTCGGCAGGGTTTCGGCAGATCATGGAGAAATACCGAAGCGATCTGCTCGTGAAGAATAAGGACGGGATGACGCCGTTGGACGCAGGTCCGGTGACCCTGGGGACGCGGCTATTATCGTCGCGATTTCCGGAGGGGTACGAGGCGATCAGCTATGGGCGGGGGACGTGGCTGTTCCACATGCTGCGGACGATGCTGAAAGATGCGGACGAGAAGAACAAAGGCTCCGCACGCGCGGACGAGCCATTTGTGCGGGCGCTGCGGAAATTGCGGCAGCGGTACGAAGGGAGATCGATCAGCACCAAAGAGTTGCTGGACGTTTTCGCGGAGGATTTGCCGGCGTCGCTGCGCTATGAAGGCAAGAGTTCGCTGGACTGGTTTCTGGACGGATGGATTAATGGGACTTCTCTTCCCAAACTGGAGTTGAAGTCGGTACGAATTACGCCGAAGGGAGCGGGACTGACGGTGACTGGAACGATCGAGCAGAAAGAAGCGCCGGAGGATCTGGTGACGTCAGTGCCGGTGTATGGAGTGATCACGGGCCGGCAGCCGGTGCTGTTGGGGCGCGTGTTTGCGGATGGGGCGGAATCGACGTTTCGGCTGTCGGCGCCGGCGGGAGTACACAAGATTGAGCTGGATCCATACGGGACGCTGTTGACGAGTCCGAAGTAGGGCAAGGTGCTGCTGAGTTCCGAATTGGTTGGTGGCTTCCGTTTCGATTCCCGGATTGGATATTCGCGGAAGATGAGAACGACCCTCCTGAGTTGATCCCATACCTAAGTGCTGTATTTCCTCATCTTTTGGAGAGGGGTGCGTGCCGTCGAGAATGGCGAACGATCTGCTTAAGGTGAAGCGATGTGGCGGAGAAATTATGAGTCATTTTTCAGGCAACGCGCAGGAAATGGACGAAGGAACGAACCTGGAGTGCGATACGGTGGCAGGTTGTGCGGGGACGATTCTCTACGTCGAAGACGAAGCCTTTGTGCGTGAGGTCGTGGCAGAGGTTTTGCAGGCGGCGGGGTATCGGGTGCTGATCGCGAAGAATGCGGCTGAGGCGATCGATACATTCCATGGATGGGGTCCGGAAGTGGATCTGCTCCTGACCGATGTGATACTTCCGGGAGAGACCGGGCATGTGCTGGCGGCACGGTTGCGGCATGCCAATTCGAGACTCGAAGTGCTGTATGTGACCGGATATTCGGAACAGATGGGAATGCGATCGAGCGCGAACGAGGATTGTCTGGCGAAACCTTTTTCCACCGAGGCGCTGCTCCAGCGCGTAAGACGGATGATTGTTCAGAAGGATTATCAGGCGGGAAGAGAGAACGCGGTTATGCTCGCTTGCGCCGGAGCGTAGCCTGCAGGATTTGTTTGGGGATCTCGGACAAGGGGACGACGCGGCTGAGGATGCCGAGTTCGGCGCAAACCCGCGGCATGCCGTAGACGGCGCAGGTGGCTTCGTCCTGACCGATCGTGAGGCCACCGTAGCGGTAGATTGCGGACATACCGTCGGCGCCGTCGGATCCCATTCCGGTCATAATCACTCCCAAGGCGCGGTTCTTATAGGTCTCGGCCACCGACTTCATGAGCACATCCACAGAAGGGATGTGCATGGCGTCTTCTGGATAGCGTCCCAACGCGATGACGGGCTTGGAGTCGGAGACGCGGGGTACGATGCACATGTGAAGTCCGGCAGGGGCGATGTAGGCGACGCCGGGTTGGATAAGTTCGCGCTGCGCGGCTTCGTTGACGGCAATCGCACAGAGAGAGTCGAGCCGCTGGGCGAAGGGTCCGGTAAAGCCGAGGGGCATGTGCTGCACAATGAGGATCGGGACGGGAAAGTCGCGAGGGAAGCGAGGGAGGACTTGCTCGAGGGCTTTGGGCCCGCCGGTGGAGACTCCGATGGCGACGACTGCTGGAATTGGCGAGGCGGACGGCTGAGATTCGAGAGCGTCGGATTGGGGCGGCTTCCGGACGCGGGTGGTGGGTCGCGTGAGCACGTGGCGCGACTGGGCGGCGGCACGAATCTTGGCAATGAGATCGGCGCGAATGTGCGTGATGTCAAGGGAAGTGGGCGACATCTGTTTGGGGACGTAGTCGAAGGCACCGGCGCTGAGAGCGTCAAAAGTGATCTGGGCGTCTCTTTCGGTGGCGGCGCTGACCATGATGACTGGACGCGGGAACTGCTGCATGATGCAGCGCAGGGTGCTGACGCCGTCGAGGCCCGGCATGGCGACGTCGAGAGTGACGACGTCGGGGTCGAGAGATGCGATTTTTTCGAATGCGTCAGAGGCGCAACAGGCGGTACCGACGACTTCGAGATCGAGGTCGGAGGCAATCATGCGGGAGATTGCGGTGCGCATGAAGGCGCTGTCGTCCACGATCAGGACGCGGATTTGAGAGCGAGTTTCAAGAAGGATGCTCATTTCCGGTAGATGGCGTGGACGAGAGCGTGGACCTCGTCCATGTAGGAATCGAGTTCGAAGGTGAGGCGGGCCCAATCGAACTCCTTCTCCCCCGGACACTGTTCTGCCAGCACGTTGAAGCTGGTTTCCTCGAGCAGGTTGACCTCGCGTTTCTCAATGAATCCATGGTTCAAGCCGCTCATGCGGCAGAGCAAGTCGCTGATCTCGACCAGAGCGATGAGGCTGGCGTGTTCGTGCGAGCACGGGGGCGAATGGTGGAACGACACGACTTCGCGAAGATCAGAGGCAAGTTCCCAGCGATTGGCCAGCAGGCGTCCGCTTTCGCAGTGAGTGAATCCCAGTCGTGACTGCTCGGCTTCGTGCAGGGGGATGCCTTCGTTGCGCGCGAGATCGTAGGCGCCGCGGAATTCTTTGGGAAGCATCCAGAGGTTGACGATGATGCCGAGATCGTGGAGAAGGCCGGCGAGGTAGGCCTTACCGGGATCGGGATAGGAAATCTTGCGTGCGAAATGGCGGCAGACGAGCGCGACTCCGAGGGAATGTTCCCAGAAGACGACGGGATCGATCCCCTGGGTTTCGCCGGGGATGATGTTGAGCACGCCGCAGGACAAGGCGATATCGCGGACGCGCTGGATGCCAAGGCCGACGATGGCGGCGCGAAGGGAATCGACTTTTTGCCAGCGCCCGAACAGAGGACTGTTGGCCATCTGCAGGCACTGGGCGGCAAGGGATTTATCCTGCGCAATCATGTCGGTGACTTTTTGCACGTCGAGCTGCTCGGCGGGCAATTCGAGATAGCGGAGCAGCGGGCCCAGAACCGCGGGAATCGTCGGGATGTGTCGAAGATCTTCGATGCGCGAGAGCAAAGACGCTTTCGAGCTAGCGGCAGTCATAATGCCTGCTTTCCCGCCTGCACGCGTTCACCCTTCACATACGCGGTGGTTCCAGGCAGATGAACCAGGCGGAAGTCGTCATTCACGCCGTAGAGCGACTCGGAATGGCCGAGGAAGAGATATCCATGGGGGAGAAGGTTGTTGAAGAAGTGTTGAATGACGCGGCGCTTGGACGCCAGATCGAAATAGATGAGGACGTTGCAGCAGAAGATGACGTCGAGACCCTTCATGAACGTCATGCGCGCGTCGTCGGAGAGATTCAGGCGGCTGAAGGCGATCTGGTTGCGGACAGACTGCTGCACTTCGAGTTGCTCGCCGTTGGGAGTGAAGTATTTCTGGCGGTAATAGGCGGTCAGGTGACGCGTGCTGTAGTTGCCATAGATCGCGCTCTTGGAGTGGGCGAGAGAACGTTCGTTGAGATCGGTGGCGAGGATCTCGACCGTCCAGCCCTTGAGGCGGCGCTGGGATTCTTCCAGCAGAACCATGCTGAGCGTGTAAGGTTCTTCGCCGGTGGAGCAACCCGCGCTCCAGATGCGCATGCGTTTGAGGGGAAGCTTGGATTTGGCTTCGATGATTTTGGGGATGACGATCTGCTGCAAGGCGTCGAGCTGCGGCTGGTTGCGGAAGAAATAGGTTTCGCCGATGGTGATCTCGTTGAGCAGCGCGACCAGTTCTGTCTGGCGCGTGGGGCGGATGGTCAGGTGTTCGAAGTATTCGCGGAAGGTGAGGGTCTTGAGTTCCTTCATGCGGCGTCCGCAGCGATCCTGGAGAAGACGGAGCTTGCTGTCGGGATGAAAGATGCCGGCAACCTGATACACCAGGTCGCGGATGCGGATCAGGTCAGGATCCGGTGGACCATCGAGGGCGATGGGGGAACGAACGGGTGCGAGTGCAGTGGTCATGCGGCCTTTCGCAGGACGATGGTCAAGGACTGTTTCCTCACGGGAAGCTCAGTGCGACAGGGTCTTGGTGGCTCCCTACAACTTCATCGGCGGGGTAGCAGGCGACTTTAGGGATTCAGTGGAACGCGGGTTTCCCTTGGGGATGAGGGCGATTTCAGGGAATGGCGGGCGAAGGTTTCGACAAGGAGGGAGTTGCCAGCACGTCGGAGCGGACGATGTGCTCGGTGAGGATGACGAGATCGACGCGGCGGTTCTGGGCGCGGCCCTGGGGCGTGTTGTTACTGGCGATGGGATGGTATTCGGCGTATCCAGCGGCAGAGAGGCGATCGGGAGAGAAACCATAGCGGACGATGAGCAAGCGTACGAGTTCGGTGGAGCGTGCGGTCGAGAGTTCCCAGTTGGAGGCCATCTGTGCGGTGTGGATGGGGACGTTGTCGGTGTGGCCTTCGATGCGCAGGCGGCAAGTGCGCACGGCGAGAATCGACGCAATGCGATCAAGCGCCGGCATGGCGGAGGGACGGAGGCTGGCGGAGCCGCTGTCGAAGAATCCGAATTCG
>Ga0187817_10001990_pt1 | contig 10311 bp, 10 predicted proteins | sample NC_wetland_sal_i_17_FD_132431 | JGI IMG/M metagenome (GOLD analysis project Ga0187817, IMG submission 132431) | Wetland sediment microbial communities from Neuse River Estuary, North Carolina, USA - SO4_2 | ecosystem: Environmental > Aquatic > Freshwater > Wetlands > Sediment | place: USA... | reverse complement strand
TCACGCTTGTTTTCACCTAGTCGGGTGATCGTTATCACGGACTCTCCAGCAGTTCACCGCTAAAAAACATAGCCCATGGCGACTAAACCTACATTTGGCCAGGAACACATCGCACCTTTGGAGTTGAGGTCGGCGTTGCAAGCAATTGGTAGCACCGTAGAGAGGTCCGGGAAAAGCATCTTGTTCCGGCGGGGCGACAAGGCTAGAGCAAAAGTTAGTCTTAGCCTAGAAGGTACAAACGTCATTTCTCGGACATTAGCGCCGGGTTCACTGCTGGGCTTGCCTGCGACACTGAGCGGAGAACCTTACAGTCTGACGGCGACCGTAGCGGAAGTCTGCCAACTGGATTTCATTCGTCGCGAGGCGACTAGCAGCTCAGCTTTGAACGCTACGATTGATGCACACGCATTCATTTCAGACGCTTTCGAGTGGCTATGCGGTTTCCACGCCGTCTACGCCCTCTGGTACTGGCTCGTAAAAAGAACGCAGTGGGGAAGGATTGCCGGGGGTTCGCTGGAGCGAGTCGCCTCAGCCGCAGGCCGTGTGGGTGTGTTGCATCTCAGAAGAAAAAATTTTCGCCTATAGGGCATCCGCTTGCTTTCAGTCGGACCCGTTGACGAAGTTGTAGGCGGATATTGAAAGTCAGCCCTTGTGACCAAGGAACCAAAGCTAGTTCGGGGATTGTCCGGAACCCGGAAGCTATCCAGAAACGGGCTTCTGGGCGAACCCGGCACATCCCTGGCGTGGCACAAATCCGGCTTTTGCTTCCCTACTCAAAAGGCCGCAAACGGTAGGTTCCCACGAACGGCGCCTTGGTCACCTCAGGTAACGCCGTACCTTGGAGGGCCCCTGCTGCTTCTCTGGTCGGCTCCCGAAATCAGAGGAACTCGCCATAATTCTCGTATTAGCTGGGAGGGTATTGTGGCGGAAGCGAGTGGGAGTCGAACCTTTCCGTGTGTTGAAAACAAAGAATAAACCTTTAGAATCAACCGCATCTCCCGACAGAAACCTTAACTTCCGCAGGGGGCTAGCACATGTCCTAGCACAACGTATCGTGCAACGGGGGGTGTCAGCCTGAATGGATAGCACGAAATGTTTCTAGGCAGCGATTCTTATGAGTTCATTGGATACGTAGCCTGCTGGGAATTTCAGCAGTTCTTCTGCGATAGCTGCGTCAAGCTGCATCGGCAGACCCCCAACTAGCAACCTCGTGCGAACCATAGAACGCTGGGGCATCGCCACACGTGCGGGCGCGAAGTTGAAGTAGCCGGAGTCGAACCGGGCCATCTCGCAGTCTACCCGTTCGGAAAAGTTCGCCACGATTCCCAGGCGAAGCAGGGACGCCAGCAAAAGCGCGGCTCCCACCAGCAGCGTCAACGTCGCTGAGGGCTCTCAGCAGGGCCGCTGGGTTGCCGTTGGGCACGACTTGCCCGTTCCCACACCCTGCCGACACCCCTCCCACACCGTTCCCACACCCTGCCGACACCCGGTTAGGGTGCGATGGAAACGCCGCCCGCCGTACGGAGTCGGAGTTTACCCTTGACTTCATCGCGAAGACGCCCGTCGCCGAGATTCACCTTTTTGACCATGATGTTTTCCTGAACCACAATGCATTTCGATGCCCCGGAGCGCCGTCGCTCGAGGACCTGAGCAAGAAGCAGCCGAAAGTCGATTACCTCGCAAGTGTTTATTTACGGATGCGGAAAAGGATCATCCCTCACAACTACTCCGTCGATGAAACCACAATCGACCAATTGAAGGAAATGAGCTTCGTCTTCATTTGCATCGACAAGGGCAGCGGCAAGCGGCTAATCGTTGAGCGGCTGCAGGAATGGGGTATTCCGTTCATCGACGTTGGGATGGGAATCCAGCTCGGGGAGGAGAATACGCTAGGAGGGATCGTCACGGTTACCACCAGCACCGCAAAGAAAGGAGACCATGTCGCCAGCCGCACGGCATTTTCAGACGGCGAAGCAGCTAATGAGTATTCCCAGAATGTCCAGATTTCTGAACTCAATGCATTGAACGCGGCACTCGCCGTCATCAAGTGGAAGAAACTCTGCGGATATTTCGACGACGTGACAAGAGAGCATTACTGCGCATACACCATAAGGTCGAATCAACTGATATCTGAGGACGTGCATGAAGGCTGAACTCGTGCTCGCTTATGAATTCGTGGAGTTCATTCCGGACGATCTTAAGGACCGGACGCTCTACATATCGATCATCTATTGCACCGCCGTGCACAAATGCTGCTGTGGGTGCGGGCGGGAAGTCGTAACACCGCTCTCACCGACTGGCTGGCAGCTGATTTTTGACGGCAAGACTGTTTCGCTTTATCCGTCGATTGGAAGCTGGAACCTGCCCTGCCAGTCACACTACTTCATTACGAAGAACAAGGTAGTCTGGGCACCAAAGTGGACGAAGAGGCAGATCGAAAGGGGTCGGGTGCAGGAAGCGAGGGCGAGGGAGAGATACTATGCTGATATGCAGCATCCTATAGATGCAACGAAACCAATTGCATCGACGCCCAGAACTCCAAAAGGGAAGGTAAGGATCAGGCAGAAGACCACCGAGGAGTTTTCGTGAGCGGGTCGGATAGCCCGGTGCAAGCGCAACCGACTCGACCGTGACGTGCCTTTCCAGAGAACGCGCACATAGCAAGCAGCTGAGCAAGTTCCCGCATCCAACCTAAACTGCACACTTCTGGCACATACTCGCAAACGGATAAGCGGCTGGACCTGACGTTTCTCCGTGGAAACGACTGTTGGAATGTCAGTCCGTTTCAGCCATGATTCTGGTGCCGTCTCAGTTTCCGGATTGCCCGTCATCCGCTCATGAGCAGGGAATCATTCCAACGACCCGTTTTGGCCTCAACAGCTTGCCCCTTGTGGTGTTCTGCATGTCGCGTTGGGATGCACTTTCGGGCCTAAAATCTGCTACCATGACCGCTTGGTGAGGTTGCCATGCCCCAATACGTGATCGAGCGGGAAATCCCCGGCGCAGGTAAATTATCGGATGCGGAATTGCAGGCCGTCGCCAGAAAGTCAGTAGGCGTGCTGAAGGATATGGGACCGGAAATCAAATGGCTCCACTCCTACGTCACCGGGGATAAAGTCTATTGTGTGTACCTGGCGCCAGACGAGGAAACGATTCGCGAACACGCACGCCGCGGAGGTTTTCCGGCGAATCGCATCTCGGCAGTGCGGCGCATGATCGATCCCGGCACCGCAAATTGACTTAAGCAGAGTTTCGAGACTGAAGATCTGATTCCGCGTCGCAGTTAAGCGCCTCACGGATGGCTTGCTCGACCGGCATCGCCCAACCTTCCATCCACGCGGTGAGACCTGCAGCATTGCCGAGAGTTCGGCGCGCAAATTCCAGGGCTTTCTCCAGCCTGCGTTGCTCGGCAGGCATTAGTGGAACGCCCACTTGTTGGCGAAGTGCGGCGGCGGCTCCTGCCCAGTGCAGCGATTGCTCAGCGTTCGATTGCGCTGCGGCACTCACCGCGAGACATTCAAGGGCCCTTGCGATGCCGCGTTTGTGCCCCAACTCCTGGAATACCTTGATGCTTTCCCCGTACAGGCGGCGCGCCTCGGCGTTGTTCCCCTGATCGCAGCTTAAACTTGCCAGATCGGCGAGCGCGCTCGCAATTCCCCAGCTATCGCGCAGCCGGCGAAACTCCAACAGGCTCTGTTCGCAATAGGAACGCGCGGTAACCAGATCCGCTTTTTCCCGGGCCACGTCGCCCAGGTAGTTCAAAGTCCACGCCACACCCGCGCCATCTCCGATCTGACGGAACATCGTCAGACACTCATCGTAAAGCGAGGATGCGCGCTCATATTCGCCCTGCAACTTCATCACGCTGGCGAGATTGCTGAGGGCTCGGGCGATGGCAGTGGGATCGCCAAGGTCTTTCCATATTGCGACACATCGCTCGAAAAGTAAGGATGCGTCGGTGAGTTCGCCCCGATCGCGAGCGTTGACGGCCAACGCGTTCAGGGCGACGGCAACGCCGCGGTTATCGTTTAGCTCGACACAGGTCTCGAGGCTTTCTTCGAACAGTGGCCGCCCGGCGGCGTAATCGCCCTGCGCCGCCGCCAAAACTGCGCCAGCGAAGAGCAGGCGCGCGCGGAGCTTTGGACGTGCCGCGGATCCTTCCAACGCTAGGAGCCGGGCGATTGCATCACGGCCCTCCGTAAGATGCTCCCGTGTTTCCCAGAAGCGAAACAGGGCGGCGCCCATGCGGAGGCCCCAGTCGGCATCCCCGGTTTTGATCAGATAATCAATCGCCAAGCGGTAGTTCTCGTGCTCGGCATCAAAACGGTCGAACCATTCGGGTTGAGCGGCCACTTCCTCGGCGCCTTCTTCGGCAAGCACGAGATAATAAGCGGCATGGGCCCGGCGAGTCGCAGCTTCATCGTTGCTCTCAGCGAGGCGTTCGAGAGCGTACTCCCGGACGGTGGAGAGCATAAAGAAGCGCGTTTCTTTATCGACCTGCTCCACCTGCTGGGCCAAGCTTTTGTCCACGAGCGAAGCCATGCCGTCAAGCACGTCCAAGCCCAGATCGCCTTTGGTGTCGCACGCGGCCTCCACGCCTTCCAGGGTGCAGCCACCGCTAAACACGGAAAGCCTCCGGAAGAGAGTTTGTTCAGCGGCATTGAGGAGGCCGTAACTCCAGTCCACGGTGTTGCGAAGAGTTTGTTGCCGAGTTGGCAGATCGCGGGCGCCGCCGGTCAACAGGTTCAAACGGCTTTCGAGGCGCGTCAGCATGGCGGACGGCGAAAGCATCTTGATACGAGCCGCAGCAAGTTCGATGGCGAGAGGCAGGCCGTCAAGGCGTGCGCAGATGGCCGCCACCGCTGGGGCATTTTCCTTCGTCAAGGCGAATTGGTGCTTTACCGCCTGCACGCGTTCCACAAAAAGCGCGATCGCTGGAAGACGGGAAAGCACTTCCAGCGGCGGGATGGACTTCGGGTCGGGCAGCGCGAGCGGTGGCACGGGAAATTCATGTTCACCGTAGATATGAAGCGGCGCCTGGCTGGTGACCACGACCTTGAGTTTGGGGCCGGTAGTAAGCATTTGCGCCACGACCGGCGCTGAGGAGACGAGGTGCTCGAAGTTGTCGAGCAAGAGGAGCATGGGCTGGCTCAGGCCGCCCACGTACTCTATCAAGCTTTCCAGCGGCGACGTATTTCCCGACTCGTGCACGCCCACTGCTTGCGCGATGGCGGACGCGATCGAGCCACGTTCGCCAATCGCTGACAGAGCGACAAAGCAAACGCCGCCTGGAAATTGGTCGGCGATTTCGCCCGCCACCTGCAAGGCGAGCCGCGTCTTCCCGATTCCGCCCGGACCGGTGAGGGTTACGAGGCGTATGTCAGCACGGCTCAGGAGTTGACGGAGACCGGCCGCTTCGTGTTCTCGTCCAATGAATGCGGTGCGCTGCACCGGCAGGTTGTTGGGGCGAGGTTCGGATTCCCGGGCAGGCGCCTCGGCGAGGCGCTCGCGCACCGCCGCGAGGTCACGAGCCAAATCCCGAGTGGAGGAGTAACGCTCCTTCGGGTCCTTAGCGAGGCAGCGCTCGACGATCCAAAGGAAAGGCGCGGGCGCCTGAAGCGTTCTGGCGGCGAGGCGCTCGGGCTGATCGCGAAGGATTGCGGCTGTCGTTTCCGCATGGGTCTTTTTCTGGAATGCGGGAACTCCGGTGACCATTTCGTAGAGCACCGATCCGAAGGAAAACTGGTCAGAACGAAAATCGACTTCGCCGCCGGTCGCTTGCTCCGGCGACATATATCCGACGGTGCCCATCACCGTTCCATGCTCTGTGATGCTGGTGGTCACATCGGAACGCTGATCGCCGTCGAGCTTAAGAAGTTTCGCCAGGCCGAAGTCCAGCACTTTGGCCGTACCGTCGTCGGAAACCATCAGGTTCTCCGGTTTCAGATCTCGATGAATAATGCCACTCTCGTGCGCTTTGGCGAGACCGTCGGCAATCTGTGCCGCGATTGCGACAGACTTGCGAAATGGCATTGGGCCGGGGGCGAGCAGCGCGCGCACCGTTTCTCCATCCACCAGTTCCATCGCGATATAGCGCGTGCCGTTCTCGTGTCCGAGTTCATAAATCGTCACGATGTTCGGGTGATTAAGCGCGCAGGCGGAACGGGCTTCCTGCTCGAAGCGCGATAAAGCTGCCGGTTGAAAACAGCGGTCCAGCGAAAGGGTCTTGATTGCAACCTCACGGTCGAGGCGAGTGTCTTTAGCCCGAAAGACCTCGCCCATGCCGCCGGCGCCGAGTCGCTCAAGAATTTCGTAACTTCCGAAGCGCATACCTGGCGACAGGGTGGATGGCACCGGACCTGATGTGGGAGGTTGGTTCATGGACTTCGCTAGTGTAGCTGTCGGCGTGCCAAAGCTGACTGCTCGCAGCCGCATAACTACAGTTGAATTCTAAGCCGCTGCCTCGGACCTCGGCAGCACCCCTGGTGCGTTTATAATACCCCAGATTCCAGAGGGGATTTCATGGATATTCGATCGTTGCAGCGGCCGCTGAAAGACCGGTACCGGCAGGACCCAACCAGTTCCCTAATCACCCTGACGGCGCGCGGCACTCAGACCGACGCTCCGATCGCCTGTTCGGTGGACCTAGGGCGGGAGATCTACAAGGCGCAAGCGCACAGGGGAGTTGGCGGCGCGGGTACCGGAGCCTGCTCCGGAGACTTATTGTTAGGTGCGTTAGCCGCCTGCGCGCAGATCACTTGCCAAATGGTAGCCGCGGCCATGGGAATCCCTACAGATGGCATAGATGTCACGGTCGAGGGCGATCTGGATCTGCAAGGAACGCTGGGAATATCGAAAGAGGCGCCCGTGGGATTCCAGAGCATCAGAGTCAATTTCGACGTCCGCGCACCCCAGGCATCCGCGGATCAGTTAAGCGCGTTGCAGGCGAAAACGGAGCAATATTGCGTGGTGATGCAGACGTTGCTGCATCCGCCGAAAATTGAGAACAAATGGGAGCAGTATGGACAGTTTGACCTCTGACGCAGCAGCAGATTTCTCGCTTCGCTCGAAATGACAAACTCGTCTGTCGAATCCCTCTTTTACTTCGGCTTGATGTTCTGGTTTACGCAGAACATGTTCGTCGGATCGTAACGCTTCTTGATCTTCGCCAGACGATCGTAATTCTTGCCGTACGTCGCCCGGATGCGATCCTCGCCCTCTTCCATCATGAAGTTGATGTACGCGCCGCCGGCAGAGTATGGATGAAGCGCACTCCAATACTGCTTCGCCCAGCGGGAAACTTTTTCCTTGTTCGCGGCGTCCGGATCGACCCCGACTATCACCTCAGCCCATGTCGCGTCTCGGTAACTCCACGGCGTTGCGCTGTTCTTGACGCGGCCCGCCGCGCCATTGACCGGGTACAGGTGCATGGTCGACTGCATCGACGGCAAGTTCGCCGCGTGTTTCACATGCAGAGCGATGGCTTCGTCCGAGAGCGTGCGCACGAAATCGGCCTTCCAATACCATTGCAGGCCCGGCGGATAGAGGCTGTCGTGCATACTTTGGAGTATTGGATGCGGAATTGGGCCGACCATATCGAGCGTCGGAGCCCTGAAGCTCCGGATCGGCTTGAACACTTTCTCCGCCTTCTTGGCCGGTCCCGTGTAGCACCACACGATGCCGCACATCTTTTTGTTGTGCAGATGCTCGGGGAACGGAGACCCAGGCGGCACGGTCAGGAAAGCAAAGAACCCATAGACGTCATCGGGCGCCTTCGTGATGAAGTTGCGGTACCAGCGCATAATCTCCGTCGCGTCTTCCATCGGCCACAGCATCGGCCCGCCGTAGTCGGTGTGCACCGGTTGCGCCTTGAACAGGAACGATGTCACGACGCCGAAGTTGCCACCCCACCGCGCACCGCCCAGAACAGGTCGGGATTCTCCTTGGCGCTGGCGGTAACGAACTGGCCGTCGGCCAACACCATTTCGACGGCCAGCAGATTGTCGATGGTCAGGCCATACCGCCGCGTCAAGTAACCGATCCCGCCGCCCAAAGTCAGTCCGGCGACGCCGGTCGTCGAAATGATGCCCGCAGGAACCGCGAGACCGAACGCGTGCGTCGCATGGTCTACGTCGCGCCAGAGCGCTCCGCCTCCGACCTGCACGGTCCTCTTCTTCGAGTCCACGCGAACATAGTTCATTGGCGAAAGATCGATCACCAACCCGTCATCGCATACCCCCAACCCACCAGCGTTGTGCCCGCCGCCGCGGATGGACACCAGCATTTTCTGCTCGCGGGCGAACTTCACCGCCGCCATGACGTCGGCCACGTCAGCGCTGCGCGCAATCAGTCGTGGACGCCGGTCGATCATCGCGTTGTACACCTTGCGAGCCGCGTCGTAACTCGGATCGCCCGGCTCGATCAGCCCTCCGCGCAAGTTGGCTCTGAAATCTGCAATCGTCGCTTGGTTAAGCATCGTTAACCCCGACCTCCGGAAATTTGCTGTGTCCTACCGCCGTAGTTGGCTGCATAGGGCGGTGCGGCGTCACCGGGCAAACGCTGCGCCATCCGTAAATTTAGTCAGAATTTACGATTTGTACCCTGGCTCGCACATAGTACGCTTCTCCTTCCGCGGAGACAACGAATTGGCCGCGAGCAGTTCCCAGCGAGATCGGACCCAATGCGTGATTAATGCGCAAACCGTAGAGGTGACAGTACTCGGCAATTCAGTTCGAGCCACCACGCAATAATTCCAGGGTTGTCGGCTAATCGGAAGTTGGCCCGAAACGGACTTCGAGGAAGTTGACCGGATCGGTACCGGTCACCCGCTGCCGACTGCTCTTGGTCAGGTGTCGAGCGACGACGCCAGGCAGAAGACCACGATCGTCTGCCCGTGGGTGCCCGTGCTGTTTTCGAGTTCGCTCAGCAGGTCGGACTCCAGGTCCTCGGGATCAGGCTTCATCTCGCAGGCGGCGATCTCCTGGTCGGATGCACCCTGAAAGCAAAGTTCGCAAACGCCCAAGCCGTCCTCAGAACGGACCGGCGGGCCAAAGACGCGGCAGGTCATGGGTCGGGACTCGTAGAGTTCACAGAGTCCGGTCGCTGGATCGAGCACGGGACAGGGCTCGTCGTTCGCAAAGTCGGCGAAGCGTAGCTCGGCTTCAGCTCCTTCATCCAGTAAACCGGTGGTCGGGTTGCCGGGAAAACCCTGCGACAGGAGGGCGACCGATTCGCGGGCCCGCTCACGGACACGGGCGGCACGCTCAGGGGCTCGGACTTCAAGATCCGCCAACCCTCGCCGCAGGCGGCGGGCGTCCAGTTGGTTGATGGCGAACGCGCCGATGCAGCACTGCGTGCATCCCGGACGACATGCCAGCCAGTTGCCGCTTTTCCGCGTGACCTCGGCCAGCGCAGAATCCACGATCTGGATTAACTTTCGATCTCCCGAAGGCAGATTGGCGGCGCCCATACATGCGGTTGTGGCTGCGTACACGTTTATTGGTAGTCTACGCAATCCTGGCGGCATCCTTGGCGGCACAGTCATTGAATCCGCATTTTTGTTCTTCCTTGCGAGAATCGCGCGGGATCGTGGTAAACGGATTCAAGGTCGGCTCTACGCAAAGTGGGGAGGTAAACCCACAACCGCCATGCTCAGACATTGTGATGAACGCCTCGATCCTTTTACTAAGGATCGTTACAAGCAGACGCTCGCAAAATCGTTTAATCTATCGTTCCCCACGCAAAAGGAAGAGTCGGCTGATCCATCACGTGCAGATCAGATTTACGAGTCCGCCGTCAAAGCATTAATCGAGAAAAGGCGAGGCAAAACGTATCGGCTCGTCTTTGCTGAGAACTGCAACTTTGGTTTTGTTCGAAACCTGCTAGGGCTAAAGTCAATAGGGCTGTGTATCTCCGCTCTGGCCTTTGCGGCTGGGGTCATTCTGGTTTGGCGACGCTCGGGGAGCGTTCCGAACCCTTGGTATATTCCCTTGGCTGTGAGCGCCGCAGTTGCATTCTTGCTCTTTTTCGTAACGGAGGGGGTCGGCTCGTCGCACCGCAGAAGCTTATGCGGAAGCTCTCCTGAGAACATGTGAACGTTCTGAAAGGACACGGGCGTCCGGCTCTTCAGTCAAACCTTAGCCTTAAAGGTGCCTGCGAGTTTCCGACGACAGCAGCGTCTAATCAACGCCAATCCGGCACACCGTTGGCGCAACGTCAGAAAAAAGAAAGGCTCCCCACGTGGGCTAAGAAACTGTACTGACTGTTGGAATGTCAGTCGGAATCGCTTCCCATAATGTATGGTCCGCCGCC
>Ga0187817_10001989_pt1 | contig 10314 bp, 9 predicted proteins | sample NC_wetland_sal_i_17_FD_132431 | JGI IMG/M metagenome (GOLD analysis project Ga0187817, IMG submission 132431) | Wetland sediment microbial communities from Neuse River Estuary, North Carolina, USA - SO4_2 | ecosystem: Environmental > Aquatic > Freshwater > Wetlands > Sediment | place: USA: North... | reverse complement strand
AATTTCTCCTCCTCAAAGTCCACTGAAGCTGTCAGGTCAGAGAGTGCAGAAATCGACCTGCCTGTCCCCCCGCGGGTGAACCCTTCGCGCCTGTACATGGTCAGGATGACGGCCCTGCTGTTCGTCTTGGCAAAATATGATAGGCTCGCCACGGCGAAGGTCAGCTTCCTGCTTCTCGAGCTTCCGTCGTCCAGTGAAATCAAATGGTAGAAGCTGTTGAGGCTGTCAATGATGATTACCTTCCGCTGGGTCTCGAAAACGGTCGAGAATTCGCTTTCTATGTCGGCTCCAGGTTCAGGCACCCTGATGATTGTCTCCTTGGTGGTTAGGATGCCGGTCGTTGAGAAGACTTGGTCCGAGTTGGAGGAGTAGAAGGCGTCTAGGTCGATGATGGCGGAGGCGCTTGCGTTCCGAGCCAGAAGTGCCGTGATCGTGCGGGCGAAGTCAAGGTTGGCCCTTCTGTCTTCCAACAGGAACGTCGACGTCTTCCCGATTAGTGGGGCCAGGAACGACTGCGCCTGCTGCACGCTAAAACTCATTAGGCCAGCATAGGCTGTCTCCCTTCGGTATTTCAAGTGAATCGGATATGCGTGGCCACGTCCAAGGCCAGGGCTTACTATGCCCTGGTCTCAAGGCTCAGACGGGCGGATCTTCCTTTTTCAAGTACACTTCCTGACTTCGGCTTGGACGACTGCGACCTAATTCTCACCACGGCGGATGAAGCAGGGCGCTTCGGTCCCAAGACATTGGCCTTGGAGAATTTGGACGAGAATCCTGGAATCTTCAAGGGCCAGGTCGTGTCCCGGCTCACGGGAGCTGGCGACGTCATATTGGTGGGGGTAGACCCGGGGAAGAGGACAGGCCTTGCCGTCTTCTACGGCCAGACGAAACTGGCCTTCAGCACCTTCGACTCGGCGGGGGCAGTTTGCTCTCGTGTGGGCGCCTTCGCCCGGGGCATACCTTCGAGCAGGATGCTTGTCAGGGTGGGTAATGGCAACAGAGCGATGGCGACGAGACTGGTTGATGGACTGAGGAAGGAGGTTCCTGGCGCGACCATAGAGATAGTGGATGAATCTGGGACTTCGGCAGGGAGCTCCAAGATGAAAGGGGTACAGAGAGATCAGGTAGCCGCAGCCAAGATTGCCTTCCGGAAGGGTGAGGTGGTCAGCCATGGGACGACCAGAACTCGCGGCTGAGAGATTGGATCGAGCCGGGGGTCAGGTCCCCAATGACGAGGTCTTTTTTGAGCCAAGATGGCATCGATTCCCTGGCCGCAAGCGAGCCGAACCGCTCATCTAAGAGGAAGACCAGCCCCCGCTTCCCGGGGCCTCTTACATGCCTCCCTGCGGCCTGGAAGGCTTTGCGCAGAGCAGGTAGTCGAGAGAGCATCAGGTACGAATCTTTCTCACCCGCACGCTTGAGGCAGGCATACTCTGCATACATCATGGGGGAAGGAGGGGGGAGGGCAAGGCCGATTACAGCTATGGATCCCATGGCCCCGCCGCCAAAGTCTTCGCCTTCGGAGAACCTCCCTCCCTGGACGGCGAAGAGGACGGAATCATCGTCCGCCCTGAACGAATCGAAGACTTCTTCCGCCTTTTCGTTGGAGAGGCCTGGAGCTTCTGACACCAGACGTCTGTCTGTGACCTTCTTCGAGACCATTTCGAATATCGTTCCCAACACCGCGTAGGAAGGTGCGAAGACGCCTACGCCGCCGTTGGTGGAATCAATCACTGCGGCCACCCTCTCCGAGATCCTGTAATACATCTCCGGGGTCCGCAACTTGTAGCGGGTCGATGTGCCTGTGTCCACGGCTGTCCTGACAGCGACCATGGGTTCTACTGGTGTGTTGTAGATCTGAATGTTTTCAGGCACCAGACCAAGGGATCTGGCGAAGACGCTCGACGGGTTGACTGTTGCAGAAAGAAGGACTACGCTCTTGAACTCGCCCAAGTATGCGGCCAGTCCTCTGACAGGGTCGGGATCAACGAGGCCTAGGGTGTTCTCCCACCTGACGAGGATGGAGCGGGTTGAAGACGACAGCCGGACTAAGAACTCTCCCACCCGAAGGATCAAAGATGGGAGCCTCCTCTCGTATATCACAGAACCCCAAGCGGCCCCTGAGCTCGCGCTGAGCTCGAACGCCAGGTTCTGGAGCCAAACGGAACCATGGGCGTCGCGAAACCGGTCCATGACTGCGGCTCTGTCGAGGAGCCACCCCTGGTGTTCTGTCATCAGTTGTTCGACAGTGCGCAGAAGGGCAGCGAGCGAGGCGGCAGCTTCTTCCATGAGCATTGCTTCAGCCTCCCTGATTGCGCCTCTGACCTGGTCCAGTGAAAGGGTGGCAGAATTGAGCCCTCTGAAGAAGTCACGCAGGTTGTGGGCCTCGTCTGCGACTAGTACCGTTTTCCGTCTGTCTAGGGAGTTTCGGTCAAAGAGCACGGGCATGGCTTTGGAATCAAAGGCATGCTGGTAGGGGACGACAGCCACCCTTGCCTGGACCGTTGCCAGCCTCGCCACTTCATAGGGGCAGACGTGGACGGTCTCTGATTTCCTGATCAGTTCGGGATGGCGTGGAGTCTTCAGAGAGACCTCTCCGACGAGGCGGTCGAAGTCTTCGGTGAGAGGGATGTTGAGGAAATATGAGCACAGATTGTTGCTAACGTTGAATGAGCAATACCACCCAAACGACTCCTGAGGGACGGCCCTCTCGCGCCTAAGGAGGCAGTAGTCGAACTTGGAAAGCATCGAGGCTGCCCTGAAAGGGTGCCTTTCCTGGAGCTTGGAGATTTCCTCTAGGACCCTGTTAATCTGACGCTTCGTCCTGCATGTGTAGACCACTTTGCAGCCGGTCTCTTCGGCTGCGGACAGTGCCCCGGCTAGCACAGCCGCGGTCTTCCCAAACCCGCTCATGGCCTCTGCGATTAGAGTCCCGCCATCGAGACACGCTTCGTAGACTCGTTGAGCCAGCGCCCTCTGCCCTGGGCGAAAGGCCTCGTAGGCAAACCTCTCTTCGATGGCCACGTGCCAGAAGTTGGAATTGCTATTTTACGACCAACATCATTCAGTCATGCTGGATACGAAACTCTGGTCTCCGAGTAGGCGAGACGTCGCCTTCTCCACTGCAAATCTGTTCTCAATGGTCGTGTAGACCCGGAGCATGTCCATGTAGCCGGCGATGGAACCAACAAGTGGTAACTTCTCGAGTGGCACAGCAGTGACGACCCGTCTGCCTCCTTCGGCCTTGAGAAGACCCACCGAGGTCAGGGTTTCCTTCGAATAAGTATAGGGCACGGAGGGAGTTGTCGGGACGTCGAGGTACACATGCCCGGGGTCGACCTTGGCTGCTTTGGCGATGTCCAGGACAGCCCTGGATCTGGCATCCTCGGCAGCAAAGATTCTCCCTACCATTCGCCCCTTCCTTTGTACGAGTTTTTCGAACGCACACTTCACAAGCCTCCTGTCCCGGAAATCTCGAGCGAGCCGCTTTGCTTCCCCTAGCCCCGCGGTCGAGGGCTTGAGAGTCAGGAGAGATTGAAGGACCAGTTCGTCCGTAAGTTCGAGGTATCTTTCAATGTCGGAGAGGTCAGTGAGCCTCAGAACGCCGTCTGCCAGCTTCATGGAACGAACGAGCATCACCTCGGCAGCCCTGACCGTCCTGTGGAAATAGACAGCCTTGAACATCTCGTAGCGCGCGAGCAAAAGGGCCTCGAAGGCGTAGACAGCCGCGTCGTCGATCACCAGGTGCCCATTGGCGACATGGAGCGAGTCTATAACCCTCTGAGCGTCGACCTTCCCGTATTCGACGCCCGTGAAGTAAGAGTCCCGGGGAAGGTAGTCCATCATGTCTGCGCTCAACCCTCCAGCTATGATCTCGTTCATGAACGGAGGCTTCGACTTCTGCCGGCCCACTGCGAACTCTGACATTTTCCTAGAGGAGAACCCGTTCCTCTCGAGGATGTCGTGTAGGGAGGTCTCCAATATGACTCGCTGGGCGATGTCCTCATGGGGAGTCTTGTCTTTCTCCGAGAGGACCTCTTCGTACATGTGGGAGAAGGGCCCATGTCCGACGTCGTGTAGGAGAGCAGCCAACCTAACCTCCTGAACCAGACCTTCGCCCATTTCGGAGGCTCTCACCAACGACTCCGCAATCTGGCCTGCGACGTGCATTGCCCCGATGACGTGTTCGAACCTGGTGTGAGTTGCACCAGGATAGACCAGATAAGCTCCTGCGAGCTGGTGGATCCGCCTTAGCCTCTGTACAAATGGGGAATCGATGAGCTCGCGCTCGACTTCGGTCATCTTGACATAGCCGTGGACAGGATCTCTGATTTCGGCTACGTAGGTGAGCGTCACGCCTGCTTGAAGCGTGGCCCGGGCGTCTTAAACGGTTTTGCGCCTAGAGTTGCTCTCCGCCCTCTGGCTGTCTTCTAGCGGAGAGCACCTTGGAGACTACTGACGCGATGCTACTGCTTGTCTCCTCGATTCCTTTGTCCGCGTCAATCACGGTCCATCCGAATCTATCTGCCAGTTTGAGGTAGGCGTCGCGGGCCTTCTCTTGTAGACCGATGTTTCGCTCGTAGGAGTCCTTCCTCTCTCCTCGTCTGGGGATGAGTTTGGCGGGCGAGGCGTCGAGGACTAGAACCAAGTCAGGCGCTGGGAGCCCCTCTTCGAGGTGCAGGAGCCACTCGAGGTGGAGCCCATTGCTCATGCCATAAGCGAGGTTTGACCCCGTGTACCTGTTCACTATAATCGCGTCTGTCTTGGAAAGGACGGCTTCCAGCTCTGCCTTCTTCTCCCACCGATTGGCGGCATAGAGCATTGCCCTCACTTCTTGTGGATAGTCGACGGTCCCTGCTAGGAACTTCTTGATCTCCCTCCCTATCGTCGTCTCATAGGCGGGGAATGACAGGGTCCATGTCGTGAGACCCCTCGAGCCGAGCCAAGCTCTAAGGATGGAGGTCTGAGTCCTCTTTCCCACGGCGTCGATTCCTTCGATCGCTATGAACGTCCCTCGCGTTCTGCCCACGATTGCCAGCCGGATACAGAGCGTCTAAATCCGTTTCCTAGAAGAACAGGGAGGCGAGTAGCAGCGCAATCACTACGACGCTCGCGAACCTGAAGTAATTTCTGGAGAACCTAGAGCTGGATTGGGTTATGGAAGCGAACTCCGCCAGTGCCTTGGATCCAAAAATCCTTACCTTGCTCTTCATCTTTGCGGAGCCGTACTCTGCCGGGGCGAGCCGAGTCTCTGCCAGTCTGGCCAGCTTGACCGTTGCATCCACGATTGATTGAGGCGAAGTCGCTTCACCCAATGCCTCATACCCCCGCTCTGCCGTCAGCCCCCTGGCCGCTAGGTTGTGGCTGTCAGAAGTGCAGAACTCGATTAGGTCGTAGCCGGCGGACTCCAGAGCCTTCGCCACATCGGCCCTGAGGCTCGACACAGAGTTGTTAGCATCAGCGAGAATCAGCGTAGACTTCGCGGTGGTTGTTTGAATCATAAATAGCCCCAAGCCGTTTTCGGTGAGGTCGCCGTTCCCGGTGAAGCCAATTTCGTTCGAATGAGAATAGGCCACGCTGAATGGCTCGGGCTCTGCTCGCCCAGTGGCTTCGAACAGTTGTTTCCATCCTGGATCGCCTGTTGCGGGGGACTTCAGGTCGGGGTCAATCGAGTTGTGGGCGTCCACGATTGACAGGTCAAAGCCAGACTCGGAAGCTGGCTTCGAGAGTTGGTCCTCGACGTGGGTATCGATGTCATCGGATCCGAGGGGAGCAAAAGAAACCGTCATGATCATGTCATTGCCGAAAGCGCAGGTGCTCACCGTTGCGTTGCCGACGTGGGCGTGGATGGATCCTCGTAGTGCCACCTGACCATCCTGGGACGTCATTGACTGCGCGAGCTCCTTTACATTCTGGGCGTAATTCAGCGTCTCGGCCCTTGTCGCCAAGTTCCGCTCGTGGCCTCCAGGCCTGTGGAGCGTCATCACGGGTCCCAGATCCTTGAACGCCCTTGAGACCACCCCTGGCAGGTCATAGCTCCCGACGGGATGGAAGGGGCCCGGGTGCACCCCTGGCAGGACGAGGAATGTGTCTCCCTTTCTGGTCCTGAATCGGAGGACCTTAGTGGTGGCCTCGGCTTGTTCGGAGTGGGAAGCAATCACTCCCTCGAGCTCATCAGAGTTGCCGGACGTCCAAGTCTTCATGAACGACTGGAAGAGGCTCAAAGCGGAGTGCCCAAGGCTGGTCTTTTTTCTTCCCAACTGCACTGGGAAAGCGACCAGCAACGCAAGCGCTGTGGCTCCGCCTGCAGCAGCAACAGGGTCGAAGTGGTCCGTGAGCTCGGGTAACCTGACAACCAATAGGGTCGCTGTCGGATGGATGACGGCCAGAATGAACGAAAACGGAGCGCTCTTTTCGAAGGCCCCGTTGATGACGACGAACTCGAATCCCGCACAAACGAATGCCCCGAAGAGAAAGGCGTTTGTCGTAGCGTACGCTGAGCCGGAGAACCAGGTGTAAGCCGCCCCGACTGCGACAATCACGAGCCACAGAATCTCGCCCCCTACCAGCAGGGCCATGACCCTTCGAAATGTCGCAATAGTCTTTCTATCAATCAATCGGAGCCCGCTGGAAATCGCCGAGGCTGTCAGAGTGAAGACAGCCAAAGCGAGGACGAAACTGAAGATTCCTCCGGTCCCCTTGGACAGGATGGCGAGCAAGAGGGAAGCCACTACTCCATAGAGCAGTAGCAACGGGGTAGAGGGGAGGACGAAGAGTTGTCTGTACCGGCTCGCAAGGACGTCCGTAGCTGAGCGGTTCCTCAAGCTCTGTTCAGATGATGTTGATGACAATCGAGACGGCGATCAGTGTAATCGCCCCTATGAGGACGATTTCCGGCCTGATCTTCACTCCTTGAGTTTCCTCGTTGAAGAACGTGAGTAGACCTGCGCTCGAAGCGGGCATCGGGGCGTTGTCTTTCTTGCTCATCCATTCGGCGATGTGCCTCGACCGTTCTTAAGCGTAACGCCATCGAGAAGGAATCACTCTGACTCACCTCTAGTTTCATGACTTCGTGGAAGCTTCTGTTTCGCACCGCCTAGTGGGTCCAGACGTTTCTCAATTTTGAGAAACGGCGTCTCGTCTTATTAGCACATTAGAATTCGCGAATATCCGTGAGTTTGATTGGCACAAGTAACACAACTTAGGACCGAAGCGAAGGCCGAGCAGACCGAAAGGTTGCTCATTATCCTCTCGAAGGGGACAATGGACATGGTGTACCCCGCCTTGATGATCGCCAACACTGCGGCGACCATGGGAAAAGAGGTTCACATGTTCTTCACCTTCTGGGGATTGAATGCGGTGAACAAGAAGACGGTGGGCTCGATGAAAGTATCCCCCGTCGGCAACCCTGGCATGCCGATGCCCAACATACTCGGGATGATTCCTGGTATGACGGCAATGGCCACCAGGATGATGAACGGAAAAATGAAGAAGGCGAAGGTGGCAACAATCCCTGAGATGTTCAAGATGGCGAAGGACCTCGGGGTCAAGCTCCACGCCTGCTCCACGACCATGGAAGTAATGGGGACCCCGAAAGAGACCCTCATCGACGAGGTCGACGATGTAGTGGGAGCCGCGACCATGATATCCTTGGGCGAGGGCGGACAAATCATCTTCATCTAGGCGATTGATATGGCGACAGTAGAACAGCACAAAGTGATCGACTCCCGGGGGAGCTTCTGCCCTGGGCCCATCACGGACCTTTTCAAAGCCTACAGGAGTTCTCAGCTCGGAGATGTCATCGAGTTACTTGCGACTGACCCTGCCGCCAAGGCGGACGTCACCGCATGGGTGCAGAAGAGCGGGAACGAGTTGGTAGACATCATAGACGAACAGGGCTACATCCGAATCGTGGTCAAGATCACCAAGAAAAGGAGCTAGCGCGACCATGCAGCGAGTGGTCGTCGTAGGCTCCGGAGACGGAGGAACCTTCACTGCCAACCTTCTGGCTTCCGAGTTGCGTGACGAAATCCACGGCGGACTCGCTTCTGTTCAGCTAATCGGTGAGCACCTTCACCATCCGTTCCAGCCGGGGAACCTGGACATCGCCTTCAAGGGAGCATCTCCAGACAAGTATGTGAAGCAAGAGACCGAACTCCTCAGAAAGGAGGTCGAGTTCATCCAAGACCCGGCGGTCAAGATTGACTTCGGCGCGAGGTGCGTGTCAACCAAGGGCGGCAGAGCGCTCGTTTACGACTTCTTGGTGATTGCCACAGGTGCCGTCGCCGACCCGTCAAAGATCCCAGGCCTGGCCCAAGGAGCCATGAACTTCCATACGGGTGGAAGGGACTCGCAGCGCATCTGGGAATCACTGCAGACTTTCAAAGAAGGAACTGTAATCGTGGCAATAGCAGGGACGCCGCACAAGTGTCCCCCTTCTCCTAACGAAGCTGCGTTCATGCTGGATGACTTCTTCCGCAAGCGTGGAATAAGGGACAAGGTGAAGATCAGGTTTCTGACACCGTACCCTAGGCCATATCCTGCAGAGAAGATTTCTCATGTCGTCGAACCCATGTTCCAGGAAAAGGACATTCAGGTCTCGACGTTCTTCAACGTCGATTCCGTAGACCCTGCGGAACGGAAGATCTACTCGCTCGAAGGAGAAGCCTTCTACTACGACCTCCTCATCGCGGTGCCTCCACATCACGGAGCCGACGTCATAGTCGACTCGGGCATAGGGGACCAGGAAGGGTACATCCCCACGGACAAGGGGACGATGAAGGTGCAGGGGCAGGAGAGGGTCTATGCTATCGGGGACGCCACCAGCATCCCTGTTTCGAAATCTGGGGTTGTGGCTCATTTGCAATCTGTGGTCGTGGCTCATAACATCGTCGCAGAAATGCAACAGTCGCCAGACCTGCTGGAATACAACGGCAGGATAAACTGCCCCATGGAGGTGGGGTCCCGAAAGGCCATCTTCGTCTCGGCCACATACACGTCTCCACCCACGGACCAGACCCCTTCGATGATCAAGTACTTCATGAAGAGGTCATTCGCCATGATTTACTGGAGGGCGCTGAACGGAAGCCTGGAGAGGATATTCGATGTGTTCTTCGGCCAGACGAGGTTCCCAGCTACCAATCAGGCAGAATCGCAGAATCAGCTCGTTGAAGTGAAGGCTGCCCAGGGTGACAAGAAGATTGCATGAAGATAGCAATGCGAATGCCGAAAATGAACTCTACCGGCTCCAGGCAGACTTCTGCAAGGCCATGGCCCACCCTACTAGAATCCACATCCTGAGGTCTCTCAAGCAAGAGGAAAGGACGGTCAACGAGCTGGCTCGGCTGGTCGGGGTCTCTCAAGCGAACGCTTCCCAGCACCTGGCCATCCTCAGGCAATTCGGGCTCCTCAACACACGCCGGGACGGTTCCAGCATATACTACAGCATCAGCGATCACAGGATTATAGAGGCGTGCGAGCTCGTGAGGATTTGCATTGGAGAGAGACTCAAGAAGTCCCAGATAGTCCTCTCCGTGCAGCCTTAGCCCGGGGTCACACGAATCCGTTCTCTGTGAGTTTGGTGACGACTACGCTCCAGAACCTTCCGCTAAGTGTCAGAGAGGCAGAAATGACCCAGAGCACGAGCCCGCCCACAGCCGCAACCAATGGTACGATTGAAGCGAGCGAGACGAGTATAATCACCCCCCCAAGCGGCAAAGCAGTCAACATCTGCCTAAGGTTGAACTGGGCGGGCATCATCATGTCGTCTCCCTTTACCTGGATGGGAGCAATGTAAGCTGCCCAGCAGATTTCAAGAACGAATGAGCCTGGGATGACTGCTAGAATCACCACCAACGCCCCAAGCCCTACGCCGTACCCCAGCACAAAGAGGACCGCGTCGGCTGCGGCGAATGGGGCAAGAATCAGCATCAGGGAGATGACCCTGGATAGAACGAGGTGCTTGAAGTAGGAGGCGGCTGGAAGCGAGGTCAGGGAGAGCCAGATTCTTTCGTTTGTTATAGCCGATTGTGAGAAGAAGAACCCCAGAAACGAGAGGCCGATAGCAACGAGGATTGCGGCAGGGAAGGTGTCTGTGCCACTAACCGCCGAGATGGGTCCGAGGGACAACGCAAAAACGAAATAGGCGGCGGCTGCTACAGTGGCCGCGGACGCGACCCACCAGGTCTTCACCCTTTTCGAGACATACCTCGACGTCCCCGCCATGTTCATCCTTCCCGCGAGGGACATGCTGGAGAGGTTCATCGAGTAAATGGCGCCGATGGGGCTCCTTCCGACATAGCTGTTTGGGGACTT
>Ga0187817_10001988_pt1 | contig 10315 bp, 4 predicted proteins | sample NC_wetland_sal_i_17_FD_132431 | JGI IMG/M metagenome (GOLD analysis project Ga0187817, IMG submission 132431) | Wetland sediment microbial communities from Neuse River Estuary, North Carolina, USA - SO4_2 | ecosystem: Environmental > Aquatic > Freshwater > Wetlands > Sediment | place: USA: North... | reverse complement strand
GGATCTGACGGAGGCGGACCTTTCCGGCGCGGAACTGTTTCGCGCGGATTTCACGGGTTGCCTGATGCTCCGGGCCACGGTGCGGGCGGCAAATTTCCGCCTGGCCATCCTCCGCAATGCCGATCTCAGGGGCGCCGACCTCAACGTGGCCAGCCTGCGGCAGACCGATCTCGAAGGCGCGAAACTGGAAGGGGCGGACATGCAGACTTCGATCATCCGCAAGATCTAGCCGCAGGGAGCGGCATGGCGTGCCCTAATTGACGGGTACCTTGGGCGCAGCCGGGCCGCGACGCCGGATCTCGATGCCCAGGCGCTTGATCTTCTGATTCAGCGTGGAGAGAGGCACTTGGAAGCGCTCGGCGGCCTCGGTCTGGTTCCAGCTCGTGCGCTCGAGCATGTCCAGGATGATGCGCCGCTCGATTTCCTCCATGATGGCGAAAAGCGACGGTGCGGACTTGTCCGGCGACGAGCCGTTTTCGGCGGGAAGAAATTCGGAGAGCTGCAGGCGCACGCCCTTTACGATTTCGCGCGTGCGGATGACCTCAGGAAGAAGGTCCACGTCCATCACTTCCATCGTGGAAAGCACCACGGCGCGGTTCACCGCGTTCTCGAGTTCGCGCACGTTGCCCGGCCAGCCGTAGTCGAGCATCAGCTTCATTGCATTGATGCTGAAGCGCCGCGCGCCCTTGTTGTTTTCCGCGCAGTACCGCGCCAGGAACGTTTCGACCAACGCGGGCACGTCCTCGCGGCGTTCGCGCAGCGGCGGCAGGTGCAGGTTGATCACGTTCAGGCGGTGGAACAGGTCCTCGCGGAAGCGTCCCTCGCGGACGTGCTGCATCAGGTCCAGATTGGACGCGGCCAGGATGCGCACGTCCACCTTGATCACCTCCGTGCCGCCCAGGCGCATGAATTCCCGCTCCTGGATGACGCGGAGCAATTTCGCCTGCGTCTCGAGTCCCACGGTGCTGATCTCGTCCAGGAATATCGTGCCCTGGTCGGCGATCTCGAACAGGCCCTTCTTCGACGCCACCGCGCTGGTAAATGCGCCCTTCACGTGGCCGAAGAGCTGCGATTCCAACAGGTCCACGGGAATCGAGCCGGTGTTCACGGGCACGAAGGGCTTGTCCGCGCGCGTGGAGGAGGAATGAATCGCCTTGGCGATTAGCTCCTTGCCCGTGCCGCTTTCGCCGCTGATGAGCACGGTCGAGCGCGACGGCGCCACCTGCGCCACCAAGTCCAGCACCGCGAGCATTTTTTCGCTCCGGCCCACAATGTTCGGGAAGTTGTAGCGCTGCTTGAAGGCGCGTTTCAGCTGGACGTTTTCCTCGCGCAGCCGCCGGCCTTCCACCGCCTGCGCCACCTGCGCCAGCAACTCGTCGTTCGACCACGGTTTGGTGATGTAGTCGAGCGCGCCGCTCTTGAAGGCCGCGCGCGCCATGTCAATCGAGCCGTAAGCGGTGATCAGGATGACCACCACCTGGGGGTCGCGGTGGCGCAGCTCGCGCAGCATTTCGATGCCGTTGCGATCGGGCAGGCTCACGTCGAGCAGCACCAAATCGTAGGGCCGCGCCTCCAGCCGCTCGAACGCCGCCCGCGCACAATCGGCCGGGTCCACTTCGTACCCTTCCGACGTCAGCAGCAGCTCCAGGCCTTCGCGGATTTCGGTCTCGTCGTCCACGACGAGAATGCTGGCTTTAGACATGGACGGACTTGCCCGCGGCGGGGAATTCCAGGCGGAAGGAAGTGCCCTTGCCCGGAGTGCTGCGGACGTCAATCCGGCCATTGTGCTCCTGGACGATGCCGTAGCTCACGGAAAGGCCGAGCCCGGTGCCGCGGCCAATGGCCTTGGTGGTGAAGAAGGGGTCGAAGATGCGGCGCAAGTTCTCGTCGGGGATGCCCGTGCCCGTGTCCGTCACTTCCACCTCGACGGAGCCGTTCTGGCTGGCGGTGCGGACTTCCAGCATACCGCCCGAGGGCATGGCGTCTCGCGCGTTCAGGAATAGATTCAGAAACACCTGCTGGAGGCGGTTCCCCGAGCCCTTCACCGCCGGCAGGGTTTCCTCGAACGATTTGATCACGCTCACGTGCGCGGCCCGGAAGGGGTGGGCCACCAGCGTCAGAGTTTCCTCGATCACCTCGTTCAGGTTCACGGCCCCGAATTCCCCCGCGCCCGTGCGCGAGAAGTTCAGCAGGTTGTTCACGATCTCGCTGGCACGGAAGGTCTGCTTCACAATCTTTTCGATGATCTTTTGCCGCGAATCGTCGCCCGGTAGCTGCTTGGCCAGCATCTGGATATAGTTGGAAATCACGGCCAGGGGCGTATTCACCTCGTGGGCCACTCCTGCGGCGAGCAGGCCCAGGGAGGTGAGCTTCTCCGTCTGCAAGAGCTGCTGCTCGAGTTGGATGCGCTCGGTGATATCGTCGAGGATCACCAGCCGCCCGAGTTCGGCGCCTTGCTTATCCTCGAGTGGCGTCACGGAAACATTGACGATGAGGCCCTGGCCGGCGCGATTCACCAGCGGAAACTTATAGATTTCCCCGCCATGTCCGTTGCCCGCGCGCGCCTCGAGTTCCGCCACCAGGTCCGCCGGGAGCACCGTGCCGACGCTCTGCCCCAGCGCGTGATCCCGCGGGATGCCCGTGAGTTTTTCCAGTTGGGGGTTCCACGAATCCACGCGGCCGGCCAGATCGAGCGCCATCACGCCCACGTTCAGCGAGCCCACGATGTTCTCGCTGAAGTCCTTCAGGCGCTCCACCTGCTGGGCCTTCTGTTCGAGCGACTGGTAGAGCCGCGAATTCTGCACGGCGATGCCCACGTAGCCGGCGATGCTTTCCAGCAACTCCACGTCGTCGCTGGTCAGGAAATCGCCGTCCACGGTCTTGCCCACGCCGAGCACGGCCACCACTTCGTCGCGCACGCGACAGGGAAGGAAGTAGTTCAGGTCCAGGCGCTCGAGCGTGGCGCGCGCCTTCGGGTCTTCAATCTGCGCGGCGCGGCCCGTCTCGAAAAAGAGGTAGTTCCGTCCCGGCGGGAACGCGCCTTCCTCGAGGAAGCTCAGATCGGAGGCGGCTTCCGGATCAATGCCCATCGAGCGCGCCAGCCGCAGCCGCCCGGTCGGTCCCGGATCGCGGAGGAATAGCGCCAGCCGGTCCACCAGGTAGGTCTGCGAGATGCGATCGAGCACGGAGTCGAGCATCGGCTCGAGGCGCACTTCCCGGGTGAGCGTGCTGCCGAACTCGATGAGCGTGCGGCGGTAGTCCAGACGGTCGCGATAGAAGTAGCGGTCCAGGCGCGTCTGCACCAGGTCGCGCATGGGCTGGAACAAGAAGGCGGCCAGCAGCACGGCCAGAACGTTCACGAAGCTGCTGTTGGGCACGAACAGGTGCGAAAGCTCTCCCACCAGCGCGATGACCACGAAATACACCACCACCACGCCCAGCGTCGCGGCCGTATAGGCCAGCCCGCGCTTGAAGATGATGTCCACGTCCATCAGCCGGTAGCGGATGATGGCGTAGCCGAAGCACAAGGGCAGCAGGCCGAGGGAGACGACCGACAGCTTCATCCACGCGCCCGGCACCGCCCCGGCAAAGAACGGAAGGATGTAAACCAGAAGGAAGGGCAGGATGCTGGCCACCGTGCCACGCGTGACCCATTTCAATTGCTGGCGCAGCACGCCGCTGGGCGCACGCCGAGAGCTCGCGAAGAACAGCCCGGCGGCCACCACAAAATAAACGCCCAGCAGAAACAGATCAATCCGATCGAGCGCGATCCGCGCACCGACCGTAGGCACGAATCCCAGCGTTTGCGTGGCCACGGCTACCCGAAGCGTGAGGGAGATCGCCGGAATTCCGTAGACCAGGAGCAGGGCCGTCTTCACTTTGCGGTGCCGCTCGGGGAACAGCAGCGCGAAATGCACCAGCAGCGCTGGCTGCAACAGCGACGCGATTACGCTGGACCAGTAAATCTCCTTGTCGAAGGCGTTCGGTTTTCCCGTGTAGTGAAAGGAATACAATACGAAGGAAGCCAGGCAGAAAAGGTAGAAATGCACGGCACGTGGCGCCCCGGATCGCCGCGCCAAGATAAACAGTCCGATGAAGAGGTAGAGCAAGCCAACGATACGCAAGTAGTTTTGGAGAGAGGTCGAGTGGTTAGCGGGTTCCAGCACCAGGGAGGCCTCAAACTGCCTCCCGTTGCGGATCAGCGTGTAGTGAACTTCATTCCAGGTGCCGATCCGCCACAGCCGCCGTGGAACCTGGAGCGAACCTCGCACCGGAGCACCGTTGATGGCGGTCAGCACATCTCCGGGAAGAATTCCTGCACGCTCGGCAGGCGAGTTTGGTGCCACGAGCCAGACGACCGCGCCGGCAGGATCATCCTTCCAGGAGATTCCGTCGTCGGGGCTCAGAAACTTGCCGGACTGCCGGTAATTGACCCAGGCAAAGCAGAGGGCGACCGCAGTCAAAACGGCGAGAATCACTGCTCCCGGTCGCATCCGAATGCCTGACATTTCGCTTACCCTAAAGGGTCAGACACACCCTTCCCCGCCTTTTTTCGAGCACGTCGATGGCCAGGGTCTATGATAACTCATTGCAGCTAACATGCTAGAACCAATGATGTTACAACGACTTTTGGAATGGGAAAATTCGACAATTTCCTTTTTTTGAAGCTCTCTGTGAAATTGCGGAACCGATGCGAATCTCAGAATTGGAAGCTCAGCCCACCGCGCAGGACCCTGGGCGAAGCCGTCAGCCCCAGGGGGCCATCTGCCGTGTTCCGGTAGACCGTCCCCTCCCCCATCACGTTGAGAAGGTCGGCCACGGCCTCCAGCTTTCCTCCTCCGAGGCAGGCTGGGAGGGCCTGATGGATGCTGAGGTTAAGAAAGGGATCAGTCTCGTAGAGAGCTTCGCCGTAGGCGTCCTGGCGCGAAACGTCCAGGCCTCCCACCCACTTGTAGCCCGCAGTCACGCGCGTCCTGGTTCGGTGGATTCGGGCGCTCACGCTCGCGGCCAGGCTGTTGCGAGAGCGCTCTCGCAGGAGAGTAGGGAGGGCCGCGCCATCGTTCAACTGGTCGGCTGAGAGAACTCCCGCCCAGGCGTAAATCACGGCGGCCTCAAGGTTGCCTGTGAATCTCTGCCGGTAAGCAATGCGCGCGCCATACGTGGAGAGGCCGCCACCGTCCACGGCGTGTGAAATCGCCAGCGAGTCGATCGGCTGGGAGTCGCCGGCAAGGGAGGTGGCGAAAACCGGCGTATGAGCGGACTGGTCACGGAAGCCCGCAACGGAAAGGCTGCCGTTTTTCACGACTCGGTGCTCAATCCGGAACTCTTCGTGCCACCCGTTCCCGATCATAGGGTTGCCATTGCGAAACATCACGGCGGGGAAGACCTCGAGCTGTCCCAGCGCCGATTCCAAATCGGCAACGCCGAACTGGCCGCGCGAGGGGAGCGTGCCCGCAAACATGGTGGCCGTCCAGTCGCGCGCCAATTGCACGGTCACATCCGCCCGGGGATGCAGAGCGGAGGAGGAGTCGCGAAGACTTATCCAGACGTATTCCGCCGCGTAGTGAATCGTGACGCGGTCGTTCACGTGGACACTGCCCGCCTGTTCGCTGCGCAGTGCCCGCAGCATGGGGCCCGACTCCCCGAGGCGATACTGCCGCAGCGCAAACGTCGTGCGCGGCGCGTCGGCGGATTCGCCGAAGGGCGCCCAGGTGGTTGCCAGCCCGGCGGTTCCTCCCGCGTCGTAGCTGAATTGCCCGGCCAGGAACAGTTTTCCATATACGCCGACGGGCTGGTCATAGGCGAAAGCGCTCTGCGTGAGCGAACTAGCGACCCCAGGCTCTGTCCCCCCGGAAGTCAACTCCACGCGCCCCCGTGGGGCCCCGCGTGTGGACGCCGAATCCGGCCCCTGCCCGCCGCCGGCATCCTGCTCATCCTGCCAGCGGAGCACGGATCGAGTGTCCACGGCGGTTCGCAGCACCCAATCCCAGTCATCCGCCTCAGTGCCGGACTCGGGATGCTGGCGCATCCGCGCCACCGACGAAAATACCGAGTCGAGTTCGAGCTTCAGCACCGTGGTGGCGCTTGCGCTCACCACCACGTTGCGGGAGAGCACGGGTAGAAAGCCGGCCAACGTCACGCGGATGCTATAGGCTCCCACAGGCAGCTTATCGAGAACGAACCGGCCGGCCTGATTCGTACGCACTCGGACCGCATCCGATCCCAGCAGTCCCGCGGCAGTCACCCATACGGTGGCTCCCATCTGCGGCTTTCCGTTGAAGTCCACCACAACGCCGGCCAGCCGTCCGCTGCGCGTCTGCGCGGCCGCAGTCGTGGCGAAGAGCAGTGCCGCCAGCAGCAGGGCTCCGAGCGTTGTGGCTTTCCTGATCACGGCATCCTCCTCCCGGCTCAATTCTTGGCCGTCGCCACCGTAGGCTTCACAGTGAACTCGGCAGCGGAAGAGATCGATTGCTTGCTGATCTTGTCGTTGATCTGTACAGTGATTTTATACCGGCCGGGCTCGAACGGCGCAAGGGAAACGAGCTTCCCGAGTGTTATCTGCTGGCCGGTCTGGCCGAGGTCCGCCGAGGTCTCGCTCTTGCGAACCACTTCCTTCGGGGCCGTTCCGTCGATGCGGGTGACCACGTAATCCAAGCCCACGTCGGATTTGTGCGTCTTTTCATCCACGCTGAGATTGTAGACCTGCAGGTAGACTCCCAGCCGCTCCTCTTGGCTGAAACTCTGGTCCATTCGCGGACGCACCTTGGTATCCCCGATCACGAATTGGCCCAGCCCGATCTGCTTCGAGGAAACGCGCTCGATCTGGTCAGCCAGGATCATCGTGCTCGAAGTCAGTTTATCCTCGTCGTATCGTGGCACGCGCAGCGAAGTGTACCACGTCCCCACATTGCCACTATTCACGTCCTTGACCACGAGGTCCAACCGGTACATTCCCGGCCGCAGCGGCACCGCCTTCTGGTACAAGGAAGCTCCCTGGAGAGACTGGCGCAGCAGCGACTCCGGAAAGTCCCGGTTTACGGTGTCCTCAAACGTCTGCACCACGCGGCCGGAGATCGTGGTGATGCGTCCGAACACTTCCATCACCGCAGAGTGCACGCCTTCCTTCGACTGGAAGGAGAGCTGCCGGTTCGGAATCTGGATGGTAATGGGCACCAAAACCGTGTCGGACGTGACCCGCATATAATCCGTGCGATAGTCGAACTTGATCTGATTCCGCAATACCCGGGAGGTGACCAGGGGTTCCAGATCCTTGAATTTCAACGGCGGCGGCGCCCCAATCTTGGCGAGCTGCGAAACCCGGTCGAATTCGTTCCAGCTCGCTGGCCGGCCGCCCAGCGCTGGGCCGCAGGTGGTCCCGTCCGTGTTCGTGAAGCGGTCGGCCTTCGTGGACTGGCCGAGCGATTCGGCCATGGTCAAGCCGGCGTTCGGCACTTTGGCCAGCGCATCCTTTTCGCAGGGGTCCGAGGTCAGGTGATACTCCCCGGTCATCGTCGTGTCCACGAACTCCAGGTCCACGTTTTGGCCAATCCCCTCCAGGTAGCGGTAGTTCCAGATTTCAAAGGGGTAGGTGGAGGTCTCCCCGCCACCTTGCTCCGACGGACGGTCGTAGCTCCCGCCGCTGGGGTGCGACTCGATGGAGTCCGGGGGGCCCCAGATGATATACGTCCGCCCGCGGTCCGTCTTCCAGCCCGGTATCCCCGAGGCGTAGTGCTCGTCCGCGTAGGCGATGCGCCGGTAGTGCTCTTCCTTGAAGTCGTTTTCGCCTGATTCCGGGTTCGGGCTGCGCCGTTGCCAGAAATTTTCGATGAATTGCTCCCTCTCCTCGTTCGTGGTGAGCTGCAAGAAAGACTTCCGCTCCTCGGGCGTGATGATATAGACGACGTCTTCCTCGAGCCATTTCCGGTAGGGCGTTTCCAGCTCTTTGAGCAGCTTCCGATCGCTCTTCTGCTTCGACTGGGGGGTCAGATCTTGGGTTTGCTGAGGCGCCTCGGACTGTGGCGGGGCAGCTATCCCGTCAGGCACGCCCAGCGGGAGGGCTAGCACGAGCCCAATCAGGACCAATTTCGGGGAGATCACTGAAGACACCCTTCCCCCTTCTTGCCCGTCAATTCTATATTTCTATACGATGCCAAATCAATTCCCCGTGCTGTACCAAGCCATCCCGGCCCAGCCTCCCGATGCTGTTCCCGCCGGGAGGCGACTCCTTGGATGTTGAAGAAATGACACAGTCCTTCGGGCCTGTGTGCGCCGCCTTTGGCCCGCCGCGGCGGCGGCGGGCTGCCAGGAACGGACCGTCGGTTCTTCGGGCGCGTTCTTAGAACACGAACTTCGCCGCGATCTGAATCACCCGCGGATTGCTGGAGAATGCAATCGTAGGGTTATTGAAATTAGTGCTCGCCGGATTCACATAATTGGACGCACTGGTGCTCGTATACACCACGTTATTTACCTGATTAATGCTGCCCGCGATGTACTGTGGATGGTTGAGGGCGTTCAGGAGCTGGGCCTCCAATTCCAGCTTGAATCTCTCCGTGATTACGATTTTCTTTCCCGCAGTGAGGTCCAGGTTATTGATCGCAGGCATCTGAAGCGTATTGCGCTTCGCGACCAGGAGACCGTTATTGGGTTGCAGCGCGCCCCGTTGAGCCTGAACGTACTGCGCGCTCGAAGTTATAGCCGTATAGGCCAGTGTGTTGCTCGGGGTGCAGCTGACCACCTTACCGGCGGCTAGTCCGGTACCGACGATCACGGTTCCGGCAATGAGGCAGGTCGGTGTCACAGCGCTTGCGGTGCCCGCAACGCCGGACGGGTTCAGGAGCACGCGGTCGCCGGCGGTATCGCCGTTCAGGTTCCCGTCGATAAAGCTTTGCAGGTCGGCCCATCCACCGGTCTGGTAGGTGTAAACAGGCACGAAAAACCAGTTCCCCAGGAGGGTTTGACGGAGCCTGCTTCCCGACTTGAAATAGGGCGGCTCGTAGTACGCAACCAGCGTAAACCGATTCCTGTGGTCCAGCGCCGAGTTGCCCCAGTCGGCCCTGAGGTTCTGGTCATTCTGGGGCCGAGTCGGATTGATCACGCTGTTGGGGAACGCGGACGAGGTGTCGTCATACGTGTTGCTGTACGTATAGGACGCATTGAGCTGCAAGCCATGATCGAATCGCCGCGTAACTTGAGCGGCGACGCCGCGGTAGATGGAATCGCCCTCGGCCTGGTACGAAGTCACATTGGACGTAAAGCACGGAGCGGGAGCCAGTTGCCCCATGGAGTTCGGGAGCAGCCCATCCGTCTTTTGACCGGAGACAATGGCACACCCGGCCACATAAGCGGGCACGTAACTGTTCAGCGGCGTGGCGGTCAGCAAGGAGCTCACCGTGTTGGAGAGCGTGGCCAGCGTTCCCGCGCTGGGTGCCGTCAGGTACGTCGGTAGGAAGGCTGTCGCCGAGGTCGCGGCCTGCCGGTTGAGGTTGATCGGGACCGGCAGGTGGTAGCCGTGCGTGCCCAGAAAGTGCACATCGACGATGTAGTTCTTCTTAAAAAGGTGTTGGACACCGCCTGTGTAGGAAATCGCCACGGGATTGTTGATGTTGATCGGGATTTGTCCGGTCGTGGCTGCCTGCTGGTCGGCAAGGGCGGTCGCGCCGGTCCCGGTGGTCCCGCAACCTACGGGCGGCGGGCAGGCCCCGAAGGTATTGAACCCGACAGCCGTGGGGAGGATCCCGCCGTTGAGCAGGAAGTTGTTGATGATGCCGTTGGGAACTCCTATCGCGGCCTCGGTCGCCTGGTCCCTGTTAATCGTGGAGCCGAGCTGCGGAACGCCGCCGGTGGCCACGGTGTTCAGCCCCAGGTTGTCGTAGAGCGCGTCGTAGTTCATCACGATGCCGCCGCGGATCACCCAGGTGCGGTTCTGGCCCGGGGACCAGGCAAATCCGGCCCGCGGCATGAACTCGTTCTTCGGCGCGCGCGGCTCGCTCCAGCTGATCAAGCCCAGCACGCTTGCGGCGCTGTTCAGGGACTGCAAGCGCTCCCCAAACGGGACGGTCGCATACTCGTATCGGATCCCATAACTTATGGAGAGCCACGGCTTGAGGCGCCAGGTGTCGTTCACGTATAAGCCCGTGTCCACCAGGTCGCCATAATAGGTTTCCGTACCGGAGCTCCGTGCGGCCAGAATGTCCGGGTTGATATCGTAGAGGTAGGTGCCAAGAGACGAGTATTGGTAGTTGCCGCGCGCGTTCTGTGTCAACCCGGTGGGTGCGATGTAACGCCGGAGTTCGACGCCCGCGCGGACGTTGTG
>Ga0187817_10001987_pt1 | contig 10315 bp, 12 predicted proteins | sample NC_wetland_sal_i_17_FD_132431 | JGI IMG/M metagenome (GOLD analysis project Ga0187817, IMG submission 132431) | Wetland sediment microbial communities from Neuse River Estuary, North Carolina, USA - SO4_2 | ecosystem: Environmental > Aquatic > Freshwater > Wetlands > Sediment | place: USA... | reverse complement strand
TTACATCCAAATAACTTACGAACAAATGCGCTATTTCACGTCGGCGCAAAGGAGTCAGCCCGTCAGCCGACGGGCGCAAGAATGTGGCCCACGGCGCCAGAAGGTGTGAATTAATCCGTGAACGGACAAATCTTACTGCCCCGTGCCACCGAGCGTCTCCACCGGCACATGGCAATTTAGAATTATTTCGTCTTGTTATGGCTAAAAGGGTTCAAAATGCCCGACACACTGGAAATCGCCAAAATGCGATCCGGTAGGCTTAAAAATCGGCTCGCCAGGGCCTCTGGACGCCAAAACAACGCGTCCGCCGGGCCTAGACAGGTCTGACTAGCCTCCCTTCCGCGATATCGGCCATTTAAGCGGGTGAAAATGGGGTGCCCTCAGGAAAATGCCCTTTGCCGGGCTGGAAAGATACCTAGCCCAGTTCCTGATGATTTTTGCCCTCTAATATCGGGCATTTGAATCGACTGACCCCCCGTTGTATCGCACCTTGAAAGTGTTCCCCTTTCCCTGCGCGACAAGGGCAAATACCAGAATACACGCGATGAGCTGTTTTCCGCTCAACACGTACCTATGAGTGTGGAACGTGTTTTGCCTCCTTCGGATGGCCTTAGTTGATTTGGGTTTGCGCGGGTTTGAACTCGCCCCGGCCCCCATCGAAACTGCCGTGCACTTGTAACCTGGCAATATAGAGTCGAATTACGTCGAAGGAAAAATGCGGTGCAGGGAAGTACGAGAGGGTTCGAGGAGTTGCCGGCCATGTTCACAATCCGACTGGCTCCAACTTCGAGTGCGCACTCTACCGCCACCAGGGGGTTATCACAAGGGCGGAGTGGCATCATCAGCAAGCGGCGCGGCAAGCTCCTGATTCCTTCTTTGAATTGCCTTCTCCTCCCGAAAAACTGATGCGTGGCCCCTCCTTGCCCACGGGCAACGACGGCATCATCCCCAAATGCCACACTTGTCGTTCAATAATCTGGGTCGAGGATCTGCCGGCATCCGCCGTGTTCCAAGACCCCAAGTGGAGCATGAAACTCAAATGTCGTCAGTAGTTCGTGTTCTGGTTGTTGATGATTTTCCGTGATCTAAGCAGCCGCAATGCTGGCAGCAAGACAGAGAGGGCACATGAAGAATAAACGTTTCAGGGGATGGTTTGCGGGATTTGCTGGTACGACCGCTTTAGGGCTGGTTGTATGCGGCTGGGGAGTTCGTGGCCCTCACGGCGACGTATCAAGCGTCAATCCGCCTGCATCGTTGAAGCTTGCAGATCCGGACGAACTTCCAAGCAGAAATGGTTTTGCACTGATAGTGAAGAGAGCATTGCCCGAAGTTGTGAATATCTCTACGAGCAAAGTAGTGAAAAGTCAGACGGGTTCATCGCCCTCGAATCCTTCACCCCGCGAGTTTTTCGACTTTGGCGACGGCCGATTCATCACACCGGAATCTCCGCAGGAGAAGCGAGAGCGCAGCGTCGGTTCCGGTGTGATCGTCAGCGCTGAGGGATATATCCTTACTAATAATCACGTGGTGGCGGGGGCCACAACCATTCGAGTCACGACTTCCGACAAACACGAGTACAAGGCGAGCGTAATCGGCACGGATTCCCAGACGGACATTGCAGTGCTTAAAGTGGATGCAGTGAACCTGCCTCCGATCACGATAGCGAACTCATCCAAGGTCCAGGTGGGTGACTATGCTTTGGCAATTGGCGACCCCTTTGGAGTTGGAGAAACGGTCACCATGGGGATAGTGAGCGCCACGGGGCGCAGCAATCTTGGCATCTCGGACTACGAGGATTTTATTCAAACAGATGCACCGATAAACCCTGGGAATTCCGGAGGGGCTCTGGTCAATGACCGCGGTGAGCTGATCGGAGTTAGCACAGCGATATTTTCCCACGGGTCGGGTGGGAATGAAGGTGTTGGATTTGCTATCCCTTCTAACCTGGCCCGAAATGTCATGGACCAGATTGTCAAAAATGGCAAGGTGACCCGAGCATATATGGGGATCTACATCCAAGAAGTGAGTCCGGAACTCGCCAAGGCGTTTGGCGAAGCGGCGCCGCGCGGTGCTCTGGTGGGTGATGTCACACCTGAAAGTCCGGCGGAAAAAAGCGGCCTCAAGAAGGGCGATATTATTGTGGGACTGAACAGCAAACCGATTGCTGACAGTAACCAGCTACGGATAAGTGTCGCGATGATGGAGCCCGGCGCCACCGCAACCTTGAGGGTGTGGCACGACGGGAGCGAGCACGACATGGTGGTGAAGTTAACCGTGATGCCAAATGAACGGGAGCGGGCCAGTGTTGAGCCGGTGAATCCCCAAGGGGCTCCTCTGGAGGGAGTTATAGTGGAGAATGTTACTGGTCAGGCGGCCAAGCAGTTGGGTTTGCCTGCCAATACCAAAGGCGTGGTCGTAACGGACATCAGTCCGTCGAGTCCCGTCGCGGACTCTGGGTTACGAAAGGGGGACGTAATCCAGGAGGTCAACCATCAGTCCGTCACAAATTTGAACGACTTCGGTCGAGCTATTCAGAAGGCGAGGAAGAGTCCACTCCTACTTGTGAACCGTCAGGGGCACACCTTGTTCATTGCGGCATGACCTGGGAACAGAGAACCGCGACGAGCAACCTCACCATAATTGCAACGATATCGTCCTGGTTGGTCATGGCCCGCCATGCGGAGGAGGGGGAAGAGGGAGAGGGGATCACACAGGACTCATCCCGCCTCGCGGGACCGTGGGCCACATTCTTGCGCCCGTCGGCTGACCGGCTGACTTCTTTAACGGTTTTCTGACTCGGGCCACTGAGAGGGTATCTATGCATGTACTCTATCGGAGCTTACGATTCAAAAAAGTGCTTGACAAGGCCAGGAACCCTCTTGTAATAGTATCAACGAGTAGATGCACAGGAAATTATTGACGTGTAAGCAATAAGAGAGTAGGCTCTCCGGTAAACCGGCTCTAATCCAGCCGGTTAACTTCCCTGTTTTGAGGAGAGCCCAAATGAAAACCCGAGTGCTGACCTTCCTGCTTGCACTGCTCGTAGTTGCGACAGTTATTTCGGTTCAGCGGATGCTCGCTGGGACTGCGATGTTCAGAGGAGGGGAACCGACGTTGGTGGCGATCGGTACTGACCCTGTTCCACTGCCGCCGGCACCGCAACCTGCACCGAAGCCGAAGCCAAGCAATTAGGCGCCCCGGAATCGCGCGAGCGCTCCGGAGGATGGTCGGCTGATTCCCCGTTCTCGTACCGCTCATGGACAGCAGGATAATCAGCTACGTACTCCAGGACGCTGGGATCTTGATTGAAGCTGCCTTGGTCCTTTACGTGGCTTGGAGCAGCCAATGGAAGAGGCAGGCCGCCGCTGCCTTTTACCTTACCTGCCTGCTGGTCGCCCAACTGACGCGGGCCTGTGTCTTGCACGCGTACGGCTTCGCCTCGCAGCGATATTATTATATCTACTGGAGCACAGACTTCCTGCTGGTTCTCAGTGCCTACCTAGCCGTGTGCCTCCTCTTCCGACGCGCCGGCTTGCGCGAGGAGAAGAACTGGCGTCTCATCCGATTATTACTCGTGTCCGTTTTTGTTCTGGTCGCTGCCCTTTCAGGAGTATCTCTATCCCTCAATCGCAACGAATTCTTTACTTATTTCATCATCGCGTTCAATCAGAACCTGTACTTTGCTTGCCTGGCGCTGAATACTCTGCTGTACGTCCTGCTGCAATACATCGATTCTACTGACGATGAATTGGCACTCCTGGTTTGTGGAGTGGGCATCCAGTTTGCCGGTCCGACTGCAACTTTAGCCCTGCTCCACCTCACCGCAGGCGAGCGCTTTGCCCAGTCATTAACTGCGTCTGTCATGCCCCTCTGCAGTCTTGGAATGCTCCTGGTGTGGGCTTACGCGATCACGCACGCTAAAGACGCGGCAACTCAGATTACCCGGCGCGTGGCCGAGGCCACCGCAGATTTGAATGTCTGAATTAGGCGAAAGACAATGATTGCGGCTGCGGTTATCTTGATCGTCTCGACAGCTTTGTTCTTCTACTACCTCCAAGTTGCCTGCCAAAAGATTCTACGCCGGCAGTTTGACCGGGAATACTCTCAATCCATCGCCAATGCGAACCGTTTGGAGTTTCCGTCTTTGCGAAAGTCGCTGGAGGAGTTCGGCTCGCCGGTGGATTATCCTTGGCTGCGCACGATGCTCAAATGCGACTTCCTCACCCTGACCTATCTCCTTAAGAACGCTGCAAATCTGAACCAACGCTATTCCAAAGAAGAACACCTCTTGATCCTCTATTTCCGCTGGCAGTTCGTTTCGTTGGCAGTGCGACGCTTACTGAAGCTTAGTGAGAAAAACGCAATCCTGAGACTGACTTCAGTGCTTCAGTACTTTGCTAACGTGGTTGGCCAGCGCGTGAACGCTGTCAGGTTTGGGAGCCTGACTGCAACCGATTACCTCCTCAACCTTTAGTCCTGCCCTCCGCGGGGCGCGAAGCAAGTCACGCTGCCTCGCCCTCGCGGGGATTACCGTGGATTTGAACCCAGTCGAGGAAGGCCGCTACGACTTTGGGATCGAACTGGGTCCCGGCGCAGCGTCGTATTTCAGCAACGGCATCCTCAAAAGTGCGGGCTTTCCGGTACGGCTGGTCACGTACCATAACGTCGAAAGCATTCGCCACAGCGACGATACGGGCTGCTAACGGGATTTCGTGCCCCTTGAGCCCTTGAGGATAGCCGGCCCCATCAAACCTCTCGTGGTGGGTCAGGACGATTTCAGCCGCATTCTTCAGGAATGGGATGTGCCAGACCATCTCGTACCCTTTGTGCGGATGGGTCTGCATGACGGCTACTTCATCCGGTGTCAGCTTTTCTTGCTTGAACAGGATTGCGTCCGGGATGGCGACTTTGCCGATGTCGTGCAGGTAGGCCCCGCGCTTCAGTTGCATCAATTCTTCCGGCAAGCAGCCCATCGCTTTCGCAATCTCCAGCGAGTAGTGGGTCACCCGGCGGGGATGACCCCCATATTCCGTGTGCCGCAAATCCATTGCGACCCCAAGCGCTTGCAACGTCTCGTCGTAGGTCTCCTCGACGGCCTCAAAGGCGGCCTGAAGTTGTTTCGTCCGCTCCTCCACCAGCTTCTCCAGGCTCTGGCGATAGGTCTCCACCTCCAGTTCCAGGCGCTTTTTGTGGAGCGCTCGCTCGACGGCTAGCACGACGGCCTCAAGCTGAAAGGGCTTTAGTAGGTAGTCGTCCGCACCTAGCTTCATGGCCTCCACACCCACGCGCACATTGTCCACGCCGGTGGCAATCAGGCAACTCATCCTTGGATAGGCGGAGCACGCCGCCTCCAAAAGCGACAGGCCGGAGATCCCTGGCATCCGCAGGTCGCAGATGAGCGCGTCAAAGCGCTCGATTTCCAATATGTTGAGGGCATGGCTGCCACTATTCGCAGTCCGGCACTCGAAACCTTCTGCGGATAGCGCCGCGATGAGTAGGGTGCAAATGGAGGGTTCATCGTCTACGATCAGAATGCGGGATTTGGCCTTGGCGGGTTCTCTCAGATGGTTAGGTGCGCCCATGGCATCTCCTCTTACCTGTCTCGAGTGAGCTAGATTCTATTCCCGAAGACGCGAGCGTTCAAGAGTACAAAGGAAAGGTGTCAAATTCCACGCACGCCACTTGTGGTGACGACATCTTGAATGGTATCATTCCGGTGACTCAGGGTTGCAAAAAAATCCCAGTGTAGATGGAGTAGGCATATGGCGATAAGTTCAGCAAGCGCCCAAGCGGCGATCCAGACACTGCGCAAGAGCACAGGTGCTGTAATGTTCCAAGCGATGCAGCAATCGGATGGGTATCTATTCAGCAAGCACCAGGACAAAGCCAGAGCGTTACAGGCTGCCATTGCAGACAATGAAGTCAAAGGGTACTTCAAAAAAATTGTCACCACTCGGGTGGGAAGCCTAGCAGAATACAGGGACCTGACCCCACGGCAACGGAAGCATATTCAAGGGCTGAATACCAATGCGAAGATCACCGCAAAGAGTTTTGGAAAAACCAAAGACGGAGAAGAGAGAGTGATCACTACCAGTCAAACCGAAGCGATGAGTGGCAACGATTTTGCCACCTTACTGTATCAGATCATCAACGCCCCTACTCTAGTCGGGTACTACCGGGCCAATGCCCAGGAGAATGAGCGCTTTATCTACATGACGCACATCCCCGTGTGCTATGTGGGCCGGAGTATCGATGCCGACGAAACCAAGACGAAAGGCCTCCCCTACGCTGTGGTCATCATTGTTGCCAAGCCCGGCAAAGCACCTTTCATCCTGAACATGTTCCCAGCGGACGATGCCTATCAACGACGGCAGGTTGCCCTCGTTTAGAGTGATGCCTCCCATTTTATGTTTTGAACCAGAATTTCCTTTTTGGCGCTTCTGAGGGCCAAGTATGCGGCGCAGTGCCTCGTCTCGGAGCGATCTGCTCCAGGTTCCATCTATTGCTTTCCAATAGAGATTCCGCCCGGGAAACGAGCCTCTAGGAAAGTGGGTGGATTGGCTCAATTAATATGTCTTACCACTTCGGCCCCAGCAGGAAAAAGCGTCAAGTTGAGCCCTTTGTGACTGGGGGCTATACCTTCTTGTACGTACCTAACATCGACCTTTCCCGCGAAAATGGCGGTAATTTCGGGGTTGGCCTCAACGTGTGGGTAGCGCGGCATACCGCGCTGCGCCTGAAAATTCGGGATGACATCGGCGGCCGAGGTCTAAGCGCAGAATTTATAAACGCCGCACCGTTTTACCTACGGCCTTCTCAACACCTCGTCGACTTTCGCATTGGCGTGACGTTCAGGTAGGACGGGATCGCACTTTCGCGGTGTGGTTTAGAGAAGTGGCCTTGCGGGATAACACCTGGAGAAAGGCTTTCCACGGCACGGTGACCAACTCCTCTGCGCGGCGCCGATCTTCTGGCGGTTCGCCCGGCAGGCCGTTCGTCGAACACTCGGCTCCTCTCACATCGGTTGGCACCTCACGCGGAGGGACGGGCTCTACCGTTGGCTCCAGGGGCATGCTCAGACTGGAAATGTCTCCTTTCAAGTCAGTATTGAAGGTAACTTTCAATTTCTCGAATTCATCCTTGGGATTCGCCGGAACCTGGAAAGTGTCGTAGTGGAAATGGTCGAGAGGCCTGCTGATCCGATTGAGCGTCAATTGAAAGGTGTGGCCCGTTGTGCTTTCAGCAAGAGTAATGGCGACATGACCATAAGCCGGGTGGGAGAATTCCCCGACATATTCCTTCAAGTCGTGAGATGGATGCGTGCCTGGCTTCTGCCCGGTGTACCCTTGATGCTCCGCCGCTTCTTCCGCTTCATTGTCCTGCTTCTCGATGGCCTCGAGACGTTGCGGCCAAGCGACTTGATCCAAACCGAGCAGGCGGTCCAGGATGTTGTCAGCGACGGCCTCGGGAAGATAGGTTTGATCCAGATTGGCCATGACCACCACCCCCGCTTTGTCATTCGGGAGGAATTTGAAGCTGGTAATGAAACCATCGATGGCGCCGCCGTGCTGGACCAGGCCGTGCCCTCGATAAGTTGTAATGTCGAAGGCAAGGCCGTAGCTCGATCCACCGAACTCCTTGAATTGCGATTGCCCGGGAATGGCCATCTGCGGGGTCTGCATTTGCAATGCGTTGTTTCTGGAAATAATCTGTTTCCCGTCAATGGAACCAAGATTTAGATGGAATATCATGTAGCGTGCCAAGTCGTCGGCATTGCTATTGATCCCCTCTGCCGGTCCTACGGCGGTCTGAACGTAAAAAGGAATTTTAAAGACGCGTTGGGTTTTGCGACCCTTGCGATAAGGCTGGGCGAAGTCGGGGCTCTTCTGAGTGTCTTCGACCGAAAAGTTAGTTACAGGCATGCCGATGGCGTCGAGTACTCGTGTTTGGACCGCCTGCTCCCAGGTTCCGCCGGCAATTCTCCCGCCCAGATATCCGGCCGTCATGAACATGAGGTTGTTATATTGATATGTGCTGCGGAAAGGCTTGTTTGGCGGAAATGGGACTTCCGATATCGCTTTCGATTAGAGCAATATTGCAGGAATTCCAGCAGGATTTCCACAATGACAATTTTTCCTGCACGCTACTTTCAGGCCGTGGAGACAACAAAACAAGCCACGGATCCGACTGGGACTCCATAATTGGTATTCAGCCTCGGTACTTTTGTGCTATTCCTTTGCGGTTTATATGTGTATTTTAATGTACTGCAAACTGGCCGGTGAAGGAGAGTGTTGTGCGACGACGTTGTCAGGGCAGGATGTATTGCGCTGTCCCCTGGCGGCGGCATATCACTTTGCTTGGGCTGCTATTGACCTGCCCGCTACCATTGGCCCTGACCAAGGAAATCTCCAGCCGTGACTCACGGCCTCTTCCTCTGACCAGAATCGAGCAGCTGCGCGAACTCACCCGGCAGCAGGCTGCCCTATTTCCCGAGGTTTGCTTCCACGCCGTGGTGACCTACTACGATCCCAGCAACGACGACATGTTCGTCCAGGATGCTACGGCAGGGACTTGGGTGGATATCGAAGGGATGCCGAAGCTTGACTTGAAGGTGGGTGACTGGGTGGAACTGCGGGGAGTGGGAAAGTGGCCCGACTTTGCCCCGGAAGTCGGCAAACCCCGTTTCCGAGTGCTGGGCCGGGCGTCTTTGCCTATCGCGCCGATGGTCTCATTCCGCCAGCTCAACATGACCAGTACCAACAGCCGCCGGGTTCAAGTCGAAGGCACCGTACTCGACGCGACGAAGCAAGGGGAGCAGCTACGGCTGACTCTCGAGGTCGACGGCGGGACTATAAACGTCCCGATCGCTTCTGCTCCGGGTCCCATTCCTGCCAACCTCGTCGACGCTAGGGTGCGTATTCAGGGGGTTTGCGGGGCGTCGAACAACAAGAAGAATCAACTGATTGCGGTGCGCGTCTGTCTCCCCAGCCTTGCGGACCTGCACGTGATCGAGGAAGGCCCTGGCGACCCGTTCTCAGGCCCGGTCCATAGCATTTCCAGCATTCTGTGCTATATCCCTAAAAAGGAGACCGGCCGCGTCAAGGTGCAAGGCGTGGTCACGTATTGGCAAGTCGGGCGAGGCCTGTTCATCCAAGATGGGAACGATGGGCTTTTTGTCGAAAGCAAGCAGAGAGCCCCTCTTGAAGTCGGGGACTACGTGGAAGTGGCGGGATTTCCAAGTGTAAGCCAGGGACTCTCACCCATATTGAAACATGCCGTCTTTCGCAGCCTGCCGATCCGCGTGACGGTCTTTCCATACCTCGCCACCGCCCTCGAAGTTCTTCAAGGGGAGCACGACTCTGAATTGGTAAGCATCAAAGGCCAATTGCTTAGGGTTGAGGACTTTCATGGCCAGCGGCTCCTCACTTTGGATGCAGACTCAGCGATCTTCGAGGCTGGTCTGAGCTTCCAGGGACAGAGCACCGGCCTGCCGCCACCGGAAATCGGTAGTCTCCTTGAATTAACGGGCGTCTGCTCCATCCAGACCAACGAGGAAGGCGATCCCGTCGGGTTCCTGATTACCCTGCGTTCCGCGCAGGATATCGCTATCCTCCGCACCCCGTCCTGGTGGACCTTCACGCTGATGCTTAGAATGGTCGCCATCTTGGCGGCCTTGGTCCTGGGTGTCGCTCTCTGGGTCGTGTTCCTCAAGCGGCAGGTGGCGGAGAAAACGGAGAGCATTCGCGATTCATTGCAGCGCGAAGCCGCCGCGAGAGAGCGTTATCAGGAACTGTTCGAAAATGCCAACGACATGGTATTTACCTGTGACCTGGAAGGCTACTTTAGCTCCTTGAACAAAGCCGGCCGGCGGATGACCGGGTGCGAACTTCCCGAAACGCTGAACATGAACCTCGCCCAGATCCTGGCGCCCGAATTCGCCCCCCTCGCTCGGCAGATACTTCAGGAAGCGAGTCAAGAAGAGCAGCACACCTACGAAGTGGAAATCGTCAGCAAGGACAACACCAGGTTGCGTGTGGACCTGGGAACGCGGCTCGTCCAACGAGCCGGGAAGCCGCCCGAGGTGCAGGGCATCGGTCGAGACATTACCCGGCACCGGCGGCTTGAAGACCAGCTTCGCCACGCCCAGAAGATGGAGGCCGCGGGGCGTCTGGCAGGCGGAGTGGCCCACGACTTTAACAATCTGCTGACGGTCATTTCCGGTTTTGGCCAACTCGTCTTGGCCCGTCTGGATCCCACGGACCCGAAATACCCACATATAGCAGAGCTTTTGAAGGCGGCGGATCGAGGCGCGACT
>Ga0187817_10001986_pt1 | contig 10320 bp, 8 predicted proteins | sample NC_wetland_sal_i_17_FD_132431 | JGI IMG/M metagenome (GOLD analysis project Ga0187817, IMG submission 132431) | Wetland sediment microbial communities from Neuse River Estuary, North Carolina, USA - SO4_2 | ecosystem: Environmental > Aquatic > Freshwater > Wetlands > Sediment | place: USA: North... | reverse complement strand
GTGCAGCGTTACATCGTCGAGAAGAAAGGATGTGACATTTTTGGGTGGCGCTCCAATAACAAGGTGAGAAACATGCCGCAGGGCAAGAAACTGCGGATCGTTCTGCTCGGACCGGCCTTGGTTCATTGGAGCTTCGACGGCTGGAGAACGACCCATGACACCAGCACGCAAGCGACAGGTTTAGGCAGTTACGTTGCCGATTTGCCTTCGGATCAGCTGGCGGCTGGCACCGACATCGTGTTCACGATTTACTGGCAAAACGAGCAGCGCTGGGAAGGGACTGACTTTACTGTGAAAGTAGAGAACGGGTGAGCCCTCCGCGGTAGGACAGCCGGAGGCAGCGATCCCGCCATGAGTCTATCCGGTAAACACCAGTTCCACCACCGTGCAGTCGTCGCTCAAGGGTGTGCCACTGCAGAAGTTCGAGACTGCAGCAAAAATGTCTTCCATGTTGCCCGACTTGGCAGCCAGTTCCAGACGTGAATCCTCAAAGAAGTCTCCGCGGGCATTCTCGGCCTCAGTCACTCCATCGGTGACCAGTACCAGGCGGTCTCCGGCTTTCAGCTGAACGTGCGCGCTTTCGTATTGCGCATCGGGGAGCAAACCCACGGGCAGATTGCCGTGTGCCGGGCGCTCGACCTGTCCACCGGAGACTACTAGTGGCGGAATATGCCCGCAGTTCACGTATTCCAAGTCACCGTTGTCGCGGATGCGGGAAATGATCACGGTCGCGTATTTTTCGCCAATGTGTTTGTGGGTGAAAAAGCGATTGACAAAGGAAACGATGTCGGTCAGCGGCATTCCGGCCATGAGTTGGGAATAAATCATTCCCTGTAAGGTGGAAGCCAGCACTGCGGCGGAAACTCCCTTGCCACTTACATCGGCCACCACCACGGTGAGGCCCTCCTCAGTCTTAACCGCGTCAAAGAAGTCGCCGCCGATTTCCTTACAAGAAAGGTTTCTTCCTACCAGGCGGGCAAAAGGAACCTCGGGGATGGTCACGGCCATGAGCCGCTGCTGGATGGAGGCAGCGATGGAAAGTTCCTGCTGGTAACGTCGCGACGATTCCTCGGCCTGCACCAGGCGCGCATTTTCAATGAGCGAGGCCGCCTCGGTCGCGATGGCGTGAAGAATGTCGTGGCTGACGCTGGAAATGTCCCGCGAAGCGAAGCGCGAGTCAACATACAATGCCCCCATGGCTTCCGAGGGAGCGCCCGGCGCGACAGGGTTGGTGTCTTCTATCCGCGTCGTCTGCACCTGAGGTTTCCGTAAGGGGACACAGATCACCGTGCGCAGGTCATAGGCCACAATACTCTTGCGTCCGCTGAGGTCGGCCGACCGGCTGGTGTCGGTGAGCACAAACTCGGAATTCGATTTCATCGCATCTTCCAGAATGGAGTGCGAAATGGTGGTGTCCTCGAGCAGCGGCTCGCCTTTGGAAGTGCGGCCCGCGGCCAGCCGCAGATCGCCGGTATCATTCTTCATGAAGACGTAGGCGCGTTCGGCGCGGGTGAGCTTGAGCGTCACCTCCAGCAGGGTCATCAGTATCTCGTCGAGCACCCCGACGGTGTTGAGTTTGCGGGCAGCTTCGAGAAAAAGAATCAGTTTTTCCAGGTCGGTGGTCTCATCCGAGATGTGAATTCCGGAGATTTGGCTTAGAAACTCGCGGGCTGTGTTGGTGGTGGTGGTGTGCTGGGGATTAAAGATGACGTAAGCAACTTCGCGAACCCCAAATTCCAGCCGGTCGTTGCGCTCCAGAACCTTGCGTTCGACCCGTTCCCCGTTGACGAAGGTCCCGTGTTTGCTCCCCTGGTCAACCACAGCGAATTGACCGTTTTCCGAAACGATCAGGGCATGGTCGCGAGACACCCGCGGATCCGCAATGACCAAGTCTTTGTCCACCTTACGGCCAACGCTGAAGGGACTATGGTCGAGGTTGACGGTTTTCTGCTCATTCCCCTGCACCACCACCAAGGTGGGGAATACACCCGAGGACGATTCCGAAGAGCTGTTGATGATGGTTTGCAGCGTCATGGTACCGGGAACATTTCTTCCTAAAGCCAGAACCTCAACAGAATAATGACAGGATCGAACACTGGGGGGAAGGGGCAACCAGGGTTTTCTTCATCCTCTGACCGTTTGATTGGCAAAACTGACCAGCCGCTCAAACCTTGGCCGGATGACGAAAGGCTGCAATTGCCTGCTGTTCAGTGTCATAGACCTCAAACACAGTCACCAATTTGGTAATCTGCAATACATCCCGCAAACGCTCGCCCAAGCCGCCGAGTTTGATATCGGCGCCGGCGGCACGGGCTGAGGAATACACGCCGACCAGGGTCCCCAAACCGCTGCTATCGATATAAGTCACACCCGACAGATTCAGCACCACTTGGCGTGAGGAACCCAAGGCGTGTTTCAAGGTGTCACGGAGGCCGGCGGATTCGTCGCCCATCACAATACGGCCTTCACACGAAACCACCGTGATGCCGTCGACCTGTCTGGTTTCGACCTTCAGGCTCATCGCCGCCTCCGAATGTTGACTGGAATCGTCGTCCGAGAAGCCTAACGCGGGCGGCAGCGGAATGCAAGGCTCGTTCACGTCGGGACGCTACTGCGGACGCAGTCCCAGTTCTCTACAGAGGTATGCCTCCATCAGAAATACCGCAATGGGAGCGGCAAAGCTGCTGTAGATGGGCAAGGCCCAAGCCTTTTGGACGGAAGCCGCCGGCAAGACCAGTGAGGCCGCCGCCAGCGCAAACGCGGCGAGCCACGGCCACAACACCACGACCCCGCAGGTCCAAGCCGCAGCGCGCATCATGATTCTTGGGGCCGACAAGATTCGCCAATGCCGGAGGACGATCAAGACTCCCGGTAACAGGAGAACCTGGTTATAGGGCGCAGCCTTGGGAACAATCATGACGGTGGCTGACAGGATGAGCGCCAGAATCTGGCCAAAGGTGGCCGAGTCCGCTGCAGCCCGGCGATTTCGCCAGCCTATAATCGCAAGCGCTAACAACGCCGCGGCGGCTGCGACTTTTCCTAATGCCGGCGTAAGCAGTACATCGAGCACCGACTCAGCGCCGTCGCTGTACCGGTGGTAAGCAGCAATGGCCTCGCGAAAGCGACCGAGCCAGCCCGGCAAGACGTACTCAGCCGCGCTGAGAAGTACGACCATGGTGCCGATGAATCCCCACACAACGTTCTGCCGGCGACGCCAATCGCTGAATGTCCATAACAAGATCCACGCGCATAGCGGCAACACCAATTGAGGCTTGATGGTTGCCAAGGCCAAAAGTACTCCCGCCGCAACCAGATGGCCTTCGACCAGCAGGGCGGCACAGGCCGCGATCAGCCCACTCACCAACAGACTTAGCTGCTGGAGCTTGATGCCCTGCAGCGTGGGAAAACTAAACAGCATGAACAGCAACAGGATGACTTGCGTGCTGAGGGCAGGGCGCCACTGCAACGTCCGCAACCATAGCAATACGCTCGCGACAGTCAACAGCACGAGGAGCCATCGAAATCCAGTCTGTACGGCAGGAAATGGAAGATTCACCGTCGGGGCCAGCAGGAACACGACGTACACCGGGTAGGCAAAGCGCTGTTCATCTTTCGGGTCGTTGGGGCGACCAGGATCAAGAGGCCGACCGTAATACCCGGTCTGAATCTCGCGTGTGACCTCAGGGCTATAGGGATCGCGGTGGAACAGCAGCAACTCCCGCGCTCCCAGCCAGCGCGGATAAAGATCGGAAAGATTGCCGCGCGGAATGCCGCGCAGCGCGGCCTCGGCCTTCTGATGACCGATGAGCACATGCTGCACATAGAACCACATGCTGCCCGCGAGAAGCAGGGCCACGAGTAAGCGGAACTTGGGATCACGCGTCATGGAGCGGAGTGACACAGGCTACTGTGGCGGGTTCGCGCTGAAATCTGGCCGGCGATTCCGACCATCCATAACAAGACTGCCCATCCCACCAGGGCTAGGCGATTGGACCGCAGCAAGAGCAGAAGTTGCGGCGGCGAAAAGAACAGCACCGCTACAGCCGCCATGATCACGATGCCGGACCACTCGCGAGGCCGACTTTCCTTTCTCAGTTCATGAACGAGCAGCACGACAGGAAGCAATAGAATACTGAGGTCGTAGCCCAGAGAGTGATAACTGACAATCACAGTGGTGACCACGGCAAGAGCGAACTGCCAGGGAAACAGACTCCCATTGGCGATCTTCACCGTGCCAATCTTGCGGCTCTGCCACACCGCGAACAAAAAAATGCACACCGAAAGGATCGGGGAAATAACATCAACATGCGGCCCTCCACGCAACAGCAAATAGAGCACACCCCGCAAGTTGGGCATGTCTGAGGGGACGATTGCGCCTCGCGCCATCGCAGCCTCCAAGTGCAGAACGTACTGCGGATAGGAGGTGAGTCCTTGCCAGCCAACGATGCCGGCGGAAAGCAGCCCGAGAGCCGCAGCTACCGGCAGGAATCCAAACAGCATTCTTCTTCTGCCGCACAGGAACATAAACAAGACAAATGGCACCACCAGTTGAGGCTTGAACAAACCCAACCCCAGCCATCCACCGGCACGCTCGTCGTTGCCCTTTGCCAATTCGACGAAACCAAGGGTGTACAGAAACAGAAGAAGGATTGAGTCCTGCCCTTGCAGCAAAGCAAAGAAAACCGGGAAGAAAGCCAGTGTGGCTGCCACCCACAGTGGCCAGGAAAAATCTAGTGGAGAGAACAACTGCGACCGAAGAAGAAAGGGCAGGGCCATCAGCATCGCAAGGTTGAGCAGATCCCAAAAGATGAATGCTGCCGGAAAAGAGAAGTAAGTCAACGGCGTGAACAACAGCGCTTCGAACGGCGGATGGTTATAGGGCGACTTCCCCAGCCGATTGGCCACCTCAGGCAAAAATTCCCGCCGCACTTTGAATTGCGCAACGTCGTTGTATAACTCGTGCCCCAGGCCCTGCCGCACCATGGTTCCCGCGCAGTAATAGATGGTGAAATCGGGATATCCCATCCTAATCATCTGCCGTAGGTTCCACAGAACGGCAAGATGAATAACGACCATGGCGGCCAGATAGAAAAAAATCGTGGTCCTGAGGTTGAGAGCCTTCATGCTGAAGCGCCCGGCGAGTCGCCATGCTTAGTGCGCGCGAGCGAAAGCGATTCTATACCGTGCCGGGCTGGACACGATATGATCGTGCACGGGTGCCGAAACTTCTCGAAACTCGCCGGGTGTTCGTAATCATTCTGGCCCTCGGCCTGTTCATCATGGCGGCGCGCAGCATCACCGATCCGGATGTCTGGTGGCACCTGCGCACCGGAAAGCTCATCCTCGAGAATCACAAGATTCTCGCCAGCGACCCTTATTCCTTTACCAAGTTCGGCCAACCCTGGGTCGACCATGAGTGGCTGTCTCAGGTTCTCATTTTCGGCTTACACCGCACGGCAGGTTGGGGCGCACTGATTGCAGGTTTTGCAGCTATCATCGCGGCGGCATATCTGATTGTTTTTCTGCGCGCTCCCGGTCGTCCTTACGTAGCCGGAGTAATCACGGTCTGGGGAGCGGTGGCTTCGATTCCCTGTTGGGGTGTGCGTCCCCAGATGATTACCCTGCTGCTGGCCAGCGTCTGGCTGTTGATTCTCGAGCGGTCAGAGAGCAGTCCCCAAGTCTTGTGGTGGATGCCTCTGCTCATGCTGCTTTGGGTCAACCTTCATGCCGGATATGCGTCAGGCTTGGCTTTTCTGGCGCTCTTTCTGATTGGGGACGCGCTGGACGCCGCATTCGGTCGCGGCGAAAAGCCGCTTGCACCGCGTTTGCGCCGGCTGGTGCTCGTCAGCGCCGCCTGCGTTGCCGTGGTTCCACTGAATCCCTACGGCAGCCGTCTCTATCGCTATCCGTTTGAGACGCTGCACTCACGGACGATGCAGGCCTACATCAGCGAATGGCACTCGCCCGACTTTCATCATGCCCGCTACTTGCCATTCCTGCTGATGATGCTGGCAACACTGGTGCTTCCAGCCCTATCGCCGCAGCGCTTGCGGGTGCGGGATCTGTTGCTGCTCTCAGTCACCATGTACGCAGCGCTGCGTTCTGCGCGTCATATACCAGTTTATGTGCTGGTAGCCGTTCCGCTGCTCAGCAGCATGATTCAGACTCAACTGGAGGAGACTGGAAAATCGAACCTGTTCGCCGGTATCGGTCCTCTCACTCGAACCAAAGTAGTCATCAATGTAGTTCTCCTGTCAGGGTTCCTGATCTTCACAGGCTTAAGGCTTGGTTATGTGATCCGCCAGCAGCCCGCCAACGAGGCCCGCGAATTCCCCACCGCTGCGGCTTTGTTCCTGGCCCGGACGCGGCCGCCGGGCCCCCTGCTTAACCACTACAACTGGGGAGGGTACTTCATTTGGAAGCTGTATCCGGCATATCCGGTTTTCATCGATGGCAGGGCCGACCTGTACGGCGATGCGTTTATGGACGAATTCTTCTCGACTTACTCCCTAGGCGGCCGCTTCTGGCGGGCTCCACTAGAGAAGTGGGGGATCCGAACCGTGGTTCTCCCCCCGGACACACCCCTGGTGGCTGCCCTTAAGACGATGCCGGATTGGAAGCAGGTGTTTGCGGATTCCCAGGCAACGATTCTGACCAAGCCCAAGTGAGCCGGTGCGGTTCCTGTGGGAGCCCGTGGAATTCACGGCTTGGCTGCTGTAGTCGAGGTTTTCGACCGAGAGCGCCGTGTTCTTGCCCCTTTTTGCCGAGAAACCTAGGGGAACTTCCTAGTTACTTGGGGTACCTGAGCAATGCAATAAATTGTCGCTCGAAGCAGTATGCCTCGGGTTATCATGAGCAGGGGGGATCGGCCCCCTTCGCAAGCTATTGATTCGTAATAGACAAGCAAGTCAGCGCTTGGCTTTGGCTGAGCGCATGTTTGCCGGGCGCCCGTTGCGGCAGGGTGCAAAGGTCGTGGTGCCGCCAAGGAGGGTACGAAATGAAATACATTCTCCGTCGGCTTTGGCTGGAGGATGAGGCACAGGACATCGCAGAGTACGCGGTGATGTTAGCCGTAATCCTGGTCATCGTGGTCGGCACGATACGTTTGATCGGGGGCAACGCCAACAACGTCTTCTCTTCGGTGGCAAGCTCAATCTCACAGTAAGATCGCGCAGTTGTGATTTCGCGCCCTTGCCTACGAAGGGTTTTCTGGTGGCAAGATGATGAGGAGTTTCTGACTGGACCTGTGGGTGGTATGGACCTCGGCATGAAGTGTTTATCCCGCCGGCAAGAACTGCCGGCAGCTCTCACGATGATTGCCCAGCCTGCGGCAAGATGTTCCCCTGCCCGGGGATATCCAGGGTACCTCGGCAGTAGAGACTTGACCCTCTGAGGAGTTGTAATGAATCGCAACCGGCTCTTGATGATCGGCTTTGTTGCCTTGGCAATGGGCGCTTTCGTGAGCTTTGTGGTTTACAAGAATCTGCAGTCCGGCCGAAACGCTCATCCCGCGCCGGGCGAAGACGTACTGGTCGCTGCCGATGATTTACAAGTCGGCACGAAGATCGAGGAAAAAGACGTAAAGTTCGTGCACTTTCCCTCGAGCGACCTGCCTGTCGGCGTCTTCCATTTTATGAATAAAGTAGTCGGCCGTGGCGTGGTTTTGCCGATCTCCAAAGGGGAATTTATTCTCACTAACAAGCTGGCGGGAGAGAACGCGGGGGCCGGATTGCCGGGACTCATACCGCCGGGTATGCGAGCGATCTCGGTGCGAGTGAATGACACTACTTCGGTGTCGGGCTTTGTTTTGCCGGGAACGCATGTGGATGTGCTGCTGACGGGGAATCCAGGAGGATCGAACGAGCAGCAAACCACGACTGTACTGGAAGACCTCGCCGTGATTGCCACGGGGCAAAAGCTGGAGCGCAATGCGGCAGGCGAACCGCAAACCACCTCGGTCATTACTCTTCTGGTTTCGCCGGATGATGCTCAGAGACTTACGCTGGCCAGCAACCAAGGCAAGATTCAGCTGGCGCTGCGCAATCCGCTCGATACCAAACAGGACGAGCTCGCGGCCGCCAGGGCGGACTCTTTATACAAGATCGTGGCGGCGCCGGCGCAGCCAGCGCCTTCCCGGTCGAAGCCGAAGGAGAAGCACATCGTCGCCCCCGCCGTTCCCACGATCCCCGCCCCCTACACGGTCGAGATTTGGAAAGGCGACAAAAAGGAAGAGGACAAGTTCTGAGCACGACTCCGGGTTCGAGGTAAGAGAAAATGTCGATCCGTTCGGGTATCGGGAAGAACCGAGACATGCCGGTTCGTAGTTGCTCCTCCAGGTGGTGGAGCGTTCTTGTTCTGTTCTTACTCCCGGCGGCGGTTGCCTCTCAGGATCAAACCGCTCCACTGCCTGCACCAGCCGTGCAGTCTGCCTCCCAACAGCCCTCCGATAAGGGCCCGCAAGCCAGCGCACAAGCTCAGGGAGAGTCCGAGGCCGGAGCTCCGCTTCGTGTGATGGTGGGGAAGTCGATCCTGATTAACACCACGGAACGCATTCGAAGAGTTTCGGTGACCGACGCCGCGGTGGCAGATCCGACCGTGATTTCTCCCACCCAGATCCTGGTGCACGGGAAATCCGCGGGCGAGGTGTCGCTCTTGATCTGGGATGAGCTGGAACGTTCCCGTAGCTTTGACTTGCGCGTGGACGTGGACGTTAGCGCCGCCGCTGAGGAGGAGAAGCGCGTTTTTCCAGAGGAGCAGATCACCGTTACTCCTTCGCGCTCCGCGATCGTACTCTCGGGGCATGTTTCCACCGAGGATGTTGCCAAGCGTGCGGACCTGATCGCCGGAGCGTACTCGAAGAACGTGGTCAACGTGCTGACCTTCGGTCCGGTGGGCGCACAGGAAGTTCTCCTGCAAGTAAAGTTCGCGGAAGTCGACCGCACGGCGGCGCTGCAACTAGGCGCCAACTTCTTCACTCCGAGCACGGGCAATACCACGGGGACGGTGAGTACCGGGCAGTTTGGTGGACAGTCGATCTCCACCAGTTCTGCCACCACCACCACGACTCCGGGCGGCGTTACGACCACCGGCACCTCGGCTACACCGCCTACGGTGAACATTACGAACGCGCTGACCCTTTTCCTTTTCCGTAGCGACATTAATTTTGGAGCGGTGGTGGAGGCCCTGCAGCAGAAAAGCTTGTTAGAGATTCTGGCGGAGCCCAACCTGATCGCGGTCAACGGAAAAGAGGCGAGCTTTCTGGCCGGCGGTCAGTTCCCTTTCCCGATGGTGCAGCCGGGAGCGGGATTCACCGCGGTCACCATCTCCTTTAAGGAGTTCGGGGTGAGACTGCAGTTCACTCCGGTGATCATGCCCAATGGCAATATCCACCTGAAAGTGGCGCCGGAGGTCAGCACTTTAGACTTCACCAACGCATTGCAAATTTCAGGTTTCACGGTTCCCGCGTTGAGCACACGCCGTGCCGAGACTGAATTTGAATTACAGGACGGACAGAGCTTCGTCATCGCAGGGCTCCTGGATAACCGCGTGACTGACATTTACAACAAGATACCGGGACTTGGTGACATACCGATTCTGGGCAATTTGTTCCGGAGCAAGAGTCAACAGAAAAGCAATTCGGAACTGATGGTGCTGTGCACCGTGCACCGTATCTCCCCGAACCTGCAGAATCCGAGCGGACCGAGCTTCCCGCAGCCGTTTCTGGATAACACCAAGTTTGATGCGAAGAAGCCGACGGGAGGAGCAAAGTGATACGCAGTGCAGCATTTCGTTACCGCACTTCGCCCCAGTCCGCTTCCGTGATGAAACCCTCGCAGGAGAAGCAGCAGAACCATGCCTGAACTTTCTGTGGTCATCGTCGCGCCGGACAGCGAGCAACGTGCCGTACTTCAGGTACTGGTGGACGGCACCAGCGTAGCGCGCGCGGTGCACAGCTGTGCCAGCTTCCCGGTGGCTGCGACGGATCCCGTAGTACGCCGAGTCCAGAGCGCGAACGCCGATGTGGTGCTGGTCGATATTCCAGCCGACAACCCGCTGCCGGCGCTGCGCGCCCTGGAACTCCTGCACCAGGAACTGCCGGACTCCGCGCTATTCGCCGTCGGCAGCATGGCGCAACCCCAGGTGATCGTAAATGCGATGCGAGCCGGGGCGCGCGAGTATGTTGAACGGCCGACCACTACTACAGATCTGCTGGAGGCATTCGTCCGGCTGACAACTGCTCAGCGCAAGAGCCGGCGCGAAGAAACCCGTGGCAAAATCTTCCCCCTGGTCAATGCCAAGGGTGGCAGCGGCGCTACCACC
>Ga0187817_10001985_pt1 | contig 10320 bp, 9 predicted proteins | sample NC_wetland_sal_i_17_FD_132431 | JGI IMG/M metagenome (GOLD analysis project Ga0187817, IMG submission 132431) | Wetland sediment microbial communities from Neuse River Estuary, North Carolina, USA - SO4_2 | ecosystem: Environmental > Aquatic > Freshwater > Wetlands > Sediment | place: USA: North... | reverse complement strand
GAGAGGTCGTGACCAGGGTCAAGGAACTCAGGAAGGGTTTCCAGAAGGTCGGGTATTCATTCAGCGACACGCCTGCGTATTCATTCGGCTGAGAGTGCGAACCCGCACTGAAATCCAAGCAGCCCTTGCCGGCTTACTTCGTTAGCGTCGGCTTCAGGAAATCGGTCAGCTCCAGTTGGTCAGCCTTCCTCTTTCCCTGGAAGAGCTGGTCGAGCTCCCTCTGGAGCATGTCCAGGCGGCTCTTCAGGTAGGGGTCCACATCATATTCGCGTGCCAGCCTCTGGGCTATGTACAGGTACTTCTCCACGGACGCTCGGGTCAGCGTTCCCCTGATCTCGCCTCCACAGTTTGGGCACCTCCAGGACAGCGGCGGACGCCTCATCGTCAGTCCGCAGCTTTTGCACTTGAAGGCTTGGGTCGCGTATTTCTTCGCGTTCCCCATTATGTCCCTGATCAGATGCGTCTTGATTATCGACTCGACCACTTCGCGGGTCGATACAGCCTCGATGAGCGACGCGACCTCGATCTGCTTGGATATCTTCTCGTTTAGAGTCCTCAGCGTCGAATACGCTCCCCTGGAGCGCCTTATGGTAAGTGCACTCGTTGTGTGGGTGTAGGCGTAGCCGTAGAACTGGGTCTCAAATTCGAGACGTGAGCCTATTCGCTCAATCAAATCTGCCACAGAAGCTGCAGCTGGGGCGCTCTGGGTCTTTTCGTAGAATTCGAGCGGGTATGAGGAAGCTATGTCGAAGTTGTGTGCCTGCTCGTCCACTTCCGATGGCAGAATCACCGGCTGGATTAGGAGAGGCGTGTCCATGTAGCCTCCTATCTGGGCAGGGACATACTCAAGGGAGAAGTTGAGCAGGGCATCCATCAGTAGAAGGAGCGAATCCCCGTCGCCGTCACAGTCGCGTCGTTTCGCAGAGTGCCAGTATGGGTTTGCGAAGCAGACCTGGGTTGCAGAGAAGCCAACTATCCTACCTGCCACCCCGACCGATGTGTGGGGCGCGAGGCCGATGACCAACCTGCCAAGCAGGTCTGCGGGCTCTTTGGCATTGTAGAATGGTTCGAGGCCGTAAAGGGTCTGGAGCTCATCGTCTACACATTGTGCCATCCTTACGAGGTCGTTGCCGATGTCTACCGGGACGATTACGTCTTGGGGCTTGAGCTCGAGTATCTGCTCCTCCCCCCGGAGCGATTGTCCATCTTTGTCTTGGGTGTATCCAAGGCGGATCATTGTGTTGATGTCTGCTCTGACGTCTTTGGGTCTGAAGTGGGTCAGAGGCTCGTTGGTGGCGTCAATCCTGAGGGTCCCGTCCTTGTACACGTATGTGTCGTGCCTGCTCCTGATGATTCCCTTTTCCAATGCTTCGGGTTGCTTTGAAGCGCTGGTGAGGCCCCTCACGCCCTTGACAGGCTTGTTTGGGTTGTGCGGAATCTTGGCCCTGACGGCCTCCAGCCTCGACCGGAAGTCGAAGTCCATTTTCGAGTAGTTGACTGTCTTCGTCCTGCAGTTGGGGCACGCCTCGTTCTGTGTGGTCGTCTCGCACCTAGGGCAGCTCCTGAACCGCTCGGTCGCTTCCCCGCATATTTCGCACTTCAGGGACATCCTTCTTTGGTCACATTTCTGACAGAACAGGTTGACCACATCGATCCTTCCTCTTCCCACCTTGGCAGCTGCGAGGATGTCGCGCATCGGACCCCCCTCGTAGCCCACGGGGAAGAGGGTGTGAACAGGAGGCTTCAACCTCCTAACCATGGCTTTCTCGGGCCTTCCTACTCTGATTCCGATTGTGGTTGTGCTCTGGCGCCCCAGTTGGATGCCAGACAGCCGCTTGACGTATTCCGGTTCCTCAGTCGAGACCACTAGCTCCGGTTCTTTGAGCCTCAGCAGTGTACTCAGAATCAGAGCCGGGCCGCCATGGAGGACCGCGACGTCCCCCTCTATCCTGTGTTCAATGAGGCAGGTGTTGAGAATCCAACGTATCTGAGGTATGTTGGAGTTGATGACGACGTCAGATCCGTCGAGGAGGGAGTACTTTCTCAACTCGGCGAGATCAGACGAGCCGACTCTGTCGAAGCGCGGCGTGTGAAAGGGATGTAGCGGAATTCCGAGTGTCTGGGAGACTGCGATGGCCTCGGCTGCTGATGGAATCACAGCTGGAGATGATTGTAATTCGTTGGCCCTTTCACCCGGGACACCCGCTGAGGCCAGCATCTCCGTCGCTCCAGGGATTCCGGCCATTGCACGGCTGAAATCCTGCACCCACCACTCCGCCACGTAGGGCGAGGGAGGGAGGGCCTTGTTGTTCTCAAGGAAGTCCCCATAGCTGATGAGGACGTCTCCCAAATCTATGATCTTCGCCAGAACGTCGTGGATCTCTTCGGCCTGGGCCGTCGTCGATACCTTGATGACGCTTCCGTCCTTGGTCAGGATGGTGGGCCCCTCGATCGAGTCCACGAAGGCTATGGTAGCAGCTTTCCCCGGCATGTCCACCTTAACCTGGGTCCCCGCTACCACTGGATAGTCGAGGAGGGTGGCGACCGCAGGGTGTATGCCAATGGTGGAAAGACCAGTGTTCATCGACCTCCCGTATCTGAGCCTGAAGCCGCCTTTGCTGCGAGGCATAGAAAGGACGGCCCTGCCAGAGATCACCTCCTCGAAGTGGGCGCCTGCCTTCTCGGTCTCGTTGGTCGTCTGCTGGGTCCCCCCCTTCAGCTGAGCAAGGAACTCCCAGCCTGTGATGTTGAGGCTCGCGAGTTTCTTCGAGAGTTTATTGGCGCGGCCGATGATTCCGTCGTTGAGCACCCTTAGCGCCCCACCCCTCAGCCGGTCGGTGGCTACACGCTTCAGGTTCCTGTGGACCACCACCTCGATGGGGTCGGTCTCGATTCCGTCTATCTCCACCGGAAGGTTTGAGATCGCCCGTCTGATGTCATCGTCAGTCACCTTGTATTGGAAGTTGCCAACGTCGCGCTCATAGATCCTGAGTTCCTCCGCGAACCGGTCTATCTCCTCCTGGCGGGCTCTGTAGTTGCTCAGTCCGAGCTTCTTGGCTGTCAGGTCGGCTATGACAAGAGAGAATCCGGCCTCCGTCCCTCCGGCAGAACGCATGGGACCAGCGTATGAAACAGAAACGTAGTCGGTGTTGTCGTCGTTCTGTTTGATCTTGACCCCGGAAATCCCCTCCAGTGGAGCCACGGTGACCCCGTCGGTCATTACAGCGAGTCCGGCTCTGACACCGTAGTTCAGCGCCTCATGCCTTTCAAGAGCTCCGAACTTACCGAGGGCTATTTCTTGAGATATCGCCAGCGCGGCTCGCTCCTTCGAGGTAGTGTGCAGCAGCTCTCGGAGCCTATCCACGAGGCCTTCGAACTGGTCGAGACGGAGCATCTGATTGACCCTATCTGCCAAGTCGAAGACTGTCTTGCTTTCCACTGTTTCGGTGGGGTCGAAGCCCTTCGATCTCGCTGTGGATGCGATTCTGTGAGCGGTTTCGTACTGGGAAAGGATGTCCTTGTAATAAGAGTCGAGCCTGGCTGGAAAAGGAGCCAGCGTCTTGACGCGCTCCCAGGCAAGATCGGCGGAAAACGACAAACCTGGGCGTTGGTCTGGGAGAGGGAATTAAGGTATACCTTTGACAACGGCGTCTGATTCCCGTCACCGGCGGGCCGTGGCCTCATGCCGGGAAGATGTCATCCCACCGTTAGTCGTGCATTCCGGATTGTTTGCGTCTTCGGAGCCTCGTAACGAGTAGGAAATACCCGACGCCCAAAGGAATCCAGAATAGGATTTCTCCCAGACCTATGAAGAGCCCCGTGGTCTCGACTAGGCCGGCGACAAACAGGATCAGTGCGACCCCTCCCATTGCCAAAGCGAGTTTCGTCGAGCCACGGTTCAACCTTCGAGTAAATTCGTCAGGGGCGACGGAGCGCCACTTGGTGATGGCGAGGAGCCCAGCCACAGTCGCTATTGGATAGGCCGATTCTTCTATCCATGTATGTGGAAACAGATAGAGCGAGACGAGTATCACGGACGACGGGAGGTTGTCGCTGATGGCGATTACCTGGATCACTCGGCCCGTGTTGTAACTTGCGATTCCGAAAGATAGTTGCCCCAAGAAGGGGATCGTCCCTCCCCAAGCAACTTGGATGTTGTTGAGGAAGATTGCCCTGAACGCCTCTGCGAATGTCGCCCCTGTGACCCCGGACTTCGTGTTGTTCAGGATGGTGTTGTACATCTGCTGCTCACCATGAAAGAAGGGGAGAGTTGCAGCCAGAATCAGGATGGCTTGGCTTACGACGAAGAGCAGGAGCGCCAGGGTCCAGAATCGTGAGAAGGCCTTCGGAAGCCTAGGTGGCCTCCAGGCATATCTTACCCTCCACGAATTGAGGGTCCTTTCCACGAGTGGTGCGACGTTCTCATCAAAGGTAACCGTAACCTTTCGCATGGGGTCGATGGTAGCGAACCAGAGTGTCCTGCCGTTCCAGTCCACCATTCGGATTGACTGCCAGGGTGCCATCCAAGACCTCCTCTTTTCGCCTGTGTTGGCAGGAGGGTATTCGCCTAGGTTCCGCAGTCCCCGCCATCTGAGCTCGTCATACAGGAGCAAAGAGGCGGCCATCCAGATTGCTGCGTAGACGGCCAGTGAACCTGCCTGGATGAGGTAGTAAGCGACGGAGAGCACGAGCAACGGCATCAAGAACGCTAGAAACAGCGTGATGCCAGAACGAAATTCGATGCCGAACAGTCCTTCGTGTGTTAGGTAGACGACCTCGTTCCTCCCGAGTCCCCGGACGTCTGGCACCGCAGGCAGGATTTGGACCTGTCCGGTTTGGGGGGGCTCCCTGACGTCGAGACCGCAATTCCTGCAGAAGTTCTGCCCGACGCCAAGTGGCGCGCCGCAGTTGGGACAATAGTTCAAGGGTTATCCGAGCTTCGCCCTGTGGTATCCGTCGTAAGCGAAGGCAATGGGCAGAAGGAAGACTAGGAAGATGAGAGCCGAGTATGGCGAGACCGAACCAGACGAGGTCGAAGGTGAATAGGTCAGAGCCTCGGCGATGAAGGTTACTTCGAAACCGATGAAGAAGAATGCAAAAACAAGAGCACCGAAAACCGCTTCCCCCATGTCCCGGCCCATTCCGACGTACACGTAACCGGAACCTGGGAGGATGAGATTCAGGGCGGCTGCGGCCATTGGGCTTTTGGATTGGTTACCAGGGATGCTCGTTTGAGCTGAATGCGGATCGGACCCAAGAGTGGGCGAAGTCTCCAAGACAGAAATCGGGCGCTCGACAGTCTGGCCGCAGTTGGGACAAAACCGATCCGTAGACAGGATTCCCTTTCCACAACGAGTGCAATATTGCAAGATGAGAGGTGCATACACCTTCGACTTTTATCGCTTTGTTGAGCTGAGTCCGGCCGGTCCGCAGAATTCATACTGAAGGTCCGTTTGCCTCGGCTTGAATGTTGGTGCCTTTCTTTCGGCGTTTTGGGTCAAGCGGACCCCCCAAGAACAGCTTCTATAGCGACCATATCGGCAGGCCCGCTGAATGCAGACGCGCGTTCTTGGCCCGTGTACTCTTGAAGGTGAGTCTGTCAGTTTGGAGCCCCTCCGAAAGGAGCATGCCGAAGCGTTGTTCGATGCCACCCGAAGACTGGATTGGGGCTGGTTCCTGAAGCCGCTTTATACAAGAGAGCAGGTGGAAGAACGAATCTCAGAAGGTCTAAGGGCTGAAGAGAGGGGTGAGGCGTATGCTTTTGTTGTGCGGCTGAAAGGGAGCGGCCGCATTATCGGCAGCACGTCGTATTTCGGCGTGGTCGCGAAAGACGGAAGGGTCGAGATAGGCTCCACCTGGTACGTATCGGAAGTCCAAGGCACCAAGGTTAACCCTGAATGCAAGTACCTGTTACTCACCCACGCGTTCGAGGACTGGGGAGCGATTAGGGTTCAGTTCACCACAGACGCCAACAACCTCCACTCCCAACGCGCAATACTGAGGCTGGGAGCCAAGTTCGAGGGAAAACTCAGAAAGGACAGGGTGAGGCAGGACGGGTCAGTCCGCGATTCGATGGTTTACTCGATCATAGCGGACGAATGGCCGGAAGTGCGGGAAAGGCTCCAGTCCCGAATCCAGAAGCGTTAGTCTCCCTCAGACAGCCTAGGCAGGTTGCTTGGCTCCACAACTGGAGCAGAACGTCGCTGACGAAACAAGCTGGGTACCACAGTTAGGGCAGAATTTCATACCCGGGGCGGCCATCGCATGAGGCGTTCCCATCTGCGTTTGACTCGCCTGCGTTGAACTTATCCTGGCATGGTTGGAGTAGAAATAGACGGTCAAGGCGATGGGAAAGAGAGGCTCGTAGAGGGACGAAAGCAAACTGTTGACTATTGTACTCGCGGGGCCGAACGGCAGGCTGAACAGGCTCAAAACCACTGCTATAATCACGATGATGATTCCCAGGACAAAGAATGTCGCGAAGGTCTTCAACCACCTGTGGCCGACAAGTTCCCTGCTCCGACCCAGGCTTCCGAACACACCGGCGTTTTCTAACAGAAGTGCGGGAAGCGCCAGACTGAACATTATCGCCAGGATGATCCCAGGGATGATCAAGGCGATGAAACCAAGAAACACGATGACGCCTACGATTATTCCCACTGCCCACATCGAAAGAAGTTTGGACGCGGCGAACCGGACAGCCGACCCAATTTCCGCCTTTCCCGTCTGAATCTCCTCCGATGCCATCTTGATGATGCTTCCCTCTGCTATGGGGAAGACCACAAGTGCTACGACTGCTATCAGTGCGACGGCTGCGATTAGAGTGCCAAGATAGGACGACAAACTAGCGAAGTGCTGGGACGATGGGTTAGTCAGCAAGGAAGGAATGATGGCAGAATGTGATATCGCCGTGGTGATGACCCCATAGATTAGCTCGACCACTGCGAATAGGATAACGTAATTTACGATGTTGCTTCTATAAAGTTCGAATGTCTTCGCGATTACCTCGCCTAAACTAAGTTCCCTCGTGATTCCTTGTTGCGAGGCCATTCCAAATATGGGGCTTGGCTTCCGGTTACATATCGGTTTGGCCTAAGGCATCAGCTTGGCGATTGCCGCGGGCGCTTCCATTTCCTTCGGGCCTTCGGATAAGCGCCGTTGTGCCCCTTCGAAAGAGGCGTCGCTTTCGTCTTCGTCCTCTTGATGCTCACTTCCTGCCATCTCCAGCAAGAACAGAAGCTCTACTATCGGGACCAGGAGGCCTTCCTCCGAGCAATCTGAATGTCATCACGGACGAAGCCAACGATGGAGACACACCTTCGCTACCTAGCCATTGGCCGACTTGGTTCTAGGCACCGCCATGGATCTTCATGAGACCGTGCTGTGACCAACCAGCACGCGTCGCGATGCGGAACAACAGCAGGAGGAAGACCTGAGGGGAGCATGACGAATCGAGAAACCCCTGACATCTGAGTTGGTTACTAGGGGGCAACGTAGTCATATTTGTTAATCTGATAGTGATATCGTATCTACTTGTCTACGCTAACTTGACTTGGACGGTCTTCACTATGTTCCTCAGGATGCCTTCGAATCCGATGGTTTGCAGGAGGTTCCCAATGACGAGTATGTCGGCACCCGCCTTTGCTGCCATCACCCCTGCTTCGGGCGTCGTAATTCCTCCGCCAACAATCAGAATTCCATCATAGATGTTCCTTACCGCACGAATCGTTTGTTGAGGCACTGGTTCGCCCGAGCCGCTTCCTGCCTCGAGGTACAAAGTCCTCATTCCGAGGTACTTCGCGGCTAAAGCGTAGATTACAGCGAGATTCGGTTTCGACGCAGGAAGGCTGTTGACCTGGCCGATGAAGCTCGTTGCACTGTTATTGCCAAACACTAGGTAAGCCATTGGGATGCTCTCGATCTTGCTCTTGTAAACCTCGATTGCTCCGAGCGCCTGAGCTCCAATGATGAAGTATGGATTGGTCGAGTTTAGAAGGGAACTGAAAAGGATGGCGTCCGCGTAGCGTGAGACGCCTGTGATGTTGCCCGGAAAAAGCACGATAGGAGTGTGTGATTTGGTTTGTGATGTGTGATTCCTTACTGACCTCACAACCGCATCTAGCTGTCGTTGGTTCGCGAGGGTCGACCCACCCACCAGAATCAGGGACGCCCCAGCACCTATGGCCTTGGTCGCTATGTCTGCCGCTTGCTTCGGCGAGAAGTCCTCTGGGTCTATCAGGGCCGCGACAATGGGACTTTTCCTCGTCCTTTGAATGAGGTGTTTCTCAACTGGTCCGATGTCGATCAAGTCATGCCCCGGCTTTGGCGTAGTCGTCAACAAAGGTATTGTAGACGTCTATGTCAGCCCTCTTCGTTGCATACCTCATTTCTCTGCCTGCATGCAGCGGGCAGTTTGGGTTTCCACATGTGACGCGGAACACAGTGTCCTGTGATGCATCATCCTGCTCAGATGTGATGCGGATCGAGATCAGCCCGCATCGGGGGCAAGCGAAGACCTTTGGCAAGGTCCTGTGGACAACTCGAAGTGTCTTTTTCCGTCTCCTACCCATCCTACCTCGCCCGCTCGTCTATTATCTGAAGTAGATAAGGTAGCGTCTCATGTTGGATTCGAGCCTATTGCAGAAATCGTAGGATTGTTGGTCAATATTCAGTCTTCTTGTATGTCTAGCTTCGTGGTTTCATATTTTTCGCAGAAACGATGCTGTTAACCCTTAATACAAATAAGGATGATGGATGTCCCAATGAGCCTGTTTGAATCACTGGTCGAGGATTCTTCGTTGACACCCAGACAACTCGAAGCCCTGCAGAGTTACTTGCGAGTGGTTCTCGGTGAAATCAAGTACAAAGAGGCGGCAGTAAGCGGAACTTCAAAGCCTGTTACCATAGGATCCTACTTCAGAACGGTGCAACAGGCCAGGGATAACATCAGGAAGTCCGTGGTCACACTGTTAATCGGGCTTTGGCTAGGACTTGTCAAGCCAGATGACGTTCGTCGGCTGTTGGAAGTATCGGGCGGTAGCATTAGGGAGTTGTCGGACGAAGAAAGAGGGCGTTTCCTCCAGGTGTTGCGCGTCTTGATTCAGAAAATCGTGATGTGAGGACGTGATAAATCACAGGCCGCCTCCCTTCTGAGGAATTTACTTCGAAGTGGCGGTCCCGATAACTCGTGGGGGTTTCTTCGCTAATTACCACGATGTGGCTCCCCCAGGCGCTCAGATGGAGCCTCTGGACGGAGTTGGGTCGCCGACGAAGTGAGTTGGCCCCGGTGTCCGATGATTTCTCCTAGCCTAGGCTGACAATCTGAGGGGCGACCCTGGAACTTGGCTTTGCGTGGCGATTTGCGATTCCTTTGATGGCCTCGGCGTGGAACAGGATTGGAAGGGCGAAATAGGCATCACACTTAAATCACATGCTGGACATCACGCAAGTCACAGATGGACGACCTTACGACCTATGCTTTGCTTGCGACTTCGTTCTTCTTCGTGGCGCTTTCCTTCGGGTTGCTTGTCAGATATAGGCAGATCTCCGAGAGAATCAACGCGTCTGCCGACCTAGGTCATGATCTATGGCAGTCGTTGGAACAGCGTCTCAAGAAGCAGGACGAACGCATTCTCGATATGATGGGAAGGCTCGAGGTTATTCAGTCGCGGGTTCTTGCTGCTACGACAAACGCCCCTTCAGCCCAAGCGGCGCTCCCTCCTACCCAAACGATGTCTTCCCCCGTTGCAGTCTCCGAAACAAAATCGGGAATTGCCGCCGAGGCAAACCCTGTTGCGCAACAGTTCGAATCACAGGAATCACAGGCTCCTCTGGGGCCGTCCGTAATCGAAATGAAGTTGGACGAGACACAATTGGCTGCGCTGAAGTTGCTTAGTGAGAATCCCAAGGACACGCGCCAGTTGACCGACTCCTTGCATCTGTCGCGCGAACATACCGCGCGGGTGATGAAAGGTCTCTTTGAAAGGGGGCTAGTAAAACGTGATGACTCGTCGAAGCCTTTCGTCTACCAGCTCACGGATCAGGGGAAACATTTCTTGTCCCCTGGTCCCTAGGCCAGTGGCTATCGCACGTGTTCTTGGAATGTCCCCCCGCCCTCCCCTCTGATTCGTTTGTTTCCATTCCAGAGAGCCCGGTACGAATGATATATTTTACGTAAGTAAGAGAGCCCGTTCTCGGTTAGCGGTCTTCACTGGATATGCCTTGGGGTCTAGACTTAGTTGCAAGTGGTTGGCGGACAACGCATAACGGAACCATACCACTCGGGAAACGCGTTCTACTGGAAACAGTGGGGTGGGGGAT
>Ga0187817_10001984_pt1 | contig 10330 bp, 8 predicted proteins | sample NC_wetland_sal_i_17_FD_132431 | JGI IMG/M metagenome (GOLD analysis project Ga0187817, IMG submission 132431) | Wetland sediment microbial communities from Neuse River Estuary, North Carolina, USA - SO4_2 | ecosystem: Environmental > Aquatic > Freshwater > Wetlands > Sediment | place: USA: North... | reverse complement strand
GGAGCACTTCAAAGGTTTCCGTGCAGCCCACCATAGAACGCACCAGCCAGAAAGGAACGAGTATCGCTGTGAGTGGAAGAATGCGGCCAATCATGGAACTTAGGCCTTTTTCGGGGAGAGCGGTCACAACCGCCAGCGTGTGAACCGGAATGCCGATCGCACCCCAAGCAACGGGAGCCGTATTGGCAATGAGATTGAGTGCGGCAGCATGAAAGGGTTTGAAGCCGAGCCCGATCATAAATGCCCCTGCGATGGCGACCGGCGCACCAAAGCCAGCCGCACCTTCGATGAAGGCGCCGAAACAAAAGGCGACAAGCAAAAGCTGCAGGCGACGATCGGGCGTGATGGACGCGACAGAATGCTTCATGATTTCAAACTGCCCGGTTTCGACGGAAATGTCGTAGAGGAAGACCGCAGCAATCACGATCCAGACTATTTTCAAGAGGCCGAACGCCGCGCCATAGAAAAGGCTGGCGACCGCTAGCTTGGTTGGCATACCGAAAATAAATATCGCACAGAGGACCGCGGCTGTAGCCCCAGCAATGGCACACCAGTGAGGGCGGACCTTGAGCCCGGCGAGCAATCCGAGCAGAACGACGATGGGCAGGGCGGCCAGCAGTGTGGAAAGCCACCAGTGACCGAGCGGGTCATACACCTGCGTCCAGGTCATGAGCTGTCCCCCGAAGAGAGCGATCGTGCAAACTTACCCGCTCGAAGTTCGTGATTCGCAGAGAGAGCAGACCACAAAATCCGCAAATCGTCCACCCCGATGCGGGAAACGGCGCGCAACGCGAGTTCCCTTCAAGACAGGAAATCTCAAAGTCGGTTGCCGCGAGAATTGATATACGGAGATAAGCCGCTTGCTATTCGCCGGGGCAACGGCGTAATTTCCATGGAAGAAAGGGAGCCGTGTGGGCCGAGTATGCAGAATGGGCCGGTAATGGCAACGGATTGAGGTGACCGACGATGATTCCTATGGTACAGGGCGTAGAGTTGCGGGCCCCTTCACAAGAAGGTCAGAAGCAAGTGCTGACGACAGACGCGCTGCAATTCATCGTGGAGTTGCAGAGAAAATTCAATGCACGCCGTGTGGAGTTATTGAGGGCACGGGCGGAGCGGCAGAAACGATTGGATGCGGGAGAGAGGCCCGATTTTCTTAAGGAAACGCGGCACATCCGGGAGTCCGAGTGGACCGTAGCACCGATTCCGGCGGATTTATTGGACCGACGGGTGGAGATTACGGGCCCTGTAGACAGGAAGATGATCATCAATGCGCTCAACTCCGGGGCAAAAGTGTTCATGGCCGATTTTGAGGACTCGAATACTCCGACGTGGGCAAACCAGGTTGAGGGGCAACTCAATCTGATGGATGCGGTGCGGCGAAGGATCACGTATTCGGACCCAAGTACGGGGAAAGACTACAAACTAAACCAGCGCATAGCAATTTTGCTTGTACGGCCTCGGGGATGGCACCTGGAAGAGCGTCACGTCCTGGTGGATGGGCAGCCGATGTCAGGATCTCTTTTCGATTTTGGGCTGTACTTTTTTCACAACGCCAAAGAACTCTTGGGAGCTGGTACAGGACCATATTTCTATTTGCCGAAGCTGGAGAGCCATCTGGAAGCACGATTGTGGAATGACATTTTTGTGTTCGCGCAGAACGCGCTGGGCATAAAGCAAGGAAGCATCCGCGCCACCGTACTGATTGAGACGATCCTGGCTGCCTTCGAGATGGACGAGATTCTCTATGAATTACGCGAGCATTCTGCGGGATTGAATTGCGGGAGGTGGGATTACATCTTCAGTTTCATCAAGAAGTTCTCTCAAGATCCACGTGCGGTGCTTCCCGACCGCGGTCAGGTCACCATGACTACGCACTTTTTGCGCTCCTACAGCAAATTGCTAATACGAACTTGTCACCGGCGGAATATCCACGCGATGGGGGGAATGGCGGCATTCATTCCGATCAAGAGTGATGCTGAAGCAAACGAGAAAGCGATCGCCCAGGTGCGGGCCGACAAAGAGCGGGAAGCCGGAGATGGCCACGATGGCACGTGGGTAGCGCATCCGGGCTTGGTCCCGGTGGCCATGGAAGTATTTGACCGGCTGATGCCTGGAGCCAATCAGATCGAAAAGAAACTCAAGGATTTTCACGCTACGGCAGCGGATTTGTTACAAGTACCGTCCGGAGACATAACGGACGCGGGCGTGCGGCAAAATATCGCCGTGGGCCTCGGCTATTTGGAAGCATGGTTGAGGGGTACCGGGTGTGTTCCATTGTTTAACCTGATGGAGGACGCAGCAACCGCGGAAATCAGCCGGGCACAGTTGTGGCAGTGGGTGCATCAGAATAAGCAGTTTAAGGATGGTCGGAAGATCGATGTGGCCTTATGCGACAGCCTGATCAACGAAGAGCTACGCAAGGTAAAACAGAGTAGCGACGTAGCGCGCACTGCGGCCTACGAAAGGTCCGCTCAACTGATGCGGGAGTTGATACGCGCCCCGCAATTCGTTGAGTTTCTGACCGTACCGGCCTATCTGCGGATTTTGAGCGAGGGAAACTAGCGAGGCGGTGGGAAATCGAAACTAAAGGGGCGGGAACTAATGTTAAGGAAGACAAATGCGACCTGGATTCTTTTAGTCAGTTTGACGTTTACATCCTGCTCAAAACAATCCAAGTCCCCCAAGGCGGAAAATGCCGGACAACCTCCCGCCGTTGCGCCGGTAAATCCATCTCACCCAACAGAGACGCCGACGACAGAGGCGACAGCGAAGAGTGTAGGTGGCGTAAAGGCGGAGATGCGCGATGTGATGTTCCATCTGACTCCAACCGCCGCGGCACATTTACAACTTCTAACGGGAGAACTGTGGCCCACGGTAAAGAACGAAATGGTGGTGTTTGACGATAAGACTTCGTTCGAAATAAGGGTAACAAACGGCACAGTCTCGCTCACACCCGAAGCCCTGGCGGACATTATGAACAACTATGTGTTCGCGAGGAAAGATGCGCCGCTGAAGGATTTATCTCTGTCGATTGATAACGGGCGCTTGATCATTAAAGGTAAATTGCACAACAAGGGAGACATCCCGTTTGGGACCGCCGGCACGTTGAGCGTGAGTTCCGATGGCCGCATCCGAGTGCACACCGAAAAAATAACGGCACTAAAAGTTCCGGTAAAAGGCTTGATGGGGTTGTTTGGCGTTGAGTTGGCAAACATGCTGAACACCAGCAAAATTGATGGAATCGACACCGACAAAAACGACTTACTGATGAACTTGAGTACGTTGCTGCCGGCGCCGCATATTCGAGGGCAGTTGACGGGCGTCAGGCTGGAGAAAAATGTGATCGTGACAACCTTCGGCGATGGTGGGCGATCGCTACCGCCTGCAAATGAGAAGGGCAGCTACATGGCATTTCAGGGAAGCCGCGTGCGATTTGGAGACTTGGTGATGGAGCCGACGGACTTGACGGTTCTGGACCTAGATCCTGGGGATCCGTTGGATTGGGATCAAGATCATTACAAGGAGCAGTTAGTGGCGGGCTATTCGAAGATCACGCCGACGTTTGGGCTAAGGGCGTATGCGAAAGATTATTCAAAATTGGGCCGAACTTCGCCAAATCGCGAATCAGAAGCTGCCGGAGAGTGACGCGGCAGACGTCCGTCTTTGGTAATGCGTCGAGGTCCTTCGCCCTACCAGAAACGGCGGCGGTAGCGCGAGCTATATTAGAAACTACGCGCTACCGACTGCAAATAGGGCCAATAGGACTTACTTTAACGAAGCCATGTCGATGACGAAGCGGTACTTTACATCGCCTTTGAGTAGACGCTCATAAGCCTGGTTAATCTGTTGGATGGGAATGCGCTCGATGTCTGACGTAATACCGTGTTCGGCGCAGAAATCGAGCATCTCCTGCGTCTCGGCAATGCCGCCTATGGCCGACCCCGCAAGTCTGTGCCGTCCAAAGAGCAAGTTGAAAGCAGCGACCGGCGCTGGCTTTTCCGGCGCGCCCACGAGAGTCATTGTGCCATTGCGCTTCAGGAGTTGGAGATAGACATTGAGATCGTGCTCGGCAGAGACACAATCGAGGATGAAATCGAAGCTGGAGGCATGTTTTTGCATATCCTCCGCGTTCCTGGAAATGACTACCTCGTCAGCGCCGAGGCGCTTGGCGTCCGCCGTTTTGTTAGGCGATGTGGTGAACAGAACAACGTGCGCGCCAAATGCATGGGCAAATTTCACACCCATGTGGCCGAGTCCGCCGAGTCCGACGATACCAACCTTTTGTCCTTTACCAACCTTCCAGTGCCGGAGAGGAGAATAGGTGGTGATTCCGGCACAAAGAAGGGGTGCGGTCCCAGCAAGGTCTAGTTTGGGAGGCACGCGCAGGGCAAAAGCCTCGTCGACGACGATGCTATCTGAATAGCCACCGTAGGTAACGCCACCGAGAATCTTGTCCTCACCGTTATAAGTGAGAGTCATTCCGTTTTCGCAAAACATTTCTTCCCCGTCGCGGCAACTGGCACAGGTGCGGCAGGAATCCACGAGGCAGCCGACCGCGGCAATGTCGCCCTTCTTGAATTTCTTTACGGCACTACCGACCTTGACGACGCGACCCACGATTTCGTGCCCGGGAACACAGGGATAAACGGTAGGCATGACTGACTGCCATTCGTTGCGAACCTGGTGGAGGTCGGAATGGCAAACGCCGCAAAAAAGAATTTCGATCTGGACGTCTTGCGGACGAGGAGAGCGGCGAGGAACGGAAGATGGAGCGAGCGGAGTGGCGGAGCCTTGAGCGGCGTAGGCTTTTGCCGTGAATGTCTGGGGTTTTGCGTCTTTTGAAGGTACCTGTCGTGCAGCTTCACTCATGATTGGTTTTTCTCCTGGAAGAGATTCCGGTTACCACGATAGACCAAAGAAAGACTGGAGTCACCTGCCTGGCTGCTATCAACGGATTAGCAGAGGCGGCATGGCTGCCTAATTGGATGGGTAGACGAAGCGGTTGGATACATCATCTTTGTGGCAGGCCGCTTGCTAGAAAGCAGAAAATCACAAAAGTCGCAATCGCCAGGAGAGACTTACTTCGCACCGCCAGGGGGCGACATTTCCAGAGGATGCGCATGGGATTGCAGCTGAGAATCTCGAACAAGCCGCCAAGCCAGCCAGGCGACAACCGAGAACATTCCCAGCCAACCAAGTTGCCTGGTGAAGTGCCCGATTTTTTGGTCGTAGAGAAGAACACCCCACTGTTCAAACAGAATGGTCCAATCGCTTTCATCCGAATTGACGAGGGGAAGCACTAGAGTACGAGCGTCGGCCATGTACGTGCCAATGTACAGGAAGTTCTCGAAGAACCAGAAAAGAGAGAAGGCAAGACCGTAGGTTTGCCGATGAAAGAAGAAAAACGCCGTGCAAAACAGAGGAACGAGGAGTTCGCCAAGCGTGCCGCCGAGAATCATCAGAGTATGGCCGCCCCAACTAAAGAACGGATGACCGGCCTCATGGATAACGAGGTTGGCGTAGTCGAGGAACAGAAAGCCAGAATCGTTGCGCCAGGCGTAAAGAAGGAAGAGCAGATAGAGTGTGAGTACTATTCCCCCGCCGAGGCGTGAAACGCGCGTCCAATCATCGGGGCGATCGAAGGGCAACTCCATGCGAGAAGCGTAACAGGCCAACGACGAGAAAAGCATTTGACGGATGCACCTGTAGCGTACAAGAAACGGAGCCGTACTCGCCCAGTAGGAGTGAAGGCATCTTATGTTGAGCAGGATGAAGGGACAGAGGCGGCACGGGACTGGGAGGAGGGTCCGGCTTTTTGCTGGGTCTGCCCCACGTCGGCAGTGGGTCCAGTGATGATCCGGGCGCCACGGCTGAAAGTTAGATATTCGAATCCCCACTGAATAAAGACTTGAACGCGGCTCTGAAATTGGACGATGTACATCAGGTGGATGAACAGCCAGCTAAGCCAGGCGAGAAGGCCAGAAACATGGATGCCGAAAATGTCAGCAACGGCAGCGGCCCGTCCGATGACCGCCATGTCTCCTTTATTAAAGTAATGAAAAGGCGCGGGTTTCGGTTGACCATTTAAACGAGAAAGAATGACTCTTGCGGCATAGCGCCCTTCCTGAATGGCGGGTTGAGCGACGCCGGGAACTGGCTTGCCATCTTTGCCGACTACGTGAGCGAGATCGCCAACGACAAAAATGTCAGGGTAGTTGGGAATGGTGAGATCCGGAAGCACTTTAATTTTGCCAAACTTGTCGGTCTCGGTGGAGGTGCGCGTGGCCAGGCGATGGCCAAAAGACGTGGCAGTAACGCCTCCGGTCCAGAGAATACTTTTCGCATCGAGACGCTGGTTCCCGTTATCGTGCTTGTAGCTCACTCCGTTTTCATCCACATCGGTGACGAACGCATTTTTGCGGACCTCGACACCGAGGCTTGTAACCAGCTTTTCGGCTTTGCCTGAGAGATCTTCGGGATACGTGGGAAGAACGCGAGGGCCGCCTTCGAGAAGAATGATGCGAGCTTCTTCGGGACGAATGCGGCGGAAATCGTGGCGAAGGGTTTCACGAGCAATTTCTGCAAGTGCGCCAGCAAGTTCGAGTCCAGTGGCACCTGCACCGACGATGACAAAGGTGAGCCATGCGCGGGCTTCTGCTTCCGTGGCGGACCGCTCAGCTTGTTCAAAGGCGAAAAGGAGCTTGTGGCGAATGGCAGTGGCTTCTTCGATGGTCTTTAGACTCGGTGCGTTATCACGCCATTGATCCTTGCCGTAGTAGGAGGTCTCCGAACCGGTGGCAACGATGAGAGAGTCGTATGGGAAGACAGCACCGTCACGGAGGACGACCTTCTTTTCCGCTGGATACAGATCGGAGGCCTCACCGAGCAATACCTCGGTATTCTTTTGCCGGCGAAGAACGGAGCGAAGCGGTGCCGCGATTTCTCCGGGAGAAAGCGAACCAGTAGCCACCTGGTAGAGGAGGGGCTGAAAGAGATGGAAGTTGCGTTTGTCGACGAGGGTGACCTCAGCATCGGCACGCTTGAGTGTTTGTGCTGCGACGAGGCCGCCAAAGCCGCCCCCCAGGATAAGAATTCGATGTTTGTTGGGCATGTTTTCCCTTCCGGGGCCGGAGTTAAGGCTGATGTTGTGCCTAAGGGCCGGACTGCCCCATTATTTAGATGGATGGCCATGATACAGAGTCACAGGGCCACGCGCGAGCAGTTCGAGCGAGACGCCATGAGATTGCTGTGCTCCGAGCTTATTCAGCCGGGAACGCGGGGGAGATTAGCTGGGTTGCTGAAACACTACCAATTTGCCGACGGGCTTAACCATGCCGTGTATGAAGCAATTTTGGGGGTGGGGGCAGTGGGCACGCGGCGACTTCGAGAGTTGCTGCCTGGAAGAGTGACAAACCTAGGGTTTCCCGATTTTGACCTGAAGGAGTATCTAGGACAGAGTGGAGCTACCGACGACATCGATAAATTGTTTGAGAGCTTGCTGGCGCTGACGGAAGTTTATCTGGAGGATAATCGAAAGGCCATGGGACAGTCGGCGTGAAGTGGAACAGCTACAGGTGGTCGTGCCTGGTGGAAGCAGTTGCATTCGCGGGATTCGTTGGGCTTTATATCTGGAAGTTGCAGTCGGCAGCACCATGGACGTGGTGGTTGATGTTGGTGTGGCTAGCGGTGAGTTTTGTGGCGCGCCGAGATACACCAAAGACCATGGGCTGGCGGGCGGATAATTTGTGGCCGGCGACAAAACGGGCAGCCTTGTTTTTTGGAATTAGTTCCCTACTGATCTGCTCTGCGGGATTGTTTTTGGGGATGGTCCATCGGCTGCCAACACATTTGATTGATCCGAAACGGTTTGGCGGGTACCTCGCATTCTGCCTGCTGCAGCAGGTGGGACTCAATTCTTTCCTGATGAACCGGTTGATGGGTGCGTTTGAGCGGCCGATACCAGCGGCACTTTTGGCAGGGGCACTCTTTGCGGGTTTGCATTGGCCTAACCCAGTACTGGTTCCACTAACGTTTGTCGGTGGAGTAGGAATGGCATGGCTGTTCGCGACGGAAAGAAACATTCTGCCCCTAACGCTGGGGCAAGCCATCCTAGGCGCGCTTGTATGGTGGGCGTTCCCACTGGCCTGGCACCATTCGATGCGTGTGGGACCTGGATATGGAGAGTTCCGGTTAAAGTAAGTCCACCCTATGAGCGAACACCCCTGAGGGCTGTCTCTGTGCCTACACTCTGGATGTCTGGTTCGAGGAAGGATAAGGGAAGCGACGCAGGAGGTAGGTGTCTAGGGCGATCTTGCCCGGGCCAAAAATCAGGATGAGCAGGGCGGCAAACAGAAAGGTGTACGGGTCGGCAACGTAGAACTTGCCAGGGTCAGAGAAGATGGAGAACAAGGCCTCGCGGTCGGCCATGGCGTAGGCCATGAGCATGTCGACGGTCAAGACCATACCAATGAACCGCGAGAACAGGCCGATGACAAGGAGCAGACCGCCGGCAAATTCGATACTGGCGACGAATGTGGCGGTGAAGCCCGGGGCGGGAAGGCCAAGACTCGAGAAAAACTCAGTGACATGGCTGAGGTTGTGCAGCTTGCCCCAACCATTTTGCGCGAGTTGCAGACCCCAATAAACGCGGATAAAGAGCAGCAGTGGCGATTGAAGCATGCTTGCGGCGCGTGCGGCCCAAGCGTAGAGTTTGCGGATCTGGAAGACAAAAATACTCATCTGTTTGTTCTTAGACTCCTTCAACTGGATCAACCCCGAGCTTATTGAGTAGGCCTCTCGTGCGTGACGAACCATCCCAAGGAAGCCCAATTCTGAAACCACGCAGCCACGAGCGAAGCGCGCTCTTGCGCGGGAATCTTGCTGCCCCGGAAGGCGGCAACGATGGCGCGCTCAAGTGTACGGCCTTTTTGGAGGCTCTTGAGGATAATGAACTCTTCCCTGTCGAGGCGACGAAAATAAACAGTGTTTTCCAGACGATGAACCGCGAGATAGACCGCCGTGGGCTTCAAACGAGCTACTGCCGAAACTTTTTTGCGCTTTTGGCGCTCCTCCATAGCATTGCTGACGATATCGGCATGGGGCTCTTGTTTGACAGCGAGAAGGAGATCGTCCACGGGATAGCGTAAATCGAGAACGCGGATGTAGGGCTGCAGGCGCAATCTAATTTTGGACGGGTCCGCGCCGATCAGAACGGCTGCCGTCACCGGAGGTTCCGAGGCCCCATCGAAGGTTTCGATTTCTGCCCACTCGAGGCGGACCATGTCTAGGGCCAGTTGCACCCGGCCGGGGGCATAGCTTGCATGTTTGCGGAGCCAAGATTCGAGCCGCGAGCCAAGATCGCGCATCGTGAAGGAACGTGAAGGACAGTCAGTGAGATAGTGCTTCACCAGTACATCGAAACGGCGATCGCCAAGAACGGCACGGAGTCCGGGAAAATCATCGGAAATGGAGTCGAGGACGCGGAACCAGTATTGACGATTATAGATTTCCAGACGCTCAAAAGAGGTCAGGCGCTCGTTGGGCTTAATGATCTGATTGGCAACCGCAAACAAGGACCTTCCATTGGGGGCAACTCGATGCATGCGCTCGGAAGGCGTAAGCGGCGTCATGACGGCGCGTGCAACCTGGCGCTGCAGCGTGGCGAGTTTCATACAGCAGCCGCCAAGGAGGCGCTGGCCAGAAATTTATTGGCCTTGAGTGCTTCGGAAAGGACTTCCTCGAACGACGGAATGCGATCGTCCCACTCAAGGAGAGTGGCGGTGTGTCCGACGCGCTGGATGGCCCGATCGTATAACTTCCAAACGGGATCGATAACCGGGTGATCGTGGGTGTCGAGGATATATTTGCGATATTTGGAATGGCCGGCGATATGGATCTGCGCGACTCTGTGGCCCGGGATGCTGTTAACGTAGACGGCGGGATCGAAACTGTGGTTTTGAGAGGAGACGTAGATGTTGTTGACGTCGAGGAGAATTCCACAATCGGCGCGCTCCACGACTTCATTTAGAAATTCCCATTCAGTCATTTCTGAGGCGTGGAATTCCGCGTAACTGCTGACATTCTCAACGACTATGGGAATTTCCAGGAAATCACGCACTTCGCGAATCTTCTGGGCGGTGAAGCGCGCTGCTTCGAAAGTGTAGGGCATGGGGAGAAGATCATGCGTGTAGCGGCCATCGACGCTACCCCAGCAGAGATGGTCGGAAAGCCAAGGGGTCTTCGTGCGGCGAACGAGATTTTTCAGACGCCGCAGGTGCTGGCGATTAAGTCTTTCCGCGGAGCCGAAATACATAGAGACGCCATGCTG